>Ga0157375_10000063_pt1 | contig 113258 bp, 90 predicted proteins | sample M35metaG_FD_115311 | JGI IMG/M metagenome (GOLD analysis project Ga0157375, IMG submission 115311) | Miscanthus rhizosphere microbial communities from Kellogg Biological Station, Michigan, USA - M3-5 metaG | ecosystem: Host-associated > Plants > Roots > Rhizosphere > Soil | place: USA... | reverse complement strand
TCAGTTCTTTGCTCATGTTCATCTACACCGATCCCCGGTGTCTTTTTTCCATGAGTCAACGACCCTTTCTTGCCTCCCCTCAACTTCTCCTCCCGGTGTCTTTTAATTTGAGTCAACTCGCCGATGGTTGTCATTGTTTGCGGCAATTTGACTTTCGGGTCACATTCTGACAAATTTCGGTCAATACCTTTGAAATACCTCGCTCCCATGTCGCACGAAAGCCGCAGCAGCTTAGGCCACGAGGGTTTTCATGAGCCGGCAGTTCGTAAGCCTTCGGGATTTACCCTCATTGAATTATTAGTGGTCATCGCCATTATCGCCATCCTGGCTGCAATGCTGCTGCCCGCACTCTCGAAAGCAAAGTATTCGGGCATGCGCGCGAGTTGTTTAAATAACATTCGGCAGCAGTACATTAGCCAGATTCTTTTCGCGGATGACAACAGTGGCAAGTTTCCGCGGCATGATGACGTTTCCCCCGATTACCATCGGACGGGCGGGAATGTGGGCCAAAGCATTGTCGATCTCATGCGAAAAACTTATGTGCCGAATACCTCAATATTGATCTGTCCGATCACGCGCCAAAACTTCGGACGTATCTGGTGGAATTACGACAGCATGAGCAATTTTGCGGATGGCACAACGAAAGATTATGGTGGATGGGATACGACCGCCGCCTGGGTTTTTACTCCCTACATGTGGCTGGCCAATTTGACGCCCGTTTTGCAATACGTCGATCCGACCGGCAAAGTGAACGCCGACCCGGAAGCAAATGAACCAGCCTGGCCCACCAAAACGACGGATTGCACCAGTCGCCGCGCATTCATCACGCACCGTGTGAGCAAAACTCCCGGATCGAAATTTTGGGACGTCGGACACATGGGCCGTTTTGATGCGACGACGCTCGGTGGTTCGTCAGGTTTTGGTTGGTCAGTCACGCCCGACCAACCGGTGGGGCAGGCCGATGGCAGCGTCGTTATTCGCAAGAAGTCGCTGCTCATTCCCCGCGCCTACGGAGGGCCTGACGGCGTAACGACTTACTATTATTGATGGCGCGTGGTTAAGGGGTAGATTCACGAACTGAATAAATGCTGGCTGCCCGCAAAAAGAAGCGCAGCCTTATTTTCTGGCCTGCAAGTTCTCGAGTATCTTTACCTTCCCATTTTAAGGGCAACTCGATTCCATTTCCTTTTTTCAGAATGCAGCGTTCCCGTTCGAAATGGGGAAGCACGCGGCCATGTTCATCCAACGCCGCGACCATCACGTAGCACTGATTCGTCGCATGAGATCGATCCGGTGATGGAATCTCGGCATTCAGTGACAGCGGCCGAGTTGGCGCGGTGAATTCAGTCGTTGAAAATTCCGCATTCGCTCTTGCCGAGACGCCCGTGATTCGATCTTCGGCCAATCCCAATAATTGCTTGCCAAAATGAAACAGTAATTTGCCGTTTATGATCATTGGATTGTGTGAGATGATCCGTACCCCTTCGGGTGTGGCGTCGGTCTCGCGAAAGGGTCGATTCCATTTAATTCCTTCGCGGCTGTACCACCATTCGGTATCAATCATGGGTCCGTGTTTGTTGGGCAGCTTTGGATTTACTGCATCTGGAATTGCCGCGTAATTCAGCATCTGCAGAAAACAACGATCGGAGTAGCCAAAGCCGACCCCGCGATAAAACTCCAAATCGGGTGGGTCGTCTCGATCAGGCGTGACAAGCAGGTCCACAGGAAGCAGCGGCGCCCCCTTGTGAATGAGAACGGGAGCCGAAGGTTCCCAGTGATCTCCATCCTCGCTCCAGCGCACCGAACACACTCGGCGCACCTGTCCCGTCCGAGTATTTCCATGGTCGGGCAGGTGTTTTTTTACGATCTGAAAGCTTTTTGTGGTGGTGATGAATCGATTCAGGCGCGGGCTCCATAATTGTCCCCACGAGTCGCCGTCGTAATAGATCGGGTTATTCGAACCCGGAGCCCATTGGTGGCCATCGTTGCTGTGAAAGCTATGGTTGCAAAAACCTTCACGCAGCAGCACGCCCTTGATGCACACTAATTCGTGCTTCACCGGATTGTGAGCTATGGACGCAAAATGGGTCCAGGCTCCGGGTTCACTGGTAAAGACGACCTCGCTCTTTTGGTAATGCACCGCATCGCGCGTTTCGGCATGGTGAATTTTCCAGACCGATCGGGTTCGAGTCGGATCACCTTTCTCTCCATAAATATCGTGTCCTCCGGAATAGCCGTAAACATCCCAGACTCCCCCATTTCCTGGAACACAACATTTGATTTCAAAACCAGGATCTTCACATTCGCCGAGTACCAACAAAGGACTGGCCTCAAACTTCAGCTTGCCCCAAACCTCGGCTATATCATCCTGATCCGTGAACAGTAATCTCAAAGGGGAAATGACCGGCGCTTGCTGATAGTAAGCATTTGTTGATGGCTGCGCTTGGAGACCGGACGATACCTGACAGAGCATCGCAAGCACCAAACGCAACTCCCAACATTTTTGAGCTGCCACCCTCTTGCCGCTTTGGGTTTGGCCATTTCCAGGTGCGTAGTGATCATTCAAAGGGGAAGTTGGCCAGCGCATGTCCTAGGCTCGATCTGCCCACATGCAGGGGCAAGAAGAAATTCAGTACCCCATGAAACATTTGTGTCTTCCTGGCTGGGGGTCGTTTGGGTTATGATCAAACTCGTTCAACCATGATACCTAGCCGTCTTAACCTCATCCTCGTTGCGAGTCTTTTCATCTCGGCGCGCGCGCATTCAGCGGATCGTCCGAACATTCTTTTCATTCTCTCCGATGATCAAGGTTGGGGCGATGTCGGCTGGCATGGGAAAGAAATCCACACACCGAACCTTGACAACCTTGCCGCCTCTGGAGCGAAGCTCGAACAATTTTATGTCCAACCAGTCTGTTCACCCACACGCGCCGCTCTCATGACCGGGCGGTATCCCATGCGCCACGGCCTCCAAGTGGGTGTGGTGAGACCCTGGGCCGAATATGGCCTGCCGCTTCAGGAGCAGACATTGCCTCATGGGCTAAGAACGGCTGGATACTCAACCGCTATTTGTGGCAAATGGCACCTCGGTCACTTTCAACCGGTCTATCTTCCCACTGCGAGAGGCTTCGACCATCAATATGGTCATTACAATGGCGCTATCGATTATTTCGAGCATACTCGCGACGGCGGTTTTGATTGGCATCGGGACGACCGTGTTTGCCACGATGAAGGTTACAGCACCTTTCTCGTTGCGAAGGAAGCTGCGCGCCTCATTCGCGAGCAACCCACCGGCAAACCATTCTTCTTATATGTGCCTTTTAACGCCGTCCATGCCCCTCACCAGGTTCCTGACAAATTCAAAGAAGCCTATGCCTCTTTGCCTGAGCCCAGACGCACTTATGCGGGAATGGTTGCCGCAATGGATGAAGCCGTGGGTCAAATCATTAACGCTCTCGATGAAAAGAAGCTGCGTCGCAATACGTTGATTATTTTTTCCAGCGATAATGGTGGGCCGCAGCCAGGGAAAGTAACCAGCAATGGGCCGCTTCGCGGGGGCAAAGCCACCCTTTACGAAGGCGGTGTGCGTGTTTGCGCCTTTGCGGCCTGGCAGGGGCATATCCAGGCAGGTTCGACCGTCGATCAACCGATGCATATGATCGATTGGTATCCCACTCTTCTGAAGCTCGCGGGAGCGTCAGTCGAGCAGAAGCTTGCGCTGGATGGCCGCGACATATGGCCGACGCTGACCGAAGGCAAACCCTCCCCGCATTCTGAGATTCTGTTGAACACGGAACCGTTTCGCGGCGCCATTCGAGCAGGTGATTGGAAGTTCGTGCTCAATGGCGGTCGCCGCGGCGCAGACGCAGAACAAGATGATGAAGTTGCTGCCGAAAGAAAAGGCCAGCGCCGCAAGCCACGCGAATCGGACGAAACAGTTGAATTGTTCAACCTGGCCGTTGATCCTTACGAAAAGAATAACCTCGCGTCGGCCAACCCTGAAAAATTAAGTGAACTGCGAGCACGTTACGATGTCCTTGCCAGGCAAGCCGCCACTCCTAAAAGCCAACCAAAAAAACCGGACTTCAAATCTCCCTCAATCTGGGGTGAGCCGTGAGACACGTGATGAGTGAAAGATATCATCATAGCCGTATCCACGATCATTGACGCGCGGTTTGCAAATCAAAACCGACGCCGGGCTTCCTGGATATCGATGTTTATTTGAGCCCGGAGCTGAGCGAGGTCCGCAAACTTTTTTTCCTCACGCAATTTTTCCACAAAGATTATTTCTAAAGAACGTCCATAAAGGTCGCCATCAAAATCAAGCAGGTGGGCTTCGACTCGCAGGTCCGGATTCGAATTCTTTAGAGTTGGGCGAGTGCCGATGTTTAGCACCGCTCGCCAGGTTTTGTCCTCGGCTTTAGCATGAACGGCATAGACTCCCTTCGGCGGAAGAACCAGGCCTTTCACCTTCAGGTTTGCAGTTGGAAAACCGAGCTGCCGGCCAAGCTTATCTCCCCGGATGACAGATCCCGCGAGGGAATACGCGCGTCCCAGCATTTGACTGGCCGCATCGAGTTCGCCCGATTGGATCGTTTCCCGAATGCGGGTGCTGCTCACGGCTTTGCCATCCAGAGAGACAGCCGCAAGGCCCTGAACGGCGAAATGCAATTCTGCTCCAAGCTGCTTTAATAAGTCCACATTGCCGCGACGTTGATGGCCGAACGCGAAATTCAGTCCCACGCAAATACTCTGGATTTGGCCAAAATCCCTTGCCAGGTTATGGATGAAGTTCTCAGCCGATTGTTCGCTGAAAGCGCGATCGAAGTGAAAGAGCAGCAAGGTATCCACCCCAAGCGAGCTGATGGCAGCCAGCTTCTGGTCCAGTGAATAAATCAAAAGCGGCACGCGTTCCGGGGCCACAACTGTGTTGGGATGTTGATCGAACGTGATCACCACGGCAAGACCCTCATGCTGTTGCGCGTGCTGAATCGTTTGCCGGATGATCTGTTGATGGCCTAAATGGACCCCGTCAAAAAAGCCGAGAGCCAGGCACACTTTTTTACCAAAATTCTCCAGCTCGCGGCCGGCGCGGATGATTTTCATCAATGCTGTGGATGAAACGGTTCTGCCAGGGTTAGACCGGCGTGATTGGAATAGATAATTGGCAGGTTTTGCGCGCTGTTTTCATGCGCGTGCCAAGGTCAGAAAAGGGATGACCCGCTGTTCCAGGCCTGCGTTGGTAAGCTTGAGCAGATCTTCAAAGGTGATCGCATCCGACACATCAAACTTCCCGGATGTGACCCTGCGCAAGGTGGAAAGGTGAGCGCCGCACCCGAGTTTTTGCCCCAAGTCATGAGCAATGCTGCGCACATAAGTGCCTTTCGTACAGGCAATGCGAAACCAACCCACCGGCTCGTCATATGAACTGAAATCAAATTTATAAACATGGATCAGCCTGGGTTCCCGCTGCACTTCGAGGCCCTTACGCGCCAGCTTGTACAATGGCACACCATTTTTTTTCACCGCCGACACCATGGGCGGGATTTGCATTTGATCACCGATGAATTCGGCAGCGGCCGTGTTCAGTTGCTCAATGGAAAGCGGGATAACTGGTAACGAAGCGACTAATTCACCATCAGCATCATAACTGTCGGTTGTTTCACCGAACTTGATGGAGCCTTCATAGACTTTATCGTCCGACATCAGACGTTCCGAGAGTTTGGTGCCGCGGCCAAGAACAATAATTAGCAAACCAGTCGCATTGGGATCCAGAGTCCCGCAATGGCCGGCTTTTTTAATCCCAAAATGTCGTCGGATAGCGTCCACAATGTCGTGGGATGTTGGCCCGGCCGGCTTATCAATAAGGAGCGCTCCATCCAGAGCGGAGAAGTCTTGCATCAAATTATCACTTACTATGTTTTTGTTTTGGAAACTAAATCACGGTTCGAAGCCGGGCGCAACTGGCGTTTTAAGCCGGATATCGCAGATTTGGCAAAGATCACGTCGGTTAAAGCCAGCCTTGGGAAGCTGATGAGCAGCCGCGCTTAATTGTTCGAGTGAGGTTCTCATAGCGCTGCGAACCAGCAACCGGTTTGCGATCTGGTGGCAATCCAGGGCACCCCCGCCACCTTTGCTCACTACTTCTAATTACCAGCGGTTTGAGTGAGTTCTTCATGCTCGGTACTTACACGCAAGCCTCGCTGGTCTGTGACTGCCAGGAAGCAAACAAGCGGCCGCTCCACGGGTAATCGCGCACTGATGGTATCACGGTTGATCACAGCCGGGACACTTTTCCAATGGCGTTTCTGCCATTCACCCGAGTCGTTGGTATAGTGCAAGGCAGCACTTTGGAGCGGCACCGGGCAGGAAAATTTCGAGCTGACCAAGCCAGCCTGCAGTTTCATTGAACCAAGCTGTGGGAGCGGCATGCCTTGCCGTAAAATGCTGTCTGCGAAATGATCCACTTCCTCGAAGGTCCAGATATGTCCATGCGGAAGATTGATTATGACGCTGACGTGCCGAAACCGGGGCGGCACAAGCCGGTAAGATGCGCGAAGACTATCGAGCGGGTAGGCAAAATCGTTGGAGCCATCCAAAAACAGGGTAGGGCATTTCACGCTTCCGAGATATTGGGATGGATCGAATTCATGCAACCAGCGTTCCCGCGCTTCCGGTTGCATCTTTGCCAGCGAACCCGTTTTCCAAACACTATCCTCGCCTAGAAAACCACATCCATAAACGGGCACAGCGACTTTCAGCCGATCATCCAGTCCTGCAACGATACACGTAAGATAACCGCCCCAACTGATTCCAGTGATTCCCACGCGGTGAGAATCCACTTCTGGCAGCGATCTCAAGAATGAATGGCCGCGAATGACAGCGGCGACGGCATGATAGGTCCACATATCGCGCTCATCGCCCTTATCAAAATTTCCAAATTTTCCAGCATCATTCTGATCCGGCCCGCCGTCAGGCAAATGACCGTTGGGACCGCATCCGGCCGTGTCCATGGCCAACGCGACATAACCTCGCTTGGCCCAATGTTCGGCCCATTCTCGAAATGCTTTTCCGCCTCCTCCATGCACCAACACCATGGCGGGAAAGGGACCCTTTCCGATGTCAGGACGGCCAATGTAAGCAAACACCCGGGTTGGTTTGCCGTGAAAAGGTTCACCCGGGTAATAGACTTCCTGGACTAATCCGGTGCGGGCTCCCCAATTTGCAGTGGGGGTCTGTTTGAGAGCCGCCAGATTCCATGGTCCGGTATGCCTGGCAGTTCTGGGGATGGAACTGCAGCCCGCAATCAACAGAACAACAAGAACAGAAATGCGCTTCATAGATTCAGCTATTTTTCTTTCAATTCGATGTCACCGGACCAGTTTTCAGGCAGGTTTTTTTCGCGCAATTCATGGATTTGTTTCAAATAGAACTGTGAGGGACCGTCCTCATTTCGCAATTCCGACGCGCGTTTGAATCCCTCCTCTGCGGCAGCAAGATCGCGGTTTTGAAATTGTTTTAAGGCAGTGGAGAAAGCCTCGATCCAGGGACGCATTTGCTCGGGTGAGCTTTGTGAGATGATTAGTTCGTTCACGCAAGTCACTTTATCGAAGCCTTTGAATAAAAATCGACCGACATCGCGCACGGTCCATTGTCCATTCTGTGCCGGCATCGCTTCGCGCGTCATTAAAACGTCAGTGCCGAGTTGTTTATTGAGACCTTCCAGACGTGAGGCGAGATTCACATTTTCGCCAATGGCGGTATAGTCGAAGTGCTCGGAGCTTCCAACGTTTCCGACAACAACCTCGCCAGTGTGGAGGCCGACACGAGTGCGCAGTGCCAGGCTGCCCTGTCGTCCATTGAATTGCGTTACGTTCTGCTGGAAGAGCAACGCAGCCTGCACCATCCTTTCCTGGTGATCTGTTTGCACTTCCGGCGCATTCCAAATGGCAAAAATGGCGTCACCAATAATGTCCACCACGGTACCTTCGGTTTGGTGGATGCAACGGATGGTGGCTTCATAGTAGTTGTTGAGCAATTGCACCAGATCTTGCGGATCGAGCTGCTCCGAGATGCGGCTGAAACCCGCGATGTCGCTAAAGAGAATGCTGATAGTCTGTTTACTTCCGCCGGGTTTGCGCAAACCGGGCTCCTTGAGGATGCGCTGGACTTGTTTTGGCGAGAGGTAAAGGGAAAGGGATTGCTCGAGCAGCCGGTTTTGAATGTAAGAACTGACCGAGTTGTAAATGATGGACCAGAGCAGTGCGATCGGAATTTGCACTGCCACCGTTGCCAGCCACGGAAACCAAATCCGGTTTCTCCAGAAAAGATAATGTGCCAGCGCTGTTACAAGGACAGCGCCGAGCAGCGCCGCGCCGGTGGCCTGCAAAGGCCGCATTAGCGCCAGGCCAATCCCAAACACCAACCCAGCCAGCACAACGATCGCCCATTCGGTCCGTGGCGAAAAACGGGTTAACCAATCGTGTCGCAGCAGGTTCAGGAACTGGGTGGCCTGGACCTCGACCCCGGGAAGGAAGTTTCCGGCGCTAGTGTATGGGCTGACGAATTCATCTTTTCTCTCGCCTGAAAACTTCGTCGGGGTATTTGCGCCTACAAATACTACCTTGTTGCTGAAAAAACCCGCCGGGCAAGAAGCGTTCACTTCCAACGCTCGGTGAAAGCTGATACTGGGGATCGTTCCCTTTTTGCCATAGTAATTCATCCATCTTTGGATTGAACGGTTTTCCGGCTTCTGCGCATCCGGTTGTCCTAAAAACCGCGCAGCTTGCCAAGACAGGCTGGAAAAGTCTTCGGCATTAGGATCTGGGATCACATGAAGGTGCTCCCTCACCATGAAGTCCTTGTCGGCGCGGAGTCCCACGAATCCAAAATCGGCTGCTGCATCGAAGATTTCATTGGCACGGATGAGCGTGGGAGCGTGGTCTGCGGTGTAGGTAAATTCGGCGCCGAGAATTACTTTTCCGTTTGCTTTAATCGCGCGGGCAAATCGTTCGTCCCCTTCTGGTTTAGTGGGGTGCCGGTCGGTGAACAGAATATCAAATACCGCCGCGCGAGCCCCTTCAGCGGTGAGCCGCTCTATTAATCGGGCATGCATCGCACGGTCCCATGAAGCGTTGTAAGGCTGGCTGAGCTGGTTGTGTGAGTCATCATCGAGCTCGACCAATACAACTTCCGAAGGAACACTAATATGGAAGAATTCCCTGAGAATCGGATAACGCGCTCCTATACGACGTGGCAGGAATGGAATGTCATAGCTCGGATCGACGATTTTGGGCTTGAAAGTCTCCCAGGTTAATATCACGGCGCCGATCAGGACTGTTAATGCAGCTCCGACGCCGCAGCGGACCAGCCACGTTTTAATAAGCCGCGTTAGATTCACGATGGGTGCCGGTGGCAGCTATAGCAATCGGCTGACTAAGTGACAAGTATCAAGGAATTGAGGAAACGGATGCGGAAGCATAAACCAAACTCGCTTTGCGAATATTGGGCCGGAGCGCGGCTGTGTCGCCCAGACCAGCCGCATCGCGAACTCACGTCACTGCGGCTTTTCGAGCTGCTGCGGCTGGTCTGCGCGACACAGCCGCGCTCCGTAATTTATGACATGTGTTTTAGACTCCGGCGCTCTGCTGAATCGAAAAAAAGACGCGAAGACTTTCGTCTTCGCGTGATTTTGATAGAATGAAATGCGTTAACGTCGAAACTGCAACGGAGCGCTTTGGGGCATCTCGTGAGCGCAAGGTTGGTTGGTCGGGGCGTCGGCGGCTCGATCATTGGTTTGAACGAGGCTGTTGGCCACAAGAAAGGTTTCGACTTCATCCCCGCTAATATCGGCAAGCATCCGACCGTTGATCTCGACGCAAGGGCTCAGCATCTGACCGCTTTTCTCAATCATCTCCTGGCGCTGAATCGGATCGTTGATGATGTCACGGTCTTCATAGGGCAAATCATACTTGCGCAAGATGGCGCGCACACCCTGGCTCCAACCACAGCTCGGTTTGAGATAAGCAATAATCTTTGGTTTGTTCATAGTTAAGTCCTGCTATTAGACTGGCACAATTATGCGGGAAATCAAAGGGAAAAGAATTCTTAAGAGCAGCGAGAATCCAAGGCCGCTCAATATTCTGATTATCCCTGACAAGTTTAAAGGCACGCTTAGCTCGCGAGCCGCAGCCAAAGCGATTGCCGAAGGCTGGCGTCGGGCCCGGCCGCATGATCGGCTCACATTATTGCCAATGAGCGATGGCGGCGACGACTTCGGAGAAGTGATGAGCGGCTTTGCTGGCGCGCGCGCACAAAAGGTGAAAACGGTGGATGCGGCGCATAGGCCTGTTGTAGCAGCCTGGTGGTGGCAAAAAGAAACCAGAACAGCGATTGTCGAATCGGCCCGGGTTATCGGCCTGGCTATGCTGCCAGGGGGGAAGTTTCATCCATTCCAATTGGATAGTTTCGGGTTTGGCGCAATTTTCAGCGCAGCAGCGAGGAAAGGGGCAAAAAGGTTCGTCGTGGGCATTGGGGGCAGCGCGACCAATGACGCCGGGTTTGGAATGGCCAGGGCGATGGGCTGGAAGTTCCTGGACGCCTCCGGATCTTTCATCGAAGGATGGACGCAGCTTGACCGGCTGGAAACCATCCAGCCACCGGAAAAAGATGTTGTGGCGTTTGAAGAAGTGCTGGTTGCGGTAGATGTGAAAAATCCTTTGAACGGACCCCGGGGGGCAACACGGGTTTATGGTCCGCAAAAGGGATTGGTTCCGGCCGATTTTAAGACCGCGGAAAATGCCCTCGGTCGTTTGGCCGAGGTTTGGAAAAGCCAATTCCGTCGGAACTTAAGCAATATCCCTGGAGCGGGAGCTGCAGGAGGGTTGGGTTTCGGCTTGCTTGCCTTCATGGGGGCGAAGTTGACGCCAGGCTTCGAGTTGTTCGCGCAATATGCCGGGCTTGATCGAATGATTCATTCATCGGACCTCGTTATTACCGGGGAAGGAGCGATCGACGAATCGACGCTGATGGGAAAAGGAGTGGGTCAGCTCGTGGGCGCTTGCGTCAAGAGAAGAGTTCCCTGCATCGCTCTGGCCGGCCTCCTGAGCAGAAGCCCGCGAGTAAAAAGAACTTTTGCACAAGCATACTCCCTCACGGACAACGCCAGCCCGGAAGAAGCAAAGAAGAGAGCAGGTCCTTTGCTGGCGCATTTGTCCGCGCGAGCGGCTCGCGATTGGACTGGTTCCCTCAAAAAACATCGAGGCTCTCCCTAAACTGTCGTCCGAATCATCCTCCTTCTCGATCTCGTCCTCGATCTTGTTCGTCAATGCGTCGATCAGGCTGGTGCCGTGCCAAGAATAATTGAGAGAATGATTCAGGGAGCTCCGCCACTGTTCGTGGAAGTTGATTCGATGACCGCCGCCGCGGCCCTCAGTTTGCGCGCGTGCCAGAACCGCTCGCGAAGGCAGCGATCGGAGAGGATTTGGTCGAATGTTTCAGTGATTACCGTTACCACGCCCAGTACAGGCAAAACGAGCACCAGGCCCGTCGGACCGGCGACGTTGGCGCCAAGAAAAAGCATTAGGACGCTGAGTACCGGATGGATATGGAGACTGCGGCCGATGGTCAGAGGCAGAAACAAAAAATCGTCGAGTAACCGGACCATTGCGAAGAGGACGATGCAGCCATAAGTGATCCCGGGATTGTTGGGGAAATCAGTTGCGGCGACGAGCACGACAAGGAAGCAGCCCACAACCGAGCCGACATACGGCACCCAGGCCAGTATGGCAGCCACCAATCCCAACAGCAATGGCGAGGAAATGCCGAAAAACCAAAGCCCCAGGGCCAGGCAAATGGTGTCCAGGAAGGTCAGCTTCATTAAGCCAACAAAAAAGCTTTGAAGGCTGTTGTCGATCCGGTCGGAAAGCAACAGGGTTTTCTCGAAAAACGCATTCGGCACACTGCGGATGAGATGCTTTTTGAATTGATTGCCGTCGTGCAGTAAAAAGTAAGTCAGGTAAGGCATCAGCAGCAGGGAAGGAAGCCAGTGCGCCATCTGCAAAAGCAATGTTCCCAGGTATTTTTCGGCAAGCTGTTCCGTAACAGTATTTAGATCGACTGGCGGGCGCCGCAGCAGAGGCGAATCCTTCAGGGACGGTACTTTCTCCGCCAGCGTGTTTTCCGTGTTGATTAAAAAGTTCAATCCGCCGGTCACATATTTCGCTACTTCCGTTTTCCATGCCTCAGCACGAGCTGCAGCCCTTGGCAACGCAAGGAAAATTCCGACAATAGTTGCTAAAAAAAGCGCCGCTGCCACCACCCTGGCTGCTGTCCGCGGACTTAACCCCGCGCGCACAGACGCCTGCACCAATGGGCGCAAGCAATAGTACAGCACGAGGGCCAGAAGCCCGGGCACAACCAGCCAAAGGATCTTTTGGAAAAAAAACAATACCAAGCAGGTTGCCAGGATACTGACCATCCAGGATGAGGCGCTGACGGACAAACGGTTGTTCACAAGTTTAACTGGCGCGTCTTCCCAATTGCCAGATCCCGGGCTCGCTGGCAAATCGCTCTTGATAGCTCGAACAATATTTTCACGCCAATGCTTTTGTTCCGGTCCATCAAGGAGAAAAACTCGGTCCGGAACAAGGCCACCACCCGCGATGGTTCGATAGCCACTACGCGCGCGGTGCGCGAGTTTTCATCGAACAGGGACAACTCCCCAAAAAAATCTCCACAACAAAACTCCGGAGCGAGTTGCTGCAATGGAGCATGTGTCGAGCAAGCCTTGACGCGGCCGCTCACGACGATAAACAGGCCCAGTCCCACGTCTCCTTCATCGAAGATGATTTCATCCTTCTGATACGTCCTTTCGTGTAAAAGTTCGTCGGCCTCCCGAAGTTCCCGAGGTGTCAAGGCCTTGAACAGGCGCATGGCCCTGAGCTCGGCCAGGCGCGGTTCGTCGGTAACACCATTGAACAAATTCAAAGGCCATTTCATGATGACATTGTGAGGAGCCGACCAAGGATTTTAATCGATAAACGGCGGAAGCGCAATACTTGTGGCCTTCTCGAAGCTTTGTCTTTAAATTGTATTAAAGATCGCCCAGCAAAGAAGCTCAACCTTTATTCAATCTGGGCGTCCGGAAATCTTTCCCGAATCTGTTTTTTTATCCGCCCTTCCTCCTCTGGCCGCAATAATCGCCGGTTGATCCGGCGTTGAACAGCGTCCAACAACTCGAGCCAATCTTCGAGCGGCGGAGCCTCAATAGACTGCCATTGATCGAACCGCCTTTCACGGGCGAAAAAGAGCCAGGCTCCCCCCACATGCTGCACATAAACCTGCAGAGGCAGGCCCTCGTCTGTCACTCGCTTCCAGCTAATCTCGGCTTTGGCCATTTTTTGATGAATTAATCTTCGGTGGAGGTCGCTGGTTCGATCAAGCGCCAGGTAAATCCAAACTTGTCACCGCCATCGCAGCGATGCCTTCCTCGCGGCCCAGGAATCCCAAATGCTCATTGGTTGTGGCTTTGATCCCGACCTGTTGAGTCTCGATCTTCAATGCCGCTGCAATATTGGTTTTCATCGCAGCGATATGGGGAAAAAGCTTCGGCTCCTGTGCTATGATAGTTGCGTCAAGGTTTACGATCCTGCCACGCCGTTCAGCTACTTGCTTTCCAGCCTCCTCCAAAAAGACGCGGCTGGCCACACCGCGCCAGCGCGGATCTGTATTGGGAAAGAAATGGCCGATATCTCCCAGGCCAAGCGCGCCGAGGATAGCGTCGCAGATGGCATGCATGAGCACATCTGCATCTGAATGCCCGTCCAGTCCCTTGATGTGCGGGATATCCACTCCCCCTAAAACCAGCTTTCGCCCTTTTACCAGGGCGTGAACATCATAACCAATGCCAACATTGACCATGTGACACTATAAGGACCAGGCTGATGCGGACCAAGTGTATTGTGGCTGCGAGCTATGTCGTGGTGCGAGTTTTTATTGACCCGGATACCGGAGGACATAATCCTGATTTGAGCTTGGAAAAATACTTGCCGATGGCGCTCTCGAGGCGCGCGTTTCTTCGGACCACTTCAACCCTGGTGAGTGGAGTGACCCTCGGGGGTATGGTCTCCGGCGCGGCTGAACGATCTGTTCGGAAACCGGGGGGTATGGCGGTGAGTGAGTTGCCACGCGGGACAGCTCCACTGCCGTTAGCTTTCCCCCATTTTCCAGACAGGCTGCACGCCTTTGTATGGCGTAACTGGCCGCTTGTGCCCCTCGATCGCATGGCGAAAGTGATGGGCGCCAGACCATCCGATCTCCAGAGGATCGGGCATGCAATGGGTTTGAAGGGGCCGCCACGAATCACCGATCAGCAGCGTGCCCGTTCTTACATCACAGTCATCAAACGGAATTGGCACTTGTTGCCATACAAACAACTGCTCGAATTGCTCGGTTGGACGGCCGAGCAGCTCGATTATACGTTACGCGAGGACGATTTTCTGTTCGTGAAGCTGGGCAATCTCAAGCCACGGTGCGAGACTTTGCGATATCAAGCTCCCGACGAAAACACGCTTCAGCAGGAACGACTGATCGCTCGAGTGATGCGGGAAGAACTCCCGGAGGCTGAGAGGGGGCCGGACGAACCGTTATTTGGCTTTATCGAGCAGCTCTCGAAAAAGAGCATTGTAGCTCGACCACCGGTTGTTTCGGATAATCTCCGGTTCTGTTATTCGTATTTTGCGCCGTATGGCGATCCATTGTTGGAACGTGAGGCTGACCCTTATCCAGAAGGCTACCTTCAAAAGCTAGCCGAGAGCGGTGTCACAGGTGTTTGGTTGCAGGCAGTCCTCTACAAACTGGCGCTATTTCCATGGCAACCGGAGCTGAGCGCACAATCGGATATTCGGCTGAAGAACTTGCGAGCATTGGTTGCTCGCGCGAAGAGGCATGGCATCCGGGTCTTTCTCTACCTAAATGAACCTCGTGCAATGCCAATGGGTTTTTTCGAGGAGCGTCCTTCACTTAAAGGAGTGGTTGAAGGCGATTATGCAGCATTGTGCACCACGCAACCAGAGGTCCAAAGTTACATGACAGATGCAGTGGCGACGATCTGCCGCACTGTTCCGGATTTGGGTGGTCTGTTCACTATAACGGCTTCCGAAAACCTGACCAACTGTTGGTCTCATGGCCAGGGCGCGAAGTGTCCACGCTGCGCTAAGCGGCGACCGGCCGAGGTCATCGCCGAGGTCAACGAACTGTTCCACCAGGGGATCGAGCATGCTCGCACAAAGGCGCGATTGCTGGCGTGGGACTGGGGCTGGGATGATTCCTGGGCGGGCGAAGCGATCCAGCACTTGCCGGCAGGCGTCGAGCTGATGAGTGTCAGCGAATGGAGGTTGCCAATCAAACGCGGCGGGGTTCAATCTGAGGTGGGTGAGTATTCGATTTCCGCCATTGGGCCAGGTCCTCGCGCAAAGGCTCACTGGAGTTTGGCTCGCCATCGTGGATTGAAAGCGATCGCCAAGATACAGGCAGGCAACACCTGGGAGATTTCGGCCGTGCCATATATTCCCGCGCTCGAGAATGTTGCCCGTCACGCAGAGAACCTTCGAGAAGCGGAGATTGACGGACTCATGCTTGGGTGGACTCTTGGGGGCTACCCTTCACCAAACCTGGAAGTCGTTTCAACAACTTTGTGTTGCGGTTCGGGCGAGGAGGCGATGAGACTTGTGGCCGAACGTCGTTTCGGGCCATTGCTGGCTGCGGCAGTTGTCTCCGCGTGGCGGGGATTCAGCATGGCTTTCCGCGAGTTTCCTTTTCACGTCGGTGTGCTTTATTCGGGACCGCAACAGCTTGGTCCTGCCAATCTTCTTTCGTCCGAACCCACGGGATATCAGGCCTCGATGGTTGGCTTCCCCTATGACGACCTGAATTCATGGCGCGGTATTTATCCCGCGGAAATTTTCATCGAGCAGTTTGATAAAGTTGCAGACGGGTTCGCTTCGTCGCTCGAACAATTGAGGCGGGCTGCAGCCGGCGTCCAAAGGCCCGTTTCCACCAGGCATCGCCTTGCGCTCGAAAGCGAGTGCCGCATCGCGGACACCGTGGCGATCCATTTGAGTAGTTCAGCCAACCAGGCCCGCTTCGTTTTGGCCCGGCAGGGAGTAGCGGCCGCGAAGACTATGAGTGAAGCGGCGCCGCATCTTGTCCGATTGGAGGCAGTGCTGAAAGATGAGATCAATTTGGCTCGAAGGCTGCACCGTATCCAATCTTTCGACTCGCGCATCGGGTTTGAGGCCTCAAACCAGTACTATTACGTGCCTATCGACTTGGGCGAAAAGGTCTTGAACTGCCGTTATTTGTTGGAGAACTGGCTGCCCGGACTTAGGCGCAAGTAAGGATGGTTAGAGGAGAAAGGTCTCTTGTGCGCGGATGACAATGGATTCCTGCCGGAACTGCCTCTCCAGGCGAGTTCGATAGCGTTTCCACCAGGAACGCTGTAACGTCGAAGTCATCACCTCGTAAACGATAATCTCATCACGTTTGGTTCCTTTGCGAGGTTTCCAAATGCCTTCCGCCGGAGCGCGGCTGTAAGCTGTTAATCCTTTGAAACGACTGGTCAACTCGGTTTTGATATCATGGAATAATCTTCGAGGGAGTGCTTTCCCATTATTGTCGTTTAATGGAAGGAGTATTTGGATGAGATGCATAGAAAGTCGCGGGCTTGCCTTCATCAAGCTAGAAAACTACCGGTGTTCTCGCAAGAGTTACTGGCCACTTCCGTGCCGCGAAAAGAATAAGCATCTCCTGAGACTGTGGACCAAAAAAAATCCCGTTTCTCTCGCGGGCCGAGAGAAACGGGAGTGAAACGCCCCGTTTTACTGGTAGGTCAGGACAATATTATTGCCCGACACGGTTGGTGTTCCCAGCATGTAAGCTGCGCCGGAGAGCAACCGGTAAAAATGCGTGCTCCCCGATTTCGGAACAACAATGGTCTTTGCTCCGGGATCAATCTGGGCTGTGCTATCAAGGGTGTAAGGGCCATTGACGGTGGCAGAGGATAGCAGTTCGAGCGGGCGGACCAATTCTCTTGTGCCTGTGGTCCGATTCACCCAGTACCATTCAACAAACGCGCCGCCTTCGCCTTCCTCGTATAGGAGCCGAAGGTTGTAGATGCCACTGTTCTGCACTACAAACTCGAACTGCCCATCATGCGTTGTGTCGGGTAGTGAATTGATGCTGCTGGCAATATATACATTTGTTCCATTGGCGCCTCCGGCAGTTACCTTGAATTGATCATCACTATTTACTCCCATTCGATAAACCCCTGCTCCCAATTGCAGTTTGATCGTGGCCGCTATAGCGAAGTGGTCGGGGCCGCCTGCTGCGCAATCCCAGTCGCCACCGGGGTCAGTCGCAGGGATACCAGGGAATGTTTTGGCTTGTCCAAAAAATGGCGTCGTGCCGCCGCATTGTTCATATTGGATTGCATTGCCTTCAGCATAAAAGCCACTGCTTGTCCCTGCCGCCTGGTTTGGGTACGGCGTCCCTGTGTCACTATTGATTAGCTGCCCTGCTAACTGTTGTTCAGCTCTCGGGATCCAGTTTTCAAATGGTCCCTGCACCGCGCAAGCAGTTGGGTCGGCGCCATTCTGTGCTTTGTTGACCTGGACGGTGAAGAGTGTGTCTGGAGAACCCGCCAGTCCGTCACCGGCGACCAGCAGAGGAGTGTTTGGCTCTACCGTAAAACTCCACTGATTGGATTGCGTAGTAGTTCCATCGCTGAAAACCAAGCTCATGTTGTGCACTGAATTCGGCAGGAGGAACCCGGGCGGACGATAGCTTACGGTGGCCCCGGGACCTTCGGAAGTTGTGCAAGAAATGGTCGCTGCACTAGTGACGTTCACGCCGTCAAATCGCAACTGGATGCTGCCCGGGCAACTGACTGCGCTAGTGCGGTTCAAGATCACAATACTCGCAGTCGCCGTCGGACCAAAGTTATCCGAATTGGCAGATGGCGTGGCCGAAGCAATGAAGGGTTGCGAAGACGCTGGCGTGGTCGTCGGGACAAAAAGCAACCAGTTCAACTGCAGATCGCTGATGGGATCATCGGTCGGAGTCACTCCCATCCGAACCTGGTTGGCTGTCAGTCGCAGAGTATTCACGCCACCCAAGGTCAGCGTTTGAAGGTTTCCGGCGCTATCGGTCAATGGCACATATCGGAAGCGGGTCAAACCTTGAGTATTTGGCACCAGGAATTCACCCCGCAACGCGGTAGTTTGATTCGAAGTCCCAAGGCCGCTGAGGACCTGGTCAAGGCGCACGTCCTGCCTTCCCTGGCTCGAGACACGCAGATAGACGTTATAATTGCCATTGGGAAATGTTCGGGTGTAGTTCATCCAATCACCGGGTTGAATACTGGAAACAATATAGTCCGGAACATAGGAGGAGCCCACGGTTCGGTATTGTCTCGGCGTGTCGAATCCGCCTCCCTTTGTGCCTTGGACTGTCCCCACGCGATCCATTGTTCGGTATTGGTTCCGCGCATGGCTGCTGAGTCCGTCGGTGGTATTATCATGGAAGTCAATGTCGTCCATCCCAATTAAATTATAGTATCCGAGACCTTGATTGACCTCTGGCCCGAGGCTTTCCTGAGCAGCGGGCGTGCAGGCGCAGGTCACGTCGAAGATTGGATCGTAGCTGGTGGTGGTCGAGTCGGTGCCCGAAACCTTTGGATATTCCAGATGCTGGCCGCCATTATAATCGTAGTCTTCGGCTTCCACGAGCCGGAACCCGCTGGGATTTGCGGCATCCGTCGGATCAAAGTAACGGAAAGTGTCGAAGTACCAATTGTTGGTCGTCCCTTTGTTGCTGGGATCCATGACGATGATCTTTCCGTGATAAACCGTGTTGCTCGATAGGGTGCCATTCCAACGCACAGTGAAATTGGTGTTGGGTGAGCCGCCAAACAGATCTTTGACCTCGGTGAAAGACAAACCTGAAGAGACATCGACATCGTTAAGAAACAATTTCATTGTGTTTGTCGCAATTTGCGCCGTGGTAAATGTCGAGGCGGTAAAGGTAATCTGATTTGTTGGAGGTATGGTGTAAAAGAGGGTCTGGGCCCCAGGAATCAGATTGATGACCTGGGCTGTTCCAGGAAATCCCACCGGGGTGTTTCGCTGACCTGTTGAATGATAATTATCCCAGGTAAAATCGCATCGTTCCTGGAACTCAAGGTTGAGCCAGCCCAGAAGATTTTCGCCCGTTGTGTGAGCGCCAACATTCGCGGTGGAATCTTGAAAATTAATTCTCACGAGAGGCTCCAGCAAATCTGTGACGTCATAAAGCTCGGCTTTGCAGGTATCGTTTAGTCCTGAAAAGACTACCCGCGTTCTTCTACCAGGCGGGATCTGGGTAACGGGAGCAGCACCGCCCCGGTACAGGTCCAGGAAATTGGAGGTAATTTCTGCCGTGAATTCGATGTTGGCCAGCAGTCCCTGGCGTGCTCGTGGAGTTCCCGGGGCGTAAATCGTGGTATAGCCTGATAATTGCCCCGGAGCACTCGGGCTCGGCGGAGTAATTCTCGAGCCGACAAAAATCGAAGAGGCATCCATCATTGGATCGTAGTTGTTCAACTCCACTGATTGGAAGAATTCCGTGTACTGCTCCGATCGGTATGCGCCACCTCGCGTGATGATATTCGCGCACGAGGTGCCTGGGCTGTACTGGCGGTAGGCAGTGCCACCGGACCCGTCAGCCGGGAACGTTCTTGTATTCATCTGGCCCAGGGCGGCGCCGGGGTCGTAATGCCCCCAGCCTGCATCGCCAGAGTTGAAATCAAATATCACTTCATTCAAGGCGCCCTTCGCGGGTCGTGGGAGAGCCAGCAAAAACCCAATCAGGAACAGCGCAAAAATTCCCCGTATATAGAAGGGTAAAGGGAGAACATAGTGATCCCAGGGGAATTTTCTGGTTCGGAGCGACTGGGAGCCTAAGCAAGGCTGCAGTCTGTAGCAGTAGCGGCAAGCGACTTGTGACTCGATCGTTTTCATAATTTTTTCATGTATGATTGATTGCGTGTTTTGGCTTTGAGGCTAACTCTAACAGCGTTGCAAAAAGTTTCATGTCGCGTAAGTACGTGACACCTTCTTGGGGACGGCGAAATGCGAGCAAAACCTCAAAACTAGGCACATCAGCCTGGCAATCGAGCAGGGCCAAATCGGCACCAGCGAAATTCGGCGTGGAAATTGCGGAGCGCTTTGGCCCGCGAGAAACCTCGAATGAATCAACTGAGAGGTGAAGAACCAAAATATACAAGCAAACCGCCCAATTCCCGTTGGAATTGGGCGGTACCGACCCGCCGGTGTATGAGGCTGTTATATGTGGTGGCAGGTCATGATCTCACTCGCATTATGCGGTTCGTCCTGACAGGGCTCATTGATAAGTCAGGACGATATTATTTCCAGAAACGACTGGGCGACCTAGTGTGTAACTCGTACTTGAGTTCAAGCGATAAAACCGCGTGTTGCCTGACTTGGGTACTGTAATCGTTTTCGAACTGGGATTTATCAAGGCGTTTGATTCCACGGTATAAGGTCCATTGACCGTGGCCGATGACAGCAGCGATATTGGCCTGACCAGCTCCCTTGCGCCCGTTGTGCGGTTAACCCAATACCAATCCACAAACCCGCCGCCTGTGCCTTCCTCCTGGATGATCCGGAAGTTGTAAACACCATTTGTTTGCACCGCGAAATTAAACTGGGCTATGCCGTTGGCGTCGTCGCGCCGCTGGTCAGGAATGGTTTCGGAATTGCCAAGCATCGTCTTCAAGGCAAACCCTTGAAAGTTTGTGCCAGCCTGTCCCGCCTGAACCGCAACCTCGTCGTCGGCGTCGAAGCCCATCCGATATATGCCGGCGGCCAAAGAGAGCTTGATCGAGGCTGCAATTGCGAAGTGGTCGGGAGAGCTTCCCGCTCCACAGTCCCAGGTTGCGTTGTTTGTATCAACGAGCGGAATCCCGGGATAGGGTTTGGCCGTTCCGAAGAAAGGCGTTGCGCCACCGCATTGGTCGTAGTGGATCGCCGTAGGTTCGACGAAGGAAACTGCGTTGAATCCATGGCTGGGGTCGGCTTCGTTCATGAAGGGAAATCCCGGAGTATCGGAATTGCCCAAAGTTCCTGCCAACTGCCTTTCTGCCCGGGAGATGTTGTTGTTAAAGCTGCCAGTGGTTTTAGCGGTGGGATCAGCGTTTTGCGATTTATTCACCTGAACAGAAAACGCGTTGTCTGGACCAGTCAACTCCCGGTCGCTGGGCAGAAGAGTTGGCATATTAAGCACAGTGAAACTCCATTGGTTTGTTTGCGAAACAGTGCCATCACTGAAGATGACATTGAGAGTGTGCACCGAGCCTGGAAACAGGAAGCCCGGCGGATGATAAGTAATCGTGGCGCCCGGTCCATTCGCCGTGCTCCCCGTGATGCTTGCGCCGCCGGTCACATTATTGCCATCGAGACGTAATTGAATGCTGGCCGTGCTGACCGCGGTGTCGCGATTCAAGATATGGATCTGCACGGTAGCTTCCGGATCAAATAACACGGTTCCGCCAGCCGGATTGGCATAAGCGATGAAAGGACGTAACGTCCCTGGAGCCACAGCAGGAACAAAGAGCAGGTAGTTTAATTGCAAATCACCCACATTGAGGGTGTTTTTCTGGCTTGATTCGAGATCGGTCAAACGTAGTGTCCTGAGCCCGGATAAATTCACGGTCTGTATGTTTCCGGCCGAATCTGTCAGAGGCACGTAGCGAAAACGGCTGGATGCTCCTGTGTTGGGCACCAGAAATTGCCCACGGAGGACAGTGGTTTGATTTGAGGTTGTGCTGCCCGCAGTGACTTCGTCAAAACGCATGGCCTGCGCTTTCTGACTCGAGGCCCTTAGATACACGTTATAATCGCCGGCGGGAAATGTGCGTGTGTAATTCATCCATTCGCCTGCATTCATCCCAGCGACGATATACTCTCCTACATCGGCACTACGATATTTTTGGCGCACATCATAAACCCGCTCTATGCGTCCTTGCACAGTGCCAATGAAGTCCGCGGTTCGATACTGGTTTCTGGCTGCGGCATCAAGGCCCTCCAGATGGCTGTCGTGGTAGTCAATGTCTTCGACTCCGACGATATCAGTTGCTCCAGCCCCGTTGAAGTAGCCAGTGCCGCCGCCACCAACTGGTGTTGCATCCGCCTTGAGGCCCGAGACGGGGGGATTGTCCTGATAAAGTCCACCGCCATAGTTAAAATCTTCCGCTTCGATGGTCACGGTTCCATTGGTTAAGAACGTATCGAACACCCAGGTATTGGTGGTTCCGTTGCCGGTATTATCGAGAATGATGATTTTGCCATTGTAGATTGTGTTAGGCGAAAGTGTTCCCGTGTAGCGGACGCCAAAATTCGGATTGGGATTGAGAAGCGTGGACCGGTTGGTTAAGATCAATAGCGACGTCACATCCGCCCCATTGAGAAACATTTTCAGCGAGTTTGTATTGATCGGATTATTGTTAAAGGTCTGCACGGCGAAGGTGATTGGATTGGAGGCCGGGATAGGATAGAACAATGTCTGAGGCCCTGGCACTAATTCCACCACCTGAGGAACGCCGACAAAACCTATGAAATTGTTCGACTTTGCAATGGAGTAATAGTTGTCAAATGTCACATCGGCTGTGCCGGTCCAATCAACGGTATCTTTTTCTCCGATGTGAAGGTTGCCGATGCCAGAAACACCGCTTGGATGCACACCAAAATTTACGTCGTCCCGCGCAACACCCCTTGAAATAGGCTCCAATAGATCAAATCGATCATACATTTCGCCAATCAATAGGCCTCCCAAATCTCCCGGGGCCGACTTGAAAACAAACCGATAGCCTTTGGACGAGTCGAGTCTGGTAGTTAGAGCTGCGCCACCGGTGTTTAAATCCGGTGTGGTAGATGTGAGTTCACTCTGGAATTCGATAAATCCCATCAAACCCTGGGGGGAGAGCGGGCCTCCTGCGAAATACCCAACCAGGTAGCCGAAGGTCGTCAGCGAACCGGGTGTCTGTGCTTTGGCCAGCAGGAAGGAGCCGGCCAAGCCTATCATATTGTCATCCCAGGTTGTAACATCTGCGGCGACAAAAAATTGATCCTGATAAGTCGCATCATTCCGAATGCTTGCTCCGCGCGTGAAGATCCCGCTTTCATCCTTCGGCGAATGGTTGATGAGCCGGTAAGCGCCGCCCGGGAACTGGGTTTCCCTGGTGCCTGGGCTGCCTTCATACGGTGTCCAGCCTAGGTCATTGCCATCGTTGAAATCGTCCGAGATCGCGAGTTGCGCTCGGACACCTTCGGTCAAACCGATGAGGATTAGTGACAAAACCATTACAATGAACTTGCGCCAGACCAAGCCTGGCGTGACCGTGTAGTAGTGATAGGCAGCGATACGGGATTCCAAGGTTTTCATATTATTACTGATTGATTGAATGTTTGGCTTCGAGGCTAACCCTACCAGCCTTGTAGGAAGTTTCATGTCGCGTAAGTACGCGACACAGATGACGCGCGCCCGTAATCCACAAAGATTCATTTCTGAATGGAGATCTGCCTGCATTCGAAGCAGCATCTGTTATGCATCCTCTTTTTTATGATACGCATGCTCATTTGGATTATCCGGAATTTGCCCAGGAGCTTCCGGAAGTCATCGCGCGAGCCGAGGCGGCGGGCATTGGAAAAATCATTAGCATCGGAACGGATTTAGATAGCAGCCGGCGCGCGGTTCAGCTCGCGCAACAATTTCGTAATGTGTTTGCAGTCGTGGGCTGGCACCCATCCAATGCCAGTGAAGCACCGGACGATTTATGTCCCGCGCTGCGCGAACTGGGGAAGCAGCCGAAGGTTGTGGCTCTTGGCGAGACAGGATTGGACTACCATCGGTTGCCCTCGAAAAACAAAAAATCGGAAATTGTCAATTCCGGGCAGCCTTCAAAAACAGTAGAGGGATCAAATGAAAATGGCGAACACCAGGACGCGCTCTACAAAACCAAACAGGCGGAAGTGTTTCGTCAGCATTTGGAGGTTGCGGCTGAACTCAATTTGAATTGTGTTATTCATCAGCGCGATGCGCTCGAGGACACGCTTTCTCAGCTAGGTCCTTTTAGCACCCGTGTGCGCGGCGTGTTCCATTGTTTCGCCGATGATGAGGCTGCAATGAAACGTATCCTTGCTATGGGCTCCCTGGTGAGTTTTACGGGTATTTTGACGTTTAAAAACGGACAGAATGTCCGGGAAACATTGGCGGCTACTCCGATGGGCCATTTCATGTTGGAAACGGATTGCCCTTACCTTGCGCCCGTCCCATATCGGGGCAAGCGATGTGAGCCGGCTTATGTGAAAGAAATTTCTGAAGTGGCTGCTACTGTAAAGGGTTGCTCACTGGGAGAACTGAGCGATGCCACCTGCGCGACCGCCTCTCGGTTTTTTCGTGGACTTTTGTAAGCACGGCCGAGTTTCGGCGACTCCCGAGGCTGCTTGTGCTCCATTCACCCTTTGTGAGGATTAAAAGGGGCGGCCAAAACCGAGATGAACCTATTTCACGCGAACGCGGTAGAAGTTGGGGCTATTTGTCGGAGTCACAATGTAGGGCGAGGGGGCGTTGTTCGTGGTCCACGGTCCGCTCAGGTTATTGGCCTCCAGGAGCGTGCCCTGGGGCCAACTCAATTGCACATTCGAGCCGACCTTCTGGATGGTCAAAGTGACAGACGGCGTAACTCCAAGAGCGGCATTGTAGAGATTGAGGACCTGGGACGGGGTAAATGCGTAGTTAAATACGGCGACTTCGTCAATATCGCCCGGGAAGTCGCCATTATAATAACCGCCATCATACCCGATAAACGCTGTGCCGTCCCAGGGCTCAGCCACGTGGGCAATGGCGTTGGTGGCCGAGGCCTGACCGTTTGCGTTGTAAAGGTAAAGAGTCGCCTTGGCCGGCTCGATGACCAGCGCCGCGAAGGACCACAGGCCCACTGGAGGTGTCAACCCTGAAGCGAACTGGCTTGTTTCCAAGGCGCCGAGATTCCAGGTATAGCCGAGCTGGCTGTTGGTAGAGTACCGGAGTCCCGCTCCGTTGCCGCTTGCGCTGCCGTCACGGCTGTAGAAAAGTCCGGCGAAATCATTGACTGGGTCAGTGGCCGGTTTCAGCCACAAAGTAATAGTCACCGTATTAGTGTTCAGATTCAACGCCGGCACCGTCGCCCATGCGTAGGAATGCAGAGTGCCGAGAATATTCATCTCCAGTGCGGTGTTATTGGCCTCAAGTTCGGGGAAGTCAGCCGGTCGCGGACCGCTGATGAGATTAAATCCATTCAACGCATTGGATTCGTATCTGCCAACAAAGCCGCCCCAATTATCAAAAGCCGCGGCGTTGGTCATGGGATCACCCTTTTCGTTCAGCCGCCAATAAGCGACCGGAATAGCGGCACGGACGGCAGCCTCATACGCTTTGCCGCTCGGGGCGACGATCGTCAGGGTAGCCGGTGGAGTGCTGGTGATCGCACCGGTGGAATTGGTGACCACGAGCGTATAGCCGGCAACATCGCCGGCAGCGACATTGGAGATGGTCAGGGTAGTGGTCTGCGCGCCGGAAACGTTGCCACTATCACTAAGGTTCACGCCATTCTTTTGCCAGCGGTAAACCAGGGGCGAGCTGCCAGTGGCCAGAGCCTGGAAGCGGGCATTGCGTCCTGCGTAGAGTTGCTGCGAGGCGGGCGGGTCTCCAGTAAATGAGGGCGGCACCGGTTGAACAATGCCCCGGCCGATGCTATAGAGCGTGTTGACCTCGTCAAAGGAGAGTGAACGCTTAAAGACGGCCACTTCGTCAATGATGCCGTTGAAGACGTATTGCGGGGGAGGAGACCAATAAGGATCATACCCAAGCCGCCAAGGGCCGTTCCATAACTCGCTCATGTGAGGGGTCGAGTTGACCGAGGATGCCAAAGGCCCACCCGAACCCAGGTAAAGCGCGCCGCTGGTCGGGCTAACGACCAGGGCCACAAACGACCATTGGTCCGACGGGATCGTCAACCCGGAAGGAAGAGCGCGCAGCTTCAGACGATTCCACGTATAGGTCAACTGGCCCGAACTGTGAGCGAAACTATCGCCGAAGGCCATACCCGCCCGGGTCCCTCCACTGTCCGTCCAGAGCAAGGCAGCGAAATCGGCCTGGGGGCCAATCGGATAGATCCAAGCCGTGAGGGTTACCGTGTTGGTATTGAGATACAACGGCGGGACCGTCGCCCAGGAATCGTCAGTAGGGGCCGTGACCTGCACAGCCGTGTTGCCGGATTCAAACCCGGGCAGCGAGTTGCTCGGCCGAGGACCGTTGGCTATCAGTGAGGCTGTTCCGAAAGTCCCAATACCGCCCCCGATATAATCATGAGCCGGTGGATTCGTGGAAGGATCAACCGCCTCATTGAGCCGCCAATAGGCGAGCGCCTTGTTCGTGAAAACGGCGTAGGCATAACTGGCTCCAGGCACCGGGGCAGGGGCCGCAGTCACCGTCGCCGGAGGCGCGCTCGTGATGGCGCCGGCCAGATTGGTCACCACGAGACTATACGAACCGGTGTCTCCTGCGCTCATATTGCTGACGCTCAAAGTTGCGCTCAACGCGCCGGAGTACTTGGCGCTATTGCTGATGTTTGTTCCGTCTTTCCGCCACTGGTACACGAGATTTGTGTCCCCTGCCGCCCTGGCCGAAAGACGCGCCGTTGTCCCCAGGTAAAACACAGCGTTCGACGGCTGAAGTGTAAAGCGAGGCGGCGTAATGACATTGCCGAGGGTGAGCGCCACCACAAAGACGCGGTCCCCCGCTTTGTTGGTCATGGTGTTGTCGCCACGCCCGTTGTTTAAGCCGCTATTGTATGCATTGCCGCCAGGGTAAGGATTCTGAGGTGTATGGTTTCTATCGGGCGAGTAAGCGCTCCCGTCTGTCTCCCAATAATGGGCAATAGCCCCACCATCGGCATCCGCTCCGCCAACATCGAAGCCATAAACCGTATTCGGAGCGAGAGGTACCGGGGTGTCCAGCGTGAAAGTGATGTAGCGGCTCGTACCAACATTGTGCGTGTATTGGTTGCCAAACGTAGGGAAGTTGCAGGTATCACAATTTGACCCGTCCTCCGAAACTTCAGCGGTTTCCGAAGCGATGACCGCCAGTGTGGTGGCCGAAAGAGGGCGTGTGATGCGGATTGTATAATTCAGCCCTGGAACCAGCAGGAAAGTAGAGTAGCTTACGTGTCTGAGAGAAACCGCCGTGAGCTTATACCCGCTGGGGTTCGTGCTGTGGTAAAGGTCTGGCCCTGTACCGGCTGATCGTTGGCGACGTATTTCGGGTCATCCACATTGCTCGATGGTCCGAAATCGGTCCCATGATCAGGCGAAGGCGGCGCACCGATTAGGTTCGATATGATGATGGCACCTCCTAAAGGCGGGGAGTTGCTGGGGCTGAACGTAACCGTGGCACCACGGGCCGCACTGGCCAGGGATATAGCCATTCCAATTATTGCCAGGCTTATGTGCGATTTTCTGTCTTTGTTCATGGTGAATAACTCGGAGCCCAGTTACGCACTCCGCGGGAGGTTTGAATGTGCTGCGGTGCAAGAGCAAGACAGGTTGAGCCCGGAAAGCTGGGAAGAGTGTTGCTTCCATGCAGATACGCTTTTTTCTGACGAGCCGGGTCGGACAGGCTCGACGCGTGATTGCCTAAGCATAGGCGAACGCCACCCCTTGTCAATCGAAAAGACCAAAGGACTAAGGAAATCAAGGATCCAAACGAGCTTGCTGAGCCTTCGTTTTCACCTCGGTTGCTACACTAACGCGAAATGCAAACAAGCTGATGGAGGCACACTGTCGTTCGGCATGAGCGGCTCGGGCATTATGAGCGAGGTGAACGATTTAATGGAGTTGCTGAGGACTGTGGTTGCTGATGGCGACTTCGGTGTTACCTTCCGCACGCGCGCGAGACAACCACGTGTGCCCGCTGATCGTTTCTTCGAACCTCGCCCTTGACAGAATCCGACCGCGGGACTTCACTGCGCTAGCTGGAGTGCATACTTAAGAATTATGAAATTCAAAAACCTTCTCTTGCTCATGCTCCCACTCATACAGTTGGGTTGCGCACATCCGAGACAGGCTGCTCAGATGCCAATGCCGTCCATTACGAATTGCGTCGAAATCATTCTGCACGAGTTCAAAGCGGCCGGGTATGCTATTCCGGAGAAGGTTGTAGATGAGCTGGTGCAGATGGAATTCAAGTGAAATTCAGAGAGCGTCTGCCGCGACCAAAACCTTGAACGGACGATTAATTCCTGATTTCTGCTCTAATCTGAACATCATGGAACTAATCCAGTAATTGTGTCACCTCGTCTGCTCCAACCCCCAGGCGCAGTGGCCCGTGCAGGGACACGTCAGGCCTTAGGTAAAAAAATGAAGCCCGAGCTCTGCTCATGTCCATGAACAAGTCAAGAGCCTTTCTCATGGGCGTGGTATTGCTGGTTGCTCTAGCAATACCCATCATATGGCAGCAAGATGAAATCCAGAGGCTGCGTGCCACCCTCAGATTTCAGGAGGAACAATTTAGCCAACTTGAAAATGTGGGAACGGATGAATCTCGCCTTTCGAACCTTGTGTCGCGGACCACGAAACCGGAAATTCCCACAACTCAGACACCGCGGGAGATTCTACGTCTGCGGGGCGAAGTGGCACGACTCCGTCGGGTTAGCGAAGAAAGACTTGCTGGTTACCAGGCAAAAAGTGAAGAGTTAGACCAGCTTCAAAAAGAAATTGAAGCGTTGCGCCCGTTTTCTCCAGAAGACAGCTATTACGCAATACTCGGCATCAACACAAATGACATGCCAAACCTCCTCCGGGGCGCAAACACGAATCAGGTCTTGGCCGAACTACAAAGAGTCGGAGCAAAAATCTTTACGGACCATATAAAATATATTGGCCAGGATAAGTTCATCCACGCGGAGGTTCCGCTTCCCACTACGAATAATACGACCCTTGTGCTAAGCATGTTCCTCCACTTCGACGATGGGAAATTAACGACGCAAGGGGGTACAATTGAGTGGCAGAAGTAGGCATAGCCGAGGATTTGTTTTAATGTTGTGGCATGGAATGGAGTTTCAGGGTCACTGTCTTGCCGCTGAACACCGCACCGTTGATCTCAAGCATTTCACCCCCAATACACTGGTCAACCAGGCGACTCCAACGCTCGCTTCCACGGTGAACTAATGCATCTTTCGAACAAACCCTTGCTCTCGCGAGCCCGGCAAGCATTGCGGACTTTGGTGTTGATCGGTGTGCTCGCAATCCTGTGGTGGAACAGGCGCCCGGCAAAGGAGCCGGTTTATGAAGGCGAAACTCTTTCCCAACTTCTTTTCCATAGCGAGGCTGGTTTCATATGGATGCCAAATGATTTCTATGGGCACATCCATGACGAATTGTGGTCCGATCTCGTTTCTCCGCCGGTCGCGGAGGACGCGCAAAGTTCGCACGCGGCCGAGATTTTCAATCCTTTATCCAGGATTGATACGAACGCGATCCCATTGTTGCTGCAGTGGATGGGAGCACAATCAACCCCTTGGGACCGAATCCGTAGTATCGTTGCAAAGCACCTTCCGCTTAAGCTCGGTTTTCTTGCGGATCCGTATATGCTTGGCGGCTGGAGCAGCAAAGCCGGACGCTGGCATATTGCGGCTTGCGAGGGTTTTGGCTGGCTAGGAACTAAGGCGGAACCAGCATTGCCTGCGTTAAGCAATTTATTACACGCCGCTGAGACGGCCAGGTCGCAGGGACTGGATGACTTACCATTGACCTTGGCGACCGCCAACATCGGACCGAGGGGCATAGCGCTGCTGACAAACTTCCTCGCGACCACTAACGGCTCATTGCGGGCCGATGTCGCCCTGGCCTTGGGATTCGGACATTCCCCTGTTGGCTTGCCTGCATTGGTAGGCTGTGTGCAGCGTGGGCAGGCCGGTTACCATGTGCTGGGTGCAATAGGTCGTATTGGCGGAAAACATCCGGAACTGGTGCCGGCGCTTATTAAGTTCCTGGAGTCGGACTCCCTTCCTGCTGGAGTAGAGTTCAATGAGGACATGGCCGTGCTCGTTTTAGGATTACAAGGGGCGGAAGCGCAGCCTGCCATACCGGTGTTGCTGGCGCGCTACCGAGCGTTGGCGGAGGATGAGCGGGTGAGCAGTCGTGTTTTCTTGCGCCGGGTGATTAGGAGTATTTCTTCCGAAGGCGAAGCTCAATTGCCATCGCCCAGAGAGGATGAGACGCACGCGGACTGGCCCTGATAGCGCGGTTGCAATCCATCAAATTCGAGCAGCAAGGGCGAAGATGAAAGTGAATCAGATGCTCGATCATTTCCTCTTCGAGGAGATCTTGTGCAGCTTTCAGCGCAGCGCAGTTAGAAGATTGCCGCGAGCTGGAATTCCTTTTATAGTATGACATGGTTGCCCCTCGGAAAACGCGGGTTGTTGTCGGGATGAGCGGTGGAGTCGATTCCTCCGCTACTGCCGCGCTTTTGCTTGAAATGGGTTATGATGTGGTGGGCATTACTCTTAAGTTATGGCCGCAGGATTGTGTTTCGCGCGCTGAGGATAAATGTTGCGGGCCGCAAGCGGTGAGTGATGCCCGCTCCGTTTGTCATAAACTTGGAATCCCTTATTACCTTGTTGACGAAGCCGCCGAGTTCCAAACCAAGGTGATTCAATATTTCGCAGCAGAATACAAGGCCGGACGGACGCCGAATCCATGCGTGATGTGCAATCAAAACCTCAAATTCGGCAGGTTGATCGAACGAGCAGATCAGCTCGGCGCGCAGTATATCGCCACGGGACATTTTGCCCGGCTGGAGCCTTCGACGGATGGGAACCGGGTTTTACTGAAGCGCGGTTGTGATGCGCGCAAAGACCAAAGTTATTTTTTGTTTTCATTGCGCCAGAATCAATTGGCCCGCGCGTTATTCCCATTGGGTGAGCGAACCAAGAGCGATACCCGGGAAGTAGCCCGGCATTGCCAGCTCAAGACGGCGGACAAAGAAGAGAGCATGGAGATATGTTTCGTGCCGGACAACAATTACGGAAGGTTTCTCGAGCAGGCGAAGCTCGTACAACGCCATCGCGGAGATATTGTCCATCTTCACGGCCAAATTCTGGGCCAGCATGACGGGATCGAGTTTTATACCATTGGCCAGCGAAAGGGGTTGGGCATCTCTTCAAGCAAGCCGCTCTATGTGGTCGAACTCGATGCGGAGAATAACCGCGTCATCGTTGGCGATGATTCCGCACTGGAGCGGCATCATTTCAAGGTTGACCGGTGCAATTGGATTGCCTTCGACGAACCGCCGCACAGTTTTGAGGCAACGGTCAAAATACGCTACAATCATCCAGGCGCCACAGCCACAGTGACGCCGCTGGCTGATGGCAAAGCAGAAGTGAAGTTACACGGACCACAGCGCGCGATAACGCCGGGACAGGCAGCAGTCTTTTATCAGGAAGACCTTGTCCTTGGTGGTGGTTGGATTATGAGATGAGGCCTTGCTCGCAAAGAAAGGCAGGGTAAGGAAAAAATAGAAATTGCACTGTGTTTCCTGGCGGATCGAAAAAGGACCCGGACGTTCGTCGGTCGTGGCAAATCGCCAAAATGACCGCTTCGGTGCTGAGCTTTTCACATTCCCGCAAGCGGCGCTGATCAAGGACATTTCATGCGTTCAATCAGCTCGTGTTTACCACTTCTTTCCAGACATCGAGAGCAATAAATCCTTTGCTCGAACCGAAATGATGAAGAAAAACGCGCGCCGGTGATATCAACTGGATTTGAATTGCTGAAGAATTTGTCGATTAGGTGTCGGTTCCCGAATTGGCCTCGATGGAGTCTGGATGCAGACCAAGCTGCTTGAGCTTTTCGCGCAACGTAAATCTGGAAAGACCCAACCAGCGCGCGGCTTTTGCCTGATTGCCTTCTGCCAGCGTGATGGCTTGACTGAGGATTTCGCGTTCGGCTTCGGCGAGCATGCGGGCGTGAGTGTCCTGCAACTCCCCCTTCTGCGCGCGTGCCAGCAAATCACTCGCCAGCAGAGCAAAGGAATGGCCCGTCGGGGCTGTTTCGGCATTACGGGCGGCAAAGGTGTGGCGAACCGCGTCGGCATTGATGGAGAGGCCCCGCGCGGCGAGCAACAGGCGGCGGGTCATGTTTTCCAACTCCCTAACGTTGCCCGGCCATGAATCGGATTGCAGCACGGCCACGGCATCGGAAGAGATCGCCGGCATTTCAATGCCGAAGTCGCTGGCGTATTTGCTAAGAAAGTGCTGCACCAATACCGGAATGTCCTCGCGACGTTCCCGCAGCGGCGGGACCTGAAGGCAGACCACGTTGAGCCGATGAAAGAGATCTTCGCGGAAACTTCCTTCACGAACCATCGCTTCCAGATTGCGGTGCGTGGCAGCGATGATGCGCACATCCACGGAAATCGCCTCCGCCCCCCCGACCCGCTGGAAAGTTTGTTGCTGAAGCACGCGCAGGAGTTTGACCTGCGTGTTGGGCGGCAAGTCGCCGATTTCATCGAGGAAGAGCGTGCCTTTGTTCGCCTGCTCGAAGCGGCCAATGCGCCGCTGGTCAGCGCCTGTGAATGCGCCGCGTTCGTGGCCAAATAGTTCGCTTTCCAGCAGGTTTTCCGGGATGGCGGCACAGTTGATCGCGATGAATGGTGCTTTCGCGCGAGGGCTATGCTGGTAAATGGCGCGGGCTATAAGCTCCTTACCCGTCCCCGTTTCACCCCGAATGAGAACGGTCACAGGCTTGGCCGCCACCCGGCCGATCTCTTTGCACACCTCCTGCATGGCGCGACTGGTGCCGACGAGGGCCGTTCGACTTTCAACCGGCGCGTCGGGCAGGGTCACCGGTTCACGCATGAGGCGGCCGGCATCCACCGCGCGGTGCATGATGCTGATGAGTGCCAGCATCTCGAACGGCTTTTGCAGATAATCGTAAGCGCCGAGCTTGGTGGCCTCGATGGCGGTTTCGATTGTCCCATGCGCAGTCATGAGCACGACTGGCAGACGCGGCTGAGTTTCGTGAAGCTGACGCACGAGTTCAAGACCGCCGAGTCCCGGCAAACGAAGGTCTGTCAACACTACCTCGCACTCATCTTTACTGGCACAGCGCAAACCCTCGTCGCCGCGATTGCACACGGTGACTTTAAAGCCATCCTCCGCCAGTACGTCGCATAAATTCGCAGCCAGACTGGCATCATCTTCGATAAGAAGAATATGAGCGGCTGGAGGCATGAGCAGGATTACCTTGGTGTATTGTGTTCGATCTGCTTTCCTAAAACCACAGAGGCACTAAGGCACAGGGTAATGGCAGTCTCGCTGGTGTCGATTACCTGTCCCCGGATTGGATGTTCGCGCTGTTTCTCGCACTCCGGTCAATGTCGTTGATTTCGCGGGGCAAGACAACGCCGAAGGTCGTGCCGTGGCCGGGCTGGGTTTTATACTGCAGCATGCCGCCGTGCTTTTCAACAATGCGGGCGGCAATCGGCAGGCCGAGGCCGGTCCCGGTCTCCTTCGTGCTGAAGAACGGGTCGAAAAGGCGCTTCTCGACGTCGGCCGGGATGCCATTGCCGTTGTCGATCACTTCAAGAATGACGGTATCGGTCTCATTTCCATGCAGCCGGATGCGTGCGGGACGCGCGCGCAACGTGACAGTGCCTGGGCCGTCAATGGCTTCTGCGGCGTTGTGAACGAGGTTAATGATCACCTGCTTCAGATGCCCACTGTCGGCACGGATACGCAGCTCCGGGCCTGATTCAACCATCAACTGCACTTCGCGGCTCTCCAGGTTTGAAGCCATCAAGCCGTGAACTTCGCGGAAAAGCGTGTCGGTCGCGATGGTTTCCAGTTTTGGGTCTGAAGGCCGCGCAAAACTGAGGACATCCTGGACGATGCGCTCGAGGCGGGAAATCTCAGCGCTGATGATGTCCGTATCTTTTCTTGCTGCGGGCACAGTTTGAAGATGCTTTTCCAGGGTGTAAAGGCGCGCTTTGAGAGACGTAAGAGGGTTGCGGATTTCGTGGGCAATGCCGGCGGCCAGCGTGCCGAGCGTGGCGAGCTTCTCCTGCCGTTCGAGCAGGATCTGGCTGTGCACCAGTTTGGTTCGCAGCGGCGCGATTGTGTCACGGAAGATCACCCAGCCGATGGCGGCGACCAGGGTCAACAGCACCACAATACTCGCGACGAGGACGCCCCGGAGTTGGGCCAGAGAAGCACTGGCGCTTGCAAGAAAAGCTGCTTGCGCTGCGCGACGGGCGTCGGTCAATTGCCGCACCAGATCGCGCATTCGATCGGCCTGGACATTGAATGAGTCAAGCTGCGCCAGTTGCCCTGAGCTTAACAGGGCGGGCAGCGCATTGGAATGCACAGCTTGCGCCGAGCCGAGGTAATCATCGTAGGTTTTATTCAGTTCCTTGAATACCTTGCGCTCGGCTTCCGTGGTCAGAGGTGAGCGAGAGTTCAGGTTCGGATCATACTCATCAATCCAACGATCCAGATTGCTGCTGGTCCGCTCGAACTGCACCCATTGCTGAGGATCCCGGACCAGTGCGTAATGGAGTATGGAAGTATTCAGGCCCTGCAATTCACGTCGAACTTCGCTGGCGAGTTGAAATCTCTCGATTTGGGAATCGCTGAGCTTGACTTCCAGCTCTTGGATACGACGCCAGGCGGAAGATAGTCCGTAAATCGTGCCGCCAGCCACCACGAATAGGGCGGCAATCAAAACCGAAAGACGGAGGCCAAGCGGAAATTTCATTTGTTTGCGAGCATCCAGCGCTATCGCAAGACGATTCCGCGATCCGCGCCTCGTTTGAGACTGCGCAAGTGCCGTGCCGCAAAGTACCAGCATTCCCTGTCCAAGACACCCTTGAAAAACCTGCCAATTGTCAAAGTCGTATCCGTTAGTCCGCAAGCAGCGGGTCAGCCATTTATCGCAGTCATGATAAGCCCCTTATCCATACTCGGCCTATGTCTTACGGGCACTTCCCGAAAACCGAGTAAATCACGCTCGCGGCGGCTGGCATGGCTTGTGCGTAGGTCTCTGGCAGGCGCCCGAGAATCGGTCGCAACCAAGATTGAAACCAAAACTCAAAAGTATGAAACTCAATGATTCCCATTTCCGAAATCGCGTTCAATTGTCTGTAACTGTCCAACGCTGTCCTCTCGGCCCGGCCACCGCTCAAAATCTGCAATGAAGGTCCTGACAATATGAACGCTCAAGCTCTAAGCGCCAAGACCCTGGTCAGCGATCCGGATCGGTGCCGCCGAATTCTGGTTGTGGACGACGACGAAGACGAGCGGCACATCGATTGTATGATGCTCTCTCGTGCCGGTTACACCGTAGACACAGCGGCGGATGGGGAAGAAGCTTGGAAAATGCTGCTCTCGGTCTCCTATGACCTTCTGCTAAGCGACCATAACATGCCTCGCCTGTGCGGCCTGGATCTTGTGGAGCGAATGCGCGCAGCCGGTATGACCCTTCCGATTATCATCAACTCCGGCTGCCTTGACTTGGGGAAAGCATCCAGTCACTCCCGCCTGGAGCTCGCTGCAGTTCTCCACAAGCCATTCGAGTTTACCGAAGTCCTGGATGCGGTGAAACACATCCTCCCAACCTGATTCACCTGAAAATCATCTGCCCATTATGCGAGCCTCTCTCTTCTCGACCAAATGTGGCCATCAACAATGGGTGATCCCTATGCCCACTCCCAAACCTCCATTAGACAAGCGCGTGCTCATAGCAGATGACGATTCGCTCGTGCGTGGCAGTCTGGCCTCTGTGCTCGAATCCGAAGGGTTCGTGGTCGACGAAGCGCAAAACGGCATTAAAGCCGTCACCCGCGCCATTGAACAGTCACCAGACCTGGTTTTGCTTGACCTCAACATGCCACATTGGGATGGCTGGACAGCGTTCAGCCAGCTTAACCGAGTCATCCCTTTGCTGCCCGTCATCGTGATCACCGCCCGCCCCAACCAATACGAAAAGGCTGTACGGCTGGGCGTGGACGCGTTCATGGAGAAACCTTTGAACATCCCGATCCTGGTCCGTGCCATCAAGCGTCTCACCAGCGAAGACGGGGACCTTCATTTGCGTCGTATCACCAATCGCGCGTTCGTTACAGAGTTACTCGGCAGTCCTCCTCATCTGTGAAATCGCACATATCTTCAAAAACTCAGTCCGCCCGTTCCCATTCAACGAATCGCCCCAGGCAGCCCATTCCCCAACCCGAACAGGCGGTCCATCGTTCACTAGACTCCGGCCCAGCCAAGCGCATCCTGTTGGTGGATGATGATCCCACTGTGCGCGATTCCTTGAGCGAGGTGCTTCTGGCCGAAGGTTACGTGATCGTTCAAGCTGAGGACGGACAGCAGGCGCTGGATCTGGTCGATAAGTCGCCGGTTGACCTTGTCCTCCTCGACCTGAACATGCCGGTCAAAAATGGCTGGGATACCTTTGAACGGCTCACCGCTGAGCATCCGCTCATCCCCATCATCATCACCACCGCGCGTCCGAACCAACTCTTTACTGCACTTGGGGCCGGTGTCGGCGCCCTCCTGGAAAAACCGATGAACATCCGGACGCTCTTGCAAACGGCAGCAAAACTTTTGGCTGAATCCACCGAGCAACGCCTCGCGCGCCTGGCCGGGAAACAGACTGAATTCCATTACGAACCTGCCACGGAAAGCCACGAGAATGGTAACCGGAGATGACATCGCTGAAGGTTTCGAATGAGGAAACCAAAAACATTGATCTTGCTGGCCGGATGCTCGGTCTGGCTCGCCGCGCTCGGCTGGATTGACCGTGCCACGGGCTACGAGTTGGGTTTGTTCGCCCTCTACACGGCGCCCGTGGGTGTGGTCGCATGGAACCTGGGTCAGAGGCCGGGCATTGTGGCCGCGTTCATCGCCTCCGTAATTTGGTACATGGCCGATCGGTTTGCGGGCGACCGTTATTCCGCCCCTTTCTACGGCTATTGGAACACGGGGATGCACTTTACTTCGTTCATCGTTAACGCGGTCACCTTTGCCAAAATAAAGTCCAGCCTCGATCAGCGCCGGGAGCTTGAGCGTGCCTTGGAGGAAACTCGGGAGCAGTTAAGGCAATTAGCAGACTTGACTCCTCTCTGTCCCCAATGCCGTAAGTCCTGTGTTCCCCTGTCGCTGAGTGCGCAGGCGCAAGAATGCCTGGCTGAAACCCATCATCGGCCCTCGCTAACCGAATAAATTCCGCGCCCACTTCCATTGGGCAGTGTCCGGGCACTCGGCGGCTCGAGCCTCTCTTCCAACTACCGTGAATCCAAATCTATCAAAACCACTGCTGAGCTTGCTGTGTCCTGCTTTGAAAATGGGGGCGGCCCCTCGGCCTTCGGGTCAATGGCTTTCATCCAGATGATAAATCACTTTCCGAATTCGGCGGTTCAAGACGCGCCTGCGGTTCGCCAGCCTTTGCGCCCACGTCTGTCTCGGTCTGGCACGCATGATGCGTGATGTCTCTTGGTGACTCGAAAGAAACACCGGGTCATTCGGAAAGCCTACGTATGAAAGCAATCGACCGAATAATCACTCTCACCACTCACTGTTTCGCCGCGGACGGTCCGCACTTCCGGATCCCTCGACGAAACCATGGATGTGGACAGCGAACGATTCGGCATCGCCATGCCGCTGGAGGATTTCGTCCGGAGCAATCCGCACAAGGAACTTAATACACAAAGTCACTTCCGGCGAAGACCTTGGACCCGTGACCGTAACCAAGGGTGAGGTCTCAAGGCGACGCGATACCATAGAATGCGCAGTGCAAGAGGGCATTCCCATTCGTGACGCCTTATTCCACACAGGTCAAGCGCTTACCACCTGCCCGATAAATCGATGCTCTGCTAACCATCCGTTTTTTGCATGCCGATCAAATAAACCCGACGGAAATGAACCTACGCACGAGTGGCATGAGGCCTGCAACAGCAGAACAAACGTGAGGGCCGTAGCGGCTGTCACAGGGAAATCAGATATGAAAATTGGTTACCAAAGATCCAACGATACCCGTCAATCGAAGCCCTTGTTTGTCGTCTTAAGTAAATTCGAAACGTGCAACTTTCCGGTGCCGGTTCGATACCTACGATTGGGGCAAACCAAGCCGTCGCGAAAGTCTTCGGTAGTAAGCAGACGCCAACGGCGCCCAATCCGGGAACGCCAAACCCAGGGGAAGACCTACTCTGTGAAAAGTAATCCAGGTCCCGAACGTCAGACTATGAATTGCGACGTGCCTCGACGAGGTTTTTATGACCGACGACCAGACTGGATGGAGTATTGATACCACGGAGGATTCAGTGCCGCCGGTCGAATCCTCAAAAGGGCCTTCGAGACCGCTGGCTGGCAGTAGACTCCGCCGTGTTCGATGGGTTGTGATCGTGATCATTCTTGCGGTTGGGGGGATTTTCTTTTTTCGACATCGTTCACGATCACAATCGGTACGATCGAAAGCGGCTTCGACTCTTCTGTCTTTTCAAATCGCAACAGTTGCGGCGCAGAATGGGGATATTGGAACCTACGTCCACGCCCTGGGCGTGGTGACCCCGCTCAATACCGTGATGGTGAAGAGTCGCGTGGACGGACAACTCAAGAGCGTAAATTACGTTGAGGGCCAGATGGCTCACGCAGGTGATTCGCTGGTGGAGATAGATCCGCGACCTTATCAGGCTCAACTTACCCAAGCCGAAGGCCAGTTGGCGCGCGACGAGGCCCTGTTGGAAAATGCCCGCATTGATCTGGATCGTTACCAGGTTGCCTACAGCAAGAACGCCATCCCTAAACAGCAACTGGACACCCAGGGAGCTACGGTCCACCAGTACGAGGGCACGGTCGAATTTGACCAGGGTCAGGTGGATAATGCGAAGCTGCAAATAACCTACTCCCACATCACCGCGCCCTTTTCTGGACGCGTTGGACTGCGTCTCGTGGACTCCGGTAATATCGTCCATGCTACCGATGCCAATCCGCTAGCTGTTATTACACAGCTTCAACCAATCACCGTCATCTTTAGTGTCGCGGAGGACTACCTGCCTCAAATCCAAAAGCAGTTGCGCACGGGAAAAACACTTTCTGTGGATGCCTTTGATCGTGCACAAACGAAAAAGCTCGCCGGGGGAGTTCTCACCACACTTGACAACCAGATTGACACCACAACCGGCACGGTCAAGTTCAAGGCCCTTTTCACTAACGAGGACGAAGTGCTTTTCCCAAACCAGTTCGTCAACGCGCGATTGCTCGTGGACACATTGCACAATGTGACTCTCGTGCCGAACACAGTGATTCAACGCAACGCTGAAAGCGCTTTCGTTTATTTGCTCAAACCCGACCAAACGGTCGCGGTGCAAAACATAACCGTTGGTACAACCGACGGAAATTTGTCAGCAATCGAAGGCATCGAGCCTGGAGCAGTCGTTGCGGCTGATAATTTCAACCGGCTCACCGATGGGGCAAAAGTCACAGTTCGCTCTACAACCAACGCGACGAGCCGGGCCGAGGCGCCGAAGAACGGTCAGCGAAAAAAGAATTCGTCGTGAGCTCTATGTGTCAATGATCAGCACGTTAGCAGTAACTGCACAGGAAATGCCCGGCTTTTCGGGATCATGAGGAAGAACTATTTAATCCGAGCTATTTGAGTTTATTAACCGGGCCTTCCTGATGGGCCGGCACCAAGCGCTGGCGTGTGCAGTCCACCAACAGGTCCATCTTCTCGAGCAACGTCTGGCCGATGAGAACTTCATCCCCCAGGATCAACGCGTCATCGCTGGAACGGCGCTCCATGATCTCGAAGCGCACGCCATCCGCAAGGCCGACATCGGTCTTGCGGCCGTCGGCAAGCTCTACGGTCACCCGGTCATAAGGCCGGATCCCAAGCTGCTCCAGCAATGAGGCCGGAATGCAAGAGCGCACCGCGCCGGTGTCCACCATAGCGTCAGCCTCAATCACCCGCACCTTCTCAACCGAGAGCTTACCCTCGGCCGCGGCGTTGGCATCGGCATTATTGAACAGCTTTACTTTTGTTCTGACCTCGCCCATGTAGGGTGTCGGGTTCTCTTTCAGCTTCATAATCAAACATAATTCCGGGCTTGATCAAACACAACATCAGACCCGTTCCTGAAGGGTGGCCCCATTGCTTTCCGGTCAATGCCTTTCCTCCAGGAGATAAATCACTTTCCGGTTTATAGCGGTTTCGACTCGCCAGGCGCCTGCTAACGCGCCTGCTTTGCTTTGGCACTCCCCAAGCTTAATGCCTCTTGTTGACACCGAAGGAACGCGGGGTCATTCGGAAAAGCCTGTCATGGAACTGTTCGCGCTATGAATCCGTCACGCCAATTCATCCTGCGTCCAGTGGCGACCTCGCTGCTGATGATCGCCATTTTACTCACTGGTATTGTTGCTTACAAACAATTGCCCGTTTCGGCTCTCCCACAAGTGGATTATCCGACGATCCAGGTCGTCACCTTTTATCCCGGCGCAAGTCCGGATGTTTCCGCCTCGGCCATTACCGCGCCATTGGAGCGTCAATTCGGCCAACTTCCCGGCCTCAACCAGATGACCTCGATTAGCTCTGGTGGCTGTTCCACTATCATTTTGCAGTTCGCCCTGAAACTGAACATTGACGTGGCCGAGCAGGAAGTCCAGGCGGCGATCAACGCGGCACAGACTTATTTGCCGGCCGGCCTGCCATCACCGCCGATTTACAGCAAATCCAACCCCGCCGACGCCCCCATTCTCACTTTGGCGCTCACGTCGAAAGCCTTTCCGCTCGCCCAGGTGGAGGATTTTGCAGACACACGACTGGCTCAGAAGATTTCCCAGTTGCCGGACGTAGGACTGGTGACTGTTAGCGGCGGGCAGAAACCCGCCGTTCGCATCCAGGCCAATCCCACCGCTCTTTCCTCCTATGGCATTAATCTGGACGACGTTCGCACCACCCTTCAGCAAGCCAGCGTCAATCAGGCCAAGGGCAATTTCGATGGGCCGCAGCAGGCCTATGAAATCAACGCCAACGACCAGCTTCTCAGCAGCCAGGACTACCGATCGCTCGTGGTTGCGTACCGCAACGGCGCCCCGGTGGTTTTGTCCGACGTCGCCAACGTCATTGATGACGTTGAGAATTCCAAGCTAGCCGCCTGGATGAACAACACCCCGGCGGTCATCGTAAATATCCAGCGCCAGCCCGGTGCGAACATCATTCAGGTCGTCGATAGCGTTAAAAAACTTTTGCCTCAGCTTAAAGCGACCCTGCCCGCCTCCATCGACATCTCGATTCTCACCGATCGGACGACGACGATTCGAGCTTCCGTGCGGGATGTCCAGTTCTCGTTGATGCTGACGGTCGCTCTCGTCGTAATGACGATTTTTTTATTCCTGCGAAATGTGTCGGCAACGATCATTCCCAGCGTCGCGGTCCCACTCTCGCTCGTCGGCACTTTGGGCGTGATGCATTTGCTCGGCTATAGCTTGAACAATCTCACCCTGATGGCCCTGACTATCTCCACCGGATTCGTTGTGGATGACGCGATCGTGATGATCGAAAACATCGTCCGCTACATCGAGCAGGGAGAGAGGCCGCTGCAAGCCGCGTTAAAAGGGGCAGAGCAGATCGGATTCACCATCATTTCACTGACCGTTTCACTAATCGCGGTCCTCATTCCATTGCTTTTCATGGGTGACATCGTCGGACGGCTGTTCCGCGAGTTCGCGGTGACGTTAAGCGTGACGATTCTCGTTTCGGCCATCGTTTCGCTGACGCTCACGCCCATGATGTGTTCGCGGCTCCTGCGGGCCAAGTCGAATGCCAAGCCCGGCCGTCTGTACAACATTTCGGAACGCATTTACGACCGAGTGATCGCCCACTACGGGCGGACGCTTCGGTGGGTGCTTAAGCGCCAGGGTATCACTTTGCTCGTGGCGGCGGTGATGTTCGTGCTGACAGTCTGGCTCTACCTCATCGTTCCAAAAGGATTCTTTCCGGTGCAGGATACCGGCGTGATTCAAGGCATCTCGGACGCCACGCAAAACATTTCGTTTACGGCAATGGCGGATCGGCAGCGTGCTCTCGCACAGGTGATACTCAAGGACCCGGCGGTGGAAAACCTTTCGTCCTTCATCGGCGTGGACGGCATCAACAGCACCCTCAACAGTGGACGAATCCTGATCAATCTCAAGCCGCTCGAGGAGCGAAAAATTAGCGCCAGCGAAGTGATCCGCCGGTTGCAACCCGAACTCGCAAAGGTGAACGGCATCACCCTTTACATGCAGCCGATTCAGGATTTGACGGTCGAAGATCGCGTCAGCCGGACCCAGTTTCAATACACGCTCGAAGATGCCGACGCGAGCGAACTGAACACCTGGACCGCGAAGTTGATGGCCATAGTGCCAACCCTCCCGCAATTGCGCGACGTGGCGACCGACCAGCAAACACTCGGTTCGCAAGCGAGTCTGGTCATTGATCGCGTGACGGCCTCACGGCTCGGCATCACGCCCCAGGCGATTGATAACGCGCTTTACGACGGTTTCGGCCAGCGCCAGGTTTCCACACTCTTCACACAGTTGAATCAGTATCACGTGATTCTCGAAACGCTGCCGGAGTTCCAGCGCAATCCATCCAAGTTGCAGGACATTTATGTCGGCTCAACCAGCGGCGGCGCGGTGCCACTGAGCGCATTCACGCATTTCGAGTCAGGGACTGCGCCTCTGGCTATCAACCATCAAGGCCAGTTTCCGTCCGTAACAATCTCATTCAACCTTGCACCGGGCGCGGCCCTGGGAGAAGCTACCAAAGCAATCGAGCAGGCGCAGAAGGAGCTCGGTATGCCGTTAAGTATCCAGGCATCGTTCCAGGGCACAGCCCAGGCCTTCAAAGCTTCACTCACAAATGAGCCATGGCTCATTCTCGCGGCGATTGTGTCGGTGTATATCGTTTTAGGTGTTCTTTACGAGAGTTACATCCATCCCATCACGATCCTCTCGACGCTGCCCTCGGCGGGAGTTGGGGCGATTCTCGCGCTGTTGCTTTTCCGAACCGAATTGGGTGTGGTGGCGCTAATCGGCATCATTCTGCTGATCGGGATCGTCAAGAAAAACGCGATCATGATGATTGATTTCGCCCTCGGCGCCGAACGCAATGAGCACAAGCCACCGGAGGAGGCAATTTACCAGGCGTGCCTGCTGCGCTTTCGGCCAATCATGATGACAACCTTCGCGGCGCTCTTCGGCGGATTGCCGCTGGCGCTGGGAAACGGCGTTGGCTCGGAGTTGCGCAAACCCCTCGGCATCGCGATCGTCGGTGGGTTGCTCGTGAGCCAGGTGCTTACTCTTTACACGACACCGGTAATCTATCTTTTCTTCGACCGGCTCGCCGCGAAATTCTCATGCCCCCACTCAGCCAGCGAGGTGGATGTGGCGATTGCGGCTCGTGCAACATGAATATGTCTTCGCCATCTATTTGTCCGGTCGAGCTGAGAGCGGAAGAATTCTTAGCAGAAAAATGGGGGCAGAAGGATAAGAAAGAAATTCATTTTTCTGCCCTCATCTTTCTGCCATTCCGGCTTCCTCCGTCATGAACATTTCCGCGCCATTCATTCGACGCCCGGTGGGCACCGCGCTGTTGACCACCGCCGTCGCACTGGCTGGAATGGTTGCTTATCTGCAACTTCCGGTGGCACCGCTTCCGCAGGTGGACTTCCCAACGATCACGGTGCAGGCAAGCTTGCCGGGAGCCAGTCCAGAAATCATGGCCTCCTCGGTCGCCGCACCGCTCGAACGGCAGCTCGGCCACATCGCCGGCGTAAGCGAAATGACCTCCGCGAGTTTTCTCGGCTCCAGTTCCATCACGTTGCAGTTTGACCTGGACCGGGATATTAACGGCGCAGCGCGCGATGTTCAAGCCGCCATCAACGCGGCGCGCGCCAATTTGCCTGCCAGCCTGCCAAGCAATCCAACCTATCGCAAAGTCAATCCGGCCGATGCGCCGATCATGATCCTTGTGCTGACTTCCGACATTTATGATAGGGGCAGACTTTACGACGCGGCGTCCACAATTATTCAGCAGCGGTTGCTCCAGATCCAGGGCGTCGGCGCGGTGACCGTTGGCGGCGGCGCGCTCCCGGCGGTGCGAGTGGATGTGAACCCGACTCAGTTGAACAGTCTCGGCCTGGGCCTCGAAGACGTTCGGGCGATGTTGAGCAAGCAAAACGTGAATTTGCCCAAAGGCCAGCTCGCCGATGACCGTACGACCGCCGATATTCTCGCCAACGATCAACTGCTCAAAGCCAAAGATTATCAGCCGCTCATCGTCAGCTATAACCACGGGGCAGCGGTCAGGCTGTCGGATATCGCCAGCGTGAAGGACGGGGTCGAGAACATCCGCGCGGCAGGCTTCCTCAACGGCAAACCGAGCATCCCGCTGATCATCTCACGGCAGCCGGGCGCGAACATCATCGAGACGGTGGACCGAATTAAGGAATCGCTCCCTTCACTTAAAGCCTCCATTCCGTCGGCCATTAATTTGGACGTGGTGCTCGACCGCACGACGACAATACGCGCCTCGGTTCGTGAAATCGAACGCACTTTGCTCATCGCCATTGCACTGGTGCTTTTGATCGTGTTTGTTTTTCTACGCAGCCCGCGCACGACGTTGATTCCGGCCGTCGTCGTCCCCGTTTCCTTGATCGGCACCTTCGGAGTGATGTACTTGTTCGGCTACACCGTCGATAATCTTTCATTGATGGCGTTGACCATTTCCACGGGTTTTGTCGTTGATGATGCCATCGTCGTGATTGAAAACATTACTCGTTACCTGGAGCAGGGCATGACTCCCATGCAAGCCTCGTTGAAAGGGGCGCGCGAAGTCGGTTTCACGGTACTCTCGATCAGCCTGTCTTTGGTCGCGGTCTTTCTCCCCATCCTGCTTATGGGAGGAATCGTGGGCCGGTTGTTCCGCGAGTTTGCGGTGGTGCTTTCGACCGCAATTCTCGTATCGCTCGTTGTTTCGCTCACAACGACGCGGATGATGTACGCGCGGTTGTTGCGCCTTCGAAAGCCGGAGGAACACGGAAAAATGTTTCGCGCGAGCGAAAAAATGTTTGTGTGGCTCCTGGGCGCGTACGAACGAACCTTGCGAGTCGTGCTGCGGCATCCGGTCGTCACGCTGATGATTCTTCTGATCACGGTGGTCGTAAATATTTTCCTTTTTGTGGTCGTGCCGAAGGGCTTTTTCCCACAGCAGGACAACGGTACAGTATTTGGTGGGATGCAAGGTGCGCAGGACGCTTCGTTTCCAACCATGCAGGCGGCCGCGTCACGCATAGTCAACCTCGCCAAAGCGGATCCGGCAGTGGCAAACGTCATCGCCTTCACGGGTGGCGGCGGTGCGGCTAACAGCGGTTTTATCTACATAGCGCTCAAGCCGCTGGAACAACGCAAGATCAGCGCGACTCAACTCATCGGTCGCATGCGTCCAAAACTCGCGGCCGTGCCGGGGGCGTCGGTCTTTGTGCAAGCGGGACAGGATTTGCGCGTTGGCGGGCGGCAGAGCAGTGCGCAATTTCAATATACGATTCAGAGCGATACACTCGCTGACCTCGTAAAATGGGGACCGATTCTGCTCCAGAAAATGAGAAAGCTTCACGGATTCACGGACGGGAACAGCGACCAGCAAAACAACGGCCTTCAGGCCTCGCTGGCGTATGACCGCGCCACGGCCGCACGTTTGGGCATTTCGCCCGCAGTGATTGACAACACCCTTTACGATGCGTTTGGGCAGCGTCAGGTCTCGACGATGTACTCGTCGTTGAATCAGTATCATGTCGTGATGGAGGTGGCCCCACAGTTTTGGCAAGGTCCAGAAGGGCTGAATGCAATCTATTTGCGATCCACGAACGGTGGCCCGGTCATCCCGCTGAGCGCCATTGCCCATTACGAACCCACGACTGCTCCGATCGCCGTCAATCATCAAGGTCAATTTCCGTCCGTGACGTTGTCGTTCAATCTCGCACCCGGCATGGCCCTTAGCGATGCGGTCAAAACCATTCATGGAATGGAACAAAACATCGGAATGCCAGAAAGAATTCATGGGAGCTTTTCCGGAACTCTGCAGGCCTTCCAATCATCTCTGGCCAGCGAACCTTTCCTGATCCTGGCTGCTTTAGCGGCGGTTTATATTGTGCTGGGCATTCTCTACGAGAGTTATATCCATCCTATCACCATTCTGTCCACGCTGCCCTCGGCAGGGGGCGGCGCGGTGCTCGCGTTGATGCTTTTCCGGACGGATCTGAGCATCATGGCGCTGATCGGAATTCTACTCCTCATCGGTATCGTGAAAAAGAACGCGATCATGATGATTGACTTCGCGCTCATGGCGGAGCGGGACCAGGGCAAGAGTTCGCGCGACGCCATCTTCCAGGCCTGCCTCCTCCGATTTCGGCCCATAATGATGACCACCCTGGCGGCGATGTTTGGCGCTCTACCGCTGGTGGTGAGCACGAGCACGGGTTCGGAACTCCGGCGTCCGCTTGGCATCACGATTGTGGGCGGCTTGATTATGAGCCAGATTCTTACGCTCTACACCACACCGGTGGTTTACCTGGAGCTTGATCGCCTCCGGTATTGGTGGGCGAGCTCCCGTCAACGAACAGCAGTCGGCGAGGCAGCCCAACCAGCATTTGGGTGACCTATGAAAGCACCAAGCATCAAGTTCCAAACTCCAGAGAAACTCCAAATCCCAAACTCCAAAGGTCATTGTGCCTGGTTTCGGATTTGGAGCTTGGGATTTCTCTGGAGCTTGATGTTTGGAACTTGGAGCTTTTTTGCCGGCTGCAGCTTCGCTCCGAAGTATCAGCGCCCAGCAGTCCAAACCCCCGCCGCCTTCAAGGAACTCGCACTAAAAAGTCCGGCCGCTACCAACCTCTGGAAAATAGCTAAGCCCACTGATGACGACCTTCACGGTAAATGGTGGGAAATGTTTACCAATGCCCAATTGAATGCACTCGAAGAACAAGTCGCCATTTCAAACCAAAACGGTGCCGCCGCGTTCGCCAATTTCCTATCCGCCCGGGCAATGGTCAGGGAGGCACGGGCTCAGCTTTTTCCAACTCTGACCGCAAACCCGGCCGTCACCCGCTCCCGGCAATCCGTGGGAAGCCGATCCAGTTCCTTGTTCGGTGGCGGAACGCTGACCGATTACTCGCTTCCGCTGGACGCGTCCTGGCAACCGGATCTCTGGGGACGGATTCGCAACACAGTAAAAGGCAACTCCTTTGAGGCTCAGGCCACCGCCGCAGATCTCCAGAACGTATGTCTCAGCGCACAGGCGGAACTCGCCGCGGATTTTTTCCAGTTGCGAGCTCAGGATGCATTGAAACAATTATTTGAGGATGCTGTCCACGCCTACAGGGAATCACTGGACTTGACCAGGGTGCGCTTTCAGACGGGCATTGCTTCGGACCAGGATGTCGCTCAAGCGGAAGTCCAGCTCCAAACCGCTGAGGCGCAAGCCACGAATCTGGGGATCCTGCGCGCCCAACTTGAGCATGCGATCGCCATTCTTATTGGCCAGCCTCCTGCAACCTTCTCCATTCCTGCGGAATCACTCAGCGCCACCCCACCAGCGGCGCCAGCGACTATTCCTTCCGAGCTGCTTGAACGGCGCCCGGATATTGCTGCCGCGGAGCGCCGTGTGGCCGAAGCGAACGCGCGCATCGGCGTCGCCAAGGCGGCATATTATCCTAATGTCACCTTAAGCGCTTCTGGCGCGTTTCAAAGCGCCTCGATTTCGAGCTTATTGAATTGGTCCAGCCGGGTCTGGTCCGTTGGCGCCGGGTTGGCAGAAACTATTTTTGACGTCGGCCTGCGGAAAGCAACGGTCGAGCAATTCCGATCCGAGTACGACAATACGGTGGCGAAATACCGCCAAACCGTGTTGACCGCCTTCCAACAAGTAGAGGACGACCTGTCCACTCTGAGGATTCTTGCACACCAGGTGGAGCAACAGGAAACGGTCGTCAAATCCTCGGAGCGATATTTAAACTTGGCGAGTGACCGATACAAACTGGGAATTGACAGCTATCTCAACGTAATCACGGCTCAAACGACTTACCTCGTCAACCGGCAAACGCTGGTAAATCTTCGAACCCAACAGATGACCGCCAGCGTCCAACTGGTTGAAGCGAGTGGTGGAGGTTGGGGCGTCTCGCGGCTACCCACTCCGAGGCAACTGCTTTCCATGAACCCCACGCCGTGACACAATGATGATCCTCCTTTCGAGCACCTGGTTCTTGCGACACCTTTCTTAGCTCTGCGTGTTCTTGATCCTTTCTAGAGCGAAAGAAGAGTGGAAGGACTTCCCTGGATCAACCTTGGGTAACACGGTTTCTGTCTTCTCATTGTGGCTGTATTCTGTTTTGGAGGCGGATCGAAAAACCCTTTTGCTATTCGCTAAAGGCCTGCAGCTCGGCACAGGATGAAAATGCCTGTTGCGGATTATCGCCACACGCTGGTTTGCCCACGACCCGGATGGCCCAAACTTTTGTCGCGCCAGGTAGATTGCAAATGAAAGATTCACTGCCGTCCATTTCCGCGGAATTCTTTGCGGTTGTCGCCAGGTAGGTTGTAATTTCAGCGACCGTTTCCCAGTCACCATCTTTTGCGCGCTGAACCTGGACTCGAGGTTTGCCGACTGTTGCATCGAACCAGCCGCCGTTGTGAAACGTCTTGCCGTGCGCGAATAGAATGCGTTTCACAACAGCGGGTTGGTCCAGTTTCACAGCAAACCAATCTTCTTCCGCCTTCTTTCCGTCAGAGGTGGAGACTGCGGTTTGAAAATCTTCGTCCGTTATCGAGCCACCGAGGTTGCCATGGCGCGAACGACTTTCTTCGGCGTCGAGCAACAGGTTGCCGCGGTAAATGTCACGAGGCAATGGCAACCAGACCTTGTAACGTGCTCCCGTGCCCCCAGCTTCCGCAAATGGAATTAAACGCAGAGGCAAGGAGTCGCCGATTTTCCTGCCCGGCAGCGGTTTCCGAGTCTTTCCCTGAGCACAAAATACTTGATCGCCTGGCCAGGTCCCGATTTCCTGAGGAACAGGCGTTACCTTGAGTTCGCCAAGCTTCGGACTGGCAATCGCTATTGCGTTGAGAGGGATCGCTGTCGATGCCGCAGGCTTAGTCCCTGGTGGCGGTCCCAGCAAGGCTTCGTCTGCCGCGAGCACCAGTGGACCGTACATGAGCGCCACTTTTCCCAGGTTTCCATGGTCCCCGACGATGAGGCGCGGCTCCAGTTTCAAACGGATCAAAACACGGTCTCCCTTTTTCCAATTTCGCTTTATTGCCACGTAACCATCCGAGCCCGGACGAGCGGAGATCTTGCGGGCATTGACTTCAATGGCAACGCCATGGCACCAGGCTGGAATCCGAAGTTTGACGGCAAAAGAATTCGACTCAGAAGGCTCGATTCGCATTTGAATTCGGTCACTGGCTGGGTATCGGGTTTCCGTGGTGACCGTGACGGGTGTATGGTCGCGGAGGGTGAGGCGGCTCGTGCCGGTTTCGTAAAGATTTATCACCACGCCGTCCGAATCGGTAGTGAGGGCAAAGGTGGGAATGAGTGCGATGCCGCGAGGTCCGCTTGAGAGACAGCAATGACCATCGAGGTTTGTGCTGTATGGTTTCTGGCCTTCCATTTGGACATAGTAGCCCCAGGCCGCCCCATCGCAGCGTTGAGCGCCGAGCAATTGATTCAAAACGACCTGTTCGAGCTGATCGGCGAAACGCGCCTCTCCCGTCAATCGCAACAACTGCGCGTTGAATTGAATCCAGGTTACGGTCACGCAAGTTTCACCAACATTGTTCACGTTCGGAAAATCGTAATCGTCGTGGAACACCTCCCAATAGCTGGCCGCGCCTGTGATGTAGAGACGATGATCCACAATATCCCGCCAGGCATTTAAACAAGCTTGCAGGATTTGAGGATCTCCAATGGTTCGATAAAGTTCAAGGGCTCCATTCAGGCAGGAAAGCATTTCATAGGCTTTTCCGTTTGCGATTTTATCCACGCGCTTGAGGGTCAGCAAAGTGGAGATGATTTTTGGTCCGCCAGGCTGTTCCCAGGCGCGCAGAATATATTTGCAAAAATCCAGATAGCGCGGCTCACCCGTCAGACGATAGAGCAAGGCCATCGGTTCGAGCACGCTTGTCGGCGCCATACCGACTTGCGGGCCTGATTTGATGATGTCCCGTTTTCCGGGTTCCTCTCCAAAAGTATTGCACAGCAAGTCGCCTATGCGGCGGCAAGTCATGAGCGGGGTCATGTTGCCGGTGTAGCGAACATAGGTAAGTAGCCCGATCAGATTGTACTTGTGGGCCCAAACGTCCCACGATTTCCAGCGGCTATTTTCGACATAAGTTCCGAGGTAACCGTCTTCCATCTGGCATTTGATCAACTCCGCCGCGATGTAATCGAGTTTTTGGCGTAGAGCCGGATCTCCTGTATTGACCCAGGCAAGGGTAGCGGCGTGCAGCCACTTGCCGACATGTTCGCCATCCCACGATTGGCGGCCCGGCCGCTTGCGATAACCTTCCAATAGCCGTGTTGGATCAAGTTTCATCAGGCGGTTTGCTTCGTTCGCCTGCACTCGCTGACCCATCCAACCGTTCAATTGCACGCGGTCGGGGACTTGAAAGTCCTGTTTGTCTTGAATGACCGGCAGGATTTTATCGGGAACAGGCGAGATTTGCGCCGCGTTTGCGGTGAGCAAAGGAAATACGGAGGCTAAAGCCAAAGTGAAAATTGCGATGGGGATGGAGTGATGCTCTTTTTTTACCAAACCGAAAAGAGAAATGTGGTTCATGTCGAGTTTTCGGAAGAAAAGAATAGCTACTAGTGGCGCAAAGGTCAAAACTACCGGGTAAAAGATCTGAGCTACTTTATCCGATTCCAGGTTGACTTGACCAGCCGGCAGCTTGCGTGTTTCTCTGGGTGGATGACCCGATGTTTAGAATTTATGTATTTATTCCGGTGGCGGTTCGTTACCCTGGTTTTTCTTAATCTCACATTTTTAATTTCTCCACTTGAAGCAGGAGGGTTGCGCGTCGAACGGGTTTTTGGACCTGAAACTAGAACTGGCCCGTATAAACATCCGGCGCGTATCGAAGAACTCAAGAACGGCGACCTCTATATGGTGTATTACGGCGGCGAAGGCGAATATGCCACGGATACCGGGGTATTTGGTTCCCGCTTGAAAAGAGGCGGACACACATGGACCAAGCCCGTACGGATCGCGCGTGACCCATTTCACTCGCTGGGGAACGGAGTGATCTGGCAAGCACCCGACGGTTTGGTTTGGCTGTTCTATGTGGTTCGGCAAGGCGAAACGTGGTCCACTTCGCGTGTGCAAGCCAAAGTTTCTCGCGACAATGCCGAGACCTGGTCGGACGCTTTCCCGCTCGTGAACGACGAAGGAATGATGGTGTGTAATAAGCCGATTGTTCTGCATGATGGCAAGTATCTGTTGCCGCTGTACTTTGAAGGCGGTCATGATCCAGAGTTTACAAGTGCCGAGAGCAGCGGCCTGTTTCTCCACTGCGATCCCAAAAAGAATGAGTGGAAACAAACTGGCCGGATCCATTCGGCCACAGGGAATATTCAACCCGTGGCGGTGGAGGTGGAACCGAATATTCTGGTGGCGTACTGCCGGCGAGGCGGCGGCTATCAGCCAATTACCAACGGGTGGCTGGTCCGCGCCAAATCAAATGACGGCGGCTGGACCTGGATCCAGGGGACTAATTCACAATTTAAAAATCCGAATGCAGCGGTGGATTTCATCAAGCTCAAGAGTGGCGAGCTGCTATTAGTCTTTAATGACAACATGAACGATCGGACACCGCTGACCGTGGCGCTGTCGGCAGATGCCGACCGGACCTGGCCCTGGCGTCGGAATGTCGCTGAGGGCGCGTACGACTATGCGTATCCGATGGCAGTTCAGACTCGAGACGGGAAGATTCACCTGATTTTCACCTCGCACGGGCGTACGATTGTGAATCACGCAATACTTGACGAAGAATGGATTAAAGAGGGCGGTGCCGTGAAAAGTTGGTTGCCCAGGTGAGCCCGTGCCCCGGAATGGGCAGCTCTATCATTACCTTGTTATTTCTCGAGCGCTCTTTCTAATCGGTATTGCTCAAAATGCCGACAATGTGCCCGCTCCTTCAAATTGCCGGTTAGAAAGATGCGGACGGATACAGGCTCATCATAGAGTGGATTTCGAACGCTTCTTTAGCTTTGCAATGGATCGTTTCAATAAAGTTGGGAGAGATTTAGCCTGCTCGACTTTCAATCGTTGCTGCAGGAATCTGAGCACTGCAGCTTCATCTGGCCGCAGCCTGGCAGAAAAAGGCGGCGGTTGCTCATCTCCGTTTGTTTTGATCGCTTTGGCAAGTGAGCCGTCAAGGTAAGCGGCAATCACATCCGGATGCACATAACACTTTCGACAGACCGCTGGTGTGTTGCCTAACCGTTGCGCCACCGATGCGACAGCCTGCGCGACATTTTTTTTGGCCTCGCGCTGGGAACCGAATCCTTCCAATCCCCCCAGAGCGAGCGCTCCGAGCACCGTGCCAGCCCAGGTGCGAAAATCTTTGGCCGTAAAATCCTCTCCACAGATCTCTCGAAGATAATCGTTGACGTCGCTGGACTTGACGTCCTGACGCTTGCCGGAGTCGTCGATATATTCAAACAACTCCTGACCAGGAAGGTCCTGGCAGGTCTTGACGATCTTCGCAATGCGTCGGTCGCGTATATCTACTTCATGTTGTTTGCCGCTTTTACCGCGAAAGTGAAATCGGAGAGTCGAGCCATTTACATCTACATGCCGATTACGCAGGGTTGTCAATCCAAACGAATCGTTTTCCCGAGCGTACTCTTCATTGCCAACGCGGATCAAGCTCACTTCCAGGAGACGAACAACCGTGGCCAGCACTTTATTCCGCGGCAGTCCCGGCAGTTTCAAATCCTTTGCGATCCGCCCCCGGATTTGCGGAAGGACTTTAGCAAAAGCGATCATTTTCGTATATTTCGTCTGATCGCGGACTTCTCGCCAATGCGGGTGATAACGATGTTGTTTCCGGCCGCGGTCATCACGACCAGTGGCTTGCAAATGGCCAGTGGGATCAGGACAGATCCAAACGTCGGCCCAGGCGGGCGGTATGGCCAAAGAGTTGATGCGAGCCAGAATTTGACGATTGTGAATTATTTTTCCCGATGGGTCGCGATATCGGAATCCTTTGCCGGCAGATTCACGCTTCAAACCTGGAACATTGTCGGTCACATACCGCAGGCCGGCTTCTTTGGCGGACTGCACCGGGTCTTTGTAGAGCTCTATGGCCGATTCCTCTACACTCATGAGGCCAGGCTAACAACGGGTGATCCTTGTTCCACGTGATTGTTCCCGATCGGAGCGAGCGCGATGATTTGCGTCACCGCCTGTTTCAAACTGGAAGACAAATCATCTGCTGTGATGGCAGGTTTTCGTTTCTTTAACTCATCGATGTCGCTCTCAGTGAGAATTGCACCGACGAGTTTCAGGTCAGGATATTCCGTGCGAAGCCGGCGGCAGAGATAGCGGGCGTGCAAGTAGCCCAAGGGTGGGATAGCTGTTACGCAAACTACGCGAGGTTTATCCTGACCCACCTGTTCGAGAGACTCGCTCGCCAGCGCTTCCGAATCGATTGCCCTGGCTGAAAGGCCGCGCTTGTTGAGGAGTTGAACGAGCATGTGAGCAGCAATTTCGTCCGCCTTATCGCGCGCCGGAATGCAAAGTGCGGTCAACTCACCCGTGGCAGCACCATTCTTGACCGGGCGGAGTTCCTCGCCTTCCTGAACCTTGTCATCGGCAGTGATCAATTCCTCCGAGCGCTCGGCTAAATCTTCGACTAGAAAACGGCTGGTTCTAAAGATAAACTCCTCGCGCTCCTCGTCGATCCGGCCCCGATGTCTGTCCCGCTCCGCAAGGCTTAAGGCCGGGATAATTAATGAGTCGTAGAGGTCCTCCAGGGACTTGCCTTTCAGGAAGTCCTCGGCCACCTCGGTGGCTTCTTCGACATTCATCGCGAGGAGCCTCTGGTAAAATCGCGTTTCTGGAGTCAAAACTTCTTTATCGCTCAATAGAACACTCAAGAATTCCAGGCTCGGCACGTGGCGCCCTAGAACAACCAGGCAAACAGTCAACGGCGTCGCCAGAAGCAAACCTACCGGACCCCAAAGCCAGGTCCAAAATACTGCGGCCAGAAGAATCGCCAAGGGCGAAATACCTGTGGATGTACCGTAGAGCTTCGGTTCAACGAGATTGTAAACCAAAACGTCGATACCAATAAAAAGGGCGAAAACCAACAAAACCTTGAGCCACCCGGGCTCCACCGCAAACACGAGTGCAGCAGGCACGATGGCAGCAATCCAGATCCCAAGATAAGGAATGTACCTGAGCAAGGCAGCGAGCATTCCCCAGAGAATGGGATTGGCGACACCGATGAAGTATAAGCCGATACCCGCCAAGAGCCCGTAAACGAGGTTAACGACCAATTGGGCGAGCAGATAGCGGCTGACTCGCTCCGCGGCCTCATCGAGGGCCTGAGTGGTGATATTGACCCGTCCAGCGCCCAATAAGCGAATGAGCCGATCTCGCAGATCCTCCCGCTGGATCAACATAAAAATCACAAACACAACCACAATACTGGCAGTCAGAAGGATGTTCAGCAAGGAGCCGAGAACATTTGGAATCAGTTCCAATGGTGAGAAGGAGGTGCGCCGGATCTCAACGGGAACCGGTTTTTCTTCATCCGGCCGAGGCTTCGCGGCTGGAGTGGGAGGCGTCAGTTCGTCCGTGACAGTCCGCACAATTCGTGTGATGTGGCTGATCATTCCTCCGCTTGAATTGCGCAACGCGTGCACCTTTGCGTCGATGTTCTGTTTGTACTCGGGCATTTTGCGGGCCAAATCGGCGAATTGGGAAGCCATGAACCCTCCAATGATTCCAACAAGCGTGAAGGAAAACAGCACCACGATAAGAGACGCTAAGACGCGTCCCAACCCCCAATGCCGAAGCTTGATTGCTATCGGTGTCAGCAGGAACATCAATAAGAGCGCAAGGGAAAATGGAATCAGGACCACCCGCGCAAAGAAGAGAGCAGCTACTACGATAAAAATCGTGAGCAGGGTGGCCGCACCGCCCTTGTTGGTACTTCGGTTTTCGTTCGGCACAAATGAATTTGATTCTTCGGCTGCCTCATGCATCGACTCGAGTTATGCGGTTGGCACTACATTGATACTAGCGCATACGACCTATTTTTCACTTAGTGGTTTACCCCACGAATAAAGGCTCGCCTCAGACGGTTTCGAAGAGCCGCGTTCCTTATTGAAATGTAGGGCCCTGTAAAGTCACTATGGACCCAATGGCAAATGACCTGATAACCATAACCGCCACGCTGGGGCTTGAGAAATACAGACGCCATATCTTTCTTTGCGCAGACCAGAGCGAACCAAAATGCGCTCCGAAAGAGAAGGGCCTGGAAGCATGGGAATACCTGAAGCAGCGGCTCAAAGATTTGAAGTTGGCCGGACCCGAACCTTTAATCTATCGAACCAAGGCTAACTGTTTGCGCGTATGCGCGCGTGGACCCATCGCTGTGATCTACCCTGAAGGCATCTGGTATCACTCATGCACGCCAGCCGTTCTGGAACGGATCATCCAGGAACATTTGATCAATGGTAACATTGTGACGGAATTTGCTTTTGCAAAAAATTTGCACTTCAAATGCGACGAGGCGTCCTAGTCAAAAATCGTTTGAACAAATGGCTCTCAGCGGCGATGATGTGACTATTAACCGGAGGATTTTGTATGAGCAAACAAATATATTTGAAATCGAATGATGACGCCGGAGCGCAACAACTGCCAGTTTCCTGTGATCTAACTCGGCGCGAATTTATTTCCGCAACACTCGCAGCCGGGATTGCCGTCGGGGTGACGGGGAAAACCTGGAGCGCGGAAACAAAAGACGAAATGATTTATCGAAATCTTGGGAGGACTGGCGAGAAGGTTTCGGCGATTGGACTTGGGGGCTATCACATTGGTGTCCCTCCAGATTCAGAGGAAGGCGTTCGGCTCATCCGCAAAGCTATCGATCGCGGTATTACTTTCATGGATAACTGCTGGGATTATCATGATGGCGATAGTGAAGTCAGAATGGGAAAAGCCTTAAGGGACGGCTACCGGCAACGCGTTTTCCTGATGACAAAGATCGATGGCCGCACCAAAGCTTCAGCGGCAAAACAGATCGATGAATCATTGAGCCGCCTGCAAACCGACCACGTCGACCTGATGCAATTTCATGAAATCGTGCGGATGGAAGACCCTGACCGCATTTTTGCTTCCGGCGGAGCTATCGAAGCGATGCTCGAAGCCAAAAAGGCAGGAAAGGTGCGCTTTATCGGTTTCACAGGCCATAAGGATCCAACGATTCATTTGCGCATGCTTGAAGTGGCAGCCAAAAACAAACTTCGCTTCGATACGGTCCAAATGCCCCTCAACGTAATGGACGCTCATTTTCGCAGCTTCGCTCAGAAAGTAATGCCAGAATTGCTAAAGGCGGAAATTGGTGTGCTGGGGATGAAACCGATGGGAAGCGGAGCGATTCTACAAAGCAAAACCGTTTCGCCGATCGAGTGTCTGCATTATGCGTTAAATCTTCCGACGTCGGTCGTCATTACCGGCATAGATCGGCAAGAGTATCTGGATCAGGCTTTCGAAGCTGCGCGCACATTTCGGCCGATGAGCCAGGAAGCAGTTTCTGCACTGCTCGCCCGGACGACCGATGCCGCGGCTTCTGGAAAATTCGAGATGTTCAAGACCAGCAATCGTTTCGATGCGACTGCCACACATCCGCAGTGGCTGGGTTGAGTTTTATAAGTTCGTTTCAGGAAGTTACGCAAGGTATAGGCTCTGGTTAGATCAGTTTTTCCGGTTGTTCCAGCAATTGAGTGATTAACTCGAGAAATTGAGCGGCAGGTGCTCCGTCGAGCACGCGATGATCTACGGACAGGCACAAGCGCAATGTAGTGCGCACTGCGAGCCTGCCATTTAAAACGAAAGGGCGGGGGGACGCTCGTCCCGCTGCAAGTACGCTGCTCTGGCGTGGCGCAATGACCGCTGCGAACTCATCCACCTTTGTGTTTCCTAGATTGGAAAGTGAAGTCGCGCCGCCTTGCATTGCCTCGATGGCGAGCTTGCCGGAACGTGCCATCTGTACCAGCGAGGATCGTTGTTGTGCTAATGTCTTGAGGTTTTCTTTTTCAGGAGAGCGCACGATGGGAATCATAATTCCTTCCGTAAGACCGACCACCAGGCCGACATCAAATGTGTGCAGGCTGACGATGTTGTCATCCATCCAAACGGAATTTGCGGCCGGAAAATGTTGCAACGCCTTGCCTTGAGCCCGGAGTAATAAATCAGTCAACGTCAGTCGAACGCCACATGTGTTCTCTATTTCAGGAAGGAGATCCTCTCGTAGTCGAATCAAAGCTGTGGCATCCAACTCACAACGGAGATAGAAATGCGGGATGGAGGAAAAGCTTGCGCTTGTATTTCGCGCAATATTGCGACGCATGGCTGAAAGGCCAGCCGGTGGAGCGCTAATGGCAGTTTGTCGAACATCATTTTCGACGATCCGGCCTGTGCGGCCGCTACCGCGCAGGCTCGAAATGTCCACGCCGAGCTCTGATGCCAAACGGCGAGCCCGAGGGCTGGCGGCCATTTTTGACTCCTCGCGGTTGGTGGAAAGGGAATTATTAGTGAGAACCTTAGAATCTCCCGTTCCCAAAGTTCCACTGGCCGGGTTTTGCGGGCTGGGGGATTGAGGTGTAACTGGCATCCTCGCAAAAATTTCATTCTCCGCCAGCAGATGGCCAATGGCCTGCCCAACCTTGACAAGTTGACCTGGTTGGGGGCTGTCTTCGGAGATATGCAAGATACCGCTGTCCACCGCTTCGATGTCCTGAGCTGCTTTTTCGCTCTCGATAGTAAAAAGGGGTTGGCCGCTCTTGACCGGTTCCCCATCTTTTTTTAACCACGCTACAAAATTCGCCTCCTCCATGGACCAGCCCAGGCGTGGAATGATAATGTCGATTGGCATGAAATGAAAGGGAGAGCCTACTCGCGGACAAGATCACGAATGGCATTCGCGATCGCTTCGACATCTGGAACCACGGCGCTTTCAAGTGATGGACTGTACGGGGTAGGGGAGTGTGCGCCGTTCAAGCGGCGGATGGGCGCATCCAGTTCATCGAAGCCGCGATCAACCATTTGTGCCGCGATTTCGGCACCGATTCCGCAAGGTCCAAACGATTCATCCACGATCAACAAGCGACCGGTTTTTTCCACGGATTTCAAAATGGTCTCCATGTCCAACGGTGATACCGTCCGAGGATCAATCAACTCCACTGAAATACCCTCTTTCGTCAGCATCTCGCATGCTTTTAATGTCTTTTGCACCATCAAGGCCAGGGCAACTACGGTGACGTGTTTGCCTTCGACGACGATGGAAGCCTTTCCAAACTCAATGTAATATTCTTCAATGGGAACAGACCCCTTCAAACTCAACAGTTCGCGGTGTTCGAGGAAAAGGACCGGGTCATCGCAATTCAAAGCCGTTTTCAGCAGACCTTTTGCGTCATACGGTGTCGAAGGCACGACCACTCTCAAACCGGGAAAGTGCGCATACATGGAGTAATAACTTCCAGAATGATGAGTTGCCGCAGAATGGCCAATCCCGATGCATCCCCGTAAGAGCACCGGCATTTTGATCCGGCCGCTGCTCATGTATTGTATTTTGGCTATCTGGTTGATGATCTCTCCCACGGCATCCAGCACAAAATCAGCAAACATGAAATCAACGATTGGCCTGGTGCCACTCATCGCGGCCCCACAGGCGAGCCCTACAAAACCGCGTTCGCAAATGGGGGTGTCGCACAGTCGTTCGGGCCCGTAGATTTCAAATAGGCCGGTCGTGGTGGCGAAATTTCCACCACGTTTACCGATACCTTCACCCAGCACAAAGATTTTCGGATTCTTCGCAAATTCCTCGGTCAAGCCTTCCAGCGTTGCCCGGGTGAATGAAATAATCCGTTCAGGGCTTGCATGTTGAGACCGGCCCTTGTCATACGGAAGCGGCTTGGGGGTGGTATCGGCAAAGACAAATCGGACTGCAGATTCCTTGGCCGGCACCGGGCTGTTTTCGGCAAGCCGGTGTGCTTCTTCCACAAGTTGCGCAACATCAGTTTCAATGCGAGTGAACTCGGCCGCATCCGCACGGTCATTGCTAATCAGGTAATCTTTAAATGAGGCAATGGGACAACGAGTCTTCCATTGTTCAACCTCTTCCCGGGTCCGGTAGCTGAAGTCCCCCATTCCCTCGGCGTGTGGCCGTGTACGATAGGTCTTGCACTCGATCAATGTAGGTCCGCCTCCGCCTCGAGCGCGTTTGATCGCGTCCTTGCCGGTTTCAAAAACCTCTAGCACATCATTGCCATTCACTTCCACCGATGGGAGGCCATACGCCGCGCCACGCGCAGCAACGGAGGGATTGGCGGATGAATAAGCGAAGGGAACTTCCGTTGCGAACTGATTATTCTCGCAGACAAAAATCACGGGCAGCTTCCAGATGGCCGCCAGGTTCAGCCCTTCATGAAAAGAACCGTTATTAACTGCGCCATCGCCAAAAAAGGCAACAGAAACGTTTTTGCACTTGAGCAACTTGAAACTATAACCCGCTCCTGCCGCCTGAAGAATACATGGGCCGACGATGCCGCTGGTGCCCATCAGGCCCACTTCGGGCGCGAAGAGATGCATGCTTCCTCCACGGCCTCTCGAGCATCCAGTTTCCCGGCCATATAATTCGCCAAAAAGTTGCTCGGGCGGCAACCCTTTGGCGAGTGCGTGACCATGTCCGCGATGAGTGCTGAAGAGCTGATCCTCATTATGAAGATGAGCGCAAATACCGGCAGCAATCGCTTCCTGCCCTACGTAAGTATGACAAGCGCCGTGAACCAAGCCACGCTGATGCGATTTGGCTAGTCTTTCCTCGCAAAGCCTGATCAACAGCATCCGCCTGTAAAGTTCCAGGTCCTCCCTGGTCCTTTGGCGCGGCCCAGTTGATGGGTTACTTGCGATTACTGGCATAGAAACCATATTTTTGGGGGAAAAGCAGAAAGTAGAAAGCAGAAAGTTGACCGTAAACTTGATTCGTCATCGTCATTGCTTCGATTGTTGGGATTATCATCTTCATCCTGTTGTGGAACGGACGCTGGGGGGCTGAGGTGAGACGCGATAGCGCAAGGCTGGATTCGATTCTTGCGATGAAAAGGATAGACACCATAGTAATCACGTCCTGGGATGGAACTAACCGCATCACCGGCGAGGAAGCTTTGAAGATGTTTGCTGCCTTGGCCAGGACCAATCGGGTAGGTAATATTGATTGGACTAAGCAACAAGCCCAAGACGTGATGTTACTAAGTGGCACGAACGAGATTGGTCGCCTCTCTTTGGGAGAAGATGGCGCCTGGGAATTTGGGAAGTATGGTTTTCGCACTCGTCATTGAAGCGAAACGACACGTCCCTGTTCTTTGCCAAGGCATTACTTTCCAGTCGGTGCAGTGCTGTCTCCCGGCGTGAGGCGGAGCAGGTCGGCTTCTTTGGCGTCTGTCAGCAGAAGGACGGCTCCGTCTGGCGCCTCGATAACCTCGCGAATTCGCCGATTCATGGCTATGCGTTCCTCCGATTTTGCCCGATCGCCATCCAGCGTGAGGAGGATGAGGCTCTTGGAGGATAAACCGCCCAGCAGCAAATTGCCTCGCCAGTTCGGGAAAAGGCTGCCGTTGTAAAAAATCAGGCCAGCGGGCGAGATTGCCGGGTTCCAGGACCAGATTGGAGGTGCAAACTCAGGGTGCGTCGGATGTCTGGGAATTGGTGTGCCATCGTAATTGTCGCCGTTGCTTACGGTTGGCCAGCCATAATTTTTGCCTCGTTCAATGATATTCACTTCGTCTCCGCCAGCAGGACCCATCTCATGAACCCATAATTGCTTCGAGACCGGATTGATTATCGCGCCCAACGGATTGCGATGGCCCAGGGACCAGATATCCGGACGCGCGTCCTTTTGGCTGACGAACGGATTGTCGCTGGGGATTGAACCATCGGAATTGATGCGAACAATTTTTCCGAGGTTGACGCTTAGGTCTTGAGCGGGCTCGAATCTTTGTCGTTCCCCCGAGGTAATGAACAACTTGCCATCGGGGGCAAAAACGAGTCGGCCTCCATAGTGGCCCAACCCAATCGTTTTTGGAACTTGCCGCCAAATGACGGTCATATCATGGAGTTCATCGTTTTCAAACTTGCCGCGAGCGACGGCGCCGCCTTTGAGGGTGCCGTCGGTTTTATCCGGTGACTTGCCGAGGCGAGGATCGGGCAGGGGTTTGGCGTTTTCGGGTTGAACTTCTGCGGCCTCGGTGTAAAAGAAGTACACCAGCTTATTTTTGGCAAAATCGGGATCGATTTTTACATCCAGCAATCCAGCTTGTCCGCGATAGGTTACCTTGGGAACACCTTTAATCGGCTCTGAAAGTTTGCCATCGGAATAAATGCGGAGGCGTCCGGGCTTTTCGGTGATCAATAATCTGTGATCGGGCATGAATGCCATGGCCCAGGGAAACTCGAGGCGCGCGAGTCGCTCGACATTGACCGGGCCGGATTTGGTTTTCAGCACTTCGATGGGCTCCGCAGCCTTTAGACCAACTTCGAAAGCGGCGGCAGCGAAGACAAGGGACAACAACACCGCGAGAAACATTCGGTTGGGCAATGTCTCGATGAGCACTCTCTCTTGATAAATTGTGTTGGTTTGATTTCGTTTGCATGAAACGTTCATAGAGCTTCCCTTTTTGGTTGTTCCGAATCTTTAACACACGCGCCACGAAAAGTCATGAAAAGATTGCTCTTGCAAAGCTGGATCGATTTGCCTTTGTGCGGACCACCGCCGATATTCCAGCCCAAAGATGAAGCGGCGAATGATTGCGGTGGCTCTGATTCTCGGCGCCGGCCTTTGCCTGGCTCAATTCCGTCCTGGCCGCGGTGGGAATTCCGGCTTTGGCAACTCCGGCCATTTCATACGGATTGAAGGGGGATTAATCGTCAACGAAGATGAGATTCGTACAGCTCGCGAGACGGCCTCGCATAGCTCAGGCACACCTAACTGGACCAATGCCCCAGGATTCGAGCGCGATGTTTTCACCTTCACCCGGGCCATCTTTCGGTCCGACGGCAATCAAGGCGCGACCCGTGGCAGGTTTCGCTGGCTGGGATGGTGGGTGGATTATCCGGACGCCGACCTGAACCTTTCGTATCGGCTTCAACAACTGACATCGATCAAAACCGATCCCGATGCGCGGGTCGTCAAGCTGACCGACCCTGCATTGTTCGACTACCCTCTCCTTTACCTGGAGCACGCCGGTTATTTGAGTTTGAGTGAGGATGAAGTGGCCGCGTTGCGGAAATTCCTGCTCAGTGGCGGCGCCCTGTTCGTGAATGACTTTTGGGGCGCGGAGGAATGGAATGGGTTTGCCCGCGAGATCAAACAGGTGCTGCCGGGCCGGCCCTGGACGGATTTGACAACGGACCATCCCGTCTTCAATTGCGTTTACAAGCTTCAGGGTCCGATGAACGCTTTGCAAGTGCCGACCATCCAGTTTTGGAATCAGGAGTATGATCCCAAAGATCCACAATCGGAGCTCCAAACCATTTTCCGCGGTGAAGGTTCAAAGGAAATGCACGTCCGCGCTCTATTCGATGATCGGGAACGGATGATGGTTTTGGCGATCCATAACAGCGACATCAGCGATGGATGGGAAAGGGAGGGGGAGAACGAGACTTATTTCAACCGCTATTCCGAACGGATCGCTTATCCCCTCGGCATCAACATTATATTTTATCTGATGACGCATTAACGTTTTCGCTTCTGTAAAAGGTGGGTCGATTCCCCATTGGAAAGTTCGCCATAAATCGGAGACTTAACAGACATGACGGCCAGGCGATTTGATATTCGAAAAATTCGGAAACTTGCGGATCGAGAACGATATGCCGAGCTGTATTTTTATTGGCGCGAAGCGGAGCAAATGATTGCTTCCCACCCTCCGGAGGGCCGGCGTTATGGCCGGAGACTGAAAAAGCGCATCGAGGAACTTTATAACAATTGGTTTGGCAAAAATCCCGCGCAAACGGGTCTCGCCCGAATTACCTACTCTGAAGCTTAAGTCCACGAGCTTCTGACGATTCAGCTATTACCTGCTCCATTTTGTAAATGGAGTGGAAATCATCAAGCAGGCGAACTATGTTTTAAGAAAGCCGGCCTCACAGGCTGACTGTAAACATGTTATCATTGAAGGAAATAAAACTCGCGGAAAAACGAGCGCTTCAACAGGTGCAAGTGGTATCCGAACTAAAAGAGTTGGCTAAGGATATTGAAAGATGTGAACACACCATCCGAAATCTAAAAACCGATCTGGAATCGATTAACTCGAGGCATCCACAGCCCCGAAGCACTCGCGAGGATATCACGTATTTAACGGAGCTTTTAGATTGTGCCAAGCGAAAACTTGCCTGGGAGAAACAAATGGCCAGCCTTCAAAAGCGGACTCCTTTGACCCTTGAGACGATGACCAGGCTGATGAATGATCCTCAATCTGTTCCGGCCGAAAATACCCGCTCGGAGATGCTTCGAGCGCTCCAGGAAATCCAGGGAGCAATGGAACGGCTCAACGAAGTAAAGGTGAGTTAGTGAGCGTTAAAGAAAAAAGCCGAAACTTTCGTTTCGGCTTTTGCGATATTAATGCTTTCGCAGTTAGTGATGCCCATGATGGCCGTCGTGGCCGTGATGAGACCCACCATGGTGGTAATTCCCACCGTGACCATAACGGTACCCATAGCTCCGATAATGAGGGTAACTGTAGCGGTATGCCCCCGATCCATAACCGAAGTAAACCGGAGGCGGGACCACTACTGCCGGCGCCCCATACCCATAATAACCCCCCTGAGGTGGGCAATAAGCCGGTGCTTGGTCATATACCGGGGCTTGTCCGATTACAACACCCGGCAAAGGTGGCAATGGCAACGGAAAGCCGAACCCGAACCTTACACCTGCATGGGAACTGGAAACCGCCACCAGCAGAACTGCAGATAAAAGAAATAATTTTTTCATATATAAATCAGACGAGCACGGACGCCTATCCTTCAACAAAAAGCATGTTTTTTTAAAGGATTTGATTTGAATAAATACAGTTTGCATGCGTCATCTGAAATTCGTTTCCGATTGACGTCTCAAAAGCATAATGCGTTGTGATCCTACTAGAAAACATTCGAGCCGGCATGTCTGGCGGACATTGGCAATAACCGCGGTTTTGGCTTTCGTTGCTGGGCAAAGGGCCTTTTGCCTTGAGAGTGGAAACACCAACACGTTCCTCCGTTATGAGGAACCTCGGCTCCTGACGGGAAGAATTTACGCCAAAGGGGGGGATCGCAGAAATCTGCTTTATAAATTCAGGCGGCAAGCAATTCGAGCTGGAGAAGCCCTGCAGGTTCTGCGCGAGTACACTTCTCCTGATGGGACAGTGGCGGCTCGGGAACGGATCTCCTACGCCGGCAATCACCTGGTCTCTTATGAATTAGAAGAATTGCAAATCGGGGCTCTGGGACGAGCGGAAATCCGGCCGGACTTGCGCGCTCCGGCAGAGCGACTTTGGTTTGAGTATTCCAACGAACCTGGAGCCCGGGCCAAACCCAAAACTAACAGTGAAGAACTAAACGGTGAGGCGCTGGTGAATGATATGCTCGCCCCTTTCCTGGTCTTGCATTGGGAGGGACTCATGAGCGGTAAAGAGGTGAAATGCCGGTACATCGTGGTGCCGAGACGAGAGACAGTCGGATTCACTTTCAAGAAACAATCGGAACAAACGCACGAAGGTCGTCGCGTGGTGATTGTTAAGATGGAAGCAACCAGCCCACTGATTGCTCTGTTGGTTGAGCCGCTCTTTTTTACAATCGAGAAGAACGCTCCTCATCATGTGCTCGAATACGAGGGGCGCACGACACCAAAAATAAGATCAGGTTCGAAGTGGAAGGATCTGGATGCGGTTACAGTTTTTGATTGGCCATGATTCTATTTGAACTTTGTGGAGGAGGCATATTGCCGGCGCTATTGCCCGCTAACACGGACGCGCATGAAGCGCTGGGGAGACGATCCTAAGGGTGTATTTTCCCGGACTGTGATTGTTTCGTTGGACGTTCCCGTTCGGCTTGCTTCTGTCGTAAAGGGAGTATTCGGAATGTTTCCAGTTGCAGCATAGGTGGATGTGGGAAGCCAGGTTCCCAGGTCGTCAGAGAGTTCTACCGTATGTGTCACATTGCTCACACCTGAGCGACGCTTGAATGTGACTGCAAGATAGTTGGTATTGGCGTCGGTTTGCACACCCACAATCGGTGTGTTTTGGGCTTTCCAGTACTGCAACAGGTCGCGCAGAGCTTGTGGTTTATTTTCGGGCGGACCATTCGCGCCAGTTTGGTCGGCGGTATTAATTCCGTGACAATTCTTGCAAGTGCGAATTTCGCCTGGCTGATAAGTCAGCCAGTACCGTTCTTTCACAACGCTTTCGTTATTGGTTCCGAGCAACTGATGAGTTACAGCCCGGCGAGCGGGAACCAATGCAGCAAAAGAGCCATCGTCCGCCAGTCTGACGCTTCCAGTGACACTGGACGGGTCCGGAACGTTATCTGCTGCGGGTTCATGCAAAGCTGTGGCCAGCACACGACGTCCTGGGATGGGATTTGTGCCGCCGCCGGTGTAGGCCCGGCGTTGGTCAGCCTGAAGGAATTGGATGTGAGCTATGTCGTAAAGTTTAGGGGGGGTTGCGCCTAGAACTGCGACGTTCGTCGGCCCCCAGGCCACATTGGTTGTGCCTGCGATTCGTAAGTTAAACGGCTGCTGACGGTCGGCACGGTCACGGCGAGTCACATTGTGGCTGACAACCAGGGCCAAATTATTGACTCTCAAATATTTTTGAAAAAGCGCCAAATCCACTCCCTCTTCTCCAAAAACCTGTTGTTCTGTACCGTTGACAGAGTTCGCAAGGACGGGTGGCAATGAGTTGCTGCGGACCTCCACGGGTTCATATTCCCAAAGCGGTCCAGTATTGGTTACAAGTTGGCCGTTGACATATTGGACTACATTTCCCGATGGATTGTTGCTCAGACCGGGAGTTAGCGGTTGGTCAGCAAACCAGAGCGAACCGGTCTTTTTCAGGGAATAGAGCCTAAACTTGTATCGGGATTGAGGGAGAGTGGCTGTCCCTATGTTCGAATCAGCTACGGGCGTGTTGGTGGCGAATGAAGCCAGGAGTGTCCCATCAGCCATTGGCAGCGGGTTTCGATAGGTCCCATACGCATTGGGAAAGTTATTCGTCTTTGGGGTAATGTAAGTTAGGAAACAACTGTCGGCGTTCAGGCCGGCAGGGGCAGTAATAGTAATGATCTGGCCCGCTGCATGGCTTCCAAAGTCCGGCGCATCGATCCCGAAATAGACGCCGTTGGTGCGTGGGTTTTCGCGAACCCAAAAAAAGTTGTTCAGGATATTTTGCGAGTTTGTTCGCAAACTGATGTTAAAATCGATGAGATTGTCATCATTCGTAAAGCTGCGCTTGAAAGAGGGAAACATATCATGGCGTCCCATGTGATTCAGGACTTCTTCACCGGACCCATCCAGAAAGGTCGTCCAGGGAAAAAAGGAGTTGAACGCATTCCCATTGACCTTGAGGGCGACCAGATTTGTGCCGTCAAACGTACGTGGTTCGGGAAAGGATTCGAGCCGGTCGTTCAAATCGAATACCGAATTTGCCGATTCGTCGGCGAAATTGAAAGTGCCATTAATGGGAACGCCATTGGTCATGGTTTGGAGTCGGTCATCCGTTGCATTTCGATCCTGAACAAGGTGGTCCCATCGGATAAACACCAGCCGACCATAGCTATCCACAATTGGGGTGAAGACGCCGCTGGGAGTATGGTTGAGCAAATGAAAATCGCCGCTAACGGGATCCAGGCTCCAGAGTCCTGTTACGGTAGGAAAGTCGTTATATTCGTCCAATTGCGGATAGAGGTGTGGCGAACCATCGCGCGGCCGGTCGCTGGCAAAAATGATCCGTCCATCGGGGCTGTAGCAAGGCCCCACATTGTTGTAATTAGTTGGTTGACCGGAAATCTTCGTAATTGCATAAGGGCCGTCTGGCAAACCCGTAAGTTCGTAAATTTGCCAGAAGAAAACATTGGTGTCGGTCGCGTCCTGGGGTGCGCCTACAATCATGCTAAAGAGTGCCCGTTGACCATCCCAATGGACCTGAGGTTCGCGCACAGCAATACCGTTGGTATGTTGAATTCCGGGAACGCCAAAACCGAGCGTGCGTGTGAGGTTGACGAGCGTCAGGTTAGTGATCGATGGGTTGGGTTTGCCCAGCCAAAGATCGCCGCCGCGCGGCGAATACAATGTTCCGCCCTGGTGATTGCCGAATCCCGCTCCCGCTCCAAGGAATACATTAGAAATGACACCCGCATTGACCTCACTGGGCTGAGGCACCTGAGTAACGAATAAGATCGGATTGGGGCCCACAGCACACTGCGACCGAAGAGCCACCAAGCTGATGAAAGCTGCTGTTGCCCACCTCTGACCGACCGACCAACTCAAAAAACATGACCTTCCATTCACGCGGTGTGCATAGCAATTCCGATACCAGAGGCATCCTTTTGCAACGCTGAGAGCGGACAACTCGGGTTTTATTAAAACTCCGGGAATTTAGCCGTTTAACTCTCACTAAGCCGTTTTACCGGCTTCTCATACAGCATTTGATGGGCTTCTTTCAGAATCCCCGGTATCCGTTCGGCGAAGCTGGAACGGTTGAGTGCCCCAGCCAATTTGATCTCTGATAGTTTGCCTGCGTTTTCACCTGGAAACCAATGGTCCCCCTGGCCCAGAAGATTGTACCGCATCTTGCCCCAGCCAGTCAGATCCAGCGATTTGGCAAAGGTCCATAAACGGAGGATTTCCAAAACATTGATTTGCCCGGGAACATCCACGTATTGCGGCAGTCCTTCAAACCAGCGCCCGCACCAATCAGCGCCCAGCGCGCACTCCATCTCAGCTCGAAGACGCTGTTCGATTGGCGCAATCGTTTCGGCAATTCTGTCGTAATAATCCAGGGCCTGCACATGCTCGTCAAAGTCTTGGGGCCTGCTCGCACCACAGCTCAGGGTGTGAACTTCTTCCCGCCGCAGGCAGTACAGATCGTTAAATTGCATCGGAGTCAACGGCGCGCAGAGTTTCTCCAACTTGCGAGGTGGCTCGTAGAGTTTTCCACCTTTGTCATTTGGACTGATGATGAATACACCCATATCCTTTCTGCGCGCGGCTTCGACAGCCGCCCAGTTCAGATCATTGACGAAGTACCAATGAAGGTTGATGTAATCGAATTCACCGCTGTTGATAGCTTCGAGAATGATATCAGTCGTAGCATGCGTGGAAAAACCAACAAATCGGGCCCGGCCTTCTTTTTGCAATTGGCGGGCGGAGGCGAGGCATCCATTAGGCTTAAGCGAATCGTGGAGCAATTCCCGATTATTGATGCCGTGCAAAGCGAGCAGATCCACATGATCCAACCGCAGATACTTCATCGAAGTGTCGAATGTAGCTAGAAATTCTTTCGAAGTTGGCCGGGGAGCGACTTTGGTCTGCACGATAATTTTATCGCGCGGAAGAGCAGGAAGGATATTTCCCAACTGCATTTCCGAAGTGCCGTAACCGCGCGCAGTTTCGATATGATTGATCCCCAATTGCAAAGCGCGGTGAATGGTAGCTTCGATATTCTGCTGGTTCTCGCGGGGGATAGCTGCTGGCTCTACATCCTGCCATTTATATTGATAGCGCATTCCTCCGCAGGAAAACACGGACATGGACAGTCCGGTGCGGCCGAAACGTCGATATTGCATGGGGCTTAGCATAGATTGATGGATTGAGACCCGCAAGCGGAGCGACCGCAAGGTAGCACCAGGGGCAAACAGTCGAAGCGCTCTGTTGAATTGATCGGCTTCGCCGGGTGGTTTAGTTTTTATCAGGGCTGGACCGGTGTCCCAAAGTCAAAGGTTCGCATTTCTTTAACTTCACCTGCTGAATTCGTTACCCGGAGCGTTCCGAGATCAAAATATCGATCGGGGTCAATCCTCCATCCAACTGTAAGCCGTTTCCACTTTGGATGATTGAGAATCAAAACAGTTTGATTGTGCCATTCGTCAAACTGTTTGTCTTTGGCATCCACATTCAACGTGATCAGAACGGCCATTTTCCCGTTTTTCGGATTGATCGAAGTGATCTTTGTGGAGTAGTGGTTGCCGTTTGTCGAATCCAATGGCGGAACATTCACGCAGAGCGGCGTTTGGTTAACATCGTAAAGTTTGCCTTTGAAGGTCCGCATTTCCTGTTTTAGCGGTGCGAATGCAGACGCACAAACGGCCGCGAGCACAATGGTAATAGATTTCTTCATTCCAGTCATTGCGGTTCTTTTGAGTGGCTGATTGACTGTACGTCCAGTTGGGACAAAGGAGAGCTACACTTTCGTGCGAAAGTAATCAATGGTGTGTTTCAATCCTTCCTCGAGAGGCACCGCTGGTTCCCAGCCTAATAGTTTTTGCGCGCGAGTAATATTGGGCCGCCGTTGTTTGGGGTCGTCTTGCGGCAATGGCTTGAAGGCAATCGAGCTTCGCGAACCGGTTGCGTTTATAATCTGCCTGGCGAACTGGAGCATGGTCATTTCATTCGGGTTGCCAATGTTTACAGGCTGGTCAAACGAGCTCATCATCAGCCGGTAGATTCCTTCCACCAGGTCGGAAACATAACAGAAGCTGCGGGTCTGTTTTCCTTTCCCGAACACTGTTAAAGGCTTGTTCTTGAGCGCCTGGCTGATGAACGCAGGCACTACCCGGCCGTCGTTCAAACGCATTCGCGGCCCATACGTATTGAAGATGCGGACGATGCGGGTCTCAACGGAATGCTCCTTGTTATAAGCAACGGTTAGCGCTTCGGCAAACCGTTTGGCCTCGTCGTAACAACCGCGTGGCCCAATTGGATTGACGTTGCCCCAATAATCTTCGGTTTGGGGATGCACCAGCGGGTCGCCATAGATTTCCGAGGTTGAAGCCAAAAGGAATCTCGCCTGTTTGTTTTTTGCCAAACCCAAAGCTTTATGCGTCCCTAAAGAGCCGACTTTCAAAGTTTGAATGGGCAGCTCCAGGTAATCGATCGGGCTGGCCGGGGATGCGAAATGCCAAACGTAATCGACGGGAAGGTCCAGAAAAATAAACTCCGTGACGTCCTGCTGGATAAATTTGAAGTTTGGATTACCCCCAAGGTGGGCAATATTATCGACAGATCCTGTAACGAAATTGTCGATGCCAACGACCTTGTGCCCTCGCGCAAGCAGCAAATCTGTCAGATGTGAACCAAGGAAACCGGCAGCACCGGTCACCACGCTGGTTGGTTGAGGAGATGTTGATTTTGTTTTTTTAGTCATTCTCAGGAGGTTAGTCCGCTGCAAACTCGGGAGCGCGGACACTCCTGTCTGCGCGCCGTCCGGCTATTTAGCTCCCGTGCCCGCGAGCACGATGGGGACAGTGCGGCAGATAATCTTAAGGTCGAGCCAAAGAGACCAATTATCGATATACTCGAGATCCAGCCGAACCCAGTCTTTGAAATCACTCACGTTGTTGCGGCCACTGATTTGCCAAAGACACGTCAGGCCAGGTTTTACGCTGAGACGGCGTCGGTGAGCCAGATCGTTGAATCGTTTGACTTCATCCACTGGCAAAGGGCGCGGGCCCACCAAACTCATCTCGCCTTTGAGTACGTTAAAAAGTTGCGGCAGTTCATCAATGCTGAATTTGCGCAGCAGTTTGCCAATGGGAGTAATGCGTGGATCACGGCTGAGCTTGAAAACCGGGCCGGTCATCTCGTTCATGGACTCCAGTTCAGCTTTGAGTTGCTCGGCGTTGGTGACCATCGAGCGAAACTTGTAAATGGTAAAAGGATGTCCATTGAGCCCGGAACGTTGCTGTCGGAACAGGATTGGGCCAGGAGAAGTAAACTTTACCAGCAGAGCGACAATTGCCAAGGGAATCCCCAAAATTACAAGCAGCACCAGCGCACCGACATGATCGATGAGCTGTTTTAGGACGCTTTGCCATGAGGCATCAGGCGTGCTACGGAATACCAGGACGGGCCAACCATAAAAATCATCAAAGGAAGCTCTCGAGATTTGCATTCTAAAGAAGTCGGCAACCAGCCAGGCTTCGACACCTTCCAATTCACAGGCGCGGACCGCCTCCTCGATTTGCTCAAAACTGGAATGGCGGCCGCTCAAAATGACTCCATTGACCGCGTGCTCGTGCAACAATTGTACGAATTGCTCCACTGGCATATCCTGAAGACTGATTTCGGCCAGGATCTCTATCTCTTCACTCGATGTGATATCGAGCTGCGAGCGCATTTCGAGGCGCTCTTCTTTGCTGCCAACCAGGATAACTCGTCTGCGGATCTGGGGGGGGGCCAGTCTGCTCCATACAAGCAGACGAATCACTTCTTCTTTAACGAAAACCAGGATGAAACTGATGCCTCCAAACCAAATGACGACCCAGCGAGCGAGACCCATTTTTGCCAGGAATAGCACCACCACCAAACTCAGGGTCATGAACAAACAGCCTTTGAAAAGTTGCCAGAGCATCGTCCGCCGGGAATACAACAAACGCCGGTTATAAAATCCCTGTGCCTCCAGGATTAGCGGTGCGGCTGGAATCAGAATCAAATAGAGCCAGACGTAGTCATCGAATGAGCCGTCTTCCGGTGCGCGACCGAGAAAGTGTGCGACGTCTTTACTTGAGCGCAGGAGATAGGCGAGCCAGAAGGAGAACGCAAACAAGCAGGCATCCAACAATTGTTGGATTTGCATCCGAATTTGGCGATCGCGTCGCAGCATATCTAATCAATCAGCAATCCTGACCGACATAAAAATTAATTCTGGGAGCGGGCTTCTACGTCTCACGGGCTGGCGGAGACACTTTGGCCAACGGCCGGCGTGAGCTGGAACTCTGGCACCGAGGCAGCGATTAACTTTTTCATTCTTTCAAAAGTCGCCTCTTCCTGGCCTGGGGGGCAAATTGAAAAGTAACTGACATAGGCCCAACGCTGCAAAACTCCAGTTCGAAAGAGGTCCCTGGCCATCCACCACATCCTCTGACCGTGTTTAGCGGTCAACTCATCCGGAGCCACAAACCAATAGAGATAAACTCCTTTTGCAGGCATTTGCTGGCCTTGAATGGTAATAACCTTTGATGCGATTAATTTCATGACCGGTAAATCGTAGGAGCATGGCCGGTCCATGTGGACAATCAATTCCTTCGAAGTGTTGTCATCCACTTTCCAGCCCTGGCCCTCCAGACAGAATTGAGGTTTGTGCAGACTGGTCCTATCCGTCCCCATCAACACCACATTTACCACCGTCCATTTTCCATCAGGGGCGGTATAGACCCTTTGGCCGAAACTGGTATCTTTGGGCAGATAATCCAATACCATTTGATCGACCGGTACCGGTTCAGAATCGTAGTCCAGGATATCCTCTGGCAAATCAACCTCCAATCGGATGGATTCCGTTGCCGCGCTGGTTCGGACCGCGGGCGGTCCCAATTTTTGGCGCGCTCGCAAATTTGCCAGCAGAACTCCGGTGCCGCAGATTAGGAAAAAAGCCGTTGAAAAAAGGATAGCGTTTTGCCGGTTCATGCGGTTTTGGGCTGCAAGTTCAATTGCGGTTGGTGAGCCTCTCGCTCGCGCAAGAAATGGCCGAGCAATAGCAGTCCGCCAAATGCAGGCACGTACGGAAGCAGACTGTAAATTCCAAGCGGCCCACCTTCGTGGATTAAGTTGCCCCAGCTTTGGCCGCCAATTTCGGCTGCGATGATGATAGTCAGCATCCGCACCAGGTTGCCAAAAACCGCCAAAGGGAAGGCAGACGCGATCAGGACCAAACGCTTCCAACTTTTTGGAAAAGAAACGAAAGCGTAAATGATCGAAAGAGCCACGGTCGCTAGCAGGCTGCGCATTCCACTGCAGGCCGCGGCCACTTCGTAATGATAATGGCCGGCCATGCTACTCAAGGCAGTGCCTTCCCGGGCAACGTCAATCGCCAGAACGCCGTTGGCAATTGATTCGACTAACCTGGACACGAGCAACCGCAAAGGGAAACTAACAAATTGGGCCTGCAAACCGAGCGGAACACAAAAGCCGAACAGGAAAAAGGGAAAAAAACTCTTCTTCAGCCATTCCGGCCCCCAAGCCAGCCCCGTTAGACCATAAATTCCGATAAAAAGGGCGATAACCGATATTTTGGGTTGCTGCCCGAGGTAGCCGCCAATGTGAAGGACGAGCGCGAAAGCGATCAGAAACAAACCAGGGGTCCAAGTCCGAAGCGGTTGGGCTAGCAACTCCTCGCGTTTCCACCAAAACAGGCCCAGAACGACAAAAGGAACCAAAACCCCGTGACCGTCCTCCGACCGCGCGTAATTACCGGCTGGATCATAAGCATCCAGCAGCCAACGAAAGAGAGAAGGTGACTGCGAGCGGATGTATCCCAGCGTCGTATTACCCAGGAAATGAAAAAGAGCCAGCCAAACTGCGAGTAAAATCAGGAAGAAAGCTTTATTAGGAAGCCGTTCCCAGCAATTCACAAAAGCAAAACGGAACTCTTTCAGAGCTCCGTTGACCTGCGCTGGTTCATTCTGCATGTGTTCGAGGCTAATTAGATACCGAAATATGCTTAACTACTCAATTAAAAATCCGCGGAATTACAGATTTAAATGTTACAGTTTGAGGGGGTCCAGCTACAGAATTTACGTTGCCGACGTCCCGCAGCTTTTTTCTGTGCTTTGGTTGGACAAATGGAGCAGATTGGCGGATGGCATTATCGGGGCCGTTATTACAATTGGAAAAGGTCGGCAAGCGGTACGACTCACCGGGCTCTTCGGGGCCGCTGAGGGTATTGGATGGGGTTTCGTTTGAACTGGGCGCTGGTGAATCGATGGCAATTGTCGGGCCGTCCGGATCGGGCAAAAGCACTCTGCTTCATATTATCGGCACGCTGGATCAGCCGTCAGACGGCAAGGTGTTTCTTGGTGGCAGGGAACTGGGCCAATTAAACGAGTTGGAAACGGCCGCACTCCGTAATCAACAGATAGGCTTTGTCTTTCAGGCTCATTATTTGCTCCCGCAATGCACGGTTCTGGAGAATGTTCTCGTGCCCACGCTCGCTGGAACGGTCCGTCAATCCGCCAATCAGAACGCTCCGTCTGCACCTGGATCGCAAGAGTCTTCACAGGGCCGTGCTATCCGTTTGTTAGGGCGAGTCGGACTGGAGGAGCGTCTATCGCATCGGCCTGGCGAATTGTCTGGAGGGGAACGCCAGCGAGTATCGGTCGTGCGAGCGCTTATAAACCAGCCGCAGCTTTTATTGGCTGATGAGCCAACCGGCGCTCTGGACCGCGCATCAGCACAACAATTGGGCGAGCTGTTCGTCCAATTAAACCGGGAGGAAGGTGTAACGCTGATTGTCGTCACGCACGCGATGGAGTTGGCCCGAAGGATGGGCAGGGTCTTACAACTCAAGGACGGATGCCTGGTCCAGGAGGAAAATGGCACTCCCTTTTAAGCTCAGAGGCACACCGCGCACACTTTGAATGAATTCCTGGACGCTTGTTCGTCGGAGTCTGCGATTTCATGCGCGGTCGCATTTGGGTGTCGCCCTTGGAGCGATCATTGGCAGCGCCGCGTTAATTGGCGCGCTGGTGGTTGGCGATTCGGTGCGCCAAAGCTTGCGAGAAAAGGCGTTATTAAGGGTGTCTAATGCCTGGTTTTCTCTCGCCCCTGCGGACCGGCTGTTCACCTCGGGCCTGGCGACAAACCTGGGACTCGGTTTAACTACTAACTTTTCTTCAGGGAAACCAAGCCGCATCCAGACCGCCACGCTTTTGGCGCTCCCGGGCACGGCCTCCCGCCAAGGCGGCGCTGCACGGGCCAATCAAATCCAGGTGTTTGGAGTGGCTGATAATTCCTGGGAATTCTTTGGGGCGTCACGGCCAAAAAACCTTTTGCCGGGAACCGTCTTGCTTAACCAACCGTTAGCCTCGCAACTCGGGGCGCGCGAAGGTAATGATGTGATTCTTCGGATTTCTCGAGGAGGGCAGCTTTCCGAAGATTCACCAATCGCGCCGCGAGATAAGCAAAGTGTTGCTCTATCTTTAAAGGTGGCCGGCATCATAGTGGCGGAGGCCGGGGGAGATCTGAATCTGCGAAGCAGCGGATTGCCGCCTCTTAACGCATTTGTTCGGGTGGAGGAGTTATGGGCGATGCCGGAATTTAAAGATAAAGCGAATGTTCTTCTTGTTGGCCGGCTGCAAGGAACGACACCCCAAGCGCTCAAATCTCTTAGCGAAGCTTTGCAGCGTGTGTGGACGCTAGAGGACGCAGGCTTAAAGTTAGAGCCGACGTCGGATGGGATGGGCATTGAATTGCGTTCGGCTCGAGTGTTTCTGGAACATCAGACTGTAACTGCCGCCACCGAACCCGGAATTACAAACATTCCCATATTAACCTACCTGGCGAACTTGCTCGGAGCGGGCACAAATGGAACACCCTATTCAATGGTTACCGCGGCAGGGCCACCCTATACCCCGCCGAACTTGCGGGGCGATGAAATTATGGCAAACGAGTGGTTGGCAGCCGATTTAGGAGTAAAGGCAGGAGAAACAATTTCGTTGAGTTACTTCGATCCTGAATCAGGCGCAAAACTTACCGATCGCACCAATATGTTTCGTGTCCGGTCTTTTGTTCCCATGGAATTGCCCTGGGCTGATAAGAAGCTGATGCCGGACTTCCCCGGCATTGAAAAAGCCGAGAGTGCGCGCGACTGGGACGCAGGATTTCCGCTGGTCCACAAGATTCGCCCAAAAGACGAGGAGTATTGGAAGAACTATCGAGGCACTCCAAAGGCTTTTGTCACATTGGAAGCCGGCCAGAAAATGTGGGCCAATCGTTTTGGCTCATTAACTTCGATGCGTTTTCCAGCTTTACCTCCCCTCACAACGGCAGCGCACTTGGTCAAAATTCGCAACCATTTGCTGGCCAAAATGAGCCCCTCAGAAATGGGACTACAGTTCGATCCGATCCGAGAGCAAGCGCTTCAATCCGCCGCACAGTCCCAGGATTTCGGACAATTATTTCTGGGTTTTAGCATTTTTGTGGTCGTGTCCGCATTGTTGCTGATGGCGCTTCTATTTCAGTTTGCGTTGGAACAGCGCGTGGCCGAAATCGGCACACTGCTTGCGCTGGGATTTACGGGGCGTGAGGTGCGCCGGCTGTTTTTGCGGGAAGGGGCAGTGCTTGCCTTACTGTCAGGTATCGCAGGAGCCTTGGGAGGTTTGGCTTACGCGCGACTCATGCTGTTGGGCTTGAGTACTATCTGGCGAAGCGCGGTGGGGGCTTCTGAACTGCGATTTCATTTCACGCCAGCCAGTCTGTTGATTGGAATGGGCGCCAGTAGTGTCATAGCCTGGCTCACGCTCTGGCTGACTTTGCGCAAGCAAGCTCGCCAGCCACCACATGAACTACTGGCTGGAAAACTTGGAAGCTCCAGGCTCCGAAATAGATCTACCGCGCTGTGGCTTGCTGGCTCAACCGGCGTAGCCGGGCTGGCAGTCATCGTCTGGGCTTTATTGAAACAGGAGACCGCAAACGCGGAGATATTCTTTAGCGCCGCTGCACTACTGCTGGTGAGCGGTTTGGCGGCCGCTGCGGTGTGGTTGCGTGTTTTGGAGCGAAGGTCCTTTGGGGTCCACTTGAGCCTGGTTGGATTGGCCTTGCGCAACTGCGCGAGACGACGCAAGCGAAGCCTCGCCACGATTGCGCTGCTGGCTTGCGGCAGTTTCGTTATCGCCGCGATCGGTGTTTTCCGGTTGGATGCAGCCCTGGAGGGGTCGCTGCCAGCTTCTGGCACCGGCGGCTTTGCCTTGCTCGGGCAATCAACCCTGCCGATCACCCAGGACTTGAATACCAAATCGGGCCGTGATGCATTGGGCTTGAGTGCGGAGGATTTGGCGGGAGTCCAAATTGTGCCCATGCGCGTGTTCCAAGGAGACGAAGCGAGCTGTCTGAATTTAAGCCGGGCCCAAAGGCCACGCCTGTTAGGAGTGACGCCGGAGCTGATAAGAAACAGGTTTACTTTCACCGACGTAGAAAAAGGGTCGGAGATTCGAGAGGGCTGGGGATTGCTGAAAGGAAGCAATGTGAAGGACAGTCGAAATTCTATTCGTGATGAAATTCCTGCTATTGGTGACGCAAATTCGATTAAATGGGCCCTCGGCAAAAAAATCGGGGATACCATTGATTATATCGACGAACATGGGCGTCCTTTTAAGGTGCGACTTGTGGCGGCAGTAGCCAACTCCATTTTGCAGGGAAGTTTAATGATAGATGAAACGCAATTTATAAAGTATTTCCCGGGACAAAGCGGCTATAGCATGTTCCTGCTGGATGCGCCGTCGACTCGGGTTTCCGATGTATCCACCGTCCTGTCCCGCGCTTTGGAAGACAAAGGTCTAGAGCTTACGCCAGCAGTACAGCGACTTGATGCTTTTAATGCGGTTCAAAACACGTATCTCGGCACTTTTCAGATTCTTGGCGGATTGGGATTGCTCCTGGGCAGCGCAGGCCTTGGCGTCGTGGTGCTGCGCAACGTGCTTGAGCGTCGTGGTGAACTTGGATTGCTGCTGGCAATGGGTTTTCGCCGCGGCTGGCTGCAGAAGCTGGTTTTAACTGAACACGGAGCTTTGCTGGGGCTGGGACTTAGCATTGGAATGGCGGCGGCGGCAGTGGCGGTTTTGCCTTCATTACTTTTGCCGGGACGGCATCTGCCTTATGTCTCACTGGCATTGACGCTCAGCGCTGTTCTGCTCAATGGCATTATTTGGACCTGGGCAGCAACGCACTTCGCCTTAAGAGGCGATTTGCTGGACACACTACGAAATGAGTGAGTGAACTATTTTGTGCTGCATAACGGAAAACCAAGTGCGGCACGCTGGGAAACTGCATGATGAAACAAATTATCGTTGGCTTGGTGATTTTGAGTTTGGGAGTGGTGGTTTTTGCAGAGACTAAAACGCTATACGAAAACAATTTTGAAAAGGCCGAGGTGGGCCAGGTACCTTCCGATTTCCTTGTGTTGGACGGCTCATTTGCAGTGAAGGAGGAAGGTGGTAATAAGTTCCTCGAGCTTCCCGGCACTCCACTGGATGGTTTTGCCGTTCAGTTCGGTCCGGCCCAAACGGAGAACGTTGCTGTCTCAGCTCGCATCAATGGCATGGCCAAAGGACGTCGTTATCCAACATTTGGCGTGGGAATCAATGGTGCTGCCGGTCATCGGTTGCAGATCGCGCCAGCGAAGAAAGTGCTGGAGCTGTACAAGGATCAGCAGCTTAAGAAAGAAATCCCTTACGAATGGAAATCAGGACAATGGACGAAATTACGGCTGCAACTCCGAAAAGTAAAAGAAGGGCAATGGAAAGTTGAAGCAAAAGCATGGCAGGAAGAAAGCCCTGAGCCGCAGGACTGGATGATCGTCCTGGATGAAAACGAAACTCCCAGCGCGGGCCGTGAGTCAGTTTTCGCAAGTCCATTCTCGGGCGCACGTGTTCGGTTTGATGACCTGGTGGTAACCGCCGTGCAATAAATTAAGTTGGCCAGGGGCCATGCACGAACTGGGGTGGCAAGCTCTCAAGCAACAAAGCCTTTTGGCTTATACGAGACAGCCCTCTCGGGGGAGCAGCGCTGATCCATCGATTGTCCACGAAAAGCCAATATGGGTGAATTACATGGCGGCTCCAGCCGCCATGTAATTCGTTTAGACATTACCTTGGACTTAACAACGCCATATCCGTGCCATCAATGCTTGCTGAAGGGGACTAGTTCGCCAAATAAGCCGTGGCTCTCGTCATCGGGACCTGCGGTGAAGAAAAGGGTATCAGGACTTCCAGCTCTGCCACCGTTTCCAAAAGCTAGAGCCCAAAGCCCTTCTATTGTCACCGGCCTGTTGTGCGCGTCGCGCAACAATCCTTTAAAATCTCCATCCGCATCAAAGGTCATGATAGTGCCGCTGCCGAAGTTGCCGACCAAAAGCTGGCCGGCATGTTCACCAAATGTGCTCGGCGCGATGGCTAGCCCCCAGGGAGAATCAATATCCTTAAGGTTACCCTTGCCTCCTGCATCGGTGCCTGTTGCGAAGCGATGAAAGATTCCCGTGTTCGGGTCAAATACGTCGATCAAACCATTTCCAGGACCCTGAACATCGTCCTCTTTGTCAGCATCCTGTTTGGCGAAAGTCACAAATACCATGCCTTGGAGCGTCTGGACATTGAAGGGTGCATACCCGCCAGGAGCGTTGGGATCTGAGTATTGTGTGATGAGAGTTCCGTTTGTGCCATATACGTCGATAGTGCCTTCTGAAAAGTTGGCCGCCAACAGCACAGGGCCGTTCGTTGTGGTTGCCAGAGCAACCCCTTTATAGACTGCGCCGGGCCGGGTCGCCAGCACTTCAGCGTTATTGACCAACCCCGGGCGCCACCCTGAAACGGTGCCATCCTCGCTCACGAAGAGGAAGATGTCTCCGTTAAAGCCTCCTACATTGTTAAAAACTTGTCCGGTCGGGTTTCCTTCACCTGGAATGACGACCTCCAGTGCTTGCTTGGCTACATGAACCGTGCCTGCTGCATCGTTTGTTACCACATACAAAGTGGACAACCCTGTGCCATTATCACTGATCCAGAACGGACTAGTCGCGCTGAATGACATGCCCCAGGCGTTGACGAGATTTGTATCTTGCAGAAGCGCTACTCCGGGCAGGTCCGATACCAGATTTACTTGTTCAAAGCGATCCGGCGGTGCGGCCTGAACAGGCATCCAGGCCAGTCCCAATAGGGCGGTGAATCCAATGTTAACCAAACTGCGCGGCATGCGAATTTTTTGAATCTTTGTTTCATTAGGCTGATTGTTTCTCATACTGAACTCCTTTTATCTAAGTTGTTTTGTGTGTATCCTTTCTGCCTTCGTGAGGACTGGAAGAACAAAACTGTCCGTCGCCACCCCGTAAGGCCAGCAAAAATAGCACACCATGTTACTGAGAGAAACGGGGAGGGATTTGGTTCCCGATATTCGCTTGAACATTCATTTTCACGGCAGTTCTTGAACGCGTGTTTTCTCTGTTTTTGCGCGAATATTTGTATTTGCGCTGAATTCATCGAAGGCTAGAGTAAGGCGATTCTCAAGCGGTTTAACGTCCTGAACAAAATGAATCCCACAACCATTCCACCTGTGCCGTCACGCCTTGGTCTGGCGATTGCGAGCTTTGTGCTCGGGCTAATGGCATTCCTCTTCAGTTTATTCGTGGTTGGAGTGCTTTTTGGATTGATCGGCCTGGTGCTTGGCTGCGTTCACATCCGCGGCAAACGAGGGCCAAATGCTCTCGCCTGGTGGGGGGTAAGCCTTTCCATTATAGGTATCCTTACCGGGATCGGCATGGGAATAGTCTATTTCAGGATGGCGAAGGATTTCTACAAAAGCGTGGCCGCATCCATCAATAGCGGGGGGCAGGCTTCCACGAAAACGGAGTGGGAAGGGGTGCTTGCCCCTGATATTTCAGTCACTACCCTCGACGGGAAAGTGATCAAACTGAGCGAACTGAAGGGCAAGCGCGTCATCCTGGATTTTTGGGCAACCTGGTGCGGACCTTGTGTCAAAGAAATCCCTCATTTCGTCAAGCTTTACAACGAGACGAGCCGCGAGCAGCTTGAAATCATCGGCATTAGCGCCGAACAAGTCGGGACTTTGAAACCATTCGTAAAGCAAAAAAATATCAATTACCCGATTGTCTCGGCCGCCAGTTTACCCGCTCCGTATACCGATCCTCAGTCCATACCGACAACATTTTTCATCGACCGGAAAGGCGTGATCCAATCCGTCTCGGTCGGCTACCAGGAATTTGATCAGTTGAAGTCTCTTGCTCTTGCAGCAGATTTCCAGGGAGATCCGAAAACGAATCCTGAGCCTGCTCCTGGCGGGTTGAAGGAACGCGAGACTTTGTTAAGTGTAGTCGAGTCATGGTCCAATAATGTTCCTGGAGCAACCGCCATCTGTTCGGGAGACTGGGATGGCGATGGCCGTCCCGACATACTGGCAGCAGATGCGAGCAAAAAATTAAATGTGTTTGGAAGTGATGGAATAAAGAAGTCCACCCTGTCATTGCCGGAACAGTTTGCAGTCATTGAATGCGGCCAGGACAAGCAAAAGGGAGTGCGCCTGCTGGGCTATCCAAGAGTTGGGCGCAAGGTCAGTGTTATCAATGCTGCCGGGAAGGAGATTTGGCATTTTTCAGCGACCTTTGGCGCTGATGGCGCTCATTGGGGCGACTTGGATGGCGACGGCAGTGATGAAATGATCATAGGCATGAATGGTTTTGGCGGGTTGCAAGCGGTCGGTTCCGACGGCAAATCCTTATGGCACGCGTCCGGCGGAAACATCTGGGGTCAGGCAATTGTCCCTGCGAGCAAAGACCGCCCTGCAATCGTTTTCGCTACCGAGGCTGCCGGCTCAGTCCGAAGTTTTGATGGAAAAGGTCATCCGCTGCGTACCCTCCGGCCTTCAGGAGAGTACTGCACCCAACTTGCCGCAGCGGTAATGGATAAGTCCGGGACGGTTCAGGTGCTCGCGTTGGGCCAAAACCATGTTATTGCTTTCGATTCGAATGGCCGCGTGGCATGGAGCACCCCTGTGGGTCAAAACTCGGCCTCCTGGGTGAACGCCACCTTCGCCTGCGGGGATGTTGACGGAGACGGCACTAACGAATGGGCATTCGTCGAGTCTGCCGGCAGTATTGTTCTGGCCAGTCCTTCGGGCGAAAAGCTCGCAACGGTTTCGGGATATGCAGGCGGCAGCGGCTTTCTGATGGTTCCGGACGGGACAGGCCGGAGCGAGTTGGTCACTTTAACTTTTGGCGTGCTCAGGGCCTATCGATTTCGATAGCAGCGAGGAAGCGAGTCATTTCGCAAGTGGTTTCCGTTCGTGCTCCAGGAGCCATTCGTACAGTTGTGGATCGTTGTATGTCTTGGTCCATGAGTTATGCCCAGCCTCTGGGTAGATAGTTAATTTTGTTTCCTTCGCGCCTATTTTCTTCAGAGCGTCGATCATCCGTTGGGTTTCTTCGATCGGCACGACCGGATCCTTTGCACCATGAAAAGCCCAAAGAGGAAGGGTTTTAAGGGCCTGCGGCTTCTCACGACTCGCAAGAATTAATGTGATCATCTGGCCGCCTCCGCAAACGGGCGCCAGCGCAGCAAACTTTTCCGGATAGCTGAGGCCCAGTTCCCAGGTGCCGTAACCACCCATGCTCGAACCCGTTAGATAAACGCGCGCTGTATCGACTTTGTATCTCCTCGTGATTTCATCCAGCAACGGCAGTAAAGAATCATTCGACCAATGCTGGCCTGCAGGGCACTGTGGCGATAAAAGAATGAAAGGAAAATCCGGATGTTGGGCAATATACCGAGCAGGGCCGTGAATGGCGGTCTGCCAAACATCGCTGCCGCGTTCACCTGCGCCGTGCAGAAACAGGATCAAGGGCCAGCCTTTTGCCGATTTGGTTTCATAATTTGCCGGTAAAAAAAGCAAGTAATTGAGGTTGATGCTCTGAGTTTTATGAAATTTGAATGGTTTGATCATTTGAGCCTGGTTAAACTCAGTTGGCGCGAAAGAGTTGCAGCCAGCCAAGGCCAGCAGCAATGCCGTGGCGAACAGTCGATGGTCCTTCCCCATATCATTAGCTCATATTGAATTTTAACAATGTCATGAACGAGGTTTTTCGTGCAGGAATACCAACAGCTCTTTGCAAATTGTCAGTGCTTGAACTTGCAGAAGGTTCCCTGATTTCAGTTTCCAGCGAGAGCACCTTTCAAAGGCTTCCCTTCAGCGTGTGGGATCGAGAATCCCAACAGTTTCGCAATAGTAGGAGCCACATCAATGTTGGAGACTTCTCCAAGGGTGACTCGCGACTTTATCCCCGCACCCCAAGCCACAAAGGCAGCATGCAAATCAGGCAGATTGGGATCGTGGCCATGGCTGCCTCCCCGCTCGGGCTTCTCGATGAAGGGCAGATCTCCATCGGCAGTGTCGCTAAAAACGCATCCTTCGTCCGCAAATAATATCAAATCTGGCGCGTGAGGATCCTCCTTGGGGTTAGCCACTCCGTAACGCTTGAAATCTTCCACACCAAGAATTTTGGATACGCCATCTAGACCCGCCAGGGCCTTCCTGATTTGAGAGATCAGCTCATTCCGATGCTTTTGATCCAGCACATACACCATCGAGGCCCCTCCTTGTCCCACGAGGTGAATCGATTCGTTTGTTGATCCCAGCAAGCCTGCCCTGCGCAACAACACATTCGGCAGGAGTGTCCGTCTTATGGGAGAGAAACCATGATCCGATACAATAAACAACGTTGCCCTGCCCGGAAAATCGCGCTTAAGCTCTTTCCAAACCTCCCCCACTCGTTCATCAGCATCCTTGATTGCAGCATATGCGTCAGCAGTCCGCGGACCTTTGCTGTGCTGCACATGATCGACCTCGATGATGTGAAGCAAAGCCAGGTTCGGATGGTGATCACGCAAAATCATATTGAAGACTCGCGTGTACATCACATCGGGCGGCATTGTGGCATTAGCGTTTACGTTTGTGCTCCCAAAGGGAATACCCTCGCGCGCACAGGCTTCAATCAGACCTGGGGTCGTGAAGGTTAGCATGGGTTTGCCCGATGCCATATCTGGAATAGTCCAATCCAAAGTACTGGCATTGCGGCTCGCGGGCCACCGGACAGCCGTGGTTTTGAATCCTTTTTGTTTGGCTAGATCGTAAATTGTCGGGACCTTCACGATTTGATATTTGTCATAAACCGGATCGGAGATCAGTCTGACTCCCTTGCCTGTCTTGCGGTCGAAATAATTGTTGCCGAGCACGCCGTGTCGGGCGGGATTTACACCGGTCACAAGCGTCGTATGGTTGGGCCAGGTGACGGTAGGCGTCGAAGCCTTCATCAGGCTGGCTCGGGTTCCTCCCGCAACAAGGGCGCGGATCGTTGGCATCTCCGCTTTCGGATCATCCAGATAATAGCCGGCCAATCCATCCACGCTAATCATCACCACGATTCGGTCGGAAAGGTCCGCGGCAATCACCTGTGAGCTCGCCGAGGCGCACAAAATAAAGCACAGACCCAAACGGACACTTGCGATCAATCGACAAAATTTCATATTCGTGCTTCAAGAATACGTGGCGGAATGTGGCTTGTCACTGCCGCAACACGGTCTCTCGCTGCGTTCATCTCCGGCGTTGATTTACAGCCCGGAGCCTTGGGTCTGGCGAAGGATTTCCAGTTGCTGGTCGAGCCGTTTGGCGGAGACAGGCGTGGCAGTGCCCAGCTCTTGCGCGAACAGGGAGACCTTGAACTCCTCAATCATCCACCGAAAAGTTTCAAGCCGACGTTGCGCCTCGGGCGATCGACCCGGTTCGGCTTGAAGTTTGTTAAGTGCGTCCTGATACGGCATCAGTTGGCGGAGACGTTCCCTTTCCTTGACCGGGTTCAACGCGGCCCGCTCGATTCGGATGAGCAACGCTTTTAGATAACGCTGCAGGTGCGGCAAACGTTCATAGTCAATCCGCTCCAAAAAGCGGGCGGATACCAGGCTGGACAGTTCAGGCGCAAGCGGATGGGCCGGCCGAACGACGGGCGCTGTTCCCAGTTGGCTGAGGGATGAAAGCTTTCGGGTGGCTGGGAGGACACTTGGCGTGGTGGTACCGAGGCGTTGCTGCACTTGTTGGCGTAACTGGAGAATCGGCCCAAGTCGATCCATAAACTGCGGAGCGATTCCCGCAAGCCGCCGGCGCGATTCCGCAACGGCGGCGTCAAAATGTGCGCGGTTCAAAGCAGGCAAAGGCTCAGCCGGGAGGATGTGTCGCTTCAGATGCTCGAGGGAAGTTTCTCGCAATTCAGCGCTATCCCCCAATGGTGCGTATAGCGGATCAAAGCGGCTCAAGGTCCGCAAATCCTTTTCCAGCCAGGCCAGATCCTTTTGAATCGCAAGTTCGACGAGGCGATGCACTCCAACCAGAGAAGCTGCGCGCGCGAGGTCAGCGCTTCGAAAGAGCCGCACGTTGACTATACCTTCCGCAAATTCAATTCCGGGCCAAGCAAATACCGTCACAACCGGGCTTTCACTCACGGTAATACGTTCCGGAAGATCGCCAAAGATCCAATCAGTGAGACCGAAACGTTCCCATTGTTGGGCAGCGCGTTTCCGTTCGGGGGAGTCGGCCTTTGCTACAGGCTCAATCTTTGTTTCCTTCAGCCGTTGCTGGAGCCCGGCGAGATCGCGTCCCACGCCGAGTGATTTTCGGTCGTGGTCCACAATTTCAATTCGCGGGCGCAAATGTGCCGGGAGCGCATTGGGCGGCCAATCGGCGGCTTTTACTTCCACCCCGTATCGACGGTGAAGAAAGGCCGCCAGGTCCTGCAGAAATGATTTTCCAGCAGGCTGGAACTCACCAAGGATCTCGGCCACTTTGGCAGGAAGCGGCATGAGTTCCCGGCGGATGGATTTTGGCAATGCGCGAAGCAATTGGTTGATCATCTCTTCACGCAATCCTGGCACGGCCCATTCAATGAGCGCAGATGAAGCAGTTTGCGCCACGCTAAATGGCAGTTCAATGGTTACTCCATCATGCTCCTCCCCGGGTGCATAGGCGTATGCCAGCGGGGCAAGTTGCCCGCCAACGGCCACGGTATCGGGGAATGCCGCGGAGTCGTAGCTCAACAATTTTCCGCCCGCGAGTTCTTCTTCGGTAATGAAAAGGCGTTTCTGAGCAATTGGATCGCGTAGAAACCTGTTTAAATCGTGGAGCGAGGAAACATCTGACAGGTGTCGGGCATAGAATTGTGCCAATGTCTCATCGAGATCACCCAATGCATAATGGCGGACGCGTGTGCGCCAGTTTTCGATTTTATCGCGGATGCTCCGGTTGTGGGTCAGGAAACGGTATTGCGGCGGCACCTCTTGCTTCCTCTCCTTCACAGGCGTGAACACACGGATGTCATCGGAGTCTGCATCAGCCTCATTGCTGGCTTGGTTGCGTGAGGGTAATAAGTTTTCCTCTACCAGGGCTGAGCGGATAAAAATGGCGGTAGCCTCTTTTGGTTTAATATTGCCGTAAGCAACTTTACGGCGCTGTACTTCCAAACCGTGGAGCGTGATGATCTCTTCAACCAGCACGTTGCCCGCTCTTGCGTTCCAGTGTGGATTCTGATGCGTGAGCTTGCAGCAATGCGGCGCGAGTTCAAAAATCCAGTCTGGATTAATTTCGGCCACCGTGCGCGCAAATAGCTGGGAAGTTTCCACAATTTCACCGGAAACAATCCATTGAGGCTGGTTCGACCTGGGTTTTGGCGGTGGTTTGCTGCCTTTGAAGGCTGGCTTTTTCTGCGGCTCACCCCGCGCAAAAAGGGCTGAGCCAGGAAAGACGGAAAGCAACCGATTGCCTGCGGCCTTATAGGAATTGCGTTCCTCGAAGCGGGCGATATGACCGATGAGCCCGGCAACGATCGAGCGATGTATTGCATCATAATGCGCATTGCTCTCGCTGAGTTTGAGCGTGCCAAGGTCATCGAGAGCGCCGTGCAATTGCGAATAAACATCCTGCCATTCACGCATACGGAGGTAGGAAAGAAAGCGCTGTTTGCAGAACTTCCGCCGCTGACCCTGGGTCCGGAACCGGTCCCATTCGTCGTGAACCGTGTTCCAAATATGGAGTAACGAAAGAAAATCGGACCGCGGGTCGGAGAATTGTTTGTGGGCAGCAGTCGCGGCATCTTTTTGATCCAGCGGACGTTCGCGCGGGTCTTGAATGCTCAGTCCGGCGGCGATGATCAGCAACTCACGCGTCGCGTGTTCATGTTGAGATTGGAGCAGCATGCGTCCGAGCGTCGGATCAATCGGCAGCCGGGCGAGGTCTTCACCGAGCGATGTAAGCGCGCGATGTTCATCGAGCGCGCCCAACTCCTGCAGCAGAGCGTAACCATTGGCGATGGCGGCGGGCGTGGGCGGCTGGACAAAAGGAAATGTTTCGATGTCGCCCAAATGGAAGGCTTTCAATCGAAGAATGACCTCAGCGAGATTGGAGCGCTGGATTTCCGGCTGCGTGAACGGTGGCCGGGAGTTGAAATCGTCCTCCGAGTAAAGCCGAATGCAAATGCCTTCCTGCACTCGACCGGCACGGCCTTTGCGTTGATTGGCGCTGCTTTGTGAGACTGGTTCGATGGGCAGACGTTTGACCCGAGTGCGTGGATTGTAACGGCTTATCCGGGCGAGACCGGCGTCAATCACGAAACGGATGCCCGGAATGGTCAGAGACGTTTCGGCAATATTGGTCGCGATCACGACCTTCCGGCGCGAAGACGGCGCGAAGACGCGTTGCTGATCGCCCGAACTGAGCCGTCCAAACAAAGGGACTATTTCGGCTTCGCCTGAAAAACACCCTTCAAGCTGGTCGCCAGTCTCGCGAATATCGCGTTCGCCCGGCATGAAGATTAAAACGTCGCCCAGGTTGGTTTCGTAAAGGATACGTTCGGCCGCTTTCACCGCGGCATCCACATAACTTACTTCGCCACGCTCTTCGGACGCTGCGTCCATCGGTTGATATTGGACCGCGACCGGATACATCCGGCCGGAGACCTCGATGATCGGTGCGTTGTCGAAATGTTGCGAGAACGCCTGGGTGTCAATGGTCGCGGAGGTGACGATCAATTTCAAATCCTTGCGCCGGGCGAGCAGGCCTTTCAAATGGCCGAGCAGAAAATCGATGTTCAGGCTGCGTTCGTGAGCTTCATCGAGGATGATCGCGTTGTATTCTGAGAGGTCGCGGTCGCCCTGAGTTTCCGCCAGAAGAATGCCGTCGGTCATCAACTTGATGTAAGTCTGCCCGCTGGAGCGATCGTCAAAACGAATTTTACAGCCGACCTCACGGCCCCATGCGACGTTCAATTCCTCCGCAATTCGGCGTGAAATCGACAGCGCGGCCACTCGTCGAGGCTGTGTGCAGCCAATTTTAGCTTCGATCCCCAGGCCGGCTTCCAGGCACATTTTTGGGATTTGAGTCGTTTTACCGGACCCGGTCTCTCCTGCAATGACAACCACCTGATGAGCGCGAATGGCAGCGACGATTTCATCCTTTCGCGGAGTTATCGGCAGTTCAGCAGGGTAGGTGGGGCAGGGGACACGGATCCGGCGCTCCTCCCGGACGGCAATGGAAGCGCGGACTTGTCCAAGCAAGCGTTCCAGCAGCGCATCGCGTTGCTTCGGATGATGACGATCACCCAAAAGCCTGGCGACGCGCCGCCCCAACCGCACCCAATCGGGCAAGAGGCATTGCGGCAGCAGCGTTCTCAGTTCTTCAATCCGTGCATCAGCCATGCAAAACACTCATCTTAATAGAGAAAGACCAAGCCGGAAAGGCCAGCGTCCCTTCCTGATACCAAAAAGCTTCTGCTTATACGGAAAGGTCAGGGGATAATCATTCTGGTACAGGGAATTCTTTGAAGTTAATTATGGTGCCGTTGACTGCCGCTCCGGCACCGCAAGATTGTAAAGAAACTCTGAGCGCCTTTTACGACTTTTCACGTTGAGAATTTTAGCAGACGTGGTTGGACATTCGCTCCAGTGTGAAAGTACTGACGAGCCTAAAAGTCATGAGTTATGAGTCATTGGTTATCGGTGACCATTGAAACGACCACGTCACCGCAAGATTGAAGGGGGAATCGCTCAATTGCTCGTTTAATGCGTTTTGCCATCGCACCTTCAAGCTGAAAGGAGCGAGTCAAGGGTCTCGCCTTCGTTTAAGATGTCAAAGAATGGCCCAACTCAATGGGCAAATCAATGTAGCGCGCGGCCGGCATCGCCGGGCGGCTCAGCTTTCAAACTGCACATAAAATATTTTTGTTCAAGTGCAGTTTGAATCCCGATTTCGTTTTCAAATCACGTGTTTTCAATAGGTTGCACATATTTTTCAAATTGCACATTTCGAAATTCAAACTGCACATGTGCAGTTTGAATTTCTCATTGAGATGGCAAACCCCTCGCCTCCCCATGTTGGCCTCTACACCGATTGATTTTCAAAATACACGCTCAAATAGAAAAACATGCGCCCACCCTAGCACAGGTTTTTACAGGAATTACCCAAAAGAGGAGGCGGCTTCCAAAACGAGCTGCAAAGAGTTGCAGAATGACTGCAAACAGATGCAACTTTCCTCGAAAAAAGATTTTGACGTCCCGAACCGCAAGCAGATACAGGAGACCGGCCCCATAACTGACGGATCTCAGTATGCCACTCACACCTCCGCTTCGTCCGCGGAGCAATGAGAAATGGATCCACGGAAGCCCTATATTGGAAATCACGACCTATTGGGAGTATTTCATTCGGTAAAGCGGTAAAGGCCCTATTGGTATTCCGCTCGATTTGGTCTTAGTTGCCAAAGAGGTCTTATGTTAAGAAGAGTTTTCATAATCTCATTTTTGGGTATTTGCACTTGCTGGGCTCAGGTTTCGCCGCCAGGCACGATTTCGGGTGCTCCGCGAGTTGGGACGACGCAACAGCCTGAATCGTCAGGTACTTTCACAAATCGCTCGGGTGCGAGTTTTTCAACTGCTGAACTAGGAGCGCAACTGCAACAATTACGCGGTTTGGTTGACCAAATGTTGCCCGTTTTATCGGCTTATACGGAAACGGTTTCTAATACTGCCGGGACAGCAAGCCACACGATTGGCGGAGCGGTTACCGACATTTTGACTGGAGTGCTGAACCGCCAGGGAAATCAGCAGAGCGGCAGCGCAACAGGTAATAACGTGTTCAGCAGCACGAATGTCATTAACGTATTGCAGGGGCTTTTAAATACGAATTCAACAGGATCAAGCAGTGGGAATAAGGCTGCGTTAAAAGACCTCACCGACCTGCAAAATCAGTTGCAAGCGCTCAATGCCACGTTACAACGTCTGAATATCTCAGGAACTAACTCCGCTGGCACCTTAACACCCACAGGGCGCTAGGCGATTTTCTGCCTGAAGCGCAGGGCGCAGAGGCTGAATAGAAGGCCGCCCATGACGGCAAGCACCACGATATTAAAGCCAAAATCCGCCAGGCTTGCGCCGCGCAGCACCACGGCGCGTTCCAATTCAATGTAGTAAGTGGCAGGCAAAATCGAACCAATGGCATAAAAAATCCAGGGCATCGTTTCGCGCGGGAAGATGAATCCGGAGAAAAAGACGGATGGCAGGAGAAAAATCATGGTCATTTGGAGAGCCTGAATTTGATTGCCGGCGCGAGTGGAAATCAATAATCCCAGACTGAGAAGAGCGAAAACGTAAAGAAAGCTGGCGAACATCAGCGCTGGCACGCTTCCGGCAATCGGAACCTGGAAAAGCCATCGCATGACGGCGAACAGACCGGCCGCCATCAACATGCCGATGAACAAATAAGGCGCGAGCTTGCCCAGCATCAACCCCCACCGTGACAACGGGCTCACCAATAGTTGCTCGAGCGTGCCGCGTTCGCGTTCGCGCACAAGGGACATTGCGGTTGCGAAACAAGTAGCGATTTGCAGCACGATCCCGATCACACCCGGCACAAAAAAATTAGGGCTGCGCATTTCCGGATTGTAAAGAATTTGTGGCCGCACCTCGATCGGCAGATCGCGCAAGCCGGTGATCGCGGCGACCTGCAACAGGGCGCTGCGGAAACCTACATTTAAAGCCGTGTTGAGGGAGGAACTGGCGATGCTCGAGTTGGAGCCATCAATCAAGACCTGCACCCGCGCGGTACGACCCGCTCGAAGCTCGCGCGTGAAGCCCGGCGGTATTTGCAGCCCAACGTATGCCCGCCCGCGTCGAATACCTTCAGCCAGTTCGGTAACGCTCTGAACAGTGCCAACAACACGGAAGGTTTGGGTGTTGACAAAGTGGTCAATGAGTTCACGAGTCTCTATGGTCCGATCCTCGTCCAGGATTAATGTTGCGATGTGTTTGACATCCGTATCCAGCGCGTAGCCGAAAGCGATCATCTCGACAATCGGCGGGAAGAGCATGAAGAACAACGTGAGCGGATCACGCAAAACCGTCAGGAATTCTTTGTACAGAATGGCAGTGAAACCGCGAAAGGGAGTCTTCATGAACGAACCTCGCGTCCGTTGACAGCATTTTGGCTTCCTGTTAGCGCAACGAAAACATCTTCCAGCGAAGCCGCCATGGGACGAATATCCGCCTTACCGATTCCGGCTTTGTTAAGCTCCACGCGAAGCTCATCTTCCGAGAGAGTTTTGTCCACCAACAAGTGCATGGACTGTCCGAACACCGTCGCAGTGCGCACCCCGGGCAAGTGGCGAAGGGCCTGGAGCCCCCTGGTGACATGGTCGCAGGTGACGTCCAGACGGCGCGCATCGGGCGGGTTAACAACTGGCAATTGCTTCAAGTCGTCCGGTTCACCCAAAACGACCAGTTTCGACATGTAAATATAGCCAACATGCGAGCAGCGTTCGGCTTCATCCATGTAATGCGTGGTCACAAATAAGGTCATACCCTGGCTGGAAAACTCGAAGAGCAAATCCCACAACTCTCGCCGGGCCACGGGATCGATTCCTGCGGTCGGCTCATCGAGGAACAACACTGAGGGATGGTGCATCAAGGCGCAAGCCATCGCAAGACGCTGCCGCCAGCCGCCGGAAAGAAGACCAGCGCGACGGTCAAGGTACGGTTCGATGTGTGTCAACTTGACAAGTTCATCGCGCTTGCCGGCGAGCGCTGTTCCCCGCAAACCGTAAAGGCGGCCGTAAAACATCAGGTTTTCGTAAACGGTAAGCTCGTCATAGAGCGAAAACTTTTGTGACATGTACCCGATGAGAGCCTTTATTTGTTCGGTCTGCGTGGCGACATCGAAACCGCCGACACGCGCGCGTCCTTCACTCGGCTCAAGCAAGCCGCAAAGCATCCGAATCACCGTGGATTTCCCCGAGCCATTCGGACCAAGAAAACCAAAGATCGATCCTTTTTGGACCTTAAAACTAACGTGATCGACGGCCAGCACATGGCCGAAGCGCCTGGTCAGGCCTTCGCATTCGATCATCGCTTCAGGCATAAAAAAACATCCTCAACCACGAGCGAAAACCACAAACTTCATCATCTGTTTATATATGTCAGGCAGTATCACTTCGAAAGTGCCGGGAACCTGACATCGGCAGACATTCCCGCGCGCAGATTGCCCTGCCCGCTGTCCAGCCGAACCTTCACTCCAAAGACCTGTTTGATGCGCTCACCAACTGTCTGGACATTGCGCGGAGTGAACTCGGCCTGACGGGCTACTTGTTCGATCACGCCCTCAAATTCCTTGCCCGGGTCAGAGTCAACCTTGACTCGAACTTTGTCACCCGTATGAACACGGCCAAGCCACGGTTCGGGCACATAAACCCGCACCCAAAGATGTTGCGGGAGAAGAAGCGTTGCGACCTCACGATTGGGACCGAGAACATCGCCCACTTTGACACCGAGCACTTCCAGGACACAATCGGCGGGAGCGGCGATTTTCATTTCACGCAGTTGGGCATCGATTTCGGCGAGCTGGGCTTCGGCCTGAGCAATCCGTTCGGGGCGTGTGCCGGCCAGAAGCAAGTCATACCGGCTTTTTGCCGCGGCAACATTACTTTCCATGGTCCGGGCGCGGGTGGAAGCCTGCTCGCGTTCGGTTTGAGAAATTGTTTTTTCGCCGAACAGCTCCTCGGCTCGTTTGGCATCCTTGCTGGCCTGCGCCGATTCCGCTGCGAGCGCCTGCCAATCGTGTTTGGCAGCTTCCATTTCCTCCTTACGCGGGCCAGCCTTGAGTTCGGTCAACTGCGCGGCAATCTGCTCCCGCCGCGCGCTCAGTTCTGCGGCCTCGAGTTGGACAATGATCTGGCCTGGCCTAAGAGAGTCGCCCTCGCTTGCAAAAACCTTTTCGACGCGGCCACCGTAACGTGAAGCAACGCGGACCTCGTCAGTTTCAATTGTGCCGGAAACGCTTTGCAGGGCAGGGGAGTTCTTAACCGAACAGCCACCGGCCAGAAGAGCTGCCACAAGTAGATTTTGTAATGTCCGCACCCGCCGGCAAAATACGCGTAATCGCAAAAACAGTAAATGGTGTGGAATAGCTAATCTTCCGAGAACAAGTATTCCAAATCTGTCTTTGACAAACTGCGCGCGAAGCCTTCTTCCCCTAATACATCAGCGATCGTTTGAGCCTTGCTCTGTTGCAACTCCCAAATTTTTTCTTCAACTGTTCCAGGAGAAATCAAACGATAGGCATTGACTGTTTGGGTTTGGCCGATCCGATGGGAGCGATCGATCGCCTGGGCCTCGACTGCAGGGTTCCACCACGGATCATAGAGCACAACGTAGCTCGCGGTGGTGAGATTTAGTCCAGTGCCAGCAGCGCGCAAACTGAGCAGGAAAACGGAGGCATTCGGATCGTTCTGAAACTGGTTGACGACTTCCTGGCGGTCCTTGGTTTGGCCCGTGAGGATGTGCGTAGGAATTTGGCGCTGGCGGCATTCTTCTTCCAGCAATTGAAGCATCTGCACAAATTGGCTAAAGAGCAGTACTTTTTGGCCCTCAGCAATCAGGGAATCGAGCAACTCGAATAATGTTTCGGTTTTGCCTGAGATGCACTGGCTTCCGACGAGTTTTGGATGGCAACAGATTTGACGCAGGCGCGTAAGCGCAGCCAGCACGTGAATCTTGCTCTTGTTAATGCCTTTTTCGGCCACCGTTTTCATTACTTGTTCCCGGCTGCGCCGCAGTTCAGCCAAATACAGCTTGCGTTGTTCCTCGCCTAATTCACAGTCGCGCCGCTGCTCGATGCGGTCGGGCAAATCTTTGGCGACATGCTTTTTCATTCGCCGGAGCAGAAGGGGGCGCAACTTGGCTGAGAGACGCCGCCGCGCAATGCGTTGCGCCGATTCAGCGTTCTCTCCACGCGGTTCGTAATTTTCAGTAAATTGCTCCTGATTGCCAAGATAACGGGGATGAACGAAATCGACGATGCTCCACAGATCCAGCAATCGGTTTTCCAGAGGAGTGCCAGTGAGCGCAAGCCGGTGCTCCGATTTCAACTGCTTGACCGATTGAGTAACTTGCGCTCCTGGGTTTTTGATGAATTGCGCCTCGTCCAGGATCAATGCCCGGAATTCAAATTTTTGCAACGCCTCGAGATCGCGGCGAAGCAGGGCGTAATTGGTGACAATTAGATCATGTTGCGGGATCTGCTTGCGTAAATTGTGGCGGGCTGAGCCGCTTTCCAGAACAAGCACTTTTTGATTGGGAGCAAAGCGACTGGCTTCACGCCGCCAATTCTGGAGGACGGAAGCAGGGCAGATGACCAATGAAGGTTTATGGTGTTTGCTATTTTTTTCCTTCAACCACGAGAGCCACGTCAGAGTTTGCAGAGTTTTTCCCAGACCCATGTCATCGGCAAGGATTCCACCCAGCTTCATTTGTGTGAGATGGCAAAGGAAATCAAAACCGCTCTTTTGATAGGGTCTCAGTTCTGCCATGACACCTGCAGGCAAATCCTGGCTGGGAATGGATTGAAAATCGCGCAACCGCTCGCGCAAAGCTTTCGTTTGCGGGCAATCTGCCAACCGCTTCCAGCCCGTCTCATCCAAATGCGCGATTTGTTCCAGGCCAATCTTCTGAGCAGCAGGGGCGAGTCCTTCGATCCCCATATCCGCCATTGCTTCCTGGGCAGTTTGGACCGCAGCAGAGTCGAGCTCGACCCATCCGCTATCCGGAAGTTTTATAAAACGACCTGTGGCTGTTTGCAAACGGGTCAGGTCTGCCACAGTGAGCTTAAGGCCCTCTTGTTCCCACTCTGCCGAAACCGATAACCAGTCAATGCCTGACCCCTTAACCACGAGCCTGGGTCGGAGAAGGCGTGGCGCCAGGAACATCCGGTGAAATGCCGGGTTACCGAGGTATTCTGCATCCCGGGGCCGTTCGGCCCATGCTTCGGCCAGGGCGCCCAGAAAACCGCTTGTCGCATCTCCTACCCAAAGGCCCGCCTCGGGTGTGAACCAGTCCAATTTGCGCAGCCAAAGTGTTGCCGGTTCCAGCGTGGGGTCATCCAGAATTTCAGGTTTGTCTGCCGGCTTTCTTTTGGGTTCGCTCGGTTGCCACTCGTGGCCAGTCCAAAGCCACTTGTTATTGTCTCGATGGCTCGTCGCAAGCAGGCGCAAACGCACCGTATCATCGAGCAATTCAAACATGAATTGGGGAGAACCGGAGTGCACGACGCAAAGCTGCTCCCAATCCAAACCGTGGTTGGATTGCGTTTTGCGCAACTGCATCAGCAGACGGTGGCTTAATTTGCGAACTGGAACTGCCGGGTGTTTCCTGAGCTGGTCAAGCAATTGGCCGGATGGCGCATTTCGCAACAAGTAAAAAGTGTTTCCTGCCAACACAAGTGGCGGGCGACAATTAAAGAACTCCACCTGGGTCAGGTCGTGAGTTTGGCCTCCTGGAATGGAAAGGCGATGCGTCAAAGCAAGTTCTGGAGCAGCGTTGTCCAGGTGCGGCAGGAGCTCCGCTAATTGTCCATTGAAACGCAGCTTTTGAGTTCTGCCCTCTGAAACAACTTCCAGTCTGTTGGTATGGCCCCAGCGCGTGATCCAATGCAACAATTCCAGATCGGAAAGCACCAGGCTTTCGTGACCATCGGCCCGTCCCGAATGGGTCGCAGCCAGCCATTGAATAAATTCCCAGTCTGCGGAAGGAAACAATTCCTGCTCGTGGGCGGCTCGCGTGGTCAGGTCGATTAATTCGGTTAAAGTCTTAAGTTTTTCACCCGTTCGTTGACGCAGCAGAAAAAACTGAACGGCTAATTGTCGCTGGCCTGCCTGGCCCTGTTCCGGATGCGGCCGGCAAACGACCCTTAATGAGGCACGGGGAGAATCCAGGTGGGCAGGTTTGGGAGGCGCAAGCCACTCCTCCAGGTGCTTGATCAGTAGTTGTTCCTGTGAGGCCTGCTCCACTTGAGCAAAGCGGGCCAGATTTGCGTAAGCGGTTAATTCCGTGGGCAGCGAACGCTTGGCTCGCAGAAAAAGGAAAGCCAACTCCTCGAGACGCGAATGCCCAGTGGCGGTCAGCAAACGCGGCCACCAATCGATGCTGGGAAAATCCCTGCGCGAGAGAGAAAGCTTTTCGAAGTAATCCTCGAGCAGCAGCCAGGCGCGTTGCGAGTCGGCGCAGCTTGAGAAACTCCTAAGCAGATCCTCGCGCTCGGCGACATCCGTTTTAGAGTCAGCAAGTTCCCGACGCAGCTCTGCCAGCGCGCCATATGTCTTCGACAGCACCCTGTGATGCGCATCGTATTTAGACGATTGCGCGGAGCGGGTGCCCGCTCCGTTTCTGAGTGACAACTTGGCCATCTTCTGATTATCCCGGTGAAGGGTTTTACTATCGGAGCTAATTACACGCCTTTGGTCAATAATAAATGTAAAGTTTCTTTGTGGCTCATTAAGATTGCTGCTAAATCACGGGCCTAAAATTGGCAGATCTAATTTGATGTAATTATCTGGAAACGAAGCACTTTTAATTGGATTGCGTTCCGTTCGTGTGTCAGCCGGAAGCTGGTTTGCTGGGGGATGGCAACGCTTCCAGATTTTGCGGTTTTATCTGCTAAACCTGCTGAACCAGTCCGAATTCAGACTGGCCAATATGCCTCTCGTTTTGTATCTCATAGCCAAGTGATTGAACACCAAAAGAGACTCTTCGAGCTAATTCGTAGTCTGGTTATTGCTGCGATCGTTTCAGTTTTCGTCCTTGATGCGTGTGCCGAAAATGGCGTGGCGAAGTCATCAGCGACGAACGGGCTTGTGGCAAAAGTTCCGGGCAGGATCATCAGTCACAGCGCTGCCTCTTCGGGCCTCTACATTGGTTCGCCCAGTATTGCTGTTTTGACCAACGGGGATTATGTGGCATCGCATGACTTTTTCGGACCGAACAGCCAGGAATCCGAGCGTCCAACAACGCTGATCTTCCGTTCTTCCAATCGGGGCACCAATTGGAATCGGATCTGCGAAATTCAGGGTGTGTTTTGGTCATCGCTTTTTGTTCATCGAGGAGCGCTTTATCTGCTCGGTCCTAATTTTCACCATGGAAATATTCACATCAGGCGCTCGGTTGATGGGGGCGCAACGTGGACCTCCCCCGTCGATAGTCACACAGGAGTATTGCGCGATAACGGCCAATACCACTGCGCACCGATGCCAGTTGTGGAACACGCAGGCCGCCTTTGGCGAGCTTTTGAACGGCGTGATCCACCTTCAGGATGGGGCACGAGCTACTGCGCGGGAATACTATCGGCAAGCGTCGGTGCCGATCTGCTCGAAGCGGCAAATTGGACATCGAGCAATTTCCTTCCCAGCAAAAGCTCGTGGAATAACGGGGACATGGGTGGCTGGCTGGAGGGGAATGCGGTGATTACTCGGGAAGGCAGCATGGTGGACATTTTGCGAGTGGACAGCCGCAACTATCCTGAAAAAGCCGCGATCGTGAATATCAGCGCCGATGGCAAGACGGCGAGCTTCGACCCGGCAACCGGATTTGTCGAATTCCCTGGCGGCGCCAAAAAGTTTGCTATCCGGCATGACAGTGTAAGCGATGAGTACTGGTCACTGGCCAACTTTGTGCCGGAGCGCCACCAGAAAAACGGTCCCCCGTCAGGGCTGCGCAATACGCTGGCGTTGACCTCCTCAAAAGACCTCAAGAACTGGACCCTCCGCTGCATTCTGCTCTATCATCCGGACCACTTGAAACATGGATTTCAATATCCCGATTGGCAATTTGACGGCGAAGATATCATCGCCGTGGTTCGGACGGCATTTGATGATGCAGAGGGAGGCGCGCATAACAAACACGATGCGAACTTTCTGACGTTCCATCGCTGGCAGAATTTCAGACGCTTGAACCTCAACTCCAACCCTGGCCCGGGTTGAAATGAAAAACATCATGGATCGCTCAAATAAAAAACCACTTGAAGGAATTGTCCCACCACTCATAACGCCACTGCTAAGCCGCGATCAGCTTGACGTTGCCGGGCATGAGCGATTGATCGAACACGTGTTGAAAGGGGGAGTGCACGGCCTTTTCATTCTCGGCACCAGCGGGGAAGCTCCCAGCCTGAGCTATCGGCTCAGACGCGAGCTGATTTCTCGCACGTGCAAGATCGTGGCTGGCCGGGCGCCAGTATTAGTGGGGATAACGGATACTTCGCTCGAGGAAGCCCTTGGGGTGGCACGCTCAGCGGCGGAGGCTGGAGCTCAGGCGGTTGTCAGTTCGACACCGTATTACTTCCCATCAGGACAGCCAGAACTGATTTCCTTCTTCCGTCAGCTTGTCGCGGAACTGCCTCTACCATTGTACCTGTACAATATGCCCATGATGACGAAAACGCCCTTCGAGCCTGATACCGTGCGTCAACTGGCACAACTCGAGGGGATCATTGGAGTGAAGGACAGCTCCGGGGATATTAATTATTTTCGGCAAGTGGTGGAAGTATCGAAGATCCGGCCAGATTGGCGGCTGTTCATTGGGCCGGAACATTTGCTCGTGGAATGCATTCGGCTGGGAGGTCATGGGGGGGTCAACGGCGGAGGGCAGATTGATCCGAAGTTGCTGGTAGGCCTGTATGATGCCGCACGGAGAGGAGAACAGGCCCAGGTCTCGGCGCTGGTACAGAGGTTGTCGGTATTAGGAAAGATATATCAGGCGGGACAATACGCCTCCACGGTTATCAAAGGAATGAAATGTGCCTTGTCTCTCATGGAGATTTGCAGCGATGAATTGGCGCCGCCCATGACTCGATTTGCTCCCGCGGAACGGCAGAAGATCGCGAAAGTGCTGGAAGAGCTGGGATTAATCCGATCTTCCGTTTCCCAACCCGCAGAAGCATTGACGTGAGAGAGCAAATGGCCTGCTCCAATTTTAAATTTTTATGGCGCAACAAAGGCATTAGGAGACCTTTAAATTTTTCGAGCATTGCCCTTCTTCTTATGACCAACTATGCCAGCGCCCCGACGGCGCCCGCAAATTCGCGGAAGACAGAACGCCAGATCACAAAAAAAGCCTGTGGCCATGTTCTGACCAACACCGGTGTCTGGTCTCCGGATGGCCATTGGCTCGTGTACGATACGCGTCATGAAGGGACCGGGTTGGGCTTCAATGGAGATTTCATTGAGATGGTCAATGTCCAGACCGGAGAGGTGAAACAATTGTTCGAATCACGCAACGGCGCGAACTGCGGGGTAGTGACATTCAATCCTCGTGAGCCGAAGGTCGTATTCATTCTCGGTCCGGAAAACCCTACTCCGGATTGGGAGTATGCCATGTGGCATCGACAGGGAGTCATTGTGGATACGAATCGACCCGGTGAATCGATGAACCTGGACGCGTGCGATGTAACTCCTCCGTTTACTCCGGGCGCGCTGCGTGGAGGTTCGCACGTCCATGTGTGGGATGCTGCGGGGGAGTGGGTCAGTTTCACCTACGAAGATCATGTGTTGGCTCAGTTTAAGGAACCGGCTGAAACGCACGACGTCAATTTGCGCAACATCGGAATCAGTGTCCCGGGCCATCCTGTGCAGGTAAAAAAGGATCATCCACGAAATCGCGACAGCGATTATTTCACGGTTCTAGTGACGCGCACTACAGCCAGTCCGAAACCCGGCACGGACGAGATAAGCAAAGCCTTCGAGGAAGGGTGGGTAGGTACAAACGGATATGTTCGCTCCGACGGCACGCGTCAAAAGCGCGCATTAGCTTTTCAAGGCAATGTGATGACTAAGAATCATCAAACGATTTCTGAAGTGTTTATCGTGGATTTGCCGGAGGATGTGACCATTCCTGGTGGAGGTCCACTCGGAGGGACACCGACCCGCATGCCTTATCCGCCCAAAGGGGTAGCGCAACGCCGGCTTACTTTTACTGCTGAGCGGAAATTTCCCGGGTTGCAAGGTCCACGGCATTGGTTGCGCAGCTCACCAGATGGATCGCAAATCGCTTTTCTGATGAAGGACGACCATGGGATCGTGCAGCTTTGGACGATTTCGCCTAACTATGGTCAACCGCGTCAACTCACGCATAACCAATGGCCAGTCTCGAGTGCGTTCACGTGGAGCTCTGACGGACGTTTCATTGCTCACGTTATGGACAATAGCATCTGTGTAACCGACGCGCATAACGGTAAGATGACCCGACTGACCTCGCGCAGCACTGACGCGAACGCTCCTCTTCCCGAGGCTTGCGTGTTTTCGCCTGATGGAAGGAGCATCGCCTTTTTACGCCGCGTTTCCGACGCCGGAGGCCTCTTTAATCAAATTTTCACCGTAGCCTCTGAATGATTCTTACAAGCGCCTCCCGCATGCTCAAACTGGTTTTATAAAATCTTCAAGAATCACGCCATGATTGCCTTCCACCTGTTCCGCCCCAAATTGGTGGACACCCTTAAAGGTTATTCCTGGCACATCTTTTTGGCGGATTTGGTTGCGGGCATCACGGTTGGCATTGTTGCGTTGCCGCTGGCCATGGCATTCGCGATCGCTTCGGGAGTAAAGCCCGAAGCAGGCATCTTCACGGCAATCATTGCCGGATTTTTGATTTCGGCTTTAGGAGGGTCGCGGGTGGCCGTAGGCGGGCCAACAGGCGCTTTTGTTGTCATATTGTACAGCATTGGTCAGCAATACGGTTTCAACAATTTGTTACTGTGCACCATTCTTGCAGGATTTCTTCTGCTGCTGATGGGTTTTGCGCGGCTCGGAACGCTGATCAGATTTATACCTTATCCAGTGACGGTCGGCTTCACGTGCGGAATCGCTGTGCTCATCTTCAGCACGCAACTCAAAGACTTTTTCGGCCTGCAGCTTGCGGAAGCACTGCCGTCCGATTTCATCGGCAAGATCATTGTGTTTGTCACTCACCTCGGTTCTATTCATTTGCCAACATTGATTCTGGGCGTGGTGTCGGTGCTGATTATGCTGACCTGGCCAAGGAAGTTCGCGCGATGGGTTCCAGGCTCGATGATTGCATTGCTTTTCGCCACGGCGGCAGTCTGGATTCTGCAATCCAACCACCTGTCGTTTCATGTCGATATTGCGACCATTGGCAGCCGTTTTGGAGGCATTCCTCGCTCATTTCCAGGTTTTCGATTTCCCGACGTGGATTGGCATGGATTCCAGAATCTATTGCGGCCAGCGGCAACCATCGCGCTGCTGGCCGCCGTGGAATCGTTGTTATGTTGCGTGGTTGCCGATGGAATGATCGACGATCGCCATGATTCGAACCAGGAATTGATCGCACAGGGATTCGCCAATATTTTCAGCCCGCTTTTTGGAGGCATTGCCGCAACGGGTGCCATCGCTCGCACTGCAACCAACGTCAAAAACGGCGCGCGCACTCCTATTGCTGGCATTATTCATGCAGCCACACTCCTCCTGATCGTTCTGTTGGCAGCTCCGTTGGCCAAATACATTCCTTTGGCGGCCCTAAGCGCGGTGCTGGTAGTCGTCGCTTACAACATGGGCGAATGGCATCAGTTTGTTCGCTTAAACAAATGGCCCAAAAGTGACGCTATGATTTTTCTTATTGCTTTCGCGCTCACTGTATTGGTTGACCTGACCGCCGCGGTAGAGGTGGGAATGGTGCTTGCGGCGGTATTGTTCATCAGGCGGATGGCGGAAACAACCCAGGTAACGGAGGTGGACCATGCCACCGAGACGGAAGGCTCGCATCATTCGCTTCAGGGAAAGGAAGTGCCTCCGGGGGTCTTAATTTTTCGGTTGTTTGGCGCGTTCTTTTTCGGGGCGGCGGGAAAATTGGAAACGGCTTTATTACGAACAAAGCAGGATCCCGAAATTCTGATCCTGCGCTTGCGCAAAGTTCTTGCGATGGACGCAACTGGTTTGAACGCACTGGAAGACCTTTACGAGAAACTTCAAAAACGAAACAGCCACATCATCTTGAGCGGTCCTCACACCCAGCCTCTTTTTGTAATGGAGAAGGCGGGATTCCTCGATCGGATTGGCCGTGAAAACGTCTGTGCCGATATTGACCTCTCGTTGAAAAGAGCTCGCGAGATCCTCGCACAAAAGCATGGCACCCCGCCGGTTGCGACCACCCCGCTTCCGGTGCCCGAGTCATGCCCTTAATCCAGCTCGAGGATCTTAGTCGACGCTATGGACGCCGGCGAGGGATCGAGCATTTAACCCTTGAAGTCAGCGAAGGGGCGTTGTTTGGATTCCTTGGGCCTAATGGCGCTGGAAAAACTACCACTATCCGAGTCCTGTTGGGCTTCCTCCGTCCGACAAGTGGGAATGCCAGAATCTTTGAACTGGATTGCTGGAGAGACACGAAAAAAGTAAAACAAGAGATCGGTTACATTCCCGGCGACCTCCGTTTGCCGGCCTGGATGAATACGCTCAACGCGCTTTCCATCTTTGGCGCCATTCGAGGGTTAGATATCACAAGGCCTGGACTTGAATTGGCCGGCAGGTTTGATCTCGATCCGCGCGTGCCGGTCCGGGATATGTCCCGAGGCATGCGTCAGAAGCTGGGACTGATACTTGCGCTGGCCCACTCTCCACGTTTGTTAGTTCTGGATGAACCCACCAGCGCGCTGGATCCTCTGATGCAGCAACTGCTGCACGAATTGCTTCGCGAACGGGCTGCCAAAGGCCACACGGTGTTTTTCTCAAGTCATTCCCTCAGCGAGGTTGAGCTATTGTGCGACCGCGTTGCCATCGTTCGGAATGGAGAACTCGTCGCGGACGAGTCTCTGGCAACGCTGCGTGAACGGGCAGGTCACGACGTCGTTATCCGCTGGCAAAATGAGTCTCAGGCTGGCGCTTTTGAACCGCCAACTTTTCTGAAGCTAACACTACGCGAAGGCGTAATCTGGCAAGGTACGCTCGAAGGGTCCCCAAATAAACTGGTCGATTATCTGGCGGGGAAACCTCTGGTTGATTTGAGCATTGGGCGGCCCGATCTGGAAAGTTTGTTTAAGCGGTTCTACGGCGTGGAGGCGCGCGTATGAACCGCGGTTTGCTGCTCCGCGCCTTGCGCGAATCCTTGCCCACCACTTTGGTGATAGGGCTGGTGTTTTTGGTGGTCGAGGCAGCGCTTGGGTTTGTTTTACCGAAATTCGGCGCGCAAATGTCCCAGGATTGGCTGCAAATGGATTTTGCGCGGGGTATTATGCAGGCGATGGTTGGTGCTGAGATTGCAGACCGGATGGGACCTCAAATGTTTCAGTCGATGGCCTGGGTGCATCCGGTGGCCTTGGCGCTGGTCTGGGCGCATGCGATAATCTCTTGCACCCGCATTCCTGCGGGAGAAGTGGATCGCGGCACTGCGGACGTTTTGCTGAGCCTTCCCGTGTCCCGCCTCGAGGTTTGGATTTCTGAAACGGTCGTCTGGCTATGCTCTGGGGTTGCTGTTTTGGGGTTAGGGCTGTTGGGCAATGTTTTCGGCGGACTCGGCTGTCCACCGGAACAGCGGCCTCAACTGAATCGGGTGTTGATAGTGTTATTGAACCTTTTTTGCCTGTACGTCTCTGTGGGCGGGCTGGCGTGGCTGATCTCGTCCTTCAGCAACCGGCGCGGGCGCGCGATGACAGTTGTTTTCCTTCTGCTCCTATCGCTTTTCCTGCTCAACTATCTTGCGCAATTCTGGCAGCCGCTCGAAAAATTTGTTTTTCTAAGCCCGCTACATTATCACAGGCCCGTGGCTGTCCTGGGCAACGGGGCATGGCCCTGGAAAGACATAGGGGTACTGTTAGGCGCGGGAGGAGTGATGTGGGCTTGTGGCGCGATGGTGTTCATCCGACGTGACTTGTGTACTGTGTAAGGCTTGACCTGAGCAGTTATTTTGTTGCCATTTGGCTGAACCCACGGTTTCAATTGTCTATGCAAACACGTTTGAGTCCGCTCCTGTCCCTTGCTTGTTTGATCTTTCTCGCCACGACTTCGGCCGTTGTTGCTGACACCCCAAACCAACTTACTGAAGAAGAGAAAGCGGGAGGGTGGAAGCTGCTCTTTGATGGAAAGTCAACCCAGGGATGGCACACTTTTAAAAAGGACACCTTTCCTGCCAAAGGATGGGAGGTCCAGGATACCTGGTTTCATGGCGTGGGCCAGGGCGGCGGAGACATCCTCAGTGATGGAGAATTTGATCAGTTCGAGTTGCAGTGGGAATGGAAAATCGCCCCGGAAGGTAATAGCGGCTTGAAATATTTTGTTCTCGAAACCCGAAATGCTCCCCTCGGCCACGAGTACCAAATGATCGACGAGGAGCGGGAGGCGGATGGTAAGACATTTGGAAAACATTCCACAGGCTCATTCTATGATGTCCTCAAACCAACCATCAGGCCTACGGTCAAGCCTGCTGGGGAGATCAACCAGTCACGTATTCTGGTGAAGGGCAATCGAGTGGAACACTGGCTGAATGGAGTCAAATTACTCGAATATTCCTGCAGCAGCGAAGTCGTAAAAGCAGCGGTGGCTCAAAGCAAGTTCAAGAATGTTTCCAGCTTTGGCGATCGTGTTAAGGGTCACATCCTGCTCCAGGAACATGGGAAGGGGGTCTGGTTCCGCAATTTGAAAATCCGCGACCTTTCGGGGCAATGACGCGCTTTCACGCTCGGCTGCAGCTCGGATATTTCACACTTTGCCTGCCTTGGCCGCTTCCATGTCATTAACACCCAGCTTTAGTTGGGTGTGGAAGCGTCACCAGTGGAAAAACCGTTTCAACGGTTTGCCACGCCCTGTCGAAACCGTTGAAACGGTTCTGAGACGCACAAAACCACTTTTCACCTAGCTAAAGCAGGGTGTTAATGAGAATCGGCGGCGAGTTCGTGTGAAATATCCAGGCTAGGCCACCTTAACCCATTTTCGTTCCTGGGCGCCCTTGTAAATTGCCTCCATGACGGCCACACGCGCCGCCGCCTCGCGCGGTTTGACTAAAGGCTGGTCCTTTGCTCCGCCCAAGGCATCCAGAAACTGCAGCATCGGCGGTTTATTCGCCGGAGGTAATGTGGTTAACGCCTCCTTGCTATCGCTGTTGGGAACATGCTTGCTTCGATAGTACAGGTGATTGTCCACCACCACCGCGTGCCCTTCTGTGCCGCTGATGAGCAGTTGGACCGGATCCTCGATATCCACCCAACCAGCAGCCAGAGTGCCGATTACTCCACTCTTGAATTGTATCAGGGCCTCTCCACTTTCATCGCAGCTTCCATAACGGCCAGTCACGGACTTCAGGTCGGCAGTGACGGCTTCGATATCTCCGAGCAACCACATCAGAATATCTAGTTTGTGCGTCCCCAGATCTCCAAATGCTCCTACGCCGGAGATCTTCGGGTCGGCCATCCAGCGCCATTCGGTATCAAACCAGCCCTCGAGTGATCCGCTGTGACAATTGGACCCGCGCGCGCGCGTGATTTTTCCGAAATGGCCTTTCGCGATCTGATCCTTCACATATAAGTGCATCGGATTGGCCCGCATAAAATATCCGGTCGTAAAAAGCAGATTAGCTTTTTCAATCGCCTCGGCCATCTCAATGCTTGCTTTGGCAGTGATCCCAAGCGGTTTTTCTACGAATAGATGTTTCCCAGCTTTGGCTGCTGCCAGCACAAGCTCGTGATGTCTGTTGGTCTCTGAGCAAATCACTACGGCATTGATTTCCGGGTCGGACCAAACTTCTTTTACATCAGCTACAACTCGCGCGTTCAATTCTTTCGCGCGCGTTGCGGCCCGCGCAGAGTCATGGTTCCAGACTGATTTCACTCTCACGTCGCTGCGCGATTTTGCGAGCCGGATGTACTCCGGCGTATGAATGTGAGCCACGCCTACAAAAGCCAGAGTGATTCTTTTATCCGACTGCGCCCACGTGGAGGGTACTCCAGCGGCGATGGTGGCGACGGTTGCCGCCTGAAGAAATTCCCGGCGATTGGGTTTTGTTTTCATAAGCACTTAAGGTGGTTCAGGTCCGACATTCAAGCTGATGTGAATTCCAGGATCAAACGTAATAATCGTTGACGGTCAGGGCGAGACGGGATTTTACGGTGGAGAGCTGGGTTAACGTAATAAAAATTGAAAGCAGAATTGGAAATCCGAGCAGTTTTTAAATGAGCTAACGGAGACGGTCCGGGGAAAAGCTGAAAGGAGACATTAGAACATTTAAAAAAGCGACATTCTCGCTGGTCAGCGGCGCGCCGCCAAAGATCAACGATACAAAATAGAGGCACAATCGGCGAGTCCACTGCACCAGCCAGGCTGAATCACAGTAATGACACGCTCATGAATCTTTTGCCGACCCTTATGGCCGGAGCACTCCCTCCGATGAAAGGCCGCGCCAGCTCCGCACACAGCTCATAAATCTTGCTCCGCTTCGGTGAAGCATCGGGCAACGCAATGATCAGTCTTCTGGAATATTGGGCCCCATCTTCATCCCGTTCGATGTTGGTTACCCAAATTCTCACTGCCCCCATACCGAATAGCTTACGTGCCAATCTAAAGGCTTCGCTCTTGGACAGTTCGCCGAGTTCCCGCTCCTGTTTGGCCCCCTTCCCCAGCCAAGAGATGAGTACTTTGGAAGTTCTTTGTTTCGCCTCAGCTTTACACTGTCCGTCGAACCACCGTTCCTCCTCGATCTGCTCGGCTGATGGCCCCATCTTGCCCTGTTCCCTCTTAGCTTTGCGTAACCGCCTCACATAATTGCCGAGGGTGTTGCTAGTCTTCTCGTCCGCAAAACGCGGGAGCCCCTGAATCATTTGGCATTTTGCCTGGTAGCCCTTCTTTGAAATGGGACGGCCATCAAAATAATAGCGTTGTCCGTACAGCATTCCATCCTCCGCCCACCACCTCATCCGGCCATTCATCTTGCCGTGATAGTAGGATATCTCGTAACTCACTTGGCCATTCTCGTGCCATCGGCGGTGCATCCCGTGCTCTTTACCATTCTTAATGGTGTATTCTTCCGATGGCTTGCCATCTGGGAAGGTGGTCCGGTGGACCCCATCTTCCGGGACCTGAGTTTGCTCCACTGGCGTTTGTTTCATGCCGATGTTGCCCAGCGACGGAACTGAGCGATGCGGGCGGCCCGGCGCCCCCGACCTTCCCACCGCATTCGCTCCGGTGATTTTGTTAGATCCCGAGCAAGATCATAGTATTGCGAACTAGTACCAGTCACCGTGCAGCCCGGAAACGTTAGCGGCTCCCGGTCCGGGAAATCTAACGGCTTTGCCAGACCCGTGCGGCGCGGCCCATGACCACCCGGCAGGCTGGTGCCAGCTCTTAACCTCTACAACGGCATTAGCGCCGATCATCCGCGCTCGATCAGCCAAGGATTTCTTCACATCTCTGCTTGACCCATACCATACCTTTCCAACCTCGATCGATTCGAGCAACTCGCAACTCACGGAAGAGGGAAGCGATTCTTCGGTGACAAATATTTTGTTGGTGTGTGCGGCATACCTGGTCGACGACAATGGTTGGCCCGCGGTCTGGTTAGTGATGATAAATGCGCTGTGCGGTGATGTGCAGCCATACAAAGCCGGTAGCATTATCATCAAGATGAAGGCTCTCATTTTTGCATATCGAACACTATGTTGGCCTGAAGTCAGGTGGCAAAGAGGGTGCTTGGACGATCTGGAAGCTTGGATTGCGTCCGCCATACCGGGTTAATTGAAACAGAAAAATGCGTTTGGGCAAGAGCAGTGTGGGGGTCTGCCTCTCGCGCCAGATGACGCCGGACGGGAGAGGAAGTTTTCGCGGGGGGCGCCGTAGTTAGGCGGAAATCAGGGGATCGATTGCGAGTATGAGGACGAGGACGAGGAGGAATGGCCCTCACCCCTCCCCTCTCCCATCCGACGGGAGAGGGGAGGTTCTCCGGGCCGGACGTTCCCAGGGTAACTCGTTCCTCGCACCCTGGGCTGGTATGATTTCATCCTTTCAGGATTTTAGTTTGCTTAGCGCCTTAGGAAAAAGAAGACTAACGACTCGATTAGTGGGGACTGTTCGGCTAAAGCCACTTTTTAGCGGCTCAAAGATTAAGCCCCTTTGAGGGTTCACATTTTCAAGCATCCGGCTTTGCCGGGGTGTTTTGGAATTTCTTCACGATTTCAGTCTTTCGGAACGGTTCTGGATCCTTAATTCTTCTGCATGCAGAAAATTATTCTTTTTTTCCTGCTTCTTCTGGCAGGGTGCGCCCGCCTTTCCCAACCTGACCTGACTGGTTCAAGTGGAGCGGACGCTGTTTTTCAAAAGCTGGCGGAGGATTATGTCAGCGGATTCCTGGCATGGCGTCCTCAAACTGGCACTGCGCTCGGATTTCACCAGTACGACGGCAAGATCACGGATCTTTCCCGTCCTTCGCTCGACCAGGAATTAGCCAGGCTCAAATCGTTCGAAGCCAGATTAGCTGAAGTCGCCCCTCGAATGAGCAGGCGTCTTGCCTACGATTGCCGCATTCTTCAAGGCTCGATTCGACGCGAAATCTTTGGATTCGAGAAAATGCAAATTTATTCTCGCAATCCCATGACCTATGCCGCTCTTGACGTGAATATTTACATCAAACGCGATTTTGCACCGCTGCCACAACGCGTGCAGTCGATCATCGCGATTCTCAACGAGGCTCCAAAAATGATTAGGGCGGCTCGGGCCAATCTTGAAGAGTCACTACCACGACCGCAGATCGAGACGGCAATTGATGAAGCGGAGGGTTCGGCGAAGTTCCTGAGCGAAGACCTGGTTACGGCATTGAAGGATTTTAACCACGAAACATTGTTGGCCGAATTTAAAACAAGCAATCAGCGCGCGATCTCAGAATTGCGCGGTTATGTGGCTTATCTGAAAGAGCAAAAACTTCCCAAAGCCAGCGACTCCTATGCGCTGGGACGAGAGAAATACGCCGAACTACTTGCTTCCGCCGAGATGATCACGCTATCGCCCGAGGAATTGCTGGAAATGGGATTGCGTGAATTAAAAAGGAAACAGCAGGCCTTTGTTGAATCTGCCCGAATTATCGATCCAAACGCCAAACCGCTGGAGGTGTTCCAGGCGATACAAAAGGATCACCCTACTGAGAAAACTTTGATTCCGGACACGGCCAGGAATCTTGAGATGATCCGGCAGTTTGTAAATGATCACAAAATTGTCACCTTGCCCTCGCCGGTTCGTGCTCAGGTGAAAGAAACTCCGCAGTTCCTGCGCGCAACTAGTTTTGCCTCAATGGACACGCCTGGGCCGTTTGAGAAAAAAGCTACCGAGGCCTACTACTATGTAACTCCCGTCGAATCAGACTGGCCAGCTCAACAGAAAGAAGAGTGGCTTACAGCTTTCAATTATTACACTACTGACATTGTCTCCATCCACGAAGCTTATCCGGGACATTACGTTCAATTTCTTTGTTTGAATGCATCGGTGGCGACGCCTCTTGAGAAGATATTCAATAGCTATGCTTTCACGGAAGGCTGGGCTCATTACGCGGAGCAGATGTTGGTCGATGAAGGCTTCGGAAGGGGGGGGTCAGCGTCTCCCTCGCAGGATGAACTGATTAGAGCGGCCAAATATCGGCTGGCGCAAACCGACGAAGCTCTTTTGCGCGTCTGCCGATTGTGCGTTTCGATCAAAATGCATTGTCAGAACATGAAGGTCGATGAAGCGACAAAGTTTTTCCAGGATAACTGTTATTACGAACAAAAGCCTGCCCGCCAGGAGGCAATGCGTGGAACGTTTGATCCGGAATACCTTCTGTATACGCTAGGCAAGCTGGAAATCCTGAAACTGCGAGAAGATTTTAAGCAACAGGAGGGGGCAAAATTCTCACTTCAGAAGTTTCATGACGAAATGCTGCGTCATGGAGCACCCCCGATTCGACTTCTGCGTGAAGTCATGCTCAAAGACCGCGCGCTCTGGGATAAAATCCTTTAAAATCAACCTACGAAACTTTGGACCAGCTCTTCTGGTGCGACAGTGGCCGTGCCGATTTTTCCTACCACAATCCCAGCCGCATGATTGGCAATGATTGCGGACTCGAGCGGAGAAGCTCCCGCGGCAATCGCGAGCGTAAAGCAAGCAATCACGGTGTCTCCCGCTCCTGAGACGTCAAAAACCTCCTGTGCGACTGTAGGAATGTGAACGGGTTTTTGTCCCTGGTGACAAAGCAACATTCCCAGTTCCCCAATTGTAATGAGTAACACAGCCGGACGCAGTTCATTTAGCAAACGCTCCGCCGCTAACATAAGGTTTTTGTCTGCCAAAGGATTGCGGTTCCGGGTATCATCGGGGATTCTCGCGAGCTCAAACGCTTCCTTGCGGTTGGGGGTAATGAGAGAGAGTCCGGAAAGGTTAAGATGATGAACAGGTTTCGGGTCCATGCTTAGCCAAATTCCGCTTTGGCGGCAGAGACGCTTGATTTCATCAAGCAACGATTGCGTGACAACGCCCTTTCCGTAATCACCCACAATCACTCCCGCGGATCGCTTTATCTTTGATTTCAGAGCCAACCCAAGCCGTCGCGTCATCGCCTCGTCGAGGCCATCTCGCGTTTCACGGTCAATACGAACGACCTGTTGCTTGTGAGCTACGATGCGGGTTTTTACACTGGTTGGCCGCGATAAAATACTCAACAGCCCGCGGCAGCCTATATGGTGCCTCCATGCCAGGTTTCTAAGTTGTTTGGCGGCGGTGTCCTCGCCGACAATTCCGAAAAGTTCAGTGGGCGCTTTCAATGCGGCCAGATTGCGGGCAACATTGGCTGCACCGCCGGGCATGAAGCTTTCGCTCTCGAAATCAACAACTGGCACAGGGGCTTCGGGCGATATGCGCCCAACGCTCCCCCATATGAAATGGTCCAGCATCACATCGCCCACGACCAGGATGGGCGCCTGGGGAAACTTAGTGAGAATCTGGCGGGCGCGAACGGCGGTTAATTTTGGACGGCTCATTTTTGTTTTAGACGACGTAACCCAGGGCAGCCAAAGAGTAGATTGGTGGCACGACTCGAACTCGATGAAATCTCCGGCCTGATTGTCGCTCCGCACCGAACGTAAAGTTTGGCAGGTAAGCTAGCTCAGTTTGAGTGGGCCGCCTTCACAAAGTGCGGGTTTGCCGAAAGTTTCGATCCGGTGACCTGCGCCATGCGCCAGCGCGAGATGCAACCGGTTGTGCGAAAAGTCCTCGAATTTGAGCGAGCGGCCCATTTCAAAGCCGAATCCCCCGCCCACAAGCACGAAGGGTATATTATGCAGCGTGTGATTGTTGCCTTTGCCCAGTTCGTTGGTCCACACAATGAGCGTATTATCGAGCAGGCTGCCAGAATCGCCGGGTTCCGGAGTGCTTGCAAGCTTCTCCACCAGGTAATGCAATTCCCCGCAGAACCAGGTGTTGATCTTGATCAGTTTGCCAAGCGACACCTCGTCTTTGTCTGGTTCGTGTGACAGCGAGTGATGATTTTCCTTTATCCCGAGCCAGTTCATGCAGGCTTGCCCTACCGACTTGGTATACTGAAGGGTCGCGACTCTCGCCATATCATTGACAAAACCATTAACGAGCAAATCAATTTGCATTCGGCTTAGCCGGGGAACGTTATCGTTCTGATCGGTCACACCTTCAACCAGGGCAGGGGGGCCAACGCGAAGTTTCTGGCGGCCGGCTTCAGTGACCTCTTTCTCCATTTGGACAACCAACGATTCGTGCTCCTGAAGCAGTCGTCGATCCTCGGCACTGATTATCTTGCGGACTTTCTTCAAATCATCACGAACATCATCGAGGATGCTGCGCAGGTTTTCCTTGTCCTTCAACTGACCATAAAGTTTCTGATACATCTGATATGGATCGGAAATCGGAGCGATTGGCTTATTCGGACCACCATAGGACATGCGCGTCCAGGGGTCGGCGCGGTCAGTGACACCTACTCCGAATTCAAGCGAGCCGAAGCGGGTTCGAGTATCCTCTCGGCTCTGGAAAAAGTTTTTCAATTCCTGGTCGATCGAAATGCCGCTGGCCCAGCCCGCCGGGGTATCCGATCCGCCCTGGACGTTCCCGGGAAACAGCTCAATACCAGTGAGTAAGCAGCTCATGCCACGCATATGGCCATCGCCATCACCCCGAACTTTATTTGCAAGACCGCGGAGGATAAGCATCCGCTCCTTGAAAGGTTCGAGCGGCGCCATGATCTCCTTCAATTTAAAATCTTTCCCGGTTTCTTCCGGCCAGAAGGCGGAAGGAATTGTGCCATTGGGAGAAAACATGATGATCAACCTTTGGCGAGGTCGGGCAGGGCTGGCTAATCCCAGGCTTGGCAACCCCAGCAGAAATGGCAGCGAAGCCGCGGAAAGACCGAAGTGTTTTATAAACTGCCGGCGGTGGATGGCGTTCATTCCAAAAGTTGAAAGATTATAACTCGCAGATTAAACGACTCAAAATTTATGCGCAATAGCTTATCACCAAAAAACCCGGTTAATTTCGTCACTCGCCGTCAGCAATCATAGCGTACCAGCAACTTTCTCGCAATTCTTGATGAAAAGGCCGTCACAGCGGGTCGCGTAAGAATTGGTGTGTAAAAAGAAAAGAGTGGGTGTATCTGGGTTTTAACAATGAAAAACAAAACCTTGAACCTTAAGAAAGGCGATACACCCGTGAGAGCAAGCGAAGCCCTCGT
>Ga0157375_10000062_pt1 | contig 113405 bp, 86 predicted proteins | sample M35metaG_FD_115311 | JGI IMG/M metagenome (GOLD analysis project Ga0157375, IMG submission 115311) | Miscanthus rhizosphere microbial communities from Kellogg Biological Station, Michigan, USA - M3-5 metaG | ecosystem: Host-associated > Plants > Roots > Rhizosphere > Soil | place: USA... | reverse complement strand
TGTCGACTTATAGTTTTCAACTTCATTGCCTCCGATTTCGGGTAACATTTTCCCGTGAGGCAACGATATATTTTCCACCCCTCCTAAAACCCTCTCGGGTAACATTTAATTTGAGTCAACTCGTCCGTTTCTGCGTTTCCGCCGCGTTCTTGTTTTATTGGCCATTTGGAGTTAGGCTGTCCGCTCATTTGATTTATGGAATTGAATAATGACGAAATCCGGCGCTACTCACGGCATTTGATACTCCCCGAAGTAGGCCTGGCCGGCCAAAAGAAAATATGCTCGACCAGTGTGCTGTGCATTGGCGCAGGCGGCCTGGGCTCGCCCATTGCAATGTACCTCGCGGCTGCCGGTATTGGAAAAATCGGAATACTGGATTTTGACGCGGTAGATTTTTCAAACCTTCAACGACAAATTCTTCACGGAACCGAAGACGTGGGCCGTCCAAAAACCGAGTCTGCCAAAGCGATGCTTCAGAGCATCAACCCCAACGTCGAGGTGGTGATTCACAATACCAGAATCAGCAGTGAAAATGCTTTGGACATCATCCGCCCCTATAACATCGTGGTAGATGGCACGGACAATTTCCCAACGCGTTACCTCACCAATGATGCTTGCGTTCTGTTGAAGAAACCCAATGTGTACGGTTCTATTTTCCGCTTCGAGGGCCAGGCCAGCGTTTTTGCGCCTCATCTGGGTGGCCCCTGCTATCGCTGCCTTTATCCCGAACCGCCTCCTCCCGGAATGGTTCCCAGTTGCGCTGAAGGCGGCGTGCTGGGAGTTTTGCCCGGCATTATCGGCACCATTCAAGCCACTGAAATTTTGAAGCTCGCGCTTGGCAAAGGTAATTCATTGGTCGGACGCTTGCTGTTGTTCGACGCGCTGGATATGCGTTTCCGGGAATTAAAGCTCCGCCGCGATCCCCAATGTCCTGTGTGCGGGGACCATCCGAGCATCACTGAACTGATCGACTATGAAATGTTCTGCGGCATTGTCCCGGAACCCGCCAACGCCGCAACCAATCCGGATGAGGTAACGGTCCAGGAAATGAAACGCGCGCTGGATGATTCGAACCTGGGTATCGGAGTCCTGGACGTACGTGAACCTGACGAATACCAGATCGCTCATATTGACGGGGTCCAGCTACTCCCCTTGAGCGTTTTGCCGCGACGCTTCACGGAACTGGACCCAAATCACCAATACTACATTCATTGCAAGAGTGGCATCCGTTCCATGCGGGCTCTGGAATTCCTGCGCGAACAAGGGTTTAAGTACCTCAAGAATGTAAAAGGAGGTATCGATGCCTGGTCAGATGAAATCGATCGCAACGTGCCGAGATATTGAATCGGAATCACCGATGTGAACCTCAGAAGGCGTAATTGGGCCAGCTTCACTATTGCAAGTAGGAAGACTGTTTTGCTGATTTGTGCACTCATGGCCTATGCGGCTGGACTTCATGCGGCTGAAAAGGAGAAAACGGTAAGCGGTCTCCGTGTGGGTGCTGCAAGCGTCGAGTTGGAGGCAGACGACTCGATGATCATCGCAGGAGGAATTACTGCGGGCAAAGCGACCGGACAAGAAGGCAAACTCCGGGCTGTCGCCGTCGTATTGGAAAAGGGTTCTTTTGGTAAAATCGCGATCGTAGCCTGCGATATTTTGATGATGACTCGCGAATGGCTGGATCCTGTGAGTGATGAGATCGAAAAATCAATTGGTATCCCGGCGGCCAGAATACTTATCAACTCGACTCACACCCACCACGCACCCAGCACCATGGTCGTGCATGGTTACGGGTTGGATGAAACTTTTTCGAAAAGAGTGCAGCGCGGGATTGTGAAGGCGGTCAGGGAAGCGAATGCAAATCTTTCCAATGAAGATTGTCAGTTCTATTTTCATCTCGGCGCCGAGCAGACGGTTGGCCAAAACAGCCGGTTGCTGCTGTCCGACGGGCAGATTTACTGGGTTGGTCCGCGTGATAACTTTGTCCGGCCTACCGGCCCGTTCGATCCCGAGCTGCCCGTGTTTTCCTTTCGCGACCCGGCCGGCAAATTGCGCGCGATTCTTTTTAATCATTCCACCCATACTATCGGAACGGAGCATCCCGGCCAACGCTCGCCGTCCTTTTATGGGCTGGCAGCGCAGGAATTGGAAACTGAATTGGGCGGCACTTTCTGTTTTCTCGAGGGGGCGTCCGGTTCGACTCATAATTTGAATCTGTCTTGCGACGAAATGGCCAAACGCATCAAAGCAGTCGTGCGGGACTCTTTAGCCCAATCCAAGCCTCGTCCGGTCGAAAAGTTGGCCGCGCTGAAGCGCGCTTTCAAATTTAAAGTCCGGAACTTTGACGAGCAATTCGAGGAGGAAGCGGTCACCCGCTATTGCAGAAAATACGCCCCAGCTCAGGCCGACCAAATCATACCGGTCTTCCGCCACATGCGGCAGGAGCTGGCCCCTAAACGCGGACAAACACGAGAAACCTGGTTGCAGGTTCTGCGCATAGGCGATGTCGCCATTGTGGGCGTACCAGCCGAGTTCTTCACGCAGTTAGGCCTCGACATCAAAAACCGTTCTCCTTTCCGTTATACCTACGTGGCCGAGCTGGCTAATGATTGGATCGGTTATATACCTAATCAGGAAGGGCACAAGCTTGGCGGTTATCAATGCTGGACCGGCTTTCATAGTTATGCCGAGCCTGGGACCGGTGAGCGAATTGTCGATGAAGCTGTTGCCCTCCTTAAGGAATTGGCAAATTAGGCAGAACCCGTTGCAAAAAGGAACGTCCCAAACAAGTTCCCTCCCGAAGGCACGGTTGATGCCAATGTGGGAGGTTCAGCCGTCGCTTCGGGATGGGATGTTCCGCGCTCCGGAGATCACTAAACCAGAATCTCTGGGTTCAATAAACTCTGGCGACCACGTTCGATTTCATCGATCAACTCCGCTCGCCGATGCAGCAAACGGCGGGATGCTCCGGGTGCGCGCAACAAAATAATCGTATTGCGCATTCCAGCGACCAATCGGCGAGTCTCCCTCAAGTAGTAATGGGCTAACAAACTGGCAGGAATCAACGAGAGCGCATACCAAAAGCTCGCCGGCCACCAGAAGATGCGATGAAAAATCCAAACAAATATGCCGTAACACAACGTGAACGCAACGATTCCAGCCGCAATGGCTGTGGTCGCAGCCTGAGCTTTCCGCTTTCCAGGTTCGGCGAAACGTTTTACGGACCATCGCACGAGGCCGTATGGAAGAGCTCGATGCAACCAGCCATAAAGTGCTATCGGCGCCCCTAAAATAGCAACCGCAGCCCAAAATATGCTCTGGCCAATGAGTTTATTCCTGTCAGGAAAGAGCTTGAGGGCCTCGTCAGAAATCTTCAGCCGATTGAGCCAGCGTTCATACGAATCAAGTTTCGCCGCAAACGAAGCCGCTCTTTGCGGATCCGAGCGATAAACTTCTTCGACTGCCTCGACAATTCGCTGTGTCAGCAGCAGCTCATTGGCGCGCTGTGACTTCGCTTCGTGAATTACCGTTGTTCCCAGCATCAGCTCAGCCAGGTACAGTTTTTTTACGCCGACGATGACACGATCGTGTTCCAGTTGGGGCAAGTGTAAGATAAGAGATTGGATGCGGCGTTCGATTTCATCCGTCAGGTTGCGAATGCATTCCTTTCGACGCTCATTGTAACCCTCCAAAAAATCAACGACGCGAATAGGCTCGCCGAAGTTCACGAGAGCATCACTGCGATAAATTTCTTTGGCGGAGTAGGTCAAGCCAACCGGCAGAACCTGCAATCGCAGTTTGCCGCCGTGTCGCTGTTCCAATTCCAGCGCCATACGGGCGGCTCCGGATTTGATGTCTTTTAGCTGCGAGTCGTCGTAAGTGATTCCTTCAGGAAAAATGCCCACCGCCTCGCCTCGTTCCAGAACACGAAAACATGCTTCAAAAGTCTCGGCTACTGTCCGCATCGCTTTTGCATCATCCTTTACACGATTGATTGGAATTACACCGCAGCGAGTTAACAGCCATTTGAGCGGCGCAAATCGGAAGAGCTGAACTGTGGCCACGAAGTTGACCCTTCGCGAAACTGTCGCTCCAATTACAAAAGAATCTGTAAGCGAGTTCGGGTGATTTGAGGTCAGCAAAAGTGGGCCGGACGCTGGCACACGTTCCTCATGGAAGCGTTCGATGCGCCGGAAATAGAACCCGAGCGCAAGCCCGATGAGCGCTCGCATGGCGCTATAGAAGCCCAGTTGTAGAGGGGGCGGCGGAACCGGTCGGGAATCGAAATTCGAAACCTGGGCGCCGAGTGGAGCCGCAGGGTCTCTCATTTGATTGCGGTTCGGTGTTCCTCAGTCCTCGCGACGACCTCCTCGCAAATCGACGCGGCTGCCCGAGGTCGTCCCATTGTCGCTGCGGCTTTTGCCATATCGGCCAGCTTTCTGGAGCCAAGCAATTGTTCGATGCGGTAGGGCAGATCCTCGACGCGATTCACCTTTGCAGCCGCGCCGCGCTCGAGCAGGAAATCGCTATTCGCGGCTTCCTGCCCAGGAATGGGATTGATAATAAGCATCGGTTTTCCCATCGCCAGGACCTCGGAGGATGTCAATCCACCTGGTTTGGTAATAACCATATCAGAAATCGCCATGAGTTCCTGCATGTTCAAGGCAAAACCGAGCACGTGTGTTGGATGCCGTCGATCTACCGGAGCCAGTTCACGGCGCAATTCTTCATTCCGTCCTGTCACGACCAGCATTTGGAAGTCCTTTTTCACTTTATCCAGTTCCGTGACAATTTCCCCTACCGGCCCCATGCCGAAGCCTCCGCTTAATATCAGCAGGATGGGTTGATCATCACGCAGCCCGAACTTTTTTCTTACCGAACGGCCATCGACGTTTTGTGAAAACCTCGTAGAAATCGGAATACCGCTGGCCACCACCGTATCGGCCCTGGCGCCACGGGCTATTAATCGTGCTTTCGTTTCTTCCGCCGCCACGCAATACAAATCCACACAGGGTTCCATCCACAAGGCATGCGCTTCGAAATCTGTTACGATGCTGACGACCAAAGGAGTGTCACGACAATTGTTTTGTGAAGAGTCCATTCCAATCCCGGATTTCCTGGCAGTGGCAAATCGTTTGCCTGGTCGCCGTTTCCGCTTGAACTCTGCCATGAGCTCCAGCGGCAGATAATGCGTGCATAAAACCACATCTGGGTCGAACTGTTTAACACAGCGAAAAAAGCGGGCACGAGAATTGCCGGGAAGTAGCCGCTTGAATCGGTTCAACCGCCTGGCGAGGCGGACGTTGTCGGTTTTTTTAAAAACCATGCCCCAAATCTCCGGGGCGTGCTCGGCAAGTTTCAGGTAACCGTCAGCGTGAATCTTTCGGTGCAGCGGAGAAAAGAATTTCACCAAATCCACTTGCTCAACCGCGTCCTTTGGCTGAAACGCTCGCCAGGCTTCATCGAGTGCTGTGGCCGCTGCCAAATGCCCAGCACCCGCCGTTACTGTTGCAATTAAAACGCGCATAGTTAGCCAACCGAGCCTTTCGGCGCAAGAATGCACTAACCCAAACCAGATTGAGAAGAGAAAAAGCAGCGTGGCCGACGGACTGCGGGATCGCTCGCTCCGTTACGCATTACGGGCCAGGAGCCAGCAACTACTTGACCGTTTCCAAAACTTCCGCTGATAACTGGGCCAAACCCGTCATGCCGGAAAGTGCCATAGTAAGATCCAACTCAGCCAATAAGGCTCGCAAGACTGCTGTAACCCCCGCCTCGCCCGCCAACGCCAATCCATACACGTAGGGCCGCCCTACCAGTACCGCCCTGGCACCAAGCGCCAGGGCCTTTACGATATCGGACCCCGTCCGAATTCCACTGTCAAACAAGACCGGCATACCACCAGCGACCGCTACAGCTCCCGGGAGGCAATCAAGTGAAGCAACCGCACCATCCACCTGGCGTCCCCCATGGTTGGAAACAATAATCGCATCCATGCCCGCATCCACTGCGCGTCGGACGTCTTCCTGGTGCAAGACGCCCTTGAGTACAATGGGTAGCTTGGTGTGCTCGCGTAAAGTTTTAAGATCGTGCCAGGTGACATTGGGTTCAGAAAACAATTCGGCCCAGTGCGCCACGGCTGCGGGCATATCCTCTGCTGGAGGGCGGGCCAGCCCCGCACAAAAAACGGGATCAGAAATATAGTTCGCAATTCCCTCGCCGCGAAGAAATGGCAGATACTTGCCGGAAAGATCCCGAGGACGCCAGCCCAACAATTTGCTGTCGAGGGTGACTACAAGCGCGCCATAGCCGGACTGTTCGGCGCGATGCAGCAAACTGGCGACAAACTCAGGATTTTTTGGCCAATAAAGCTGGAACCACCTGGGACATGCCGTTGCGGCCCGAGAGACTTCCTCGATGCTGTGCGAAGATAAAGTGCTCAGAAGCATGGTGAGGCCCAATGCAGCGGCTGCTCGTGCCACAGCTAATTCGGCCTCGGCATGAACGATGGAAAGGACCCCCACCGGTGCTAGCAGGAGCGGCGCCGGCATTTCAAATCCAAGCAGGTTTACGCGGAGGTCCCGCGCTGCAACATTTCGCAGCATTCGAGGAACGATGCGCCATCTGCCAAAAGCCTCCCGATTCGCGCGCATTGTCTCTTCTGCGCCGGCGCCACCGGCGACATATCCGAATGCGCCCAGGCTTAGTATTTCCTGCGCGCGCTGCTCGAGCTCTGCGAAGGTAATGGGAATTTTGGGCAAGGCGAGGCCTTCATTATAAATTTCCAACTGATAATTGGCGAAGGCGGAACTGGGTTTTCTATTTTTTGTTTCGCTCAAAATGGTTCCTTAAAAAGTTTAAAGAATTCGGGACTTCGTCCGTTTAAGGTTTGCGCTCCGGCCAATCAAGATGTTTGTGGAGGAACTCGAACGTGCCTTTGCCATTGATGCTATGCGGGCCGTTGAAAAACTCGATTCGGGTTCGATCCCCAACACCCAGCGCGTCATAAAAGCGTTGGACCTTGGCAAATTCATAAGCGACCCATTCGTCCAGTCCAACGCCGTCCCCGTGCCCACGTTCGACCATGAAAGGGCGCGGAGCGATTAGAGCCGCCATTTCCGCGTAGTTAAAAGTATGGCCAAGGTCAAACTCCGGCATTTCGTACTCTCCGCTGAACATATAACTGAGCGGCAAATCCACCATAACATTCTTGCGGACCCACTCGTTGAAATCAGCGGAGCAAATCGAGAGTGCATAGCGTTCGAGCACTGCCGGAACACGCATGGCGGTCTTGCCTCCGTAGGAAAGACCATAAAAGCCAATGCGTTTTGAATCTACAAACGGCAGCCCCGAAAGCCAGCTCAGAATTTGCTCATGTTGCGCGATGATAACGGAAAAAAGTGACTTTTTCAAAGGATTGGCCTTGCGTTGTAGAACGCGGAAAAGATCGTTGCCTCGATAAGGGTTATGCGGCGCGAATACCACGAAGCCTCGTTCCGCCAGCCGATTGGCAAAAGCCTTGTAGCCGCGAAAAGCCTGGCTGTTTTGATCTTCCGTGATTACATCGGCAGGAACCCCCTCCAAACCATGCTGGCAGACCACGACAGGGCGGCGCTCACCGGGCTTAAGATCCTTCGGCACCAGCAGATAACCCCAGGCAAAGACGTCAGGGAAAACGTCGAGCACAACTTCGTAACCATCAATCCCTGGGGGAACAGAATTTTTAGAAGGGTCAATCCGCCGCGACCTGGGATTGGGTGGGAGCGATGGAGCATCGAATCGACCAATGACTTCTTCCCAAAAGTTGGTTCTGAATGCGCCGCTGCCAATCTTCCATTCCTCGGACGAACTGGTTTTGATTTTGTTCCAGAAAAGCTGTCCCCGTTCACGTTCCGCTTCACCGCAAAGTTTCTGAGTAAAATCTTCCAGTTCTTTCACCTGCCGGCGTTGGCGTTCGGATGTATCGAAATCAGCTCGTAAATCAGTTAGAGCCTTGCCCGGAGACTTTACCTGCTTAATGGGCACTCCCATGCCGTTGAGCAACTCGGTCATTGCCCAGTCGGAACCTGGACCGGTAGCCATCCCTTCGGTTCCAGTGATTAGCTTAAGCCGATCGAAAACCTTTGGATCCCCTGATTTAAGCAAGGTTCGAGTCCGCTGGAACTCGCTTTCAACTGACACGTAATCCGGTGGTTGCAGCTTGCCCGGAGCTGCTCCGGTGCGGCCATCGTGAGGTTTGGGTGGCCCATCGATTTTTGCGCCGGAACTATGTTCCACAATCAACATACGGGGAGCAATCAGGCTGGCAATTTCGGCATCGCCAAACTCATGGAGCAGCCCAAACACATTACGGTAAATTGGCTCCTCCCATACCCTCTGCCGCGATTCGAAATAACCGCTGACAACGGAGGAGTCTATGCGCGTATCAAGCGCAGCACTGTACAGCGCAATCAGGCCGCCTTCGCCGTAGCCGATCACACCAATTTTCGTTTTCCGACCATTTGTGCCTGCGGCCTCGAATGAAAACCAATCCACAGCCGCTAGAACTTTTTGGACTTCATAACCGATAATGTGCCGGCCCAATTCGAATGCCTGGCGATAAATCCATTCGCGGTGCGGTTGGTTGGTGAAACGAGGGAACCGCGCATTTCCCGACCAGGTATCCTGTCGATTCAGCAAGACCGGCACGAGCACTTCGCAGCCATTCTCGGCCAGTCTTTTCGCAAATTGGCGGTCTGCACTGAGCCCCGAGGCCAGCCCAGAGACCAACTCGGGAATCTGGTCGGCATCCGGAATTGCAATCACGCGCGCAATCGGAACGGTCTTGGGTTGAAGCCATAGACCTTCAGCAAAAACGCCCTCAAACACGGGCCATCTGACTCTTTGGATAGTGAAAGCGTCGGTTTCGGAGACCCCCGCCCGATGCTCTGTGTTCCCCACCAATTCCAGCGCGGTTACTTGTGCGCGCGCATCTGATGCTCCGATAATTTTTCGTAAGCGTGCGCGGTTGACCTCGACGGATTTTTCGTAAGCGGCCTGTGAAGAAAAATCGCGATTCCAAAATTTTTGGCGCTCGTTAATCGACGCTTCGATCTTGTGCATCAAAAAGGTGTCGATTCCCGCGACCATTTGGGCCGAAAGATCGCCCGTGCGAGTTAGGGGCAGCGTTCCCGAGAGAGGCGCAGCCTCTTGAGGATAGCCAGACAGGGTGCCCAGTATCAGGATTAGACAAAAAATCAGGCGCATAACCAGGTGACCCATAGCGTTATCTTTTAGCCTAGAGCCATTATGGGCCAAAGAAGATAATTGTATTCCCTGGGTGCCCATACTAACGACCGGAAGCTGCTCACACATAACACTTCAGTAAAGATGCAACCAAAGACGATCGGTTAGCTGACTCAACGCGAACCACCGATTCGCCCGATCCGGGCAGCGCCTACAAACACTGCGCCGGCCTCGACTATCAGATTTCCAGCGTGAACATCTCCAAAAAAACGCGCAGTTGATCTTAACAAAACGGTGCCCGCGCTTTGCAAATTGGCAACAAGTTCACCCCCGACTTCGGCCGCGCCGACACGCAACGCCTCCGCCCAGCGGAAATGGTTCCCAACAGGCACAATCAATCTTCCGGCTGAAAACGTTCCTTTGATGGAAGCGCTGGAATGAATTTCCAGGGTTCTCTCGGCCACAAGTTTGCCAATCATTCGTCCTCGGAGCACAGCGTCGCCCACATGAGAATCCGTGTTCAATACGTAACCCTTTTCTTCGATTACCAGTCGTCCATGGGTTCGGAAGTTTTTGGAAACCGTTTGATTGATTTGGTAATCGCGCAGGTCCACGTGACTGCTGCATTTCTTGCACATGGTGGATTCTGCAGCGGCGGCTACCAGAAGGTCAGCCCCACATTGGAAACATTTGACCGGCTTCTGCTCGATGACGGTTTGTTTGCTCTTGATCTGCGGGTGCAACATTTCCTGAATGCGGAAATGCTGCTTGCAGCTCTTGCATACCGTCGAGTAAGCCCCACGCGGTTCAGGTTGCGCATGGCCGCATTTGGGGCACGTGACCGGGACAAGATCCTTTTTTGGGGGCGGCATGGCTTAACAACGCGCCGACTGAGAGGTTCGGCGTCGAAATGATGCGACCAGGTCTAATCAATAAACGAGGTTCACACGTTCTCTCCAATCGCCTCTCCAGGCCAGTCCGGAATTCAAGATTTGTCCAATCGATACGGACCCGCAACGTTAGCTGCTGAATACCGAGCTGAAGGCCGGCAACTCAGGGACAGTTCAGAGATTCGGGCCTTTGGAAGGTTCAGCCGGCCGTGCGCCGGGGGTGCCACCAGGTGGGGGTGGGGTCGGGGCAACCTTGTTAGGATTGACCTCACTTTTCCCAACGAATGTGACGCCTTCCTCGATCACCAGTTTGGGAGTCCGGATGTCACCAAACAGCTCCGTTTTAGCTTTAATGTCGATTTTTTCTCGCGCGATAACATTCCCGTTAATTTTGCCTCGAATCACCACCGTGTTCACATTGATGTTTCCTTTTACTACAGCGTTGTCACCCAGATGCAAACCTCCTTCGGAACTAATGTCCCCATCAAGCTTTCCGTCAAAAGTCAATTCACCGGCAAATTTGAGGCTGCCTTTAAGTTCGACGTCGGAATTGAGAACGTTTTTTGAATTATTCGGTGGTGTGTTCATAGTCTGTCAGTATTTTTATGCTTTACGTGCGCTCCTTTGTTACCCGGGCGCACCTGTGGCTGTCAAATGTTTGTTCACGACCGAGAGCAGTAAAGTTTTGAAAGTCCAGGCGAGGATCTCTTTTTCGGCAAAATTAAAATGCGAAAATTTGCTCCGAAGCATATTTCACGTGACATCGACGCCGTCCGCAATATATCGTGAATTTTTGCGCGACCCTATGGTCTAGCGGTTAGGACACCGCCCTTTCACGGCGGTAGCACGGGTTCGATTCCCGTTAGGGTCGCCATTTTTTAAGGCACGAGCCAGGTCAGTGACGTTTGTTCCGCCGTTTGTGACGCCAGGTGTCTACGACTAAAAGGAGAAACACCACGAATCCCAAAATTAGAAGAATGACGCTTCCAGGTTTATTTTCCCACAAGAGTTGAAGATTCTTTGAGATTTCGTAGAAATCCATTCAAAGCAGTTTACATCATAATGAAGGCGGGAAACGAGGAATTATTTTAGCTAATGCGCGCACAGCTAAGTTGCGGCTATGAGCACATCCATTTCATGAAAAAAACAAATTAGCGTGCCCCCAACAGTTCCATCGACCCAGGGCTGGGATCTGAAGCGCGTGAAGAGGGTTCATCCGATTGCGCCCGTGCAGCTTCCCATATTTCATGATGGATTTGCGGATATTCACGATTGAGTTCCGCAACCAAAGACTCGGCTTCATTCCGGTCAAAAAGCTTAGTGCCCGTGCCCGCGCGCCCGTTCACCTGCGACTTCCAATGAATGACGTACATTTTGTTCATTACCTCACTTGTATAATTCAAAACAGAATTGTTGGAAGTGGGTTCTAACCCGAGTCTGCGCCAAAATGATTCGGGGGAGGTGAATTGCTGCCCCTGCGCAATGGCCCTCAATTAGGAGCGCAATAATTCTCCACAAGCAGCGCGCAGCTTTTTGAGATGGGCGGCCGTTTTCGCTTCGAGGTAGCATCGAATTAATGGTTCGGTGCCGCTGGCCCTAAATGCTACCCATTCCTCATTGGGAAGAAGATATTTATAACCATCCGTGGTGATAAATTGCTCGACCTTGAATGGCCCAATACTATTTAGGCCTGATCCAAGTTTGGCCAGCAAAGCGTCTTTGGTTTCAGGCTTAATGGCTACATTAATCCGATCGGTATGGAATTCGCCGGTTTGCTTTTCCAACTCTTTAAGAATCCGGCCCAACGACTTTCCTTCGGTGGCAACCAGCTCGGCCATCAGCAGGCAGGCGAGAATCCCATCTTTTTCCGGCACATGCCCCTTCACACTCAAGCCGCCAGATTCTTCGCCGCCGACAATGATCGGCTCACTTTCCATCAAAGCGCCGATGTATTTAAAACCAACCGGAGTTTCGTGAACTTTTACTCCGAGCATCTTTGCCACCGCATCAATTTGATGGCTGGTCGGAACCGTGCGGACGGCGGCACCGGTCCAATGACGATTTTTTTTGAGGTGATACAAGGTCAGGGCAAGGATTTGGTTTGGGGTTAACCAGGTACCGTCCTTGTCCACAATCCCAAACCGATCGGCATCGCCATCCAGGCCCAGCCCGAGTTGGGCTTTGCCGCTTCGAACAAATCGTATGACCTCGGCCATACCCTCCACATTCGGTTCAGGATGGTGACCGCCAAACAGCGGATCGATTTTATCGTGAAAAGCGGTCACCTTCGCACCCGCGTCCTTGAGTAAATGGTCGAGATAGCCGCGCCCAGTGCCGTACATCAACTCGACTGCAAGCTTCAATTTTCCCTTTTTGATTGCCGAAAAGTCGACGAGCTTTCGGAGTTGTTTGAAGTATTCAGGTTGTGGATCGAACGTTTTACATGTGTAAGTCCCGACGACGGAGGCTTGAAATTTCCAATCGCTTGCTGATAAAGCCGCTACATTGCTTTCAATCTGCCTGGTAACCTCGGGCGCGGCTGGCGCGCCATTACTCGTCGAGAATTTCAAACCTTGATATTCGGCCGGATTATGGCTCGCAGTCATATTGATCCCAGCCGCGGCTCTGCGAGAGCGGATGGAATGAGCAATTACCGGCGTGGGCGCATCACGGTTAGTCTGCCAGGGAATAAGTCCACCGGCTGCCAGCACTTCAGCGGCGGCCAGGGAAAACTCGCGGCCAAGAAACCGAGTGTCATAACCGATGATAACGACATTGGAGCGTGTAGACTTATTGGCGGGGTTCGGGTTTGGAGTTTGAAGCTGCGCGTTGAGGTATTCTGCAATGGCCTGGGTCGCGAGCCGCACATTTTCGAATGTGAAGTCGCGGGCAATGAGCCCCCGCCACCCTGAAGTGCCGAATTTGATCATAATTAATTTGGTGAACGCCTTTTTGAGTGGGAGTGGCAAGCGCTGCCGAAAAATGAAAATTGGTTACACCTAAGTGATCAGGACTTCCAATCGAACGCGCCCTTTTTCAAAGCGTAAACATATCCCACAAATAAGACCGCCAGAAACGACACCATCGAACCATAGATTAAACCGGCATTGTCCTTGAGCATCTGCTTGTAAACAACGGCCCAGGGATACAGAAATACTACTTCAATATCAAAAAGGATGAAAAGCATCGCGACCAAATAAAACCTGACCGAAAGCCGGGCGCTGCCATCACCCACCGGCAGCATGCCGCATTCATACGCAGTGTCTTTTATTGGCGAGCGCTTGCCCTTTTTCCCCAGCAAAACGGATAACCCAAGCATCCCAAAAGAGAAAAACACCGCGAGTGCGCCCAACATCAACACCGGAAGATACTCTCTCAATTGTGATTGTTCCATCCCGCGAATCTAAGTGTCGGAAGCGCTTTGGCAAGTGTAATTGGATTTGCCATCCGTTCCCATTTCGGTAGCAGAAACGAACGACCCCTCTTAGGGAAATGGATGGCGGAAACGGAAAGAAGCTTGCAGCCCGATGTTTAAATCGGTTTGTTCAAGCGCACATTTTGACCGCATGAGACCGGCGCATCTCATTTTATTGTTGTTGATGAACCTCAGTTGGGGCGGGGTTTATTCAGTATACAAGATAATCGGGTTGCCCGCAGGGGGAATTGTCACTTTGCGTTTTGGACTGTCGGCGGTTGTTTTCCTTTTGGCCTGGCCATGGTTGCCGGGCAGCGCGCCGCGCGGTTTGGATTTGGTCAAAACTTGTTTCATGGGATTTGTACTGGTTGTCGTTGGCCAGCGATTGCAGGTATACGGGAATCAAATCGGGACTGCGGGCAACTCTGCCGTCCTCATGGCAATAGAGCCACTTATCACCACTCTGGCTGCAGCACTTGTTCTCAAAGAACATCTCGGCCCGCGGCGATTGGCCGGCTTCGCGCTAGGCATGCTCGGGGTGGCTTTGCTTAATGGTGCATGGCGTTCGGATTTTCAGATGACTAACCTCTCGGGCAGTCTCATTTTCATTTCTTCGTTCGTTTGTGAAGCGATCTATTCGGTTGTGGGGAAGCCAATCATTATGCGGGCCAGCATGATGAAGATGCTGGCAATTTCGCTGACAGTCGGCACCATCGGGAATCTGCTGATTGACGGAAGGTCAACAATCGCAGCAGCAAAATCTCTGACACCGACGGGCTGGCTTCTGATGGCCGGCCTTAGCATTGTTTGCACTGTAATCGGCTACATCGTTTGGTTTGTTGTCATTCGCGAGTGTCCGATCAATGTGGCGGCATTAACAATTTTTGCGCAGACAATTTTTGGCGTGGCACTTGCCGCATTATGGGTGGGCGAAAAACTTCATGGCGGACATTTACTCGGCAGTTTAGCGATCGTGGCTGGGTTGGCAGTCGGCCTTTCGGGCCAGGTCCATGCCCCTGAAAGGGCGCAGGCTTCAGAATAGCTAGAGCCTGTTGCAAAAGTCCGGAGCGCGGACATTCCTGTCCGCAGCGGCGCGAGAAATCTCCGGCCACACTGCTGTTTTTGGAGCGTTCTTCCAACCGGACATTGCTAGGAATGTCCGCGCTCCGTTCGACTTTCGCAACAGGTTCTATCCGCGCAATCCAATTAATGCCATTCGGCTCGCAGTTTCGCGATACGCTTCCTCAACCCAATCGACAACCCGGGCGGGGTTGGGCGCATACTCCAGTTCGACCGATATCGCACCCTCCAGCTTCAACTCTTTTATTGCTTGAAGATATGGCCCAAACTTGACCACGCCACGGCCTGGTGGCAAATCACCATGCACTTTCCCGTCGCAATCACTCAAATGAACGTGAACAGCTTTGCCTTTTAGTTTCCTGATCTGATCCGGGCCTGTATCGGACAAAACCAGGTGGCTGATGTCGATATTCGCGCGAACGCGCGGATGGTCGCACTCGTCAATAAAACGGAGCATGGTATCCACGTTATTGAGCAGGCTGAGTCGAAATGGCTCCAACTCGAGGGCGATATCAATGTTCTTTTTATCAGCAAAGTCCCCGATTCGACGACAGGTCTCAATACCCCATTGCCACTGCGCTTCCGGCGGAATCACTTCGCGCTGCCAGATATATTCGCCCAGCACCAGCAGAATGTTTTTGGCATTCCATGTACGCGCGAGCTCGATGAATTTTTTGGAACGGTCGATGTGAAACTCTCGAACTGGTTCCTGGAAATCAACCAGGCCCAACGCTGAAAAAGGAAGGGAAATGATCGGCAGCCCAAGTTTTTCAGTTGTGCGGGCGACCCGGTTGACCTCCTTCCTGGAAATCCCAATCGCTTCGGTGGCAATATCCACGCAATCAAAACCAATGCGGGAAATGTGGTTGAGGCCGGTGATTGTATCCACGCCAGCCTGGTAGAAGGCGCTGTTGATGATGCCTAATTTCATTTGATTACGTGGTCACTTTCCAAAATTTGGGTCGAGTTCTTTGAGGATTTCCTGTCGGGTCCGCTCCGTTTCGACTCCAAACGTTTGGAGCACCCGAGATGCCACACCTTCACCCTCCCGAAGCAACCCAAGCAGGATGTGTTCAGTGCCAACATAAGTGTGATTGAGGGCTTTGGCTTCTTTAGCCGCCAAGGCCAGGATTCTTTTAACCCGGGGCGTGTAAGGAATATTCCCTATCATCTTTTCGTCCGGACCAACGCCGACTTGCTTTTTCACTTCGATGCGGACGGTCTCCAAATCAAGCCCCAGTTTCAAAAGGACAGTGACGGCGACACCTTGTCCCAATCGAATCAATCCCAACAGGAGATGTTCGGTCCCGACAAAATTATGATTGAATAGGTCGGCTTCCTTGCGGGCCAGGGCCAGCACCTGTTGCGCCCTGGGCGTGAAGTTAGAAATTTCGAGATCATAGGTGGGGTTTTGTGGTGAGAAGAATTTTTTTAAAAACCCTGCCGGTTTGGTGGAGGATGTGAATTCGGGTGTTCGGCGCATTGGTCTCAACGAAGCCACCTCTATGGAACGAAACTGTGCCGCGCTTAGATACGCCGCCTCAACCAGGGCCATTGTCTTTAAATTGTCCCGGCCGCTGATCGCCGGTTCCCTGCCGCTTTCGAGCGCGATCAGCAGTTGCGCCATTGTGCCGATAAAAGCATCGGGAAACCAGCTTTCCGGCCAGACGGGAGACTGGAAATGGTCCTGGCCCTTGGATGCGTAGCGAATCATGGATGGCGTCGTGTATGGGTCTTTGCACCAACCGAGATCGCCCATGGCCAATCCGTTCAACCCCTCGATCCGCCATTTGATGTACACATCAGCGGGGCACCCTTCCCTTGCGGGGCCGGTCCAGGGGTCATCAATCCCGACGCATCTCAAGCCATTGGCATATTCGAGTATGTAAGTGCAAATCCCATCCGTGTGGGGGAATTTCGTTCGAGGATCGGGTCGAATGCTGCAATAAATACCTTCGGGATCACCAAACCAGTAACGAAATGCGTCCAGGTGATGAATGGACATGATGCGAAGAGTCAGCCAACCCAGATCTTTCTGCCAATCCATCCAGTGCGGGATCCCGCGCATTTCGATAGTGGCAAACACTGGTTCCCCTATGGTTCCGTTTTCCAGGAGCGTTTTTGCGGCTCGTACCGAATGGTCGTAGCGCATGTTTTGGTTAACGCTAAGAACTATTCCGGCGGCTTCGCAGGCAACCACTGCCCGCTCCGCCTCGACGTAGTTCATCCCAAGCGGCTTCTGTGCGAGAATTCCCTTAACCGTTTTGCGGGCGCAGGCAGCTTGAATTAACCCAAACTGCGCATTGGGCGGGACGGCAATATCCAGGACTTCAATATCAGCATCATCGAGCAGTTGTTCATAGGTTTCGTAAACTTTTGGAATGCCATGCCTCTGACCAACCTCGGCCGCATGGGCGGGATTTCGCGAAGCAATCGCCACTGGATTGAAGCCTGCCTTGCGATAGGCAACCAGATGGCAGTCATTAATAATAAATCCGCTGCCTAGTATACCAATGCGGAAGTCTTTCCTCTGAGGCAAGGGAGAATGAATGTTGAGTTCAATCATGCGATCCTGAACGCAGGATACAATTTAGCACCCGCTGGGCAAGGCAGTGTTACCGCCAGGCACTTTCTGAATTGCTCGCGTTCCCTGCCGAAGTGGCTTCAATATTTCTCAGCGCAGAGGGGGCCGTTCGAGCGCCTTGCCGTTGGTGTCAAGAATTTGAAATTCGTGAATCCCATCCGGGAAATGGTCTGAGTAAGTCCAGACTACTTTTTTTTCACGCGTTACCTCGATCAACTTGGTTTTGTCGGCCCCGTTGTGATAACTCGTAAACACAGTATTGCCATTGGGCAGACGCTGGCCGCCGCATGCATCATTGATCATTGGCTCAGGCAGGTCGTCATTCGAAAGTTGCCACACCGTTTTGCCTTCGGCATCCACTTCAATGATCATATTGCCCGCTGTGCAATTGATGAGGGTGTGCCTGTTGGGAAGCCGAATCGCTGTAAATGGCCAGTTAGGCGTTTTGACCTCCCAAACGATTTTGCCGGCCGGTGTATATTCCCTTACCACCATGTCCAATAGTTGTGGAACGAGATAATTTCCATTGGCGAGTTTGCGCGCCATCCTGCTCTGCATATGATGGTTGGTTGTCTGACAAGTCAGGGGAACGGTCACGAGAATCTTTCCCGTGGCGTCAACCTCCAGGATTCGTGGGTTGGGGCCCGCTTCTGTTAAGAGAATGTTTCCATTACTGAGTTTTTCAGAGGTGTTCACCTCGGATTGCGTTCCGCGATACTCAAAAAGAATTTTATTTTCACGGGTAATCTCTACAACACCGCCGCCAGGAAATTTCTCCGACTTCGAAACCGTTAACAATAAGTGGCCGTCCGGCAGCATCCAACCATCGCGGGTGCTGAATGGATAGGTCCATTCAACCTTTCCCTCATCCGATACGATGTATGTTTTTCCGCCCAGTGCCAGAAAGGAGTGCGTTATCTTTCCCTCGCCCAAAGCGGGGCGCGCGAGAGCCAAAATCAGGCAAGCGAACAGAGCGGACAATTCAAGGAAAGGAATCCAGGGGTGCGGACGCTGAGACGTATAAACATTTTGTTTTTTCATTATTTCGGAAGTCCCGACAGAGTAATCAACCAGCCTGCCGGGGCAATATTCTTTTCCGGAACCCTTTTGCAAAGACGAAACCAAAAATAAGAGCGTTGCCGCCCGCGATTGCGGCCACCGCCACCCATTCGCCCTGACAGGAAGCCGCCCAGGCAAACAATAGATTTAAATATACCCAAAGAAAGATCGGTTCCTTGTCAGGGGGGCGTTCAATTGGGTGTTTGTTCACGAGAGAAGGCGAGGCAAGCAGTAGCGCAATCAATGCAGTACCGGCAGCGCCGACTAGATCTATCCACATATTGCTGTTAGGCCAGAAAATTGAGTTCGCTCTGATTCCTGCTGACGTGTGTCTGACTGCCTTCTCTAAGAATTGTAAACCAAAAACAAATAAGATCGCCAAAAGAACGCTCATTGCAAAAAGCCACAGCCCATAAGTTGAGGATGCCCGTCGGCGAACAAGCGCAAACCGAGCCGCTCCCCGCGCATTCAAGATAGCTGTCAACCAGGCAAGCGGCACTGGCCAGAAGCGATTCCCTGTCACAGTTTCCTTGAATGACCCCCCAACGACCGCAGTGAGCATTTGAACAATGCCCGCGACGGAAATAATGATGAAAGCAGCCAGCAGTACATTCTGCAAAGGCAGGCCCCGCAGTAAGGTCGCTAATGTAGTTGCAGCCGCGAGCACCACCATCATGGCCTCCGGCCAGTGCGACGCAGTGAAGCTGTTTTGTGCTCCGCATAATCTCGTGGCAACTACCAGGAGCGATTGCGCCACGAACAAGCATAGAAGAACCCAACTAAGCGCCCCCACATGCAGTGGTTCCTCGATCGTGTTCCCAGCAGAAAATCTCATGAAGGGTCACAGAGTTCCGAGAACTCGCCGCTGAACCAGAGAATTGCCTTGTTTGATGCTTCCGAGCTTGTTTTCATCCTTAATTCAGACATGCCGTTTTTATGAACCTGGACCACGCAAAGAAGCTAATCAAAACGTGCGCCGAGCAGATGGATGCGCATTATGAAAAACCTGTTTTCGATGAATGGGTCATAATCGCAATGTTGAACCAAAAAGGTCGTGTGCTTGACTATATTGGGAACCGAAAGGAGGAATTCAAAACGAATTTTTCAACAGATGCCGGTTCATTGCGTAACAGTTTGCTGGATGGCCAATTCAACGTGGGCGATTTCGAGTTCGCCCGGCATGGTGTCGGAACAGGATTCGAGTCTTTCCTGGTATTAGGGGAAGGTATTTACTTGATCTGCAATAACACGGCGGAATCAATGGAAGAAATCACCAAAGATCCAAAGTGGCTTCGGGCGCAAGTGCCCTTTGTGGAGTTAAGTGAGCAATTTCGAGAAGATCCTTTGATTGTATGAGAATTCAAGCGAGTTTTCGCTCAGCCGCTCAAGCCTCGGTGACACTAATCAGATTTATCCCAAGCCCTTGATCAAAAAGACGCCATAAGTGGCGGTTAGAACCCAACCCACCCAGCGTGGCAGACGGCCAAGCAGCGCCACGAAAACAAAATGGACGAGAGCAGCCGCGACCAGCATGGAAACGCCAGTTCCAAAAAATGACGGCAAGGTTATCGGACGGTACAGGGCAAAAACGCCAATACAAAGAGGAATGCTAATATGCCCGTCCCCGACTTGGGACGTGTAAACCACCTCGGGATTTCCGCGCCAGCCGTAGTAAAACGCGAGCAAGGCATTTGGCAGAACCATTAACCAACCGCTGAGCCACCCAAGATTTTTAGCACTCACAAAACCGCTGTGCTGACCCGCAATCCAGTCCACCAGCCACTCAGTGCTCAGATAGATTGCATATGCCCCGATTGCCAGGAGCGCCAGGTTAACCGGCAGCATCCAACTGAAGGATTTGCTTTGTCGAACATTGGCTTTGAGCACTTCAAACACATGAAACGATTGCCAGAAAAGGAAGAGTCCGATTAAGACGAGGCCGTCGAAAAAATCGATTCGTCCGTCACGGCCCAGGGCCCAAACTGCACCCGTGAAGAACAACACCGCGGTGAGCGTAAGCAGGAGCGAGAGACGATTGATTTCGTATTTTTTGTTGTTTCCCTTTTTCCCTCCCTTGACTTTGGCTGCGGGTAAAACATTCATGCCCCAAAGCGCGGCCGGCAGGCCAATCAGCAAAGTCATGTTGGTGACATTATTGACGAGGGAATTGGTGAGCACTTCGCTGCCAGCGCCATGTTTGCTGCCCATCACGAATGCAAAGATTAAATTACCCATGCCCGAGCAATAGGGCATGACTAGAGTGCCCAACACCGTCCCCTCGACGCCACTTTGGGTCATGGCTTCCAGCCGCCAGATCATCAGGAAAGAAGCGGCTACAAACAGGCATAAAAACCACCAGGGCGCCCAACCCCCTGTGCTTTCCATCCATTTGGTTAACCAATTCAAGCCGCGCAGTTAACCAAGCGCAATCATCGTTGGCAATTGTCCAGCGCGTATTAAACCGATCGGCTCAGTCTGAGGACGATAGTTTGCCCAATACTTCCTCTGCCGAAAGCCCATACAGTTTAACGACTTTATGGCGGGAGGAGTGACCGCGGATTAAATCCACACTGCCGCGAGGGCAGTTTAACTTCTCCGCCAGGAATCGAAGCAGGGCTTCGTTGGCTGCAGAGTCCACTGGCGGCGCGGTGACTCGGATTCGAAGCTCATTGCCAAGCGGCTGACCGATTTCGTTCGCCGAAGCGCGTGGCTGAAGTTTGATTGCCAATAAGAGCCCATCGGATTGAATGCGCAGAAAGGCGGATGCAATCATTGGCAAAATGAATTCTGGCCGGGTCCCATTTTCTCCGTAAAGTATCATTCCTATTATGTTGAACAACTTCGCTTTTGCTGCGGGGCGCACTTTTTGCATTTCGGGACTGATTCTGATGGCAGGTTGCCGTTCGGCCACTGTGGACTCATCCCCTTCAACGAAACCGGTGCGGCACGAAACCGTTGCTGAACCGACCAAGGCTTCTGGAACGCCGAAAAACATGTTGAAAGAGGCCGCTGCCAAACCGTCCATACCTTTGGAAGGAGAAGATTGGCAGCCTATGTTCGATGGCAAAACTTTGAAAGGGTGGAGGCCCACCGAATTCGCGGGAGCAGGCGAAGTGCAATGCGAAGCGGGGTTGATCGTGTTGAACATGGGCGGGCCGTTCACGGGCATCAATTGGACTAACGAATTCCCGAAAATAAATTTTGAAGTCACACTGGAAGCAATGCGCCTCGCAGGCTCGGACTTTTTCTGCGGCTTAACTGTCCCGGTTGGCGATTCATTTTGCAGTTTGATTGTGGGCGGTTGGGGCGGCTCGCTTCTGGGCATCTCCAGCCTTGATCGCATGGACGCGTCGGAAAATGAAACGACGAAATACATGAATTTCGAACAAAACCGCTGGTATCGCATCCGATTGCAGGTCACCGCTCGAAGACTGGAAGTCTGGATCGACAATGAAAAAATGGCGAATGTGGACACCACCGATAAAAAGGTTTCGTTGCGACCTGGAGATATTGAGCTTTCCAAACCTTTCGGCATCGCCGCCTGGCAAACAACTTCCGCCCTGCGTGACATCAAAATGCGCCGTGTAGAGGGGCCGGCTGGTCCAATAAAGTAGCGGAACGAGCAGCCGTCTGCTTGGTCCGGGAACCACCCGGTACAGGTTACAGTGGTCTCACTCGAAAAAATGCTCGAGGAGAATCGGCAGCGGTCCAGTAAGGAGATACTGCCAAGGGTACATCGGTCCAGCCTCCGTTCAGGTCGTCCAGCGACTGCAATATGCCGTTGCCTGCCCAACTCACCATTAAGATCCAGCCTGGTCCATCGATGCCTGAGGTGGCATACCTTTGCGCGAAGAGGCGACCCGAGTAAGCGGTTTCCAGAGTCGCTGGGGCGACCGGGCCGATCAACGATGCGCAAATAGCAGTAGCCTTGGTTAGCAATGCATCCGCCCGCTCGATGGAAAGGCAGCCGCCGCGCTGAGCCTCCACTTCGTTCTCGAAAGCCGAGAGCAAGTTCAGGGCGACGAGATTTTTTCCCAACGTCAGGTTGCTCAATGCATTTTTCACCTTAACCAACAGGGCATTCTTCACGCCATGTTGGATTGATAAGGCCTCAATCTCAACAAGCAGCCCCGTGAGCATCTCCGCAGGTGAACGGATGTAAACGAGGAAGCTGCAATTAGTGCTGTTGCCCGATGCATCCGTTGCTGTGCAAGTCACGCTGGTTTCCCCAATAGGAAAGAGTGAACCCGGAGCCGGCACGCAGACCACATGCGCCGATGGATCGCACCCATCGTCGGCAGTGACACTAAAATTCACAACCGCTCCTTCCGGCAACTGGGCATCCATTTCGATGCCGGCCGGACAATGGATTGCAGGGGGAGTCATATCCAGGACCCGGACTATGCGCGTATTGGTTGTTGAATTGCCGCTTGGGTCAGTTGCGGCATAGCTTATCGTGTAAAGGCCGACCGCGTCTGGGTTGACGGTGATGTTCGTGCTCACAGTTAAGCTGCCCGCACAGGTGTCGGTTGCGGTAGCACCTGGGTCGATCCACGAGGCATGACATTCATTAGTCATAATGCCTGGCCCAAGGAGCGTGATAACAGGCGGTGTGGTGTCACGAACCGTGAGCGCCGTAGAACAAGTTACCGGGGATGATAAACCGTCAGATGCCGAAGCAGCGATAACGTGCTCACCTTGAGGAAAGTAGGTCGTAAGTATAAGATTGGATACAACGAGCGCGCCTCCCTTCTGGATATAGTTTGTCTGATAGGGGGTGGCATCCACAGACCAAACCACTTCTACTGAATTTCCGCTCAAAGCCTGAACATTCGCGACGAATGTACCTGTTGCTCCGCCATTCGTACATTCGAGGAGAAGCGGAGGCGAGCAGGAGATTGTCGGAGGGACGACAAGAATCCGCACGTCGTCAAGAAGCAGCCCTGTGTTGTTGGTAGAGCGAATCGTTAGCACAGTCGAAGACGCCACTGCAGTCACGGTTGTCGTAAACTTTTCCCATACGAGCTGAAGAAAGCGGTTCTCTTCCGGGTCGTAAGGATGGGGTTGCGTGGTGAAAGTCCCGACGGTCTGGCCGCCCCAATCAACGGCCACAGTCGACGTTGAGCTTTGGTACAAATCACCCGCCGCGTAGAAAGATAGCGTATAGGTTCGTCCAGGAGTCGTGTAAACTGATTGAGAAATTCCGCCTATTTCGGCGTAATTCCCTCCATCGGGAGCATTGGGCCAGCCAAGGTTCCATGAGCCAGCCAACGCCCAATCGATTGGGTCGCCGAAGGAGTCCGTCAATTCAAAGCTCCCGTTACGAACCTGGTCGGTCGTGTCGAAGACCGTCACCGTCTTTGAACAACTTGTCGCGGATGTCAGACCATTCGATGCTGAGATAGTGACCACATGCAGACCCGGACTAAAGGTGGCGGTAAAGGTGAAATTAGACGCGGTCAGCAATCCGCGAGGCGGGATGGTATTCGTCGAAGTTGGCGTGCCATCCATTGCCCATATGACCGTTATTGAGTTGGTAGTAGAATCTTGAACGGTGGCGCTAACTGTGGCCAGAACTCCGGCGCTATCACCTTCGAGAGTCAAAGAGCCTGAACAGGTGATTGTTGGTGGGGTTGGCGGCAGTTGCGCGGATGAGAGCAAGGAACGACCTTCGAAGCCCGCCGCGTAGATGTTGGAAATTTCAATGCTGCTTAAGGCCCGATTCCATAAAGCCAGCTCATCAATTTTGCCATCCCAATATCCCTGGCTCGGATTTCCGTAGCTCGGTTCGCCTCCAATGTTCAACCAGGGAGTAGGCGAAGGGGAGAAACTGCCGCTATAAAAGAAAAAACCCGTCAACTCGCCGTCCCGATAGAATTGAACCCGGTGCCGCGAACTGTTTGCGACTACAACAACATGATGCCATTCGCCCAAAGAAATGGGAGGATCAAATTCGCTCCCATTCGCAATGTTGATCCCCTGGTCACTCGGTTCGGCAAAATAAAAGCTCAGATAAGGATCCGAGCCGAATAACCCATAATTGAGAGCACCGCCTAATCCGTCCCAATTGGCAGCAATGGTTGCCCATTGGGGCATCGAATCGGCCCAGACCCACGCAGACACAGTCAACGAAGTCGTCGGTTTGGTGAAGTCTGGCACATGGACATATTCCTTGGCAGCAAGCCCGCCGAATTGTAATGCGCCACCAATTTGGCCTGTGACCCAGTTCCCTTGTCCCCCTGGGAAATTTGTAAGCGCCCCGTTCAAACCATTGCCGCTTGCCTCATGCGCTACAACACCATTCGTTTCGTCGAACGGCCAATATCCAACCAAGCCGTCAGAGATGAGTCCTGAACAATAGCCGACGCTGGCAAAGAAAGATAACGCACCTACAAATATGACGAGCAGCTTGATAAGGGTATTCCGTTGATAACCAAGCATAGTGAAGGATGTCTGAGTGGAGGGCCATGTCAAGTCATAAGTGTGGTGATACCTAAACTCGCTCGGTCAGGTCTCTGTCCCTTTGCATCATCTTCAAGCCCTCAACCCCCTTCCCCACCCAATTTTGCGTGGCATGCATATTCAGTTTCAGATAAGGTGTGCCATGGTCAGTCAACGATGGCGGCCGGTTTTATTTTGTGCTCTAGCGGTAGTTGCGATTTGGATCATCGCGCTGACTGGCTTCACGATTGCCAGGAACTCACGACCGACGGCTGACCGGGTGCGGGTCTATATTGATTCTGTTGATTTAAACAAACTTACCCCCGGCGAGCGGGCCCGAGCCATCCAGAAGCTTGCTTCCAAACTCAATGCGCTCCCATTGGACGAACGCCGGCGCGCGCAATTCGAGCAGATTCCACGCGGCTGGTTCGAACAGATGACGGAAGAGGAAAAAAAAGAGTTTCTCGCAGCCACGACCCCAACCGGGCTCACCCAAATGCTAACCGCCTTTCAACAATTGCCGGAAGACAAGCGACGCCAAACCATTGAGGACACGGTGCGGCGGCTCAGGGAATCACAGAAGAAACTGCGAACCGAGAGCGGCGGTTCGCTGACCAACGGGCTTCCACCTCTCAACGGCGAGCTTTTGGCCCGGATCCGTACGATGGGTCTCGCGGAATTCTACGGCCAAAGTTCGCTGCAGACCAAAGCAGAATTGGCCCCAGTCTTCGAGGAATTGCAACGAGTCATGGAGAGTGGGAGGCCTTTCCGGGGAAGATGATAACGATAGTTTTCATTTCAGCCCTGACATTGGAAATAATTATTCAAACCTGTGATCCAGCTTCGTAACGTCCGAAAATGTTTTGGGGACAATGTCGCAGTCGAAGACCTGTCTTTGCAGGTTCCCGCCAGGGAAATCTATGGCTTGCTCGGGCATAATGGCGCTGGAAAAAGCACTACTATCGGGATGATGCTCGGTCAGGTATGGCCCACCCGAGGAGAGGTCCGAATCTGCGGCTTTGACGTGACTTCACACCGTGGCAAGGCCCTTCATAAGGTTGGAGCCATTTTCGAGAGTCCCGCCTTTTATGATTATTTGAGTGGCTGGACCAATCTCGAGATTCTCAGCGGTTACACTGCGCCCACCCCGCGCAACCGACTGCTCGAGGTTATCGAGTGGGTCGGTCTGACCGGGCGCGAGCACTCGAAGGTGCGCACCTATTCGCATGGCATGAGAGCGCGTCTGGCGCTGGCGCAAGCCCTGCTGCCTCAACCTGAGTTGCTTATTCTCGATGAGCCGAGCGACGGCCTTGATCCCGAAGGGATTCATGAAATGCGCCTGACGATCCTGCGGCTTCATCGGGAGTTGGGTCTGACCATTCTGCTCTCTTCCCATTTTCTGAGTGAAGTCGAGCAGCTTTGCACCCGTATCGCTGTGATGAATCGCGGCCGGAAGGTTTTTGAAGGCACTCTGGGCGAAACGAAAACGTGCGCGCAGTGGGTACGGGTGAAGACCGAAGATTTTGCAGTCGCAGCCAGCGCATTGCGCCAGGCAGGTCTGATCACAGATCAACGCGACGGTCACTTCATTGTTTTAAGCCCGGGAATTGGAACCGAACGGATAGTCAAGTTCCTGGTCGAGCGGGATATGCCCGTCTACGAAATCGCGGCGGAGGAAGAAACGCTCGAAAGCTTCTATCTCAGCCTCATGAAGAACTCCAAAAAGGAGTCATGAATTAGATGGAGCGTCCAGGGCGATGCTGGATGCAACGGTTTCGGGCATCTGCAAAAATGCTTGCCGCGTTTGCAGAAATCTCCAACATGGCCAAAACTAAAGCTTAACCTATACAACTTTATGGGACGAATTTATAACGACATTGTTGAAACTGTGGGTCGCACGCCACTCGTCCGATTGAATCGGGTCACTGATGGAGCGCCTGCCACCATCCTTCTCAAATGCGAGTTCTTCAATCCGCTGGGAAGCGTTAAGGACCGAATCGGAATGTCGATGATTGCCGACGCCGAAAAGGCCGGCAGGTTGAAAAAGGAGACCGTTATTATCGAACCGACTAGCGGCAACACCGGGATTGCGCTTGCGTTCGTTGCTGCGGCGAAAGGTTATCAATTGATACTAACCATGCCTGAGACGATGTCGCTTGAGCGCCGAACCTTATTGGCGATGCTGGGCGCTAAACTCGTACTGACCCCGGGGACCGAAGGTATGAAAGGAGCTATTGCCAAAGCGGAGCAATTGGCCCGTGAAACGCCTAATTCCTGGATACCTCAACAATTTAATAATCCCGCGAACCCTGAAATCCACAAAACGACTACCGCGGAGGAGATTTGGGATGACACAGGCGGCAAGGTAGATATCCTTGTGTCTGCGGTAGGAACCGGCGGGACTATCACTGGCTGCTATGAAGTCATCAAGCCACGAAAAGCTTCTTTCCAAGCGATTGCGGTTGAGCCTAAAGATTCGCCTGTGATTTCCCAGACACTCGGTGGCCAGCCTCTCAAGCCGGGGCCGCATAAGATCCAGGGAACAGGAGCCGGTTTCGTTCCGCAAAACCTGCATCTAAAAGATGCCCAAGGGAATCCTCAAATCACCGAATGCATTCAGGTGAGCAACGATGATTCATTTGCCATGGCCCGTCGTTTGGCGAAAGAGGAAGGCATCCTGGCCGGAATTTCCACAGGCGCAAACGTATGGGCTGCCATCGAAGTTGCTAAACGTCCGGAAAACAAAGGCAAGATGATCGTCACGGTGGCGTGTTCGACAGGTGAGCGTTATCTGAGCACCGCGCTGGCTGCCGAGGCGAGGGCTTCTGTCGGCGGTTAGGCGATTACAAAATCCAAATAAATAAAAAGGGGAATTCGCCCTTGATTCGGCGAGTTTCGTTGCCTTTCGCGGTGAAGTGAGAAATGCAAAAAAGTAGTTGCATCCGCTTGATTTCGAAGTTATCTATAGGGCAGATCGAAGGTCTGATAGCTGGGGATGGTCGGGTCAGTAGTTGGAACCATCGCAGCGGCTTCCCAAAATTCAAAGTTCATTAGTGGCTTTCGGGGAAATTCTAACAAGCCTTCGGCACCATATTGAGTTAAGAAGTTTGAACCAGTTACACGGGGTACCGGTTCCGTCAGGCAGGCCTTCCCGCCGGGCAAAGAGTCGCATACAGCAATACCTCCTTAAAAGAGTTACGGAAACTATGAGCACAGCAACAAAACACGACCAAAACCAAAATAACAGCGGAGTCACCAACGCTGACCTCGGTTCCGGTTATTTAGAAATCTCTGAGAAGGGGTTTGGCTTCTTGCGAACAGCCCAAAACCATTTTCATCCCAAGCCGACAGACATTTTCGTCACACCCGATACCATCAAACGCAGTTTCCTGCGCGAAGGAAGCCTGGTCGCCGGGCCCACCCAACCACCTCACCGCGGCAACAGCCCGCAACTCAAAGCGGTTGAACTCGTTAACGGCTTGAGCTTCGAAGAATACACGAAAACCGTCCGTTTTGAGAATCTCACAACGATCGATCCGATTGAAAAATTCAGGCTGGAGACTGCCCCTGACCTGCTCGAAACCCGTGTTATCGACATGGTCACCCCTTTGGGAAAGGGCACCCGAGGTTTGATTGTGGCCCCTCCCAGGACTGGCAAAACAACCATTTTAAAGCAAATCGCCAATGCCGTTACCGAGAACCATCCCGAGGTTCATGTTATGGTGTTGCTCATCGACGAACGACCCGAGGAAGTCACCGATTTCCAACGTTCCGTCAAGGCTGAAGTAGTTGCTTCATCAAATGATCAGGACCTTGAAACTCATGTTCGCCTATCACGTTTCATGATCGAGCGTTGCAGACGCATGGTCGAGGCCGGGAAAGATGTTTTCGTTTTGTTGGATTCCATCACCAGGGTGGCACGCGCCTATAACAGTGTTCATGGCGGTAGTGGCCGCACAATGACTGGTGGTGTCGATGCCCGCGCCCTGGAAATCCCGCGCAAGATGTTCGCTTCCGCCCGAAAAATCGAAGAAGGCGGCTCGCTTACGATTTTAGCAACCGCCCTGGTTGACACGGGCTCTCGCATGGATGAGCTCATTTTTCAAGAGTTCAAAGGCACCGGGAATATGGAATTGATTTTGGATCGCAAGCTGTCCGACCGACGATTGTATCCTGCCATTGACATTCCCAAAAGCGGCACGCGCAAAGAAGAAAAGCTTTTCCCCAAACATCATATCGAAGCGGTGCGGAAACTCCGCCGGACAATGGTTGATTTGAACCCTGTGGAGGCAATGGAAACCTTGCTCGCAGCGCTCAAGAAGCATAAGACCAATGAGGAATTGCTTGGCAAGCTCGTGTGATCTCTGTGATGGGACCCTGGTGATTTTTTAGGGTCTCACGTTCGGGGTTTGCATGCGTCACAAAGTCCAAAAGCCCCATTCAGTTCAACGGAAGCGAGCGCACCGGGCGGATCATGGGCATTCCCGACCGCCTCTTCAAAGGATGCTTCGCATTCATCAGGCGATCCAGTCGGGCAAATATCCCAATGCGACCAGCCTCGGGAAAGAACTGGCTGTAAGCTACAAATCGATTCACCGGGACCTGGAGTTCATGCGGGACCGCTTGCAATTGCCTTTGGAGTGGGATGCGAGCAAGTTCGGTTATCATTACACCGAGGAAGTCAACGCGTTCCCTACCCTGCAGATCACCGAAGGTGAGCTCTTTGCTTTGGCGGTTGCTGAAAAGGCGCTCCAGCAGTACCGAGGCACCAGCTTCGAAAAGCCGTTGCTGAGCGCCTTGCGCAAAATGGAAGAATCACTTCCAGACACGATTTCACTCAACATCTCTGAAATTGAGCAATCGATATCATTTCAAACGCGGGCCGAGCCGATTCTTAATTTGCAAATCTTTGACACTCTGGCCCGCGCTACTGCTGCCCGCCAGCAACTCGAATTGACTTATCGCAAGCCGGGCCAGAAACGCACTGAACAACGCATCATCGACCCCTATCACCTGGCGAACATTAACGGAGAATGGTTTCTGTTTGCCTATGATCATCTACGCCAGGATATTCGCACCTTCATCCCAGCCCGCATGAAACGCATCCACCACACTGGCAAAACTTTTGCTCGTCCCCAAAAGTTTTCCCTCGAACGGCGGTTGCGCGATAGCTTCGGAGTGCAGTCCGGGCAAGGCGAGCACCAGGTTGTGATCCGCTTCTCGGAAGAGGCTTCCGATTATATTCGCGAAAAGAAATGGCATGCCTCGCAGCATCTGCGAGAATTAAAAAATGGCGGTGTGGAATTGCGGATGAAACTTTCGAGCCTCGGCGAAGTGGAACGATGGGTTCTAGGCTGGGGTGGAAAAGCCCAGGTATTGCAGCCGCCGGAGCTGGCTGAATCCATCAGAAAAGCGGCTCGCAAACTCCTTGAGGGAGCCTCAAAAGCATAAAGGCGCCGGCCTCGCTGCGCTCCAGCGGAGGCACTAACCATTCGCCTCTGACTCTCAGTCATTGGTTTGCGCCAACCGAAACAGACCCGCTTTCACCAGTGCCCAGAAAATAACCATAAGCCGCGTTTTGTTTTTGAAAAGCAACACCGCTGAAAGACGTGGATCGCTGCTCCCCGGGCGGAACCACCATGCCTCTGAATAAACCATTTCCCGGGGAAAAGGTGAGGCTCAATTTATTATCACTCAAGTTGGTCACGCGACCGTTCGGACCAATCGTCACTTGATCATTGAGAGCGTCGATCATCCCTCCACCACTAAAACTCACATTGGCGTCGGTCAAATCCAGCACTCGGCTGCCGGATCTGGGACGCGTGTAATGAGAGCCTGTTAATGTGGCCTGGTAGATAAAACCTTGAGGATAAACTTTCGCCACCGAAAATGTTGGCCTGCCCCACGTAATTGGCCCATTCAGATCGTCGGCGCCACTGTCAGCGAAATCGATCCAACCATATACGAAACCTCGACCGCCATACAGAGACGCATAAAGAGGCCATCGGCCATCTTTCGAAAGAGTAGCTGATTGGCTGAACTTGGATCCGTCAGCCAATGCGCCTGCGATTCGGACGTGTCCAAGACGATCGACGGCAACCACGCCGTAGCTGTCCCCGCCAGGCAAACTGGATGGGTCCGTCCCGTTCGGAATGACAACCGTATACTGACCAAATTGGGGGGCGGGATTGCTTCGCGCGTCAAAGATCGCTCGATCGCCGTCCAACTGAGATGTGAAGTTGCCGTCACTGATTGTTCCAGTGATACGATCGGAATCGTCCGGATTAATCTGCAATTGGCCCGTGATATTACGGCCAGGGATGCTGAATGTTCCGCTTCCAGACGCATCGAATTGACCGATTACAGAATATCGAACGAAGCCCGCCTGAAACTTGCCGGTAAACCTGCCTCGGACCGTAGTAACCACAGTGAATGATCCCGCGCTGCCCAGGTTCGGGCCGTTACCCTGATCAGAAAACAGTCCGGTGTAAGTGCCTTTTACATAAGCAGGCGTCGGAGGTGGGGAAGATGATGCCAGCCATTGTTGAATAGCCGGGTAAGTGACATCAAACCTGCCGAATTGATCGGGAGCGGCCATTTCCGTGCAAGAGGAACCGGCCCCGCCATTGAAGCCTGCATTGAGTTGGCCAATGACCTGATGATTGCCATTTAGTAATGGGCTGCCGCTGCTGCCCGGCTCGGTCGCCCCACTGTTCCACCGAACGCCCCAGAAATTTGCGTTGGCTCCAATTTCATTGCCGAAACTAATTCGTTTATAAGCTCCTGTGGGATGATGGATGCAGGCTAGCGCTTCACTCGAAGACGGCGTGCTGCTGCTCCAGGTCAACGGTGAGGCGCTCGTCGGAGGCCGCTGGCGCAACCGCATGAAGCTGAAGTCATTGTTATTGGAGGTGGCGAGCAGATCAGCGCCGCCCGTGGTGCGGGGGACGGACCCGAGTGAAGGTGGCGAGCCGTTGCACGTGCTGGTCTGGTAAAACCAGTAATATTCAACGGTCGAAGCAATGGCCTGATCGTAAACACAGTGGTTAGCGGTCAGGAAAAAATTCTGACTGGAGTCATTTCCGGCCAGCAAACAGCCCGTGCAGACTCGGGTGTTTCCACCCTCAACGAAAGAGATGCGCGCAACCCCGGATGCTTCCGTGGCGTAAGCCGGATAGCAGGTGACATCATTGTGGCAGGAGCCTTCCTTGAGCGTAGCGCCTTGCATGGGCAGGGCATAAAGGTGAGAGACTCCAGAAATGACGAACGAAGCAGCGGAAGGGTCAGTTCCCGGAGGAAGTTGGCATTCAACGATCGCCCGCTCATCAAAAAGTGTGCCCGTCCAGACATCCCGGCGGCCAGCCAGACTCTGCGTTGTGACCGGATCGGGATCGGGTTCTGGTTTCGCGGGGTCATAAACAATCAGCCGGGCTCCCTTTGGCAAATGAACTGATTCGATGTGAATTCGCAGCCCGAGCGCTCCCTGCGAACCGACCTCGGCGGACCAAATACTCCATCCATCAGGCAAAACCAGCCATTGGGATAGCGGCACGGTGCTGCGGTTCACAATGATAGGTTGTTGGAAGGCGCGACCCACACCGATCTGAAGCCGTCGATTCTCATCGGAAGGTTGCTTCAACTGATCAAGCATTGCCGCACTGACAGCCGGGAGATGAACTGTTTCCTGGTAACAGATAGGCTGAACGCAGGCCCCAAGGGGAACCGCGGCATTTGAAAAAGCGGCGACAGCTTGTTCGAGCGGACCCAGCGCTGCGAAAAGTGCGCCGAACATGGCTAACCGGATGCTTTTCATAGGACAGTTGCATTTTAATGAGAATGAGACCGTCCGGTATGGGGGGAAACCCCAAAGATCAATTTAGCGAAATGCAAACACCAGCGGTATTTTTATCAATATCGTTGACGTCTCCTGGGCGCAATGCTGAGATTTCTTCGAATATGGCACATCGCAAAATTTTGGTTATTCTATCAAATCGTTTGTCCCCGACACAAAAAGCCAAATGGCTCGAGCTGGATTCTGATGAAACGGGCGCGATCCACAAACAGCATGCGCTCCGAACGCAGCCTCGCAATGCTCGCTATGATGAGGTGTGGGAAAACGATGAAGGCAAAACGGATTTCGCTTCCTGTTATCGGTTTAAACGGAAGTACGGGCATAAACTCCAAAAGCGAGCGCGGAGCTAACGTAAGCTGCGGTTGCAGGAATTCCTGCAAACTCCCGGACCCCCGGAATGTAAGACAAACACCTAGCCCAAAATCAGAGTTCAGCGGGATAGTATTCCGTTTGATGTTCCCCCATGATGTCGGGAGTGAAAACAATGAAGCGCCATACAAGGCTCCCAATCGGAGCGACAGCCAGAATAACTTTCGATATCGATGCTACACGTGCTGGCTGCAGCAAAGTTGCTCAGCAGCTTTTGCAACAAGAGCCGGTAAATGATTCTGAGTTGGAAGAATGTATTCGATTGGACGAAGCCCTCGCCCAGGCTCACCGCCTTCTGAAGGCAACCGTGCGCGGTATCATGATGTCACGACTCAAACGGAGCAGCCGCGCGCGTAAATAAAGGCGCGGCTCAGCCGGAATCCATTCATTCCTCGCAGCGACGGGGTTAAGGTGCCAAAGAGGTAAACGGAGAAGCCGAATCACTCCTCTTCACATTCTCGATCCGGAACCTATTCTATCGACTGCCTGGTCCTTTTTATTTCGAGATCATTCCCGTCTGGCGCGCATAATTGAACAAACCACCCGCGTCCACAACCGGACGAACATCTCCCAACGGTTTGAACTGAAAAATTTGACCGCTCTTTTTTACCTTTACCGTTGCAGCGTCCAGATCCACTTCCACAACATCTCCAGTTACCAGCTTATCGCATAATCGCGTAAGAGACTCGCATGGATACAACTCTCCGGTGGCGACGCAGTTCCGGAAAAAAATACGAGCGAAGCTTTCCGCCAGTACGACTTTGCAACCCGCAGAACCCATGGCGATCGGGGCATGCTCACGTGAACTGCCACACCCGAAATTGCGGCCCCCTATCACTATTGGATATTGCGTATCGATCTGGCCGGGCTGAACAAAGCGCTTCGGATAAAGGGACTCAGGCAATCCGCACAAAGCGTACGAGCCAAGCTTCTCATATTCATCCGGAATTGTCGGGACGAGATTCAAGTATTGCGCTGGAATGATTTGATCCGTGTCAATGTTATCCTGCACCACATATACGGGGCCACTGAAAACAGTTTGCATGTCAAAAGTTTGGAGATTGGAACTTACCTTTTCAACGAGTTTTCGCGTTTATTTTGGCGCTGCGGTGACTAAGTCGTTACACGGACTGAGCTCTCCTTTTTTATCCCTTCAGCTTTTTGACTAGAACCTTTGAGTTCCGTCCGCTTTGGTCGTATTTCTCGCGACGCGCGGAAGGAAGGTCGTCAGGAGAACCTTCGGCGAAGCCGCCTTTGGATTGAAAATAAGTGAAAGCCTGAGTGGAGAGCGTCAGCAATTCATTCAGATCCATCTCCCGGGCCTTGCTTTCGACATATTGAATCAGCTTCCAGCCGATACCCTGGTTTTCATGCGTGGGGCTGACATAGAGAAACGCCAATTCTCCTTTTTTTTGCTCGGGATAGGTGTGGAGTGCCACACACGCCACAGGGTTCTTATCGATTTCAAAGATATAATAGTCATTTAAATTTTTCTCGATGGTCGAGCGCGAGCGTTTAATCAGCTCGTCGCTGGCAACCGAGTTTTTGGTCAGCATCAGGATATGGCGGATGTCTTTCTTCATGGCGCGGCGGATCTGCTGATATTCGTTGGCATAAACCAGGGTGCCGATGCCTTCATTTGAAAACACTTCGGCCAGCAGTCCTTCATCAACACGGCCATTGATAATGTGAACCCGCTGAATACCCGCCTTACAGGCCACCGAGGCATGAATGGCTTTCGAGAGCATTTCAGGCATGATCTCGTTCTTATGGTTGAGTAAAATCGCATCAAGGTCGGCGACGAGCACTTGCCTGATGAGTTGACCTTTACGAAGGATACCCTCCTGAGTTGTGATGAATATGAGTTTTGCAGCTCTTAAAGCTTCAGCGACGGCGACGGCTACATTGTCGGAATTGACCCGATAAGTTTTACCGTCGCCATCAAATCCCAGCGGCGGAATGACTGGAGTAATTCCCTGGCTGAGCAAAGTTTGGAACAGTTCCACATCAACTCGCTCAACTTTCCCGGTGTGAAGATGATCCACACCCTGAATAATCCCCATTGGATGGGCAATGATCCCGTTTGCGCAAGCGGCGCGCAGGTCGTTAGTGGAGAGTCCTTCGAGGATTTCGTGCGTCAAACGATTCGCAGCGGTCAGGGCCAATTGCAATGTCTCAGCATCCGTGATCCCTGCGCCGTCCAGATCGGAGGCTTTGAATCGACGCTCCTGGGCCAGGGCTTTGATTTGGGCCGATGCGCCATGCACCAGCACCACCCGGATGTTCAACGAACGGAGTACCGCGACATCCAGCAGAATGTTGGCAAAGTTCTCATCCGTAACGATGCCTCCATCCACGCTGAGCACGAATGTCTTTTCGCGAAATTGCGGTATGTACTGGAGGATCCCACGCAGGTCGGTAAGTTTCACGTTAGCTTGGTTCTTTGTTCCGTATCGGGAAAGTAGTATTCACTTTCACGCAGGTTTCAAATGAAATCGCTCGACTGCTGAGATGGGGGAAATTCAAAGCATCTGAATACACCATTTATACTCTTTCGGACGTTTAGACTCGAAGGACCAGTCTCAAAATTTCGAGGCATCGTTCATTTTGCGCTGGAGTGCCCACCGATATTCGAATCCATTCTGGCAGATGATATCCACCCATTGGGCGAACAATAATCCCCCGCTTTTGCATGTCATCAAAGACCTGTTGACCCTGGCCCACTCGGACCAAAATGAAATTGGCGGCAGAAGGTACAAAATCGAGATTTAATCGACGGAAAGCATCGGCAAAGAACTTAAGGCCTAGAACATTGTTGATGTAAGTCTTGCGTACGTGCTCCGTATCATCCAACGCGGCCAGGGCCGCAGCCTGTGCAAGGCTATTCAGGTTAAAAGGTTGCCGAACTTTTTCCAAAATGGCGATCAAGTCAGGGGCACCGATTCCATAACCGACGCGCAACCCTGCAAGACCGAAAATCTTGGAGAACGTACGCATTAACAGCAGGTTGCGTTTCCCGTTCTCCCGGAGCAACGGGAGGAAGTCAGGGGCACCCTCAAGGAATTCAATATAGGCCTCGTCCATAACCAAAAGCACGCGCTCTGGCACTTGTTCCACAAATCGTGCCAAATCAGCCGGAGGGACAAAGCTGCCGGTGGGATTGTTCGGGTTGGCGATGAAGATGATGCGGGTCCGCGGTGTGATCGCTTTGAGCATCGCTGAAAGATCATGGCCGTAATTTTTTGCAGGAACTGTTATCAGGTTCGCGTTGAAAAGCTTCGCGACCATTGGATAAACGGCGAAACAATATTGCGAAACCAGCACCTCGGGAATTTCTGAGGGGTCGACCAAGTTCCCGGCTGATAGCAAGGCATGCCCGACAAATTCGATTATCTCATTCGAGCCATTCCCTAAAATCAGGCTGGCCGGGTTTATTTTCAACCTGGCCGACAATTTCTGTCGCAGATAAAATGCGTTTCCATCTGGATAAAGATTAATGTTATCCAGGACGTTCCTGATGGCAGCCAGAGCGGCTGGAGAAGGACCGAGCGGATTTTCGTTCGAGGCAAGTTTTGTAACATCCGCCGCTGCCAGGCCCAGCTCACGAGCGACCTCCTCGATCGGACGGCCCGGCTGATAAACTGGAAAATCCTCGAGTGCGGGGTTAATGAAAAAGGGCAAGGACATGGGCTAAAAACAACGCCAACGGAGCGTCTCAAGAACCCGTATTATTTGGAGGAGATGGTTTTCTGGAACTCTGGGTTTTGCCGCAAGGAAGCAAATTGAGGATCCTTTTGAACTTCGACTGCAAGGTCATGGGATTTGGGGTCCTGCTTATGGCGTTTGTCACTCAATTCCAGGGCGCGCCTCAATGCGGGTAGAGCCTCTTGAGTTTTATTAAGCCTGGTCTTGAGTGCTGCCAAATCATACCAGGCCTCGGGCAACTCCGGAGCTTTTTTTACGAGTTGCTCCAGCGTGCTTTCAATCTTAGGAATGTTATTTAGTTGCTGGTAGCTCTGTGCGATCTGCAGCAGAACATTCGCGTCTGCCAGCGGGTTCGCCACGATTGCATCGAGTGTTTGCATAGACTTGTCTGGTTGTTGCAAATGACGGTAACCCTCGGCCAAACCAAGTGCCATTTGGAAATTCGTTGGGTGGGCTGCCACGCTAGCCTGCAGATGCTCGACCGACGATTGAAGCTTGGGGCGGTTGATTGTGGCATAAGCCTCCAGCACCCCTCGCAAGGCGCCGAGGTCAGCTCGCGGATTGTCCAACACACTGTCCAGCACGCGTATTGCCCGGTCGGTCATCTGCATTTGCAGGTATGCGCTCGCCAGATTGAAGGTTTTTTGAAAATTGCCAGGATCATCCTGTGCTTCTTTTTCCAACTGCTGCAAGTTCGGCCCGTTCCCAGCCTGCGCTCCACGGTCTTTTTTCCATCCCCGAAGCTGATTAACCAGATTGATGACCGCGCCATTGTAGGGATCCAGTTTCAGGCAGGTTTCCGCAATAATCAATGCATCGTCGAACCGTTGAATTTCCGGGCTGAGCAAAAGGTTCACGTAACGGAAAACCGCTTCCGGGCTGTACGGGCAAAAGGCAAACGCCTGACGAAACGCAAAATCCGCCTCCTTGACCATTCGTTTGTGGTGTGGAGAGCCCGGAGCTGATGTCATCACCCGCCATGCGTACACTCCCGCGATTGAACTTCTAAGCTTCGAAAATGCCTTTTGCCCTGAGTCATCCCGCACAAATCGGCGATCGCCAGTGAACCCGCTGAAGTCCCTTCGCAAATAAGTTTTTTCAACCCAATCAGCAATGGTCTTCACCGGCGTATCATCCTGCACAATATCGCCCGTCAGCCGTTTGGAATACTGTTTCCAGAACTCGTGATCCCGTATGACAATATCTTCAGTCAATTCTGGCAGCGGTTGGCGGTTGATTTTCATGATGATGCCGAAAGGAGTCAAATGAGGATACATCCAGTCCAAAGGAAAACTCTCTTCGACATAGAATTCGTTCTTGGGGTTGTGGTCGAAAATCACCTTGGTCAAAAGGCCATTGATTGCCATAACCGCTACTTGTCCGGACACCTGCACCCGATTCTCGATCACCTTCACGTCTTCGCCTGGTTTGATCTGCCGGGGCTCGTTTGGAAATTTCTGGTCATGTTCGAGGCGGCGGGACGCGTCCTGCAGGTACTCGTTAAAACATTTCTGAGAATCCTCAGGGGTCGGTTGGTAGATTTCACGATCCGGATACACTCCGCCCAGGCTGCGAGCGATCTCTTTCGGATAGGCCTCTTCCAGCAAGAGACGATTGAGCCGGATACGTGTGTGGCTCTGGGGATTTTGATTGATGAAATCAGTCAAGTACTCCGAAAGCTTAACCTGACTGAAACGATTCGTTTCGTACAGCGGCCCGGTAGCCGAGAGCTTTGAAATTTCAGCTTCGAGTTGCTGTTGTTTTTTGCGGAGTCGTTCCGAATCCGGCTTGGCAGCAAGATCCTGCTCAACATCCATCTTCTGCCGATTCTTCTCTGCGATCGCCTTTTTGACATTCAATTCACGTTCCAATAATTGATTGAAGTCCGCCGAAAGACCACGGCTTAACGCAGGACCTGACGCCGATCCACTGATCATCTGGCGAGTCTTTTCCGTAAGATTCTCATAAAGGTATTTCGAAAGCGGATCCTGCTGGCCCCGCAGCTTGCCCGCAAAAGACGGCAGATCAGTAAAGGATTTTTCGTCGAACCAGGAGGTATAGGTTCGCCGTTTCTTTTCAATTTTCTCTCCCAAGCCAATGAAGCATTTGTCCAGGGGCTGCACCAGTGTAGCCTTCCAATTCGTGGTGTAATTGTCTGTCCGCTCCCTTTCCGAGCGAAAAAGCTCCTGGAAAAACGGGGGGTCAATTTGGGCGCTCCGATTGTATTGCGCCCGGATATAATTGAGATAGGTGCCATCTGCCAGCGCGTTTTGCGTGATCAGGTAAACATCGCGCCGATCAAATTTTTGATCCATTGGCGGCAAACAATTCGAGGGAACAAAACTGTCGCAGAAAATCATGTAAGTCGGGCAAAACCGTCCAGGGTCGGTGCCGCCAAAAAGTACGGTATCCTTGGTCATTTCGGGATAGAGTGGTTTGCCATCCGAGCCGTTGAACGGAGGGGTAAACATGTCATGTCCGAACCAATAGCCGAACCAATGCCCGCTTTGTTCGTTATCCGACCAGTGAGTCAGGATGGAGTGCAGAGGCATGAATGCGAAAAGGCCAAGAGTAAGCGCCAGCGGAGCGCGATTTCGATACGCCAACAAGCCGACTAAAAACACGACGGCTGAACCGACTAAAATCAAACCGGCAAATACCGGCAGTCCATACTGGTCCTTGTTGGAAAAAGTCCGGCCAACGAAATGGAAAATTTCTCCCAGCCCGACACTGACCCCATCGCCGAAGTAAGTTTTGGAAGTCAGTTCTACGAACGAAAAAAGAGCCAGGGCGACAGCGATCGAGCCTCCGATCAAACCCCAGGACCGGAATCGCTGGTAATGAGTTGCCATGTATGCCGCGATGAGCGTCAAGCCATATCCAACCATCAGCGCAATTAAAACGTGCGAGGCAGTGAAGAAAACCCTCACTAGACTTTGCGCGGCACGGTCCGCCGGAGGATTAAGCAAGATTAACAGCAGCACCCCGAGAAAGAAATAGATGGCAGTAATACCAATAAGCCAGGCGCGTTCCCGGCGGTGCATCTTAAAGAAGAACGCAAAAGGAACCAGAGCGATAAAGGCGTAAACCCAATTGAATTCTTCAATAATCCCCTTCCCCAGCATCCCCAATTGCGCCAGGAAAACCAACGGGTGCTCAATGACATTGCTGGGGTTCGTCTTTTCGTACTGCCCGCGAGTAAAAGCATGGATGAAACCTTCGACTGTCCGAGGATAGCCCCATTCCATCGGCGGGTTGCTCATTCCGGCAAGCGGCATGTAAAAGTAGAAAGCCGCACCCAAAACCCAACAAACACCAAGACCCAACACGACAAGCCACTCAACGCCGATTTTCCGAGTATCCCAACCGAACTTGATGATCCCGGCAATGCCGGCCAAAACCAAAACGTAGAAAAATCCACCTTTTGAAACAGCACCTACTGCGAGAAGAAGAGTTCCTGCAAGCGCTCCGTCCATGCAAAACTCGGGAAACGATTCTTTAGTCAAATAGGCAAAACTTAGATACCCAATGAGTGAACAGATGCCGACAACGTGGAAAATGTGAAAAACGGCAGGGTTCTGTTCAAGGATGCTGAGCTTAAGAAACAAACCCGCAAAATAAACGATGGTATTAGCCAGAAACAGGCTGCGACCTAATCGGAAATTAGCAGCAGCAATGGCCACCTCAATCCCCATGGCTGCCACGATCAGAGTCTGGTGGTTGGTAAAGGAGATACCGTGAAAGAACAGCGCGTAAAACAGATACCGCCATTGGTGGGGAGCATAGATCCAACGCATCAGGCACAGCATTACCACCATTAATGAAGCCACACCAAATGCGTAAACTTCTACAATGACAGACTGACTCCAAAGAAACCCGTTGAAGCCAATGAGCATACCGGCAACGAAACCCGAAACCATGCAGATGGCATTTTCCCAACGTCCAGTCATGGCCTTCAATTCCTCGATTCCTTCCATCAGCAAGCTGCTGCCGCGCGAAACCAAAAGACCCAGCAGGCCCGCCGCGAGAGCGCCTCCGGCCGCCTCGCCAAGCGCAACCCGCCAGGCGGCATTCTTGATCGGCAACAGCACCGTCCATAACCATGTATAAATCGTCCAGACCGGATACCCGGGAGGATGCGGGATACCGGCGTAAAAAGAGCCCGTTGCCAATTCGCCCGAATCTTCGAGGGTGACCTCCGGCGCGAGGGTGAGGAAATACCCAAGCAAGACCGCGCCAAAAGTGATCAGAAATGTGAGCCAATCGATCCGGCGGAACAATGGAGCGGGTTGGGCAGGCGTCGGGATTGTTTTAGCGGGCGGCGGCCCCTTAGGGCCAGGGGCTGAAACTGAGGTGCTGGGAATCGCCTGACTCTGTGCTGTTGGTTGCTTTTGTTTTCCGTTGTTCATTCAATTACTGAGCTTTCGGCCCCAAAAGGGAACGGACACTAGAAGTGAAACTGCTGCCGTTTGTCCATTCAAAAGTGTGATCGGACGGCCTGTTTTGTGGCCGTAAAACGCTTGGAGGCAGGTAAGCACTCTGGTTGCTGGAGATTATGGCGAAAAGATGGCCGCTGTTAGCTCCACTGGCAGCGATTCCACCCTGGCGCTGATTCAGCAGGATGCAAAGCATGACAAATGCACCCATGGCTGGCGCCAGCCAACGCAGACCCAGTCCCTGCTGTGGCCCAGTTTCCCGTCGATTCTGGCCGCCAAATAACCGCCATTCAAGTTTCCCTGAGGGGCGGCGCGGCACCCATGAGCTCAATTGATTCTCTAATTGTTCCATGTCTTTCATATGATGCTCCTTTCAAGCATACTTTTAGCTTCTGCAAACCGTAACGATAACGCCCCGCGGCCGTATTAGGGGAGATTTCCAGCAATTCCCCTATTTGTTCAAAAGTGTATTCCTGCCAAATTTTCAGCACGATGACCTCGCGTTGTTCAGAGGGCAGTTCGGCCAGGCATTGCATCGCCTCGCGTTCATACGGGCTCTCGCCTGAGGATCGCTCAAACCAGCGCTTCGACTCCAATTCCCGGGTCAAGCGTCTCCACAAACCTCGGTGGTAATTCAAAGCGCGATTGCGAAAACAGCGGACACAATAGTGCTCCGGCTGCAAAGGAGCTTCGGACCGTTGCATCAGGCCCAAAAAGGTTTCCTGTAATACGTCCTCGGCTTCGCCATGGCTCAACCCCAGCGCCCTTCCATATAAAAGCAGGCCTGCCGCCTTGGCTTGGTACAAAGCTTCGCACCACCCGTTTTGTTGATCGTTTGTCACGAATTCCACCTGATAGACACCCAGGGAGCGGAATTTGTATAAAGATTGTTCGCGCAACGCAAGCAGTTGGAGCGCAAAGAAGCCAACACGGACTCTAAGTATTTCTGCCAAACCGGCTTTTTCCTAAAAGATGCCCGGAAGGAATGAGCGTCCTTCCTCGAAATAGAAAGGTATTCCGGGGTGGCCGGCTTCGATTGCCCAATCGGAATGCTGGCCTCAAGAAGGAACAAATCGAGCTAAAGCGATATTCGTGCCAACTTTTTCTTGTCATAAAGCTATTGCGGCTTAGAATGCCAGCATGGCTCAAGGCTTACAATTGACTCAGCGGTTGACGCAATCTTTGGTGCTGGCCCCCCAGTTGCAGCAGTCGCTTGCGCTGCTCCAGGCGCCTACTCTCGAGCTTAAAGCGCTTGTAGAACAGGAATTGCAACAAAACCCCGTCCTCGAAGAGGCTCCTGACACGGACTTGGATGCCCAGGATAAAGAGCGAGAAGATGATGAGTCCGCCGCCAAGGCTGTGGACCCGAGCGAGCCACCCGCTGACCTGAACTTCGACCCAGCAACCGAAAAATCTGGCAACGAGCCCGTGGACGATTTCCAGGCTGAGTTCGAGCGACTGGTTCAACTTGACCAGGAATGGCGGGATCATTTTGCCCAAACCAACTTGCCCAGTCGTGCTTCCGCTGAGGAAGAAGAGAAACGGCAGTTCATGTTTGACTCCCTGGTCGCTGCGACCTCACTTCAGGAAATGCTGATCGAACAGGTGCGCGAATCAAGTCTGGCGGAGGACTTACGGCCGATCGCTGAAATGTTAATCGGCAACATCGATGACTACGGCTATCTCAAGGCTTCCGTCGATGAACTGACCGTCTCCACAGGTTTGCCGGGCGATAAAATTGCGGAGGTTCTTAAGATAATCCAGGCTTTCGAGCCGCCTGGCGTGGGGGCGCGGGATTTACGCGAATGCCTCATGCTTCAACTTGAGCGTTCAGGACAGCAGACAACTCTGGAATACCGAATTGTCAGCGAATTCATGGAGGCGTTGGGCAAGCGGCGCATTCCCGAAATCGCCCGTGGAACCGGCCGGGATGTCGAAGATGTGCAGGAGGCTCTCGAGCGAATCGCCCGGTTGGAGCCGCGTCCGGGACGCGCGTTTCTGCCTGACAATGACCAATATATTTTGCCTGAAGTGTTTGTGCATCGAACCGATGGAGACTTCGTGGTCACCACCAATAACGAGCAAATCCCTCATTTGCGCATCAGCAACACCTACAAGGATTTGATGGCGCAAGGCGAAAATTCCTCGGAAGTTCGGAATTACATTCGGGAAAAAATCCGGGCGGGAAAATTTCTCATAAAGAGCCTGCATCAGAGGCAGCAAACCATCCTGAATATCGCCAGGGAGATTGTTGAGCGTCAGCGCGAATTCATGGAAAAGGGTGTGTCGTGCCTTAAGCCGCTCACCATGGTGCAAGTGGCACAGGTCGTTGGCGTGCACGAGACCACAGTCAGCCGCGCTGTTTCAGGCAAGTACATGCAGACACCTCAGGGTATTTTCGAAATGAAATACTTCTTCACCGCCGGCATTCAGACGGCTCTCGGTGATGGGATGTCCAACACCAGCGTCAAAGATATGATTGCGGATATTTTCGGCCAGGAAGACACGGGCAAACCTCTCTCAGACCAGGAAGTCGTGCGAATGCTGAAAGAAAAAGGCATCGTCATCGCTCGAAGAACGGTTGCAAAATATCGGACCGAGCTGAACATCCTCCCTTCCAATCTGCGCAAAGTTTATTGAAGTGATATTCGTTGCCAGCGCGGCAGCCTGCGCCTTTCTTTAATCGTAACAGAATTTCCGGCAATACGGCTCCAAAACCGGCAAGACTGGGGCGAGGTATTTCTCGTACGCGTGCCAGCGAGCAACCGATCTGCTATACACTGGCCGGGTAACGTCCTGATAGGTCGGTGAGTAAAGCTGCTTCTGCCGGCTTTTTTCGTAGAATTTCGCCTGACTTTCATGCCAGGACTGGCCTAGAAACTCGGTGACCCGCCGTCCTTCTTTTTCCATGTCAGCAACGGTGTCTTCGTACCGGGTTTCAATCCAGGAAAAGCCTTCCCATTCTCGGACCGCCAGCCAGATATCCATCAGATCAGAATAATGTTTTGCGACCCTTTCGAAGCTCAGGAAGTTCACGTTGACAGCATTCAGCGGGATATTTTGGAAGTAACAACTGAGGACAACATCGCGGGGGTCGCGCAGGGCGATCAGCACACGTAATTCGGGAAAGACGCGCAGCCAGATCGGTAATCGCGCAGTGGGCGACGGATTTTTGTCTACCAAAAGCTTTCCATCCGCATTAGCGCCGAGTTCCTGTTTCAGCGCCTCGATATAAAGCCTGCGCAAAACATTGATACGCGCGCTGGAGTGTTCTCGAGTCTTGAGAAAACCCGGTTCAAGAACTTCCAAAAAAGCGGTCGGCTCATCCAGTGCGGCCATGGACGGATGGGCATCGAGGATTTGCTCCAGTAAAGTCGTACCGCTGCGAGGATGCCCCCCAAGAAATGCCAGGGCGGGAATCGGGTCGCGTTTTCGCTCTGGAAAGATTCTCCCCCATGTGCGGAGAATATCTTTTGGTTGGCTATTTGTGAAACGCCGGGCGCGCTCCGCTCCCCGGTCATATCCGGCGATGAGTAAATCAGTGTCCGTCAGCGCCCGGACAATTTGTTTGGCCTCGCAAAGCAGAGCCATTGCTTCATCAAATCGGTCCGTTCGATCAAGCACCTGCGCCAATTCGTAACGGCATGCGTAGCGGACATAAGGGTGCTTTGGCTCTGAGATAATTAAGTCTCGCAACCCACGTTCAGCCTTTTCGAGCTTGTTCTCACGCCGATCAATCACAGCCGAAAAGTACCGTGCCTGATCGTCACGCGGATCAATCGCCAGACATTCGCTAACGGCAAGACGTGCGCGATCAAGCTCATGTTGTTGTTCCAGCAGCACCGCCAGGCTGATGCGCGGATTGATCGCGAGAGGATCGGCAGCGGCCGCCTGGGCAAAACAGGTTCGAGCTCTATCCGGCAAGCGCCAAGCCTGGTACTGGTGGCCAATCATGCTCACGACCTCAGAGTTGCGCGGCGCAAGCTGGAGTGCTCTCGTCCACGCACGATCCGCCAGCTTGATATCACGCAATCGCGAGGCCGCGTTGCCATATTCGGCCCAGAGCACGGCTGCGCCGGGATATTGCCGGGTAAGCTTTTCATAAAGCGGAAGCGCCTCAGCAAAAGCATTTGCAAGCAGAAGTTCGCGCGCTTCGTTGTGCTTCCTTTGAAGATCCGCAGGGCTCATCAGTCGGACGCGTCTGCGTCTCATCCAAAAGATGCATGCGCAACCATCACATCACAACGTTAAAAGAAATTTAAAATAACCTTGCCCACACGATGTCGCCTCGGTTAGTCTTATATCACGCATCCGGAAGTATTTCTTGCTTGGGCAACAGGAAACGCTCTGAGACTGCATTTCTGAAACATAATACAAACTCCACTTCGATAAATATGAAGAAAATACGTCTTAAATCGAGTATTAACTCTCGCAAGCTGGCCTGCACAGTCTCTGCAGCAGCACTCATGCTTGGCGCCAGCCATGCCGCAACCGTTGGTTTCAATTTTCAAACCCACTATTGCACTGCGGCATCTTACAATGGCGCAATTGTCACTGCCCCTGCATTTGGCATTGCAACGAACTCCTGGGAGAGTCTGTTGCAAATGGACACGGGTTACGGTTGCACACCTGGCTATTACGTGCTCAACCAGACTGTTGACACAACCAGTTCGGGAGGCGGGCTGAACCCTCTGCCCAGCGGTTCCTTGAATATCACATGGTCCGGCTACACGGCGAATGTAAGCGGATTCGGAGGTTACACGCGTAATGCCCCTCACTACACCTATGGCGGAAATGGTCATAAACCAGGAAATGAAGAGGTTTACTGGGGATTCATCCGAGATGGAGTTAATTTCGGACCTGGCTCATCGGGCGGCGATAATAATCAGCCCGGCTATGTCATCGATATTACCGGGATGAAGACCCTTTTTCCCAGCACCCCTTATGCAGTTCAGTTGATTGCATCAGCGGATTCGATGCAGTACTTGACCAACGCCTTTATTATTGATGCTACTGCTAACACCACTCAATCGGTAATTTACCCAAGCACCCCTCCTGTTGGGGACGTTGGCGATACAACCTGGATTCGTGGCATCGGAGGTGGCCTCAGCACCGGTAGTGGTTCGGTTAATGCCGATCATCTCAAGATCATTGGCAACCGGGCAGCGCACGGCGGCGATAAGATCACTGGAACTAATTGGGCAAGCACGATTGCCGGCTTTATCGTAACGGATAAACCGGTTATCAGCATGCCTCCCAACCAGGTGCTGGTGTGTGCGGCCGACACAGTCGTGTGGGCAGGTTACGCAGTGGGTGTTCCGCCACTTTCCTATCAATGGCGCAAGAATGGGGCAGCCATCCCCGGCGCAACTACTACCACTTTTGGCCTCACAAACATAGCTGCCAGTGATATTGGAAATTATGACTTGCTGGTTACGAATCTTTATGGGTCTGCCGTAAGCCCTGTCGTATCCCCAGATCATCTAGCGATCACCGAGGGTAACAATTACGTGGTAGATTCCAACACCAACGGAGCGCCGCTTGATGGTTTGAATCTGGGCGCAACCTGGATCGCTAGCAGCGCCGGCCGAAGTGGAGTAATGAGTTTTGCCGGCGCGAGCGCGAACCAAATCGTCGTGCCCGGTCATACGAACCTCGACGTCGCAGCGGGAACCATCATGTTTTGGATGAAGAGCAGTGGTTTGGTCAATCCTTCCGGCAACGCGGCTACGCTATTTGATCGGCGTACAGGCAGCGGGGTTGTCATCGTTCAGACCGCAGACGGTCACATTGCGGTTCAAACCAGCCCGGCCTCCGCCCTGGATTTTACCAACACCACTGCGATCGCGGACGGGAATTGGCATCATGTTGCCTTGACTTTCGCGGCACAATCCGACGGCGGCGAAGTCCACCTCTATGTCGACGGCCTGTCCGATACTTCCACCGCCAATGGCGCTGCGTGGTCATGGCCGGCTGGACAGGAGATTGAATTGGGCCACTCTCATGACGCATTTTGGCAATCCTTCAATGGCCAGATGGACGACGTTCGCGTCTATAATCGCGCATTGACGGTTGCAGACGTCCTTATCATCAAGAATGGTGGAACTCCGGTGGATAACAGTGGGAATGTTCTTCGCCTTAACTTCGACACCGCGCCTGTAGCAGGAGTAACCCTTACATGGCAATGTCCGGGAAGCATTCTGCAATCATCCGGCCCCGTGGGCGGCACTTACTCGGACCTGACTTATGCTGTGTCGCCTTATTACAGCACATTGCGCACAGATACCAAATTCTATCGTTATCATGGCGTTCGCTCGCCTTCGTTGGTGATCGCGAATCCGTATTTGATGTAATTCTGTATTCGGTGCCGCTAACTTTTGGCGGAACTTATATGATACGCGCGGCCGGGAGTAAATTCCCGGCCGCTTCTTTTTTGGCTATGTTTCTAAGTAAATTCGTTTAAGCCACGTTCATGGACTTCGGTTTTATAAGAAACTGTTTGACGAACCTGTGAACGCACGTAAGTTTTCCAAAACGATCGAATCTTGGAAATTTGCGGTAATCTTCTTGAAGACTCGCCTACCCTGCTCGATCAGACAGTAGTCACGCATCGCACAATGAAAAGGCACCGTCTCAATTCAAACACCTCCGTTCGCAAAGCAGCATGCACCCTTTCTGCCGCGGCCCTTATGCTCGGGGTCAGTCACGCTGCTTCAATCGGTTTTAATTTCCAAGTCGATTATTGCGGGTCAACCGCAGCATATCGCAACAACGTTACCGCTACTGCCTTCGGCATCCCGGCCTCGAATTGGGAGAATCTAACCCCAATGATGACTGGGTACGGCGCACCACCCTGTGCTCAGCTTGCCTACACATTGAATGAAGTCATTAACACATCCTCTTCCACAGGCGGTCTAAATCCATTGCCGAACGGATCTTTGACCATCAATTGGAACGCTCCCACCGCAAATTGGAGTTTCTTTGGTGGTTATGATCGTCCAGGGCCTTATTACGAATTTAATGGATCAACAGTGCTTCCCGGTGAAGGCGAAGTGTACGCTGGATTTCTTCGAGATGGCATCAATTCAGGCCCGCCCGACGGCCTCCCGGATAACCCTCTGCACCTGGCTCCGTACACGGTGGATATCACCGGATTGAAAAGTGTTTTCACCAACACTCCCTTTGTAGTTGAACTGATTGCCTCGAGCGACTCCATGTATCATTTGACCAATGCCTTCATCATTGATGCGACTGCCTCCACGACTCAATCCGTGATCTATGCCAACCCTTCCCATCCAAAAGATCGGAACGATGCGCCGTGGATTCGGGGCCATGGCGGGGGACTGAGCACAGTCAGCACGGCGTTAACCAATGATCACATCAAGCTGGTTGGCAATTACCCACAACACTCCGCCAGCCTGGACGCTGACAAAACGCATTCTATCAACAATGCCAGCAGCATCGCGGGGTTCGTCATTACGGATAAACCAGTGGTGACAATGTCACCTCAATCGATCGGTGCGGTCACACATAATACGGTTACGTTGCGAATCATTGCCGCTGGCGTGCCTCCGCTCTCCTATCAATGGCGCAGCAACAGCGTGCCAATCAATGGCGCGACCAGCACGTCTTACAGCATACCTGACATTACCACCGGGGGAAATTATGATGTGGTAGTGACCAATGCTTACGGCTCTGCCACCAGCAAGACCTCCGTTGTGACGATAGATCGGATCCTCATTACGCGCGGCCCTGGTGCAGCCCTTAACACCATTACGTGGAAAACTCCCGGCGCAGTGCTACAATCTGCAACCGCAGTCAATGGTCCCTACGTGGATATATCGCCAACTGCTGTATCACCTTATCCTGCTCCAATCACGGCAACGCCAAAATTTTACCGCTACCGGCTCACAACGAATTCTATCAGCAGCAATCCTTACGACATGTGATAAATATTACTCGGGTCGCAATAACGATCCTCTTGATGCTCATCGCGAGCGTGAACTGCGTCCTAAGCAGCACACCGGAAAGCAAACCTCATACAACAACAGCTCAACATTACCTCTGCCATTTTACCGATAGTCCGCTTACAATTGATGGCCGCCTCGACAAACCGGCCTGGAAAGGAGCGTCCTGGTCGCGCGATTTTCAGGATATCGAGGGAGATTCCAAACCGAAGCCACGTTTCCGCACGCGAATCAAAATGCTTTGGGATGAGGATTTTTTCTATGTCGGTGCTGAATTGGAAGAGCCACACGTTTGGGCGACGCTCACCCAACATGATGCTGTCATCTTTCAGGATAACGATTTCGAAGTGTTTATTGATCCCGATGGCGATACCCTTAATTACTACGAGTTCGAAATCAACGCCCTCAACACCGGCTGGGACTTGCTCCTCGATAAACCCTATAAAGCTGGCGGCAAACCATCCAATGCATGGGAAATTCCGGGCTTGAAAACCGCTGTTCGCATCAACGGAACATTAAACAATCCTGCCGATAAAGATGTCGGCTGGACAGTCGAAATCGCCTTTCCCTGGAAGGTTCTTGCGCAATACTCCCACCAGAAAGCCCCGCCCGCCGAAGGCGACGATTGGCGAGTCAATTTTTCACGTGTGGAATGGCTGACGGAGATCGTGGACGGCAAATATCACAAGCTGCCGGGAAAAAAAGAAGATAACTGGGTATGGTCCCCGCAAGGCCTGGTCGATATGCATGTCCCCGAAAAATGGGGTTTCGTTCAGTTCACGCGCAAAACAAACCCATAATAAATCCTAAGCTATGGGTTAACAGCTTTGATGGCAAAAGGGGATTGCGCCAGCTTCACCTGGGGAAAAAGGCTTTTTCCATCCGGGCTATCGCGACGAGCGCTCTGCTCAGAAGCGACCAGGGCAAGAAACTCAACCTGGCTCCGATAGATTTTCTGGCCTCGGGCCGGTTTGGCTCGGTGATAGGAACCGTCGGGGCTTAATACACGCGCTTTGACATTGTCCGTCAATGAGCCCTCGAGGATTTCGTGAATCAACCGCTCACGAAGGTTCCCGTCCTCGATCGGAAAGGCCAATTCGATTCGCCGAAAAAAGTTGCGCGGCAGCCAATCCGCACTGGCGATGAAAAGCTGTGGCTGACACGCGTTTTCGAAATAGTAGACTCGGCTATGTTCCAAAAAGCGATCCACCACACTGCGAACAGTAATATTTTTACTGATGCCCTTCATGCCGGGACGAAGACAGCAGATGCCCCGGACAATCAGTTCAATTTTTACACCCGCTTCAGATGCGCGATATAAGGCTTCAATGATCTGGCGGTCGGCCAGGGAATTGAGCTTGGCAATGATGCGCGCGGGCAGACCCCTGCGAGCGCTCTCTGCTTCCCGTTCGATCAGGCCCAACAGGTGCTCATGCAATTGAAAAGGGGCAACCACCAGTTTATGTGTGCGCTGGAATTGGCAGATTCCCGTGAGCAAGTTGAAGAAATTTGTAATATCTTCTCCGAACTCAGGGCGGCAGGTGAACAAACCGATATCGGTGTACTGCTTCGCGGTGGTTGGGTTGTAATTTCCTGTGGCAAGATGCGCGTAGCGACGAATGTGGTGGCCCTCACGGCGGACAACCAGGCATGCCTTGGCATGGATTTTGTAACCGACCAACCCATAAACTACGTGCACTCCGGCCTCTTCCAAATGGCGCGCCCAATCGATATTTCGGGCTTCGTCAAATCGCGCGCGCAACTCCACCACCGCAGTGACCTGCTTGCCGTTTTTCACCGCGTTCTGCAATGCCCCAATGATGCGCGGGTCGCCGCCAGTGCGGTAAAGTGTTTGTTTGATCGCCAGCACCTCCGGGTCTGCGGCAGCTTGTTCAAGAAACTCGACCACACTGCTGAAATTCTCGTAAGGGTGGTGCAAAAGGATGTCACGTTCACGGATGGAGGCGAACAGATCCTCCTGGTCCCGTAAAGGCATAGCCACTGGCGCGACAAAGGGCGGGTCGCGCAATTCCGGCGAATGGTCTCCTTCATACAGCGCCATCAGCCGAGTGGGATTTAAGGGGCCATTGATCGAGTAAAGATCCTCTTCGCTGAGGCGAAACGTTTTGAGCAACGCATCGCGAATGAATTGGGGGCATTCATGATCCACTTCCAGTCTGACCGCATCGCCCTTTCGGCGATTGTGCAATTCATTTTCTACGGCCTTAAGCAGGTTAGCGCTTTCTTCTTCGTCGATGTAAAGCTCGCTGTTACGCGTGACGCGAAATGGCCAGTAACCCAGAATTGTGGTGCCCGGGAACAAATCCGCCAGATGGTGGCCAATGAGCCGGCTCAAATAGACGAAATCCCTCGCGGAGCCTTCGCGTGGCAGCTTGATCATTCGAGGCAGGATGCGAGGTATTTGAACCACGGCCAGATGCTTGTGCGTTTCCCGGTTTCGCTTCATCTCCAGACGCACGATCAAATTGAGCGAACGATTGAGCAATTGTGGAAAAGGATGAGCCGGGTCGATGGCAAGCGGCGTCAGCACTGGTCGGACCTGGGTTCGAAAGTATTGCGCCAGCCAGGCCACATCCGGCAACTCCAACTCGCCAAAATCAAGAATCCGCATGCCATTGGCGGCCAGAGCCGGTGAGAGATTCTCGCGCCAACAGGAGTAAAGATCATTTACCATCTGCCGAACCCGATGCACAATAGCCTTGAAAATTTCTGTTGCCGTCAATCCATCCATGCTGCGCTCGACCGTGTCGCTCTCAATTTGCTGCTTAATGCCGGCAACCCGAACTTCAAAGAATTCATCTAAATTGGAACTGGCGATGCAAAAGAATTTGAGACGCTCCAGCAAAGGGTTTTCGGGATCCAGCGCTTCATCGAGCACGCGCTGATTAAATTCAAGCCAACTCAGCTCGCGATTGATGAAATGCGCGGGGCCATAAGGGGTGGTTTTTGGTTTTACTGCCACGAATATGACAATCTAGCCGGGCAGCCCAGTTTTGGAAAGTGACAAAGAACTGATTAAGAAGGGAAAGAATGGAAAAGCAAACGCCTGCGTTTGGGAGTGCGCCCGTCCTCAGGCGCAGCAAGCTCCAGGCATTTCCACAGTTTTGACGGGTTCGAAGCGCAGAAGTTGGACCGAACGATTCTGCGCCCGAGGACGGGCGCACTCCGTTTCGAGAATTCCCGTTCAACGTGCTGTTCACTTTTTTTTGTGTGCTTTCGCTCTTTGCCATTGCACACTGGCTTGAGTGCATTTGGCCCATCTGCGCCTTCGTGATTTTCGGAATTACGCCCGCCTGGACACTGACTTTTCCCCGGGATTCCATTTGTTTGCCGGCAACAACGCTCAAGGAAAAACAAATCTGCTCGAAGCCATTTATCTGCTGGCCACGCTCCGCTCGTTTCGCGGTGTGGGCAGCGCCCAAATGCTGCGTCATGGAACCAAAGGGTATTTTGTTGGCGCAACGGTCATTGGCCAGGGACAACATGAAATCAAGATGTACTGGTCGACCCGCGAGCGCGCGCTCAGCCTGGACACTCAGCGAGTCCGTAAGGCAACAGATTATCTGGGAGTGCTGCGCACGGTCGTCTTTTGCACGGAAGATTTGCAATTAATCAAAGGACCAGGGCGCGCGCGTCGGCGTTTTTTGGATCTCCTGCTCTCTCAAACCCAGAATGGATATTTGACGTTGCTGTTGCGCTATGCTCATGCCCTGCGATCACGCAATGCCCTTCTGAAACGCCCAGCTCTCGACTCCATGGCTTTGGAAAGTTTCACCCGGGAACTGGTTACGGCCGGCGGAGAACTCACCAGGTTGCGCCATCAATTGCTCCCCGTATTCTCACCGCTGGTCAGTTCGGCTTATCGACGCATTGCGGTCGATAACGAGGATTTTCGTTTGGAGTACCAGCCGGGAATCAAAAGCGACTTCGCGGTCGAGCTCGCCCAGTCCCGCTCCCGTGAACAGACCTATCGCATGACTCTGATCGGCCCGCACCGCGACGAACTGAAACTACTTTTGAATGACCGCCCCCTGACGCAATTCGGCAGCGAAGGTCAGAAACGCACGCTAGCCATCGCCCTAAAACTGGCCCAGGCAGAATACGTCGGCCAGGTGCATGGCACTCCGCCGATCCTGCTCATTGATGATGTCATGGGAGAGCTGGACGCCAAAAGGCGCGCCGGGTTTTTGCCGCTTTTAAACCGAACACATCAGAGCTCAGGTCAAGTTTTTATGACAAGCACCGACGAAACCTGGGTGAAGGAGGTCAGCCGCGAAGTAAATCGTTGGGAAGTAAAGTCTGGCACCATTCGGTCCTGCGAATGGTAGGGCGTGTCACTCCGGGCGCGCCGATGCTTCGCAATCCATATGGGCGCGAACGGAGTGACGTGCCCTGCCACCCGTGAACCACCCCTCCATTATTTCAATTGCCAGGAAAAGTTTTTGGGAACATTTTAACCGATGCACAATCTCAATCACAGTAGCACATAGTTGCCATCACCTGCATCGCGTCGATATAACAATAAGGAAACTCTATGAATAACGCATCAACCCCCATGCTCAAGCGTTCCGGCCGCAAATTAGCGATGTGGATCGTTCTCGGCCTGATGCTGATAGCTGGAGTTGCCTCCTTACGCGGGCAGGGCCAGATCGCCAGCGGGACCGTTAGCTCATCCGGCAGCGGGCCTTACACCTATAGCCTCTCATTTAGTGATGGGGCCCTTGCTACCTCGCCAATCGGAAGTGTTTGGTATGCATGGATACCCGGTGGCTTCTTTTTGCCTGGAACTCCAACCAGTGCTTCCGCCCCCGCAGGATGGACAGCCACCGTCGCTGGCAATTCCGTTCAATTTGTCGCCAATTCGGCTGCCAACGATATTCTGGCAGGCCAATCGTTATCGGGCTTCAGTTATCAAGCAGCTTTTACACCCGCGCAGTTGGCCGCGGCGGCCAATTCAGGGCTTTCGGTTGCGTACTCGGGCGGCCTTTTTTCTGACGCTGGAGATACCTTCACGGTTCAAAGCGTGGTGCCGGAGCCATCTTCGCTGATGCTGCTCATTCCGGCTGGGGCAGCAATGTGGTTGGTTGGCCGACGCAGGCTCTGCACAACTGGATAAACAACGCAATCTTCAGATCGGTAAACGTACGGTGAACGTGCTGCCCTTATCTGGTTCGCTGGCGACCTCGATACTGCCATGGTGGACCTCAACAATCGCGTGGGCAATAGCCAAGCCTAGTCCGCTTCGACCGTCTGCTTGGGTGCGAGACTGGTCGGCGCGCCAAAATCGCTCAAAAATATGTGGAAAATTCTCCGCCGGAATCCCCACCCCGGTATCCGAAACCTTCAGAATAGCTGACTGGTCATCCTGCGCGCTTGAAACCTTAATCTCTCCCCCTTCCTTGTTGTAGTAAATCGCGTTGCTAATGAGGTTGGTTATCACCTGTTTGAGCCGGTCGGCGTCGCCCCGGCACTTCACCACGGACAAGGCGGACTGAATCGAAATACCTCGAGTCGCTGCCAACGGCCGAAGGTGCTCGACGGATTCAGCAGTTATCTGCCCAAGATCGACCTCATCTCGTCTCATCAGCTCCTGACCTGCATCGAGCCGGGCCAATTCGAGCAATGATTCGGTAAGCCCTCGCATTCGCTGAGCTGCGCGTTGGCACGCTTCAATCGTCTCGCGATATTCGGCGTTGGATCTTTCCCTCGTAAGCACGGACTGTGTTTGAGTCAGCATCACACTCACGGGCGTTCGCAACTCGTGAGCAGCATCCGAGGTAAAACGTGCTTGCTGCGCAAACGCAGCTTCCAATCGGGCGAAGGTTGAATTCAGCACTCCAGCCAATTGATCCAATTCGTTTTCGGTATCTCCAAAGGGAATGCGTTGAGAAAGATCACCGCTTGCGATTTTGGAAGCAGTGCCGCTGATTGCCTTGATTGGACGAATGGCGCGAGTGGAGAGCCACCACCCTCCCGCCAGACCAAACACGAGGACTGCGCTTCCTGCACCCAACAACAAACCCGCAAAGCGGTGCGTTTCAGCAATCTCCGGCCCAATATTCCTCCCTGTCAGAATACAATCGCCAGGAGGAGTATGAAGGAACATTTCTCGGTCTGCTCCTCTCATTCGGATCTGACTTGGGGTCGGGCCCGGTCCAATGTTTCGATTCCTTGAAACTTCACCGGGAAATGGCACTGCCGCGGGCGCGGACTCTGCGCGCGAAAGAATCCGCCCATCTCGCGTCCAAATCACATAATAATAGGCGTTGCTTACTGTACCCTCGAAAAGATTGAGAGCTTGCGATGGTAGATGCAGTTCCCTTTGCGGTGGGCCAAACCGCTCGCCTGGAAACCGAGATCTCTCCGGAGGCGGAACACCAGGCGGGTTTTGGGCATCTCTATCCGAGTCTGCCAATGCAGCGGGTGGATCAGGACGGATGTTTTCTGCTGTTGAATTTCCACTCTGCAGCCTCGGTTCGGCCCCACCTCGATTTGGGAGCGGATCACCTGGACGTGGCCGGGCCGAGAACTCCTCACCGGGTCTGCGGTTCGGTGGCGGAAACCGTTCGAAGGGCGGATTTCCAGGACCTTCGCCCCGGCGCATCAGGCCCCCAAGCATCGTCAAACGCTGTTGCAGTTCTTCGTCAATGCGGCGCAGTTGAGTGGCTCGCTGGAGTTGATATGCAGTCACGCCAAAGCCCGCCAGGACCAGCACCAGAAGGAACCCATGCCATAGCTGAAGCCGCCATCGGATGGAATTGAGGAACATGATTAAGGCGCCAAAAGCTTTGCCGCCACTGGAAGGTATAGCCCCTGTGCTAATTGCATTTTTGTGCGCGATGTCTGCATCTTTTCGACTTGGATCAATTCATGCAAATCAGTCGATGCAGTAGCCATGGCCACGCCGGGTAGTGATGAACTCCGCTCCCAGTTTCTTGCGAAGATTCGAGACATGCACATCGAGCAGATTGGAAAACGTGCTATCGTCTTCATCGAACAGGTGTTCGTAAAGCATGGTTCGCGTCACCACTTTGTGTTGATGCAGCGCAAGAAACTCCAGAAGGCTGTATTCGCGCGCGGTGAGCGTCACTGGCTCCCCTCCCCGACAAACCGTCCGACCGGCTGTGTCGATGCGGACTTCGCCAATTTCGATCAGGTGCTGAGTATGACCCGCCGCTCTTCGGATGAGAGCCCGCAACCGGGCGAGGAGTTCGGACAAATCGAACGGCTTGACAACGTAATCATCCGCGCCGGCATCGAGGCCGTGCACTCGGTCTCGTGCAGCGTCCCGCGCCGTGAGCATCAGCACCGGAGTTTTTTTGCCCTGGCGAAGCTTTTCTAAGAGGCCCCAGCCATCCAGTTTCGGCAGCATGACGTCCAGAACAACCGCGTCATAATCCCAGCTCTCCGCTTTGTATAAGCCCTCAATACCATCGGCTGCGGTATCAACAGCATACCCCTCCTCGCGCAAGGCGCGAGCAAGACTCGAAAGCAGGTCTGCCTCATCTTCTACAAGCAAAATTCTCATGCGCGCGACAATCGTGATTGTCTCATCTCCAGCATTCTTTTGCAGCTTAAAAACTGCATCAGGTTTGCAAGATCTATTACCACACACCTCAAGCATAATAGACCAAACCTTAAGCTTGGATGAAGTGCCTAAAAGTGTCTCAAAGTCGGCATCCTGAATGGGTTGCGCTAATTTTTATTTTTTTACTGCTTCACGTTCCCTTAAGGCTGGCCGGGGTAGTGTGTGCGCATGAAAGAGTATTTGCTCCGCTTCGTTAGCTCGCAGTTGACACGCATCGAGGTGTGGCAATCGGAAAACAATTCCTCCGTTCCGGATGGTGGCTCGCATATAACTGCCTGAAGCGAGGCGGAGGCAAAAACAACAGACAAAACAATAAATGAAAAAATCAAAACTAATGATCCTCGCGTTTGCGGTCGCAGGTCTCGCTTATAGTCTTACCGCTCAAGATGGCAATGCCCCGCAGTCTAACGGACCCGCCGCACAGCAAGACGGTCCCGGCAATCCTGGTCCGGACGGTCGAGGCCGGCCCGGACGGCGACGCATGCCCCCTCCCCCTCTCATCCAGGCGCTTGATGCGAATGGCGATGGCATTATTGACGAACAGGAAATCGCCAATGCACCAGCGGCGTTGAAAACGCTGGACAAAAATGGCGATGGCAAACTGACCCCGGACGAGTTGCGTCCGCCGCTGCCTCCAGAAGGTGAGCGCGGCCCAGGCGGACCCGGTTTTCACCGGCATCCGCGCAATGACCAGGGCCAAGACCAAGGTCAGGGACAGCAGGTCCCGCCTCCAAGTCAGTGAAGTGGATTAATCATGGTTCGTTCGAAGCGCCCTACCCGTCACATCGGGTAGGGTGCCTCTAAATACGTTGGTTGTGTTGAGTTGAAACAATAAGGCGGAAGCCTTCCGTCGCGTCAAATGTCCACGACCGAACAACGGCTGACGCTATTTGGCAGAAGCGAGGGTTTGGTATTACCGTCTGGTATGGCTTCGACGAAGCTAATTAGCGTCAAGGTCCCGAAGCAGCTCTTACGCTTTTGCCGGCGGCGGGTAAAGGACCCAGCCGGTTCGTGATCGCGGCGTTGGAGGAAAAGATTTCCCGGGGAAATCTCGATCAATGGGCACTCAAAACGAAACGAGGTCATCTCAAACCTCATTTTCTATTCGATATTTGATGAGATTGACTGTCTTCAGCAGCGAACCTCGACCCACGAAGCGGCCTATTCGTCGAGTTAAGGTGCGTCAAAATACTTGGTGGCTCACCAGGTGTAATGAGCCGTATAATTTACTTGTTGTTGCTCATCGGGTTTTAGTTGGACCTGAAATTCGATGGTTTGCGCATCCTTTTTGAGAAAGTCTTGGGATTTTTTCGTGATTTCCCAGTTTACCCATCGATACAAATGTTCGACTACACGAATGGTAACGGGCTCCTTTTTATGATTTCTCAACGTGATTTCGAATGATTCATCGATCCGGGGAGGGTGCGGCTGAATGCCCGCTGAAGCAGCAACCGGCAGCCCCGTGGCCGGGTCAATGGTCTGCACGCCAGAACCATAGCCCAGGTCGATTTTGAAGTCTGTCCTCTTGCGTTCTCCCACCAGATCGAAAGCATTACCCGTGGTCAAGCGAATCTGTTCATCGCGCGGGGTATGGTCGATCGTATTTTCGCCGGTGAACTCCATTTGTCCTCCGGCATCCCGCCGGTAAAGGCGCAATCGCCCTTTCGGCAAGGACAGCCCAAGATGATTCGCAGCCGAGTTTTTGAATTCGCGCATGACCCATACCTTTGGATTCGATGCCGTCCCATATTCTGCCTCGGTATGAAGAACATCCGGACTCCAGTTTTGCTCCATCCCGATCCGCGCCCCGTCATAGATGTAAATGACCGCCGAATTCACGCCTTCGGCCCGAACAAATTCCACCTGCTTCTTCTCACGGTCCAGCAGGGTCGTTCGGTTTTCGAGCGTATAGAGATGGTAATCATCGAAGGTCTTTTCAGTGACCGGAGGGGCCAGGGCGCCGCCAAGACCTCCACCACCCCCCATGCCTGCGCGCAGGTGCGGTACATTCTGAATCTTATGGACGTCGCCGGCCATTAGTTTGATGCGCGCGTCTTCGAAAGACTTTCCGCTTCCGTTGTCCATAGTCACCCATCCCACGATGTCCAGCGTGTTCCCCTGCTCCGGCAGCACAAGGTTATAATCAGCCTCCCAGCGCATCTCTCCTGTGACGTAGCTCACCTCGGCATCAAACCTCGCCGCCTGATCGCTCCTAATCAGCCACTGCAGCGTCGGCTTCATGATTGCGTTGTCCGTCAATGCAGGAAAAATCGGCTGACCGGGCAGGCTGAACCGCAGCTTTCCATCCACTTCGATTATCGGCTGCAGGCCGGGATTGCCATATGTTGGCGAGAAGACTTGGCCGCTGCCGCCGCGAACGATCTTGCCATGGATCAGTTCGCGCCGAGTTTGTCCTGCTTCAGAAGTAACGACCTCAAAATCGATGGTCTTTCCTTCATTTAGTATCAGCATCATCTCCTGGGAAACAGGATCGCCGCGGTAATTCTGCTCCAGTACCTGGAACAGATGCTTGCCTGATGGATCAAGCAAGATCACCGAACTAGGCTCGACAAAAGCCGTGGCCTCGGCAAATCGAACCTGGCTGGTTCCCTGACGCAGATCCAGCGCCACTCTGTCACGCACCACCGCAAAGTTCTGATTATAAATCGTCAACGCCAACTCACCCGCCGCACCCACGCCACACGGCAACGCCGCCATAAAAAGATTGATTAAAATCAGAGAACGCCCGATTCCTGTTTTCATATTAAGAATCCGATGGTTGAGTTGAACAGTTTTTACCACAAATCCCTCACTTTTGAATAAATAAATCGGCCGAGCTTGACAGAAAATTTTCTATACTGGACATTTGTCCAGTATGAGAGAACTCACCGAGCGGCAGCAACAGATTCTTCGCTTTATTCAAAGCAAAGCTTCGGCAGGACTGAGTCCAACGTTGCGCGAAATTGCCGCGCACTTTCGTTTCCGCAGCCCCAATGCTGCTCTTTCGCATGTCCAGGCCTTGCTGGCCAAACGAGCCCTTAAGAATCTACCTGGGCGCGCCCGTTCTCTGCAACTCGCGGAGCCTTACGCGCCCAAAACGCGCTCGCGGCCGCAAGTTGTTTATGTCCCAATCTATGGTGTTATTCCAGCCGGTTTGCCGAAAGATGCTACTCAGGAGGAAGAAGGCTGTGTTTTAATCGATGTGGGAACACTGGGAATCAAGCCCAGCGCGCGCACCTTCGGTCTCCAGGTACGGGGGGATTCCATGCTCGGCAAACATATTGTGGATGGAGATATCGCTATCATCGAGCACGGTGTGCAGCCGCGTTCGGGCGATGTAGTGGCGGCGCTGATTGATGGCCAGGTCACGCTGAAAACTTTTATCATGCAACGAAACAAACCCTGGTTGCGCGCGGAAAACCCGCGTTATCCCGACCTGATTCCGCAAGAGGAGTTGCAGATACAAGGGGTAATGGTGGCGCTGGTGAGGAAGAGGAAGTGAACGGAGTAATAAAGTAATGGGATGTTGGAGCAATGGAGTAATGAGCCAGGATAACGCATCGCCTGTCAGTTCCCACCACTCCACCACTCCACCACTCCACCACTCCAGCCCCCCCCACCGTTCCATCGTTCATTTAGACGCTGACGCTTTTTTCGCTTCGGTCGAGCAGGCGGCGGATCCGCGTTTGCGGGGCAAGCCGATAGCTGTCGGCGGAGAAAAGCGCGGCATTATCGCCTCGGCATCCTACGAAGCGCGTCAATTTGGCATCTACACCCCGATGCCCACCATCATGGCCCGCCGGCTCTGCCCCAAGCTCATTTTGCTGAGCGGTGATTTCGAGAAATACGAGCTCTTCTCGCGCTTAATGTTTTCTTACGTCTATGACTTCACACCGGACGTCGAAATCGGTTCGATCGACGAAGGTTACTTCGATTTGACCGGTGTGCGCAAACCCGCGGTAACTGTGGCTGAGACAGTCCGGCATGCTATTCACCAGGCCCTCAAACTCTCAGTGAGTGAAGGCATCGCAGCCAACAAACTCGTCAGTCAGATTGCGTCCAAACTGAAAAAACCCGCTGCGTTTGAGTTTGTGCCCACGGGCCGTGAAGCGGAATTTCTGTCCCCTCTGGCCAATAAATGGCTGCCGGGGATTGGTCCAAAGCTGGGCAATCAGTTCAATGCAGCGGGATTGGCGCGTATCGGGCAAATTGCGCACACACCCGTCGAGTTGTTGGGATTGCTCATTGGCAATCGGGCGCCGCAATTGAGAAACTTTGCTCGAGGCATCGATGAGCGGCCGGTTGTTCCAGTGCGCACCCCCGCTAAATCCTACGGTGAACAGGAAACCTTCGCTGTCGATACCACTGACGAACAATTCCTCGAGGCGACCTTGCGGCGGATGGCGGACAAACTCATGGCCAAAGTGCGCGAAGATCGCAAAAGCATCCGCACCCTCACTGTAAAGGTTCGCTATAACGACATGGATGAACAGCAGGCCAGCCAAAGCCTGAAAGAACCCACTGACCTCGAAACGGATATCTATTCCCAAACCTCCGCGCTGCTGCGCAAAGCGTGGCAACGCCGCGTCAGCCTGCGCCTGGTCTCAGTCAAACTTTCCAATGTTTACGAGGGCCGTTTTTGGAGCGGCCTCATTCTCGATGCCTCGTCGCGCCGACACGATGCTCAGCAACGGCTGGTTGATGTGGTCGATCAATTGCGTATGAAATTTGGCCGCGGCGTGGTCCTGCGCGGCCATGATTTTACTCTGCGCAGTTCGAGTGCGACCGAGCTTCAAGGCGGGACACACCTGACTCGCCAGGTTTCACGAGGAAATCTCTTAGCACCTCCAAAATCACAGAAACGCGAAGGTCACAGAGAAGATAAACAATCAGAACCCTCTGCGTCCTTCGCGGCTCTGCGGACGTCCCCCGGCTTTGATTCCGGCGTGTCACGTGACACGCCTTGCCCATCACTCAACGAATCCCCCACACCCTACCAGGCCGCCATCCTGCAACGGCAGCGTCTGGGAAATGATGCTGTGCGCCAATTGGCCCTGGCCCATGCGCGGAAGACGGCCAACCCCTCTCCAGAACTCCGTTTCCGAACGCAACCTGAATCTCCAGGTTCAGGTTTACAGGACCGCGCTCCGGGCTCATTCAAGCGTCATGATGGACAATTTGCGCTGCCTATTCCGCTGAATGTCCACAGCTACTACTCCTTTCTCGATTCCACCCTTTCTCCCAGGGCCATCATTGATTTGGCCAAACGCCACGAATTGCCCGCGATTGCGTTGACGGACAAAAACAATCTGCATGGCGCTGTGGAATTCGCGCAGGCGGCAGCGGAAGCGGGTATCAAACCTATCATTGGCGCAGAACTCGACTGGCAGGGCCATCGACTCTGCCTCTATGTCGAAAACCAAAAAGGTTATGAGAATCTCTGCCGAATCCTGTCCGCGAAAGTAAAACGCGTCTCCCCTCAGCCGGATCGCGTGCAGTCCGCATGCTCTCCATTTGATTTCGATACCAACGGCCTGCTGGCTCTCAGTTCCAGTCCTATGCTTGCCTCGTCTTTCCCCGGACGTTTTTACCTCGAACTCCATACCCTCGATGCATTCGAAAAACGTCCGGCTTCCCTGCCCTGCGTGGCCTCTTTCCCCACCCACTACGAACTCCCCTCCGACCGCTGGAAGTACAACATCATTCAAAGCATCCGCACTCTGACTTTGCTTCGCCAACAACATCCGGAAAAGCGCATGGAGGGTGACTACCATTTCCGCGCCGCAGCCGAAATGCAGAAGCAATTTTCCAGCCATCCCGAACTGCTCGCACACAGCCGCGAAATTGCCGAGCGCTGCTCGTTCACTTTTTCCCTCGGCAAACCACAATTTCCCGGCTACCTGCCCCCGGACGGTTCGTCACCTGCCGTTTACTTGCGCCGGCTGGTGATGGAAGGCCTCCAGCGCCGTTATCCAAAAAAACACGCCCAGTTCAAACCACAGCTCGAACAGGAGTTAGCCATCATTACTGATGTGGGTTACGAAGAATATTTTCTCGTCATGTGGGATATTCTCCAGGAGTGCCGCCGGCGCGGGATCGAATGGATCACTCGCGGCAGCGCGGCTGACTCGCTCGCCTGCTATTGCCTTGAGATCAGCGGCGTTTGCCCCATCCGCTTTGACCTTTATTTCCGCCGCTTCCTTAACAAAGACCGAATGGCGCTCAACAAACTGCCCGATATCGACGTCGATTTTCCCCATGACCGCAAAGACGACGTGGTTGATTTAATCTTCGAAAAATTTAAGCCCGAGAATACTGCCATTGTGGGTGGCTTCTCCACTTTCCAATCCCGCAGCGCCTTCGCCGAGATCGCCAAAGTTCTCGGTGTTTCCGAGTTCCAGGTCCGCCGCATCACCGAGCGGCTGCCGAATTTTTCCCGGGCGAGTGAACTGACGGAAGCCGTCGCCATTACGAAGGAATGCCACGACTTGCCCTTTCAGGAAGAGCCCTATCGAACCGCATTGGAATTGGCGGCATTTCTCGATGGTTTCCCGCGTTACCCGAAAATGCATCCGTGCGGCGTTGTGCTCTCGCGCCAACCGATGGTCGAAATCACCCCTTGCTTCACTTCCGCCAAAGGCTATCCCACCACTCACTTTGACATGGATTCCATCGAAGCGATCGGTTTAGTGAAAATGGATGTATTGGCCCAGGGAGGGCTGGCAGTGATGCGGGATGTGCAGCAAATGCTAGCCCGAAATTCAAAGCGAGTGGAGCGCGGACATTCCTGTCCAATACCACTAGGAATTGGTCCTTATCCCGGAGGGATTGTTGATAATAGCCCAACGTTTAAACGTTGGGTACAGGGCCAATGCCGGCCAAGTCCCGAAGGGACGGCTGAGGCACCCCACGTTGGCGTGAACCATCCTTTCGGGACGGAACTTGACGGTAGCCCCAACGTTGAAACGTTGGGCTATTTTCACATGTCCCTTCGGGACAGAGATTTAGCCAATGAAGGATCTCAAGATTTCTTCAACGCGAAATCGGACCATGAACTTGGAAAGCACGTCCTCTCCTCCAAAGGAGGAGAGGGAGAAGAATTCCACGCTGTTGCGCCATCACCGCAGTCCGGCGTTCAGATTTCGGATTTCGGTTTTTTGGAACCCTGGACCGATCCGCAGGTTTGGCAACTGATTGCCTCTGGCAACGCCCGTGCTGTGCATCACATCGAAAGCCCCGCCATGATCTCACTCTGCAAGATGTGCGATGTGCGGGACATCGACACCTTGATTGCGATTGTTTCCGTCATCCGGCCCGGGGCGGCCAACGAGAGCAAGAAAATGGAATTTGCGCGCCGTTATCAAGGCCTCAGCCCCACATGTTACCCGCATCCTTCACTCCAGGCCTGCCTGCACAGCACTTATGGGCTGGTCGTTTATGAAGAACACATTCTTCAGATCTGCGAAGCCTTTGCCGGATTGCCGCCCGGCCGAGCCGATGTTCTTCGGCGCGCCCTCGGCAAGGACAAAATCGAATTGATCGCCCAAATCCAAAACGAATTTGGTGATTGCGCCCGTAAACTTGGACGCACCGAAACGGAAATTGCCGAAGTCTGGGAACTGGTTGCCGGGTTTCGAGGTTACGCCTTTTGCAAAGCGCACAGCACCGCTTATGGCATCGAAGCTTACCAGGCTGCGTGGCTCAAACTCCATTTTCCAGCCGAATTCATGGCAGCAGTCCTGACCAACGGAAAAGGTTTTTACAATCCGCTGGTCTATGTCCTTGAATGCCATCGGCTCGGTATTTCTCTGCTACCACCGTCGGTAAATGACCCCGGACCTGCCTTCAATGTAATAACAACCGAGTGTCAAGTGAACACGCTTCCCCTGCCCCCCGCTCCACGCTCCACGCTCCACGCTCCCTGCTCCCCACTCCCCGCTCCCGCCCAAATCCGCGTCCCTGCTCTAAACGTGAAAGGCCTTACCACCCGCACCAAAGACGCGATCCTGCGTGAACGCAACCGCCGCGTATTTTCCACATTAGCAGATTTTTTCCAGAGAGTTGAGCCGCTCCCGGAAGAAATGGAATCTCTCATACGCGCCGGTGCTTTTGACGAGTTCGGCAAGTCCCGCACGGCGCAATATTGGGAATTTAAAGCTCTGGCCGGCGAAGGAGAATCGATCGAGGGTCGAAAACGGGACACACCTCGCCACTCGGAGCAACTTCCGCTTTTCCAGAACGCCAGCCTCACCCGCCTGCCATCGGTGCCGCTTTCCGAGCCCGATCGGCTGCAGCGGCTGCGCGCCGAAGAAGAGCTCCTGGGTTACCCCGTCAGCGGACATCCACTCGAACTCTTTCCCGACATTGCCTGGGAAACCTACTGCCCGATCAACCGTCTTGGCGATCACATCGGCGAGCAAATCGTCACCTGCGGTTTGGTGATTGAGCAACGCCTCTTTCACCAGGTTACCGGCGAGCCCATGAAGTTCATCACCATTAGTGATTGGACCGGCATAGTCGAAACCGAACTCTTCGCCAAAACCTACAAATCTTACGGCCTGACCACCATTCGTTATCGCGTACTGGAAATCACGGCCATCGTGGAACCTTTCGAAAACGGCCGCGGTCACACCCTGCGCGTTCTACGCGCCGGCAAGCCCCGAACCAGGAAATCCGCTCGCACTGCGAAGGATGCGGCATTGGCGCAAGATCCCGCGAAACGTATGGACTGCGCCGTATTCCGGCGCTTTTAGCTCTTTCAGAATGCCTTTTGCGCAGCGCCGAGAAGAATGCCTAAGACGATCCAGTCATTTCCACCCTCTCCGGCGTCATCTTCGCCCTGAGCCGCTCCATGTTCGCTTCGATCCGTTGTAAATACTCATTCGGTCCGGATGGAAAAGGATCGTTCAAGTACCGATACAGACCGCCAAAATCCCGCTCCAATTTTACGAGCACATACTTCTCCCAGAACGACGGCGTCTTGTGCATCAGGTCGGTTGCGCTGGAAAACGCGCCAATAAAATGAGTCCGATCCGTTACGTGCCGCGTTGCTTCGGCAAATTCAGAATATAAAACTGGCAATTTATCGACGTAATCCTCGGCCGCCATTTGCCCCAGCAAATCCGCCGTGCCTAGCGAAAAGCCGACAGTCTTTTCCAAAGAATCCTGAAAGGGAATGACGCTTAACGCTGCATCCACTCCTGTGCAGTGAATCATGTTTTGCACAGCCTGGATCTCCTTTGCGCCAAAGGATTTCTCGGTCAATAGCTGCTCCGCAAATTGCGCGCTACGCGTCACATGCTCGATCGTATATTTCGCGCCCGTACCCGTGGTGTCATCCCGCTTCTTGAGATAGCCGGTATCATGCAACAGGATTGCCAAAATCCCCAGTTCGACAATGCGTTGGGTTAACCTCGGTTCCCCTCCCGCTAAATGGCGTCCACGCAACAACCGCGCCATGCAAAGAGTACCCTGCAATGTGTGTTCGAAATCATGGTACCGGGCATCCACTGCCTGATAATCCTGGTACCGCCCGGTAAAACACTCCTGTCCCCAACCGAACACCCGCGGCACGAAAAACTTATCGCCGCTGGGAAACATGCTCAAATACGCCTCCTGCACCGCGTTTTCAACCGCAGCCGCATCTTTAGTGACTACCGGCTCAAACATTTCCAGCGCATATTAGAGTCTCGTCCAAAAATTGCACGAGATTTATGTTAGGGAGCGCTAAAGCTTCACAAAACTTGTGACACATCAGCCGTCCGGGGGACTCAGACTTGTTTTAACTCCCCTTTTGACGGATCATCTACCCTATGCATCATGGGCATAATCCGCACGCCGATCCGACGCTGAAAGCAAAGTCGCGTTCGACCTGGGAAATCCTCAGACGGGTTGCAGTTTATTTGCGCCCGTACAAAGGAATGGCTTTTGCCACCATCGCTTGCGCTGTGCTGTCTCTCGCTTTTTCCCTGGCGTATCCCAAGCTGACCCAGTTTGTGGTCGATGATGTGATTGGACGACGACGCGTCGATCTCCTGACGCCAACAATGCTCGTCCTGCTTGCCGCTTTCCTCCTCCGGGATCTTTTCAACAGTCTGCGCATTCGAATCAACAATACTTTCGAGCAAAATGTAATCTACGACATGCGCCGGCATGTTTACGCCTGCTTGCAGCGTTTACCGGTCAACTACTTCGATCAAAGAGCATCGGGCGACCTCATGACACGAGTGATCGAGGACGTTAACTCTGTCGAACGTGTATTGATTGATGGCACAGAGCAAGGGAGCGTCGCGTTGCTTGGCGTCGTTGGGGTCGCAGCCATCATGTTCGCCACAAATCCATTGCTAGCGCTGGTTGCGCTGATTCCCTTGCCGCTGCTGACCGGTGGCGCCCTCTGGTACACACTGACGGCCCATAAGCGTTATCGGCTTCAGCGCGAAGCTGCGAGTGCGATGAATGCTTTGTTGATGGACAACCTTCAGGGTGTGCGGCAAATCAAAGCTTTCGGCCGAGAAGACCATGAGGACGAACGTTTCACTCAACGAGCGGACGATCTACGGAAGGGAACCCTGGCCGTCATGCGTGTTTGGGCAGCGTACTCCCCCGCGATGTCCTTTGCCGCTGCGCTCGGCATGGGCCTGGTGCTATGGGTTGGGGGACGCCAAGTGCTCGGCGGCGAAATGACTTTGGGCCAACTGATCGGGTTTTTGTTTTATCTCGGTCTTTTTTATGAGCCAATGGCCCGCCTCCATGGACTTAACCAGATGGTGCAGGCTGCTCGCGCCGCTGGGGAGCGGGTTTTCGATATTTTAGATGCTCCAGTCGAAAGAGCATCAAATCATCTGCCACAGGCATTATTACGCCCGCCCGTTCGGGGGGAAGTGGTTTATGAAAATGTCGGCTTTGCATATACACCCGAGCGTATTGTTCTGCAGAATATCTCGCTGCGGGCGCAACCGGGAGAGATGGTCGCCCTGGTAGGTCCTACCGGTGCCGGCAAATCGACACTGGTGAACTTGCTGCCGGTATTTTATGAGCTCACCTCGGGTCGGATTACCATAGACGATCAGGACTTGAGCGGGATTAAGCTCTCCTCCCTAAGAGAACAAATCAGCGTTGTGAGCCAGGAGGCTTTCCTTTTCAACGGCACAATCCGCGAAAACATTTTGTATGGCCGTTTGGATGCCTCAGAGGCTGAGCTCATTGCCGCCTCCCGAGCCGCCAACTGTCATGAATTTATCAGCCGTCTTCCGCAACTCTATGATTCTCGCGTGGGTGAGCGAGGTGTAAAACTGAGCGTCGGCGAAAAGCAGCGGGTGAGTATCGCCAGAGCCTTGTTAAAAGATGCGCCAATTCTCATCCTCGACGAGGCCACTGCCAGTGTCGATACCGCAACCGAGAAGCTGATTCAACAGGCATTGGAGCGGCTGATGGCCAACCGAACCAGTTTTGTCATCGCTCATCGGCTTAGCACCATTCGTAAAGCCAGCCAAATCCTAGTCATGCGCCACGGGCAAATCATCGAGCGCGGAACACATGAAGAACTGGCCGCATTGGATGGGCTATATGGAAAACTGGCCAGAATTCAAGGGACGACTTTTATCGAAGAAAGTTTCGAACAGTTAGAGACGGTGGCATGATTACCAGGCCATGATGTGAAAGAACTATTCAGGAGAGGTTTTGTTCTCTTCGGTTTTTTTTTGGACCTTCAGCCGGCGAGCCTCCCAATCAGCCCAACTTGCGGCCCACTTCTCTCCGGTCAAAGCGCTTTGGGCCCGCGGCCATGCCTCGTCCAGAGCTTTCATCTCGCGTTTCACGCCATTGCGGTCGCTCCATTTCAAATAGGACTCAATTAAATTCAAGCGATTTTCTGGATAATCCCGCGCGGCTTCTATTGCCCGCAGCAAATGCTTCTTTGCGAGAGTCCGGCTGCCAATGCTAATCAGCGCGGGAGCGTCGCGATAAAGCAATCCCAGGTTGCGGTCGGGACCGCCGAAATCAAACGCGGGGTTGAGATCTCGGGCAACGCTGAATTCGCTTTCCATTTCTGTGACAAGTTTAAGAGCGCCGATGCCTCGAGTTTGAGCGAGTTGTGCCAGATTCATGCCCAAATAATAATGACCGGGCGCGGAGTCGGATTCGCGAGCAATTAATTGTTTGCAGGCAGCAACTCCCTGGTCCGCGATCTCAATGCGCTGCGCGCTGTTCGTTGCGAACTCCGCAAGGTCGAAACAAGCCCGGGCAAACTGCCAGGCGGCTTGCGAATCGCGTGGCAAACTCCGGTACCGCGCCTTCGCCTCCTGGAATGTCCGTGACGCCAAAGCCGCAGCGTTGGTAAACGCGGCGGAAAGGTTAGGCCTAAAAAGCTGAAGACTGAACAAAAGAACCACCAAAACCGCGAAACGGTTGGCCACACATGACTGGTCTCGTTTGTTCACGCGCATATCTGCTGCATGGACAGCGCAACTAAGTGAGCAAACTTCGTGCCTTCGCCAAGGCCTCCTCCAATTTGCTGACATCTTTTCCGCCGCCACGGGCGTTTTCCGGGCGACCGCCCCCCTTTCCTCCGACTATGGGGGCAATTGTTTGGATGATTTTGCCTGCCTGAACCAGTTTCGTGAGTTCGGGTGAAACCGTCGCAAGCAAGGCGACACTGCCGTTAGACGCTCCGCCCAATATCACCACCCCTTGAAACTGGCCTTTAAGCGAATCCGCAACGGCCTGGAGGGTATCGCCATCGGCAGGCCCGATATTCTCGATGATCGCGCGCATTGATCCGAATGATTGCGCTTTATCTTTAAGGGAGCGCGCGGTTTCGAGTGCCTGCTTTTGAGTTGCTGACTTCAGTTGCTTTTCCAGCTCTTTCTGGTGGGCAAGCAATGCTTCTATCTTCTTCTCCAGTTCGCCCACAGGGGAATTGACTTTGCCAGCCACGGCTCTAATCAGTTGGAGCTGGTCATTGGCCTGTTTGTAGGCCTCAGTGCCGGCGATGGCCTCAATGCGGCGGACCCCTGCGGCGATGGCTGACTCGGCAACAATTCGGAACAGCCCAATCTCGCCTGTGGCCCGCGTATGAGTGCCACCGCACAGTTCCATCGAATAGCCATCGAGAGTCTGTGGCTTGCCGCCGATTTGGACCACTCTGACCCTGTCCCCATATTTATCTCCAAAAAATTGCATTACATCTTTCCGAGATTTGACTTCGGTGTAAGGCACCTCTATCCAACTCACGCTGGTATTTTCGAGGATGCGCTCGTTGACCAGTTTTTCGACATCGGCGACTTGCTGAGAAGTAAGGGCTCCGCCGTTAAAATCGAAGGTAAGTTTTTCTGGGCCGACATAAGATCCTTTTTGAGTAGCATCCTTGCTGACGACTTCATGCAAGGCCCAGTGAAGAATGTGAGTGACCGTGTGATGCCGTTGGATGGCATGGCGGCGAGGCCGATCGACAGTGAGATTGACCACCGTGCCGACTAACGGATCTTCTGGGATCTTCGATGCGGATTTTGAATTTTCAGAGCCCAGGAAATGGAGCCAGGTATTTCCAGCTTTCTGCGTGCTGATGATCGGCCAGAATTCGTTTGCACTTTTGATTTCTCCTGTGTCGCCGACCTGTCCGCCCATCTCCGCGTACAGCGGGGATGTGTCCAGAATGACAGCGATTTTGTCTTTGATCTCAAGAACTTCGAGAACCTTTGCGGAGGCTTTAAGCCTTTCGTAACCGACAAACTGTGTGGGAGTGCTCGTCTGAATCTGCGAGAGTTCGATAACGGTTTTCTTTTGAGCTGCGCGGGCGCGGGCTCGCTGCTCCTCCATCAGCTTGTTGAATTCTTCGACGTCAACATCCATGTGATGTTCCCGCGCCATAAGCTGGGTGAGATCGAGCGGAAACCCGTAGGTGTCGTACAGAGTAAACGCCATTTGACCTGACATAAAGCTCGTTACAGCGACGCCGGATTTAGCCGCGTTGACACGATCACGCCGGCTGTTTTCCAAATACCCGTTAAATATTTCGATTCCACGATCCAACGTCTCATTGAACGCCGTCTCTTCGTCTTGAATGACTTCCTCGATACTTTCTTGTTTTGCGCGGAGCTCAGGAAATACATGCCCCATATTTTCAGAAAGCACATGCACCAATTTATAAAAAAATGCTTGATGGAAGCCGAGCGTGCGGCCATAGCGAACTGCGCGGCGTAAAATCCGGCGCAGAACGTATCCGCGGCTTTCGTTTGAAGGTCTGATTCCATCAGCAATGGCAAAACTTAATGTGCGTATGTGGTCTGCGATTACCCGAAAAGCGATATCAATTTTCTCCTGTGGCGTATCACCGGTGCTGCCTGGTTTAGGCAACGTGCCGGTGTATTTTTTATCGGAAAGCCTCGCCAGTTCAGCAAAAAGCGAGGTGAAGATATCGGTGTTGTAGGCCGAGGGCAGTTCCGAAAACTCCTTAAAACCGCGAGTGCCCGCGTAAAAACCAGCGATGCGATCAAACCCCATCCCAGTATCGACATGTTTAGCAGGCAGAGGAGAATACGTCCCATCTGGGTTTGCGTTGAACTGGATGAAGACATGATTCCAGATCTCAATACATCGCTGAGAACCAGTGTTGACAAGCGAGCGCGCCGCCGACTCATCGTCGGAAGCAAGCAGATTGAAATGGATTTCTGAGCACGGGCCGCATGGGCCAGTCTCGCCCATCATCCAGAAGTTGTCTTTTTTGTTCCCGTGCACGATGTGGACCTTTGGATCCAATCCTTCCTTCCGGAAAATTTCGGTCCAGATATCGGAGGCTTCCTGATCAAACTCAGCAGGGTCAGCTTTGGACTTATCCGGCAAATAGACGGTGGCGAATAGCCGCTTCGGAGGAATACCCCATATTTTGGTCAGCAATTCCCAACCCCAATTGAGTGATTCCCTTTTGAAATAGTCGCCGAAAGACCAGTTCCCCAGCATTTCAAAAAACGTGAGGTGATACGTGTCGAGACCGACATCTTCGAGATCATTGTGTTTGCCTCCAGCTCGGATGCATTTCTGCGTATCGGCCGCGCGCGTATCCGCTCCGGGAACTACTCCTGGCCATTTCGACACATCAGGAGCCTGCTGGCCAAGGAAAATGGGCACAAACTGGTTCATACCCGCATTGGTGAATAGCAGATTCGGAGAGGCAGGCATCAGACTCGCTGAGGGAACAATCGTGTGGCCCTTCGCCTTAAAAAAGTCTAAAAAGGATTGCCTGATTTCAGCACTGGTCATTTGTTCTTTTGGTTAAACCATCAAAACTGCGAGGCATCGGAAGCGTCGAACCGCCTCAAAACGCACATGCTGACTTTAGCAGATGGCACGCACAAGGAACGCAAAATCGTTGCGATTTCGTCCTGGCGAGCCCATCTCTCCTGTTTGAATTAATACGGGGCATCACTCGCGTCATCACCACAATTGTGGCGCGCCCCCCGGCGACGCGGGTGTGCCCCGTCTTCGCGTTGGCGAAGCTGGTTTTACATTATTCTATTTCCGAATCATGCAACATCGTGTCTTCGCCCTGTCCATCAAAAGGCGAATGGCCAAGTCTGCTCCCCCTGCCCCGAGGCCGGGAGCCCAAATGGAGAAGGGCTACCCGTGCCTCGGAGCGTGGTATGGAGGAAGAGTCCCCAGCAAAGCCCCGCCGTTTTCAACCAGCCAGAGCTTTATGCTCAGAATTCCATTCGGTCCCGTCACCCTTCGGTTTCCCAACTAGTGCCTTGGCGCGCGAAAAAATGTCATTGCGAAAAATATTCTTAAGGACGGGCGAACGTCCTTCAACACTGAGTTTGTCCATGCCTTTGCCAAGGGCCTCGTATAGCCGGCTTATAATCCATTGAGACTTGTTATCGCTTGGCTCGTTGCTATCCCCTCCGAAAAAAATATTGGTTCCGAGTGGTTCACTGGTTTGAGAACTACCGGATTCAACCCGGACGGGAAAACCTGTTTCCACAAACTCGGCCGGGGCATTCACATATTCAGCGGGGATGAGCATTTCTCCAAGCAGCCGCCGATTCTCCGGCTGGTTGCAAAATGCACAAGCCTCTAACAAAGCGGCAAGCAGTCGCTCGTGCTCCTCCCCGCGGCCGGCGGCAAAACTTTGCCGCACTATCAGAACTTTGCCTGGATGTCGTGGGGCAATGTCTCTGCTGCTTGCCACGCATTTGGCTATTCCCGCATCGGTCACGACCGAAATCCAGGGTTCTCCGGCACAGAAACCGTCGATGTACCCGAGCTTAAGGGTCGGAAACAATTGGTCAGGCGGAATGACAACCAGCCGGATTTCAACCTCCGGAATAATCCCGGCCTGTTGAAACCACTGGCGCAGGATGAGGTGTTCGGGACAAAAGAGTGATACAAGCGCGAATGTGAAAGTGCGTTTTCGCCAGTTGCCATAGATCTGTTCACGGAGACCTTTCGCATCCCGTACGCCGTCGTCCCAAAGTTGCTTCGAGAGAACGATACCGTTTCCCTCCAAACTCAAGACCATCCCGCTGATAAAGGCTAGCGGGTCCGAATCCAGCCCTACATTGGTGACAAAAGGAAGCGTCGCAGGCGCTTGGGCCGCATCCAACTCTCCTGAAGTGATTTTGTCGCGGATATCGCTCCAACGCGTTTCCCGACGCAGTTCAACCTCGATCCCGTACTTTTCAAACAGGCCCGATTCCCGGGCATAAACCAGCGGGGCGCAATCGGTCAGCGGCAGGAAGCCCAATTGGAGTGGCCCCCTGTTTGTCGAAATCCTTACTCGCGCTCGGCTCATAATTGCAACAAGAACAGCGGGAGTTCATTTGTTTCCGATCAGCGCCATTTTGCCTGACCCTGACAACCCGCTATCCGGCTTAGTCATAAGCACACATGAGGCCAGAAATGAAAAACCTTGAGTTCGCCAGCAGAAAAGCTCGCGAGATGGAAGATAAAATTCGCTTTTCGTGAGCTTTTTTCTCTGAAGAAGGATTTTCTTGCCACGAACATTTTGCTTAATCAGAGAAGCTTCGACTGCGCACAGTGTTGAACATTATTCACGGTGTTCAAAAATAGCTCGCAGATACTCCGGCCTGGAGGCCTAAACATGCTTGATACTGCCGGTTTGTTTTGCGACGTTTTCACAAAACCAGCCGCAAGCTTCACTCGGTAATGAAACAAAAAACCAGCCATGCCAAGCTACTAACTGCAAAGGCGGCGAAAACTCGCATCGATCCATCTCCGAAACAGAAGCTTGCGCTCGGTCTCCTATCATTGGTGATTGCCCTGATCCTGGCCGAGCTCGGGTTGCGGCTTCTTTACGGAAGCAATTATGCGCGCCTTGACGACGAACGCTTAAGCTATCGCCATGACCCTGAATTGGGATGGTTCCCCATTCCAAACAGCAGCAAGCGCATTTCCGGATCGAGGGTCATTACCGCCACTCACAACAGCAAAGGTTTCCGCGACCCCGAGACCACAATTGACCACAAGCCTTCCATCGTCTTTCTTGGGGATTCCTTTGTATGGGGTTATGATGTGGAAGCCTCCGAGCGTTTTACCGAAAAACTTCAGGCCAAACATCCTGAATGGGCTATCCATAATTTTGGTGTCAGCGGATACGGCACAGACCAGGAATACTTGCTTCTAAGAAAATACTTTGACGAGTACCAACCTCGAACCGTTGTGCTGGTGGTCTGCGGTGATAACGATAATGAGGACAATTCCTGGAATTGCCGTGGTGGTTATTACAAACCTTATTTCACCTTTAACAATGGGGAGCTGAAACTGAATGGCGTTCCGGTTCCGAAGTCAGAAAGAACCTTTTTTTCCGAGCACCAAATGCTTTCGCGCCCGTATATCGTCCGGTTGCTTGTCCAAGGCTTTTACCGGTTAATATCCCCAGCCCCAATAAAAAATCCAGAACCACCCACCGGTGTGCTATTCCTGGAGATGCGCAGCTATGTCACCAATCATGGATCCAAATTTATAGTTGGCATGCAACAGTGGCATCCAGACCTGGAACAATTTTTACAAAAGTTCGATATTCCACATGTGGATCTTACCACGGACCGCCGCTTTCCTGCCTTTGGGCAACATTGGACGCCGGAAGGCCACACTTTCGTAGCTGATCGATTGGAACGGGTCCTGGTTCCATAACCAAGTCACTTCTTCTTCGGGGGCTTACGGCGCAATTCAGTCGAATCAGCCAAAGATTCTGACTGCCTTACGTCCCATTGGCCGAAGTTGCTGTTCCGTGCCATTATATATAGGCAAATTTGCAGGATGAAATTCAAAGCAAGAAACTGGTTCCGCGAGGAAATGCTGTTTTTAGCGGCAGCATATTTTTTCTGCGGCGCCTTTGGGCTGTCTCTCGCTTCAATCAATAAAAGCACTTCCGCGTTTTGGCCGCCGACCGGGCTGGCATTGGCGGTTCTCCTTTTGAAAGGCCGGGATCTTTGGCCGGGGGTTTTCCTGGGCGCATTTCTAATCAATATCAGCACGCAGGGCACGATGTGGACTTCATTGGGCATTGCATTGGGCAATACACTGGAAGCCTATTCAGGCGCGTGGCTTGTTTCCCGTTACGCGGGCGGCGACCGGGCTTTCGATCGAATACCGAACGTTTTTGGTTTGGCCTTTTTGGCTGGAATCATGAGCACTGCTCTGAGTGCAGCCTTCGGTGTAACCAGTCTTTGCCTGGGGGGTTTAGCGTCATGGAATCAATATTCTGCAATCTGGATCACCTGGTGGTTGGGAGACATGGTGAGTGTTCTTAGTATTGCGCCGCTCATAATGCTGTGGATGCGGCGCCCTTTGGAGAGGCCGAAACTCTCACAGATTCCCGAGGCCATTGCGCTGCTGGTGGCAGTTTTCCTGGTCGGGCGAATCGCGTTTCTTGGAAAAAACCCGTTTGGCGGAGCCAATCAACCTCTTGAATACCTGGCTGTCCTCCCGTTGCTCTGGGCCGCTTTCCGGTTTGGCGCCCGCGGAGCTATTACCACGGCGATAGTTATGTCTGGCATAGCCTTATACGGAACACGCAATGGGATGGGGCCATTCGCGGTCCTACACCCCAATGAGGCCTTGTTGATGCTTCAGGCCTTCATGGGCACGATCACCGTGACATCTTTGGTGCTGGCAATTATTATCTCCGACCGTCGCAGAGCCGAGCAACGGCTACAGGTCCAGGATGCCGTCAGCCGCGTTCTTGCCGAAGCAACAACAATCGAAGATGCCACCCCCGGAATTTTCCAGGCGCTTTGTGAGATTGGTGGCTGGGAAATGGGAGCCATCTGGGAGGTAGACCGAACCGCCAATTCTTTGCGCTGTCTGGAGGTTTGGAATGTTCCTTCCCTCGCGGCGTCCGATTTCGAAAAGGTCACTCGAGAATTCCGCTTCTCTCGCGGCTTGGGTCTGCCGGGTAGAGTATGGGCCAGCGGAGAGCCTGCCTGGATTTCCGACGTCGCTGAGGACGCCAATTTTTCAAGAGCTGCCGCGGCAGCCTTATCCGGTCTTAAAGCGGCAGTCTGCTTTCCGATCAAACTAGGCGACGAGATTCTAGGCATTATTGAGTGCTTCAGCCGTCATATTCGCGGACCAGACGAAAATTTTACCGAAATGCTTGTCGGTATCGGGCGGCAATTGGGTCAATTCATCGAGAGAAAGCGAGCGGACGAAGCTCGAACTCGGCTGGCAGCAATCGTTGAATCTTCAGCCGATGCTATTATTAGCATTACGCTGGATGGCACCATCAGCACTTGGAACCCGGGAGCAGAACGAATGTTTGGCTTCAACTCCGAGGAAGTCATCGGAAAACCTATTTCAACATTGATCCCTCCGGACCACGCCGATGATGAACCAGCACTTGTACAACGAATTAAGACAGGTGAACGAGTCGAACATTACCAAACGGTACGCATCACCAAAAATGGCACGCGAATTGACGTTTCCTTGTCCGTTTCACCATTGAGAGCCCCAGGAGGGAAGGTCATTGGCGCTTCCAAAATTGCTCGCGACATCACAGAGGATAAAAGGACAGAACGGGCTCTTAGCGAGACCCGCGAAATGCTCCGGCAACATGCTGAGACTTTGGAGAAACGCGTCCGCGAGCGAACCTCTGAATTGCAGGAAACCATCCGTTCGCTCGACAGTTTCTGTTACAGCATCGCCCATGATTTACGCGCGCCATTGAGAGCGATGAGTGGCTTTGGCACTGAGCTCATGGAACAATATGGTTCGCGCCTGGATGCCTCAGGCAAAGAGTACCTGTCACGGATCCGCACCGCAGCATCCAGGATGGACCGGCTCATTTGCGATCTGCTCGAGCTGGGCAGGGTCGGCACGATCGATGTTCCCACCGAACCGCTTACATTGCATGAAATCATCGCCAAAGCCCTGGCGCCGTTGGAAAAAGAACTGCAGACCAAACGCGCCGATGTGCAGGTGAAAGAACCTTTGCTTCGCGTTCGCGGAAGTGCGGTGATGCTCGAGCAAGTACTCGCCAATCTCCTTGGGAACGCGGTAAAGTTTGTTCCTCCAAAAAGCAAACCGCACATCGAGGTGTGGAGCGAAGCGCACGGCCCAATGGTTCGCCTATGCGTCCAGGACAATGGCATTGGCATGAAACCCGAACACCTTAAAAAGCTGTTTCAGCCTTTCACACGATTGGTCAATGGCGCCGATTACCCGGGCACCGGCATTGGCCTGGCAATTGTTCGCAAGGGCGTTGAGCGGATGGGGGGACGAGCTGGTGTAGATTCTCAGCCAGGCAAAGGTAGCTGCTTTTGGATCGAGCTGCCTGCCGCCGCTGATCGGGATGGAGAGGTTTTTGATTCTGCCCCAAAAGAGCAAATCTCTGATTAATTGGGCACAGAAAACTTCCCGCTTTGCTTTAAAAACGCGACCGGGTTGTGGAAGACAAGTTTTTCAATCGCTTCGCGGGCATGGCCGCGCTTTCTCATTTCCAAGGCGGTCTTTGGCACCGCCAATGGATCGCTCACGCCCCAATCGCAAGCACTGTTCATCCAGATCCGTTGACCGCCGTACAGCTCGAACATATCAATAGCCCGCGCCGGTGTGCACTTGGATTCAGGGTAAAGCGTCATGCCTGCCCACATGCCGGAGTCCATTACAAGTTCAATCGTGTGCTCCTCGACATGATCGATAATCACGCGCTCGGGGCGAATTCTTTTATCACTCTTAAGTACATCGAGTATCAGACGCGTGCCTTTGAGTTTATCCTCCAGGTGCGGTGTGTGGACGAGGATCAACTGGTTGTGGCAGGCCGCAAGATCAACGTGTAGTTCCAGCACCTTTAATTCGTTTCTCGAATTCTTATTCAGGCCAATTTCCCCAATGCCTAGAACGTTTGGACGGTTGAGGAACTTCGGAATAAGCTCAATGACCTCCTGTGCCAGCTTTACATCTTCAGATTCTTTTGGGTTGATGCAAAGCCAGGAATAATGTGGCAGACCAAATTTGCCGGCTCGCTTCGGTTCATGTTCAGTTAATTGACAGAAGTAGTCGTAAAATCCGGCCGCGGAACTGCGATCGAACCCAGCCCAAAAGGCCGGTTCACAGATTGCTTCGCAGCCAGCGGTGACGATCTTCACATAATCATCCGTTATACGGCTGACCATGTGAGCATGGGGTTCGATATATTTCAAATGACCTGGGGGAGGGTAGACTGATTATGGCTGGTTATTCCAGGCTCCACAGGCAGCTTTAGTCGTTGCGGCGGCGATGGGTTCCCTGCTGGAATCACTTAATGCGAGCAAAACATTTTTCGCCCTGTTTCCCTCCGGCTGCGCAAGACAATTCAAAGCTTCGCGCAACGCCCTCATCCGGAAGTCTTCTTTCCCCTGCCCGCGTTCGACGCGATCGAGAAAAGCCGCCAAATCGATCAGCTTGCTTCGGGCGTCCATGAAATAGAGATCGAGAATCTGCTCGCGCGTCATAAAACTTTCTGCGTTCAATATAGTCACGGTTTGAGCGGGGGCAATCGGGTAATTCGATTGAGACAGCCGCAGACTTGAAGATCTCATAATGAAGAATCGGCGTTGAGTATATACGAAAGCGGCTACCTCCAAACGCTCCGGTTGACCTATTTGTGCTCGAAAAATTTACTCAACAACTCGCAGCCTCTCAACATCTAAGTCCTGAGCAGGTCACTCTGGCCGTCGAGCAACTGATTGATGAGCGGCTGTCTCCTGTAATCAAGGCGGACTTTCTTTGCGGTCTGCGGATCAAAGGTGAAACGATCGAAGAGATTGCCGCCTTCGTCCAGGCCTTGCGCGCGAGAGCGGTCGAGCCGCCTATTGATAAAACATGGCGGGTGTCGCACGAGATTCTCGATGTCTGCGGAACGGGTGGAGACAGGTTAAACACGTTTAACATTTCAACCACTGTGGCCCTGGTTTGTGCCGCCGCTGGAGTGCCGGTCGCCAAGCATGGAAATCGCGCCATCACGTCGCAGGCTGGAAGCGCTGATGTGCTGGAAGCGTTGGGCATTCGTATTGATCTTTCGCCCTCCGAAGCGGCGACCTCCCTGCGCGAGCTGAATTTCGCATTTTTCTTCGCTCCGAGTTATCACCCAGCGTTCAAACATATAAGTGCCGCCCGCAAGCTGTGCGCCGAGCGTGGGCAGCGAACCATTTTTAATTTTCTTGGGCCACTTCTCAATCCAGCCCGGCCCACCGCCCAGCTTGTGGGCGTGCCTCGGCCAGAATTGTGCGAGCCCATCGCGAAGGTGCTTCAATTATTGGGCGCACATCGAGCAATGGTGGTTTCTGGCAAGGTTCATTTTGAACAGTACCTGGATGAACTCTCGACACTGGGGGATAACACGATTGCTGAATTTTATCATGAGAAAGGTTTCGCTACCTCAACGCTTTCACTTGAGCATTTCCCTTTGCGGCCCGCCTCGCTTTCCGATCTGCTCGGGAGCGATCGGCAGGCCAACGCCCAAATCGTTAAAAGATTGCTCGAAGGTGAAGAACGCGGTCCAAAACTCGATGCCATATTACTCAACTCTGCCGCCGCACTGATGGTCGCAGGGCAAACGCGAACGTTGGCAACCGGGTGGGAACGGGCGCAAGAGATTATCGAATCGGGCCGGGCACGCCAGAAGCTCAAAGAGTTAATCGCTGTCTGAAATCCAGGTAAAATCCTGGAGGCTCGAAAAGGCTTCGCAGCGCCAGGGCGCCCAGGATCCAGCCGATCCGAGTTGACTACTTGTCTTGAATGGCGCAAATGGAAATACTCAAAAAAGGACCCATGTATCGAATCGTTGGAGCAGATGGAAAAGAGTACGGGCCTATTTCTGCCGATGTATTGCGCCTCTGGATTTCGCAAGGGAGAGCTAACGCGCTGACCCGAGTTCTCGCAGAAGGGGCTGTTGAGTGGAAGGCTCTTTCAGAGTTTCCCGAATTTGCAGCCGATATCGCTGCCAAGACCGCCTCGACTCAGCAGGCTCCTTCCGGGTTTTCAACGACCATGGGAAATGCTATGGCGTCTGAAATACTTGCGCGTGATTATCAACTCAACATTGGATGCTGCCTCAGTCGTGGTTGGGATTTAGTCAAAAAGCATTTTTGGCTCACGGTCGGAGCCACATTTCTGATTCATCTGATCGCCGGAGCGATTGGAGCCATTCCGATTGCGGGGCTGGCTCTCAATTATGTTTTCATTGGGGGCCTGGATTGGATGTTTCTCAAATTGATTCGAAACCAGCGCGCCGAGATTGGCGATACGTTCGCCGGGTTTAATTTGGCCTTTGGGCCGCTGGCACTTTTCGGCCTGGTTGCCCAATTATTGACCTTCCTCGGGACGGCGTTTTGTATTTTACCGGGAATCTACCTGGGGATCTGCTGGCTTTTCTTTACGCCACTGATCATCGTCGATAAGCGGCTGGATTTTTGGGAAGCGATGGAGCTGAGCCGCAAGGTCGTGACACGGCATTGGTGGAAAGTTTTTGGTTTCGCGCTGGTCTGCGGGTTAGTGGGGCTGTGTGGCGCGTTATTTTGTGGCGTGGGTATTTTTATCGCCATGCCCATTATCAAAGCCGCAACCGTATACGCCTATGAAGATATATTCGGGGCTCAGACACCTGCCTCCGCCGCCTTGCCAGCCCTGTGAGAACTTTGTCAGAACGGGCCGCGCGAAGATAGGTGCAGGGCTTACTTGGCAGCGACTCCGTCCAAACGCTTCACTCGAATATTCTTATAGCGAACCACGCTCTTTGGGTCGTGAGCCTGAAGCGCGAAAGTTCCATCAGCGATTTTACGCGTGTATTGGCCAGGCTGCGCACCGGGCGGCTCGGTGTATTCGAGAATTTTTTCACCATCGATTTTTACAGTAATCTTTTTGCCTTGAACGATCACCTCCTCTGTCCACCACTTATGATCCTGGGCATAAGATTTGAAGATGTTCACGACATCGTAAATGCTGCCGGTCTTCTTGGGATCAGTATGAGTGTTGGCGACCTGGCATTCGAATCCAAATCTCGGAAAACCCTTTTCCTGATAATGCGTGTGGAAATAAATACCGCCATTTGATCCCGGTTCAGTCATTACGTCTACTTTCAGATCGAAATTTGTAAAAGGCTTTTCGTCGCCAACATAAAATAAATGCGCAGTTTCACCGCGAGTCACAAATGCTCCATCTTCCAATTTCCAGGTGTTGGTGTGGTCGATTGAAGCTTTCCAACCATCGAATGACTTTCCATCGCACAGAAGCGTGAACCCAGGTTCCACTTCATCAGCAAGCACACTAGCGGAGGCAATGATTGCGCCCGCAGTAATAATGAGGAATAAATCGCGTTTCATGTCCGGACACTAAACCAGTGGTGGCGACGCGCAAGAAAAAATTGGCCTCCTCCATGTGGGATGTGGGGAGACTATCATCCCAGCGGGATTTGCATGTCTTGAAACGAAAAAGCGGCTTCGTCCAGGAAGCCGCTTCTCTGAATCTGCCGGTTGCCCGGCTTTAAATTTACGTTAGTTTTGAGCCGCTTTGAGGATGGGTTCCTCGGCTGGCGGGGTAATATCAGGCAGAGAAATCAGTAAACGCTCGTCCCGAAAGAAGCCGGCCTTCTCGTTCTCGACCTGACCTTCGTGGGCTTCGGGCACCAGCGTCCACATTCCTCCGGTCATCGGATCCACGGCGTATCCAATCCCGGCCGAAAGAACATTAGCGAAGTACGCCCGATTCACCACTCCGATCAGAGGGAACTGAACGGGAGAAAAACCCTCCTTTTTGACGAGCACGACGTACTGGGCGCTCTGCATGATATCATGCTGGCGTCGTGGTAAATTAGCTACACACGGGGTGCTCTTTTGAAAAACTATTTCCCCGCGAGAATCGTAAATACTGACCTCAGCACCAGTTGGCCGCGATTCCAAATTTACTTTTTGTTCGGGGCCGCACATGATCGTGCCGCAGCCTGTGAAAATCATGCTCAAGGCGCAACAGCCGATGAATGTTAGAGTGGAACTCGTTAGTTTCATAACTTGGTCTTTTATCAGATTGGAACGATGTTTCAACAACAATTTAGCGATCTCGCATCTGCCTGGACCCAGACGCGTCGATAACATCTAGTGCGCAAAGGCTCGCGGGACTCGCAACCGCTCTCATAGCCAGTTTCGTTCCAAAGTCATCCTCAATGCCGAAATGAAGTAATAAATCAACAAAACGTCTTTCACCCCTCGTAATTCCAAGAAACAGCGATTCAACTGTCCTGGAACAGGACATCGCATGCACAAAGCCAAGCCGGCCATCAGGGTTTGGGCGCTTCTTGTTTTTGGTGGGCGTCGTCTTGCCATTTTTTGGCATGCGGTGCTTTCCGATCCATTTCCTCGAGCAGCGCTTTCGCGTCAGCCGTAGACCGGACCACTTTAGGCCGCAAAAAAACCATCAGTTCCACTTCGCGCGAGTTCTTATCCTTTTTATTGAATAACCATTTTAGCCCCGGAATGCTGCCAAGAATAGGAGTCTTGTGCTCGATGTCGGACACCTGCTTCTGAATAATGCCACCCAGCACCAAAGTTTCGCCATCTTTGGCTGTCAGATCAGTTTTGAAGTTACGCGTATCGAGAATGGCTCCGCCAAAAAGCGTCTGTCCCGGCACAATCGCGGAAGATTCGGTTCGGACCCTAAGGGCTACATCCCCGGCGGCATTGATGTGCGGCGTCACTTCAAGAATCACTCCAACGTTTTTGTAAGAGAAGCTTTGATTGAGACCACCTACATCGGTACTCAGGCTTTTATCGATGAATGGAACTTGCTGGCCCACGAATAGACGGCCTACTTCGTTATCAGCAATATTGATTTGCGGTTCAGCAAGCACGGTTGCGTCGGTGGTACGGCGCAGGAACTGGATGAGAAAATCAAGATTAATTGTGCTGTCAATGACACCTGAATGGAGGGAATTGGCGATGACCCCCGCCGGACCTCCAAACCCTTTAATGTACTCTCCTTTTGTGTTAATCAGAACCGAGTTGTCAAAATCATCACCGCTAAAGGTCCCGCTGCCGGTGGGGGACCAGCGAACACCGAGTTTGTCGAGAAAATCGCTCGATACTTCCACTATCCTCGCTTCGATCAGGACCTGGGGAGTAACAACATCGAGCTCCTCGACCAGTTTCAATACCTGCGGGAAAAAGTGCACATTGGCAGAGATGAGCAAAGCATTGCTCCGCTGGTCAGGAACGATCCGCACACGTCCAACCAAATCGCTGACGGGTCGAGCGGTAGTGCGATCCGAACCGCGTTGCTGCGCATCGGGCTGCCCTCCTATCCAGGGAAAATAACCTTCCTCGCGCGCATCCTGTTCAAGCTCGAAATTGTTTGGAACCGAGGAATTTTGATTTTGCGCCTGCTGTAATTGGTTTCCATTGGCAGGTTGGGCTGGCTGCGGCCCTGGCTTGAGAGGAGGCGATCCATTTTTTGCAAAGAGGATGTTGATGCTGTTCGCGACAGTGGATGCCTTGGCAAAATTCAACCCAACCCGCAACGTCGTATCGCCGGCATCGGATGGCACATCCAATTGCTTGATCACCGTTTCAACTGCAGCCAGGTTTTCGAGCGAATTGGCAGTAATAATGAGGGAATTAGAATGGGGTTCGGTGGTGATGCGAACCTTGCCATAGAGCCGCCCAACATCGCGATCAGCTTGCGCCGGCGGTGCATCGTCGTAATACCAGTAGGTGCGTTGCGGCACCTTTTTCAAAAATAGCTCGTTCAGGATATCTTCAATGTCACCGGCGCTTACATATTTTAAAGCATAAATCTTTGGTGCAAGGCTCTCGTCCCCGACAGGTTCATCCAGCGCCTCGATCATTTTAGCGAGGTTTTCTATGATGCTGGGCGCTGCCTGGACAATGACCGTGTTACGGCGACGGTCAGCAACCACGTTCATCTTTTTGTTGCCTCTGGATTGGCTCGAGGAGGAGAAGTAATAGGGATACCGCATGTTGTTTCCTTCCTGCTCCTGGTAGAGGTCCTGTAGTTGTCTGGCTACATCCGAGGCTTCCGCGTTTTTCAAAGGGAACGCGCGCATGATTTTTTCCTGGGCTTCTTCGGTGTCCAGCAAGGCAACGATGTTCTCCAGCGTTTTGAAAGTGCTTTCGCTCGAAAGGATAATCAAAGAGTTCGAGCGATCGTTCGCGCTTATTTCTACCAACTCCTTCGCCCCTTTGTTGGACATTTTTTGGTAGAGAGGAGAGACCTCTTTGACAAGGTCCTGGGCGCTCACATTTTTCAACGGAATGACTCTTAAAGCTACGTCCTGGGGCTTGTCGGAATCCAACGCGGTGATCAGATCGGCGACCTGGACCAGGTTGTCCGTATAGTCAGTAACAATGAGTTGATTGGCACGGTCGTCACTGTCCACAACCGCCTTTTCCGATAGCAGGCCCTTTACCTTGTCCTTCACCTCAGCAGCCTGGACATGCTTTAGCGGAAAAATCTTCACCATGCGTTGCCGCCCCTCGGGAATATCTGAACGCGCCGGGCCTATCAACTCCGGGCTCAACTTTGGCTCCTGATCGGCGGGAACGATCAATATCGATTTGCTGGATTCAATGGTCGTGAAACCCTCGAGGGCCAGCGCGCGATAGACCAAATTCAGGGCTTCACGTTTGTTTACTTTTTTGGAGCCGACAATCGTCAATTGACACTGCACCCGCGGGTGCTTGAGCACACTTTTGCCGCTCGTTTGCGCCAGCCACTGAACTATCATGTCAATGTTTGCGCCTTGAAAGCTGACCAGGATCTCGTCGGAGGATTTATCATCGCCGGGTTTAGCATCCCCATCCTTCTTTTTTTCGGCCAGCTTCTCGTCCGCCGTTACCACAGCGTTGGATGCGCTCGATGGTATTGGTGCGCCGGCAGCCGGTGGCTTACGCGGGGCAGGCGCCTCAGGACCAGCCGCCGCGGTGTTTGTTTTTGCCTTGTTGGATGAATCGTTCTTTCCGGAATCTTTGGTCAACGTTTGCGCCTCAATATCTATAGGCGCGCGCCAAAACAGCACGGCGGCAAGCACAATGGCACAAACAAAGCGGCGGCAAAACACGCCTGGAGCAGGCTTGCTTAGGTGCGATCTGCGCTGCGAACGAAATTCCGCACCAGGCGAATCACCGGAGAGTGACGGCGGAGTTCGGGACGAAGCCGCATTCGGCTGTTTAGGGTGATTTGGTGGTAGGTTCATTAGGCTTTTTTTCCTTAGCCGGCGGTTCTTTGGCCGGCATCAACGTTTCGCTGCCGAGTCCGGCAAAAATGGACAGTTCTTTCTTTTCACCTTCCTCCTCGATTAAGACCCGATTGTTTCCGATGCGGATCAATTTGAGTGATCCGAGTTTTTCGCCTTCTTTGATCATGCCGGTTTGACCATCGGCGGAGCGCAGGAAAGCATGCGGGCCCGCAATTCCTAACAACGCCATTGGCATTGGCCTGATAACCTGGCCGAGGATTTCGCCCTGAGTGATACGGTCAACTCGCTCTTTAATTTCAGCAGGCAGTTCCACCGGCTTTCCGCCCATGGCCATCCGACCAGGAGGAGCGCTGTTTGTCCTGCTCGAAGCCCTCAGCACGTCCGAATTCGTGCCACTCTTTGCACCACCCGCGCTGGAAAGCACATTTGTGCCCTTGCGCCCCAATGCGATCGAGGGCAAAGAGTTAGATTGGCGGTTGGTTGATGACTCAGGAAGCGCATTGGTGTCGTTCGTTGCAACTATCAATGCCGCCTTGATAACGGCACTAGTAGTCAGAGTTTGAGACGCGCCCCTGGCCGCAATGGAATTGCTATTGGGAGTTTTTAACCCCACCTCAACTCCGTTTTTTTCTCCCTCGATCTTAACATTGGAGTTTGTCTGGCCACCGGAACCCGTACTGTTGGTTCCGGTTTTGACAACAGCTTCCACAGCGGGCGCGTTCGTTTTCCCCGCTCCCTTTGCAGTGACGGAGTTGGTGCCTTTAACATTTTGCGCATCGGGTTCAGGAGGCAGAGAAGGCAGCGCAGGAATGACCAGGCCTTTTGCCGGATCACCCGCGATAATAAAACGTGCCAGTTGAAACGCCAGCAATGCACCGAGCGCTAGACAACTCAGCTTTAAAAATTGTTCGCGCCGATCACGCATTCGGAATGTTCTCCGCTTTCCATTGTTCGAAATCCAGAATGACGAGAACCAGGTGCAGCTTAAGCGTGCCTGGCCGCATTGTTTCCGGAGTCAATTGGATGGAATCCAAAATGACAGGCGCGCCGATTGTCTGGAACTTGTGCAGGAACGCGAGCACGGCCGGGACAGGCCCGCTGCAATCCAATTGCATCGAGGCAAGCTCACGGCCGGATTGACGGGTACCGGATTCGCGGATCGGCCCAAGCTGGACGCCGCCAGTCGTAGCCGCTTTGAGAATCGCTGCACTGGTGTCGGCTACGACCGAGTTTTTTGAAAGCTTTGCGGGATCCATGTGCGCTCCTTCCATCAGTTTCTTCGTCACAAGGATCTTGTCCTTATAGGGGCGCACTTCAGCCTTTAGCTTCACGGCCTCCTGACATAGAACCGTGTAATTGGCCTTCTCCTTGCGGATATAATTCAACCCTCTCTGCCCAAAAGCAAACAGGAAATAAGCTGCGAGCACGATGATCGCAAGCCGGATGGTCCGCTTTTCGCTTTTGGAAAAAGTGCGCATAATTATTGCAGCGGTTTTGTTCCACCCTCGGCAGGAAACGAGTTGGTTTGGCTATTGTCACCTCCGCCAAACCTAATCACTGGAGACGTGCTTCGCATTCCGGCCGGCCTTGAAATTGGCGCACCGTCAGGACCGCGCAGCCTCATGGCTCCCTCCGGACCTCCTGGCAAAACGGGCATCGGACCAGGCACGCCGCCGTCAGGAAAGAACGCCACCGGTGGTCCACCTGGCCCCATGCCAGGAAAAGGCATTCCTGAACCACCCGGAACAAACCCGGCCGGTAAGGGCTCAACCTTTACAGGCGGTCGCGCGCCGGCAGGCTTGCATTGAGCGAGGATGCGCACCGTCATCCTCTGCCGGTCCGGCGACGGAGTTTCCTCCTCGACGGTGACTGCTGAAAAAAAGGCCGACTTTATCAATTTGGCGCGAAAATCCACCACTTGTTGCGCGTTGCCCATGATACCTTTGAGGGCGAGTTCGCCACGCCGGCTAAGGGAAAAGCTGTCGAGACGTGTGCCCGGAGGCGCGGCATTTGCCAACACTGTCAACGCGTCGAGATACGGCGGCTGGGTGTTTTTGAGATACTGCAGAAAAGTCAGTTCGCGATCGATCGTGGCAAGTCGTCCTTTTTCCGCGCGAATTTTTACAAGTTTTCTCGAGAGAAACGGCTTGAAAAGGAAAGCTTGCGCGTAAGGAAAAACCGCCAGGCAAAGGCAGAGCAATATCGCTAACCGCGCCCATTTTCGTAACGCCGGTTGCCCCAGGATCTCACGAACTTGGGATTTGGCGAGAGCCCACCCGTGGAATGCACCCTGGCTCGAACCCGGACGCAACTCACCACCCTTGCTTTCACCTTGCCGCAAAACTAAAGGCAGCACGTTGTCGCCCGTAGTGGATTGTTTGAGACCCAAAATGGCTGCTGTTGGGCCCGATGAGTTGGGTTCGAGTCGTTCGCATTGAACCGGCTGTGGCAGCAGTTCGGCTAGGCGCTCTGGCATGTCCTGAAAAAACGAGGCCCGGCCTGTTAAATACAACTTTTGGCCATCCCAATTCGAAGCGATGCTCGAGGCCAGCGACTTCAAAGCGTCGCCCACCGCATCATGAAGTTTTTGGCCCACTTCGCCATTCGGGCCCGAAGCCTGGCCCGATAAGAGTTTCAACTGTTCAGCCTCATCCGAGGTGATGCCGAGCTTTTTCTCGATCGCTCGAGTCATTGCGTCTCCGCCCCATGGTAAGATTCGAAGAGACTCCGGGCTTCGCTCTTTGAACGAAATCAGTTCCGATTGGCTCCTTCCAATATCCAGAACAGCATAGGACGCGATGGCCTGGGGACAAACCTGGCTTCGCGCCAACGCCGCCAGTGTAAACACCGGTATTGCACCGGCAGCGGCGAACATTTGAGCATACTCCTCCAGTACCTCCTTCTTAAGGGCAACGATCATAAAATCACTGCTGCCGTTCGGATGGGGGGCTGACCCTTCTTGTTGAGACCGGGTGCGATCACCGGCAGGAGGTCCCATTCCGGCACGCGGCGCGATCCGCGAGTAACCCCAGGCAAGGGATTCCGGCGGAAGTGGAAACTCATTCTCAATCTGCAGCCGGAGCACGCGTTGGAGGTCTCCGTTTGCAGAGGCGGGCAAACTCAACCGCCGAAGGGAAATACCCCTGGCCTCGATGGCGCAAAAGGCTCGGGCTCGAGGCTGCCAGTTTTTTTTCTTGAGCAATGTTTGAAGTGCGAGAATGGCGGCCTCTTTGGAAGCGGGACTCAGTCGCCCGTAGGTCTGACGGGCGATAGGGATGGACAGGTTTTCTGCCCCATACAGTGCTCGGAGTGAGCGTTGACGGATTTCGACATACAGGCTGGAAGTGTTCAGCGCATTCAGCCACCTCATAAGTCCTCCTTGTATGCGAGCGTATTCACGTCGCGAGAACCTACGTGCACGACCACTTCGAGTCGCTTCCGAACCCCGCTTGAGGGCAGTGTTCCTTCGCTGATAATGCGAAAAGTTTCTGAACGGACGCTGATCCGGCGCGCGACTTGTTTGAAAATTTCACGAGATACTCCCGGGACTTTCAGGAGCGAGCCGATATTTGAGAAGAAGCCGTCCGAACTTCGAAACGAGACGACCGCTTGCGCCAACTCGGGAGTGATTCCTGGAAGCCAAGACAGCACCTGCGCGCTGGCGGTGTTAATATTAATAAGCCCTGGTTGTTCACTCACTGTTTCAGCGCTCAGGGAATCCACAATTTGCAAAAACAGTTCTTGATTGATGACTGTCGGACCGGAAGCGTTCGCTGCGTTTCCTGTTCGCCCCCGGGGTTGATTCGGTGTTGCTTTCACCTCGAGCAAGTCGGCGATGTTCTCGAGTTTTGTCTGGCCCCGATAACTAACAATTGCTCGCGCGATTTCACGCGTAATTCCATTAACAGAGATTAGTGTGGTTTCATCCGCGGTTTGGATATTGATACGCGACTCCCCCTGGGCGTTGACATTTTGAACCCAGCCGCTCACCGTGAAATTATCCCACAGGCCAGGCTCCAGGCTGGTACTGCGGCTGCTGCCAGATTCGTTCCCGCTCATAGAACCGCCATTTTGAGTCGTATCCACTCCCAACAAAAGCTCTGGGGACATTCCACGAACCATCAACAATTCACCAACTGAAAGGAAAGAACTATTTCGCGGTACATAGGGAGGTCGAAGTGACATATAATACTCCGCTTCGGCGCCGCCGGGGGAAACGGTATTGTCTTCGTCTTTCCAATCCACAATCGCCGCGATGATGTCAGGGGTCAGACCATTTATTTTGGTCAGTTCTTCTGAGGTCGCTTGGTTGATGTTGAGCCGGCTTTCTTCATCCGCGATACCAAAAACAATCCCACCCGCCTCATCCGCACGAGCCTGGCGGATGATGTTGAACTTGCCTCGGCCCAGCGCTATCTCCTTAAAATCCTGGGGCGAATCGTAGAGCTGGCCCGTATGATTTTGTCCCGAGCCACGCCGCTCAATCGCGTCCTGGTAAAGCAACGCCTTTGCTTTCTCGACACCGGCCAGCGCCAGGTAATGCGCCTGGATTTTGTCGCTATAATTTTTTCCGATCATCAAATGTAACCTCCCTGTGTGCAGCACTCCGACTACTACTACCGCAACCAGGGCCATGCACCAAAGAAGACCAACTAGAATGGATGCTTCTCGCTGCGCAAGAACGAAGCTATTGGCTCTGAAGCCCTCTTTCTCATCCTGGGACCTGATCGAGGACGAGGAAGATCTGGAGGCTGGTTTATGGAAACGAGGCATGGTATGCGAACTCATTGGGTTACCGAAGTTGCACCAGCTTCCGAAACCGAGTTGGTGGAATCTCTTGAAAAACCGCTTTGCGATGCCACGGCAAGGTTTAACCTGATGGTCGTCTGAAAAACCATCGGCGGCTCTGCATTTTCAACCTGGGTGTTTTCATCTCTGATCTCGGCTCGCGCTTTGCCAGCCCGAGGATCTGGATTGAAACGCAAGGTAACTCGCACTGCCTCCGGCATACCCTTAAGATTCGGCGCGAGGAGCGATTTTTTTTTCTCTTTTGAATCCCCGGTTAATTCACCCCACGAGTCATACCAATCCCAACCGTCGTAGAATTCGAAACTGACACCGCGCAACCCTCGCGCAATTAATTCCCGGCTCCCCCCAGAAAGCGGGTCCGGGGCGATCGTCGGGTTGCGACGGCGATAAAGACTGACATCCGTCGAACCAACCTGCTTTTCCACGTAATAACTCATTTCGCAAAAATCCCCTTCGCGAGCCCGGCACGGTTTGTAATGATGTGTAGCAAAGTCCAGATTGTCCGCCTCCATTTCATCAATCATGCGGTGCATACCAAGGAATTCGAAATCTTTCGAGAGCGGACAGGCAGCTCGCAAATCAGCGCCGATCAGTTCCAAAGCAACACGCGCGTTTTGGGCCACGTCCGCCCGCGGCTCGAGCAGCTTCTGACCGGCGAGTGCCGCGCTCAGGCACAAATAAGCCGCGGTGAGAATCATGGCCATCAAAGCAGAGCTAATCACCAACTCGATCAACGTGAAGGCCGCGCCTGAGGTTTTGGCTCGCCGAGAATAAACTCCAGGTTCCAAAGTCCAAGTTCCACGGAAGCTCCAGGAGCCAAAACTCAACTCACATGACTGATGCTCGGATTTTCCCTGGAGGTTGATTCTTGGAGCTGGGACCCTCATTCCATCCCTCTCTTTCTCTCTCTCGGTTTCCCGTTCTTATCCTCGTTTTTTCGCTCACTCTCCGTCGGCACATAGGGCTCGAAAAGCATGGTGCGCAACTCACAAATCTGCTTTCCCGACGCAGTGCTCTCGATTGCCAGCTCGACTTCGTGAAGACCTCTGATGCTTGTGCTGGAAACGGTTTGTTTCCATTGGTAATTCGGAAAGTCTTCGCCGCAATCGCCATCGGTTACCCCATCCTCCACTCCTCCTTCGGCGCGCAGTTGCTCAATTTTACCTGAGGCCAGAAGGACAGCCGTGGTTTGCAGCTCTGATTCCTTGCTTGAACCCAGCGCGGTTGTCACTCCCTGAATGAAGCCAACCATACCGATGCCAAGAATCAGAATGGCGCACATCACCTCCACCAGAGAAAATCCCCCGTTCGACCGCATGGCAATCAAGGTGGCTCCTGGTCCAGCATATGAATGTTCGCAGTTATAGGATTGAGCTGGAGAACCACCTCGACGCCCATCCGGTCGCGCAACAATATTTCGCAACCATCCGCGGTTCCATCTGCATAAAAATTAATCCCATCTCTTAAAAAGGACACTTTCGGTTCGTCTTCCGGCATTTGCTCGTCGGAGGGTTCTGTCTGAGTCGCGCGAATTTCAATCGAAATGCGCGGATCAATTTGTCCTTGAAACCCGTTCAGATCCTTTATCGGCTCAAAGTTATTTTGATTTGGCGAATCCTCGATCTTTCTCTCGACCCTGAATTTGCCGGTGCTTTGGTCCAGAAGCACCCGATGGAGTTGGTTGAAACTGACCGCGCGACTATAAGTCAGATTAAAAACGTCGACTACTTTGCGCGCACTGGAGCGTAACAAAGCGTCCTCCATGGAACCTTTCATATCCGGAACGATCATTGCGGCCATGATTGCGATCAGTACGAGCACCAGCATGAGTTCCATCAGGGTGAAACCACCCTGAATCTGAAATTCGGATGTTAAAGATCGGCGCCTGGAGTTCATTGCCAATTCCCAATATCTGAGGCTTCCCCTTCTCCGCCATCGGCCCCATCGGCACCGCGTGACCAAAGATCGAAGCTGGTTGCATGATGAACCCCCGGAGCACGATACTGAAATGGATTTCCCCAGGGATCGGTGCGAACCTGATTGACATAAGGACCTCGCCACTTTTTTTCTTCCCCCGTCGGCGCCACGACTAACGCGTTTAGCCCCTCCTCATTGCTCGGGTAGCGATCCATGTTGACATAAAAACGTCCGAGCGCCGATTCCAATTCCGCCACACTCGCCTTCGCGGTAGAAACTTTGGCATCCTGTGTCGTCCCAATAAACTGCGGAATGATCGCGGCCGCGAGGATCCCAATGACCACGAGCACAACCATAATCTCGACCAGAGTAAAACCATCTGATTGCTTGCGCTTAAAACCTGTTTTCATTTTTGATTCGTTCAAATTTACCGTCACGGCGTTGATGAAGTCCTTTGTCAATGCACCGCCCTGCTCAACTTGAAGATGGGCAGAAGCAGGGCGATCACCATAAATCCAACCAGCGCGCCCACCACCAGGATCAAAGCCGGCGCCAATAGCGAGATGAGCGTTTTAGTGCGGGCCCGCATGTGGCGCTCTTCGATATCCGCCACCTTCAAAAGCATCTCGTCCAACGTGCCGCTCTCTTCGCCGACATTGATCATCTGCACAACCGTTTTCGGGAAGATTCCCAGCTTTCGCAACGGGCCAGCCAACGAATCACCCCCACGTGTCTCTTCAGCCACGCGCGAAATCAGTTTTGCCAGGACGATATTCCCAATGGTGTTTTCAACAATTTTGAGAGCCGGCAATAAGGACACTCCGCTCTTGGCAAGCGTTCCCAGAGTCCGTGCAAATCGGCTGAGACTGGCGGCTCGGAATACCGGACCAATAATTGGAAGGCCGAGTTTCCAACCATCCCATAGTTCAGCGCCTCGAGATGAGCGCACATACGCGCGCAGCACAGCCACGATCGCGACCACTGTGCCGATCACCAGCAACCAATGGTGATGAAGCACCGAACTGACCTTGAGCAGGATCAGTGTAGGCAATGGCAGCACTTGCAGCATTTCCTGAAGCATGCCGAACAGGCGAGGAAGCACCACAGCCAATAAAAAAATCACGGTAAACACTCCAAAAGCCAGCACAAACACGGGATAAGACACTGCTGCGACGACTTCGCTTTTGACCTCATCCTCGTGTTCAAGCAACGCGGCCAGGTCCGCCATCACCTTCGGCAGCACTCCAGCTTCCTCCCCCACCCGCACCATGCTGACGTATAATTTGCCGAAAAGCTTCGGATGCTCTTCCAGTGCCGTCGAGAGCGCGACTCCCCTGCGAACCGAATCTGCTATCTGCAATACTACCGACCTCAGTGCCGGGTTCTCTTCCTCCTCACCTAAACCATCCAAAGCTTGAGGGATAGGAATGGCCGCCCCCAGCAATGCCCCCATCTCACGGGTAAACGCCGTAATTTCTTTACGCTTTACCGGGGCGCCAAACCACAAGCCCGGGGCGGCATTGTTCGGGGGAGTAATGGCAATGGATTCTTTCGCCGTTGGCGCACAGATCTCAAGGCTCGAAGGAAACAACCCCTTTTCGCCCAGACTAAGCAGCGCGCTGCGGCGATCTTCTGCTTCGATGATCCCATTCACCGCCGCGCCGCTCCCGGCGATGGCCTGGTACCGAAATGCATTCATTCGTTAAATTGAATTGCGGAACGCGGCCATGGCGCGCGGCAGGTCATACCGCCATGTCCCCCGAAGAAACTCTCAGGATTTCTTCCAGACTGGTCACACCTGCAGCGGCTTTTTGCAACGCATCCTGGTGCATGGTCAACATGGACCTTTGTGCTGTGGCTTTGAGTTCGGCGCTGGATTTCCGCTGCAAAATCAACTCCCTCAATTCCGGTGTAATCGCCAGCAATTCAAAAATTCCAATCCGGCCGCGATAACCCGTTCCCCGGCATTCTTCGCACCCGCGACCGCGATAAAACACCCCGTCGAGGTTTCCCGCCGCGAGAGATTCGATCTTGGTCCGAAGCGCGGGCGGCACTTCGCTTTTCGTTCGGCATTGAGGGCAAATGCGCCGGACTAATCGCTGCGCGAGGACACCTTCGAGCGAGGAAGAAATCAGGAACGCCTCCACTCCCATGTCAATCAGACGTGTCACCGCGCCGGCCGCGTCATTGGTATGGAGCGTGCTGAAAACCTGGTGACCCGTCAGCGCAGCCCGGATTGCAATCTCGGCCGTCTCGGAATCGCGAATCTCGCCCACCATCACCACGTCCGGATCTTGTCGCAGAATCGAGCGCAAGCCGGTAGCGAAGGTAAAATTCCGGCTTGGCCGCACCGGAATCTGCGCCACGCCAGGCAGTTCGTATTCAACCGGGTCTTCAATCGTCAATATTTTCAGCTCGGGCGAATAGATGCCTTGCAGGATTGAATACAAGGTCGTGGTTTTGCCGCTGCCGGTTGGACCTGTAGTCAGAAATAATCCATGCGGTTTTTCGACCAAATGCGAAAGCAAGGCAGCCCGGTGAGGGTCCAGGCCCAACTCCTGTGTGCTTAAGAGCTTGGTATTTTTTTCCAGCAAACGCATCACCAGGCTCTCTCCGTAGATCGTCGGCATTGTTCCCACGCGGATATCCACCCGGACCCCGCGATGATGTATCTGAATATGGCCATCCTGCGGCATGAAGCGCTCGGCGATGTTCATGTCCGCCATGATTTTGATGCGCGATACCAAAGCCGCGTGCATCTCTTTTGGCGGCGGCGGTTTATCCTGAAGTAACCCGTCCACGCGATAGCGCAACTGCAATGATTTTTCAAACGGAACCAGGTGAATATCACTGGCGCGCTCGCGCAAGGCCGTCGAGATGATGACGTTGACGAGGTTAATGATCGTCGGCTCATTGGCCATCACCTCGATGTCATCCAAATTCTTGCTGTCAGCCGCAACTGCGCTGGAGGGATTAAGATTTTCGACCATCTGCTCGACCGTCACCTGGTAGCATTCGGCGATTTTCGAAAGAACCTCCGCGCTCGGCGCCTCGATCTCCTCAACCTCCAAACCTGTAAGCAACCGGATATCCTCGATAACTCGTTGGTTGCCCCGCTGCTCCGTTGCAATATGAATCGTTCCCGCAGAAAGCTTAAACGGGAGGACTCGATGCCGTTTTACAAAATCGGCCGGCAAAAGACGCAACGCCTCCACGGAAATTTCGATTCCCGCCAGTGTCCCGGATTGCGGAGACAAAGGAAGGGCAGCCAGCACATCATCGGTTTCGCTGCCGATGCGGCTTAAGTCCCCTGCCATGAAAGGCCCGCTCATGTGCGCGCGTTAAGTTTCGTCTCGCCAACAACAATGCAGTATCCCTGCAAGCATCCCCGTTTCAGAGCAATGGAGATATCTCCCAAAAGGAGATTGACCTGCTGGCTCAGGAGTATTGACAACGCAGGACGGAAAAAGTTGCAAGAATATTCAGTTTTTTTCGCGAGCCGGCTGAGATGATGAAAACACTGAAAAGCTGATCCAGCAACGGCAACACTGCATCGAGCATCAAATTCGATACAAAGACTTTAACGCAAAGACAGAGCCGCTAAACCGCCATAAGAGAGAGCCTGTTTAGGGGGACCTTGCCGTGACCTCAGCGCCACTTCTTATTTCCGATGACAGAGGAAGGTTTGCGTCCGACAAACCAATCGAAACTCAGTTGGATTTCATCCCCATTTTTTACAAACAACGAGACTGAAGCTTGGATGCCCAGGTCGGCTAATTTGATGCAGGTTTTGCCGCTGATTTTTAGTTTGTCTCCGCTCAGCGGCATGACCGAAACAGGCATGGATATTCGATTGGTTACTCCGGCCAGGACCAATTCGGCTCGAGTATGGAATCGATATGGAATGCTTTTGGTCAAAGGCAAGTTGGTCAAAAACAAATCGCTGAAATGGAACAGAATGCGAGGCGCGTTGGTTTCATTCATTGCAGAATACATGAGTTCGTCCATTAAAGATCCGTAGCAACTGTGGAGCGAACGCAAGGGAATGGAACCGGCCATGAGCGCTTGCATCTTCCCTGGCTTAATAGCCTGTCCGCTTTTAACGGGAAACCCCGAGCCGCATTCAAAAATCCCTTCGATGACTCGTCCCTGGACTTCCCAGTCCCAGGGTTTATGTCCACCCTGAATGGTCACCTGCCCCCCGGGTTGAGCGAAAAAGCGTAACGTTTGGTTCGCCGCTTGAAGAGAAAAAACGAAAAACAGCGATAACAGCACTACGGAACAAGTGAGGTTTTTTACCGTCGCGCCAGCGGGCAAATTGAAAGATCCGCCCATAAGGGCCCAGTCTGCTACGATGCTATGCTCTTTGCAGAATTGGCTGTCACATGATTCTTTTTTCACGGTTTCGCTGCCAGGAGCTTTCGGTTTGCCAGAGTATCGCATGCGCCTAAGTCATCCTGATACCAATACCCCATCCGCGTATCGTTATCTCCCCATCGGTTCAGATAAAACATTTTTTGAAACGCCACCCATCTGGCAGAGCCATCTGCATATAAATTATTTCCACCTTCAGGCGGCCCGAGCGAGTACCGGTGCTGCGGCATGTTGAGGTAGGCAGTGGTGCGGCCAGCGCCCCACACGCCGTCCACCTTCATCGCGGCATCAGCAGCCAAAGCCCAAATTGGTTTGGATTGGCTTAGCTTCACGGGACTACAAGATGGGAACGTGCCAGCGGGATTGTTCCAGTCTTTGATGCCGCCGAAATACTGATAACCCAAAACCCATTGAGGGTAATCTGGTTCATAACTCGGAAATCCAGGCCGATTCGGACAAGTCCATACACTGCCAATGCCTGTATTAGTGTTCATCTGCAGTCCTACGGTACTCCAAAGATCTCGAGCGGGAGGTGTGATTGCAATCTGCACCCAGTAGGATGTGCCATTGCCTTTTGGAGATTCGATCACTTGAATCAATTTCTCAACGTTATCCAGGGCATAGATGGTCGAGGCAATACCAACCTGGCGCAGGTTATTCAGGCATTGCGCCCGCTTTCCTCTTTCCTTAGCCCTCGAGAGTGCAGGCAGCAGCATCGCAGCGAGGATGGCAATGATTGCGATCACCACGAGCAACTCGATCAACGTAAACCCACAACTCCCCTTCGAGAGCCTCCGTTTTTCCAAACGCCTGTTTCGCATGTTTATAGCTCGGAGCGAGACTGGATTTTGGAGCAGTTTGTATAACGTCTTCCATGAACACAAGGTCCAACACGTTCCAGATTCGTCCCGTTACCCTCCAGCAGTCCTTTTCTTGACCTCTTTTAATTTAGAAAATTCCGGTTTTGAAGAATAATATTTATCGAGCGGATAACAACCGCTGATCAAACCGTTTCGAGGCGCAGTAGTACAATCGCTGAAAGTGCGGCAAATGAGTTTGTTCGATAGCGCTCCTTTTTCGAGGACGTCCGCAAGTATTGCAGGATAGGAAAGTGTGACACGGCCCAGGCCGACCATATCGGTCCATCCATGGCGGACCGTGTATTGAGCAACATGAGGCAGGTATTCCTGTAAATAGCTGTACGCGGTTCCAATTATCAGGAGATCTTTGGGGGCCTTGGCTTTCAACTGCCGAACGGCATTGATTTGCCGCGCAACACCCACTAAGGGATCTTCCGGCGGCTGGTAACCGTCTGAAGGAGGATACGCTGCGGGTCGCTGAATGTGCGGATTGTAGTAAGGTGAGCCGGCGCTCAGATTCACCATTTTGATTCCCAGTTGCGCGCACAAATCCAAAAATTGAAATGTTTCCGCTAAATCATATTCGAGCGGATTTTGTGGGTTGACACCAAACGCGTAGTAATAAGGCAAGCAGTGATCAAACTCCTCCGGAACGCCAGGCCCGGGTTTGCCAGGCTGAGAACGAGCAGGGTCCGGCTTGAATGGGACAAAATCAAAAGCGCTCAGGCGGACGGCCAACTCGATATCATTTCCACTGGTGCGAATGGCTGAAACGATATCGCGCAACATTCGGGTACGGTTTTCGAACGTTCCCCCATATTTGCCCGGGCGTGTGAAGGCGCTGAGCAATTCATGCAGCAAATAACCATGGCAATGTTTGATATCCACGAAATCAGCGCCGGCTTCCCTGGCAATCTTTGCCGCCGTGGCATAGTCGGCGGTGAGTTGCTCTAGTTCCTCATCGCTCCAGATCTGTTCATCTTTGGTAACGTTGAATTTGCGATCCAGAATCGGGTGCCGATACGCTACACGCGGTTCCATGCGAAACTTGTCATTCGGCTTACAGAAACGTCCCGAATGAGTCAGTTGGAAGCCAATGAGCAAATCCGTTGTCTTTCCAAAATGCGTGGCATGAGCTGAAATAAGGGTCTCACGCAATTGTTTCAAGCCCGGCCTGGTTGACTCATTGATGATGAGTTGATTGGGATTGGCCCGCCCATCTGGTCGCACGGCCATGGCTTCCCCGCCAAAGATCATTTTGGCCCCGCTTTCCCCAAATCGTTGCCAACGTCGGATTACTTCATCAGTGATCGAACCGCTGGTTGTAGCATCCCAGCCTTCCATTGGTTGAATCGCGTAGCGATTGCCGATTTGTTTGCCATGAACGGTGAGGTGTTCGATCGGCTGCGATAACGGCGAATTTTTGCCACTAAGCAGTTCTTCCTCACAGGGTAGCTCAATGCCCAGTGATGACACATGCCGCTGAAAATCCGCCACTGTTTTAAGAGTGGGAATGCGAATCAATCTTGAAGCCTCGACCATAGTCCTCCGTTATCTCGCAGAGACGACGTCAGCCTTAAGAACGAGATCGAACAACCGGCGGCATCGCCGCCAATGTCCTTTCAATTTCGCGGAACACCAACTCGGTGGATTTGACGCAAAGTTCCAGATATTCTTCGCCTTTTTCCGCCGTGGCAGTCCGTCCCTCGCCCCATGTGCCGCTTTTCGTAATCCAATGCACAGAACCAGGATTGCTAAAGAAGTATGCCGTGTGCACTGCGCCGACATTTTCTATCTCGTACTTCGGAAATGGCGGCACTTCCTGGTTCAGTTTCTCCCGGTCCACCAGGTTAGGATTGATCGCAAGAAGACACGACACTTCCGCAGTGTGAGCATGCAAACCCCGCTCCAATCCAGACCATTCGGAGGCAATTTTGCCTGGAATACCGTCCCAATAATTAATTGGAAAAGCGCGGCAATCGTCTCGTAAGCGCGGCCGGGCATTGGTGCAGGCATACGCGATCGCGTACGTATTGTCATAATGGCCATTCAGAAAGATGATGCGTTTCATTCCCATCTCGCAAAAGGTAACGCACAGATCTTCGATCAGTGCCATGAAAGTAGGGATGCGGACCTGCGCCACGCCTGTAAAGCCAGTGTGCGGGTACGATAATGTGTAGCTGACGGGCGGTGCTACAAGAGCAGACAGGCGGGGGGCCACTCGACGCGCGATCTCCGTCGGAATCACCACATCCGTCAACAAAGCCGAATGCGGGCCGTGTTGTTCGACTGCTCCAACGGGAATGATCACGGTATGGTTTTTCTCCAGGAATGCTTCCAGCTCAGGATTAGTGAGTTCTCCCAAAAATACAGTGGGTGGTTTCATGCGAGGGGCACCGTACCTATCCGGCCTGTGCTTCACCAGTCCAAAAGGTAGCCACGATCAGGGGCTCCTGGTCGCTTTCACTCGGAGAAACCTTGCGCCGCTCGCTGGCGACACTTCCCGCAATTTCACGATCTCACTGCCGTCGCCGAGATTGTTGGTCAACACCGGGACCACGCAGTTTGTGCATAAGGGCAAAGACCCGTTAGACAACTCGGTTGCGTAAACCAGGTCGGAGCGAGTTGGAGTTCCACGCAGATAACTCGAGGTGAAATACCCGCTCTCGATGGCGGTATTGGTCAAGGCAAGAAAAAGAGCTCCATCATGCACCCCGATATCTGAGGCAAACCCATTTGGAATTGCATTTCCGTGGAAATCGCGTGTTCCTGGATTCACTCCGAACAGTCCGGTGAGATTCAGCCCCGCTTCACGCATCGGAGACCAGAGTTTCGATTGGTACGCAGTCAGGGTTTCGAGGAGAGCAGCGTCTCCGAGCGTCCCGCCACCACCAACATTTAAGAGCTGGGGATCCACGCTGAAGCCAGTATTGTTGCCGGCAACAATTTCCATTGCGGAAGCGGTTCGCCAGGCATCGAGGGTGGCATGAGTTTTCGAGCCCCATTTAATTGTGAACGTTCCTCCGCTCGACCAGTATTCATTTCCCTGGAATAAAACACCAGGCTGGGCATTTACTGCGTCCACGAGGGATACTCCACCGGTGGTGACGAGAAGGTTATTGCGGAAATGTATGTTGCTAACCGTGGTTTGAAAATAAAGGGCGCGAGCAACACCGCTGGCGGCGGGTGAAACAAAGATGGTGTTATTATAAATTTCCATGTCATGAATCCCGCTGGAACCATTCCAAAGCTGTATGCCTGCGTAGGAATTCTTTCGTCCATCATTTTCGCTGATATTGAAACGAACAATATTATTCGAATGAGGAGCCGCGCCGAGATATTGATAGATCCCGTAACCCGCGCCACTGTTATCGTGGCTATAATTGTATTGCAAAATTGAGGAAGTTGTCCCGCCGTCGAGATCGAAACCCCCGCCATCATTCAAACCCGCCGTGCGATTATGGTGTGATTCGCAAAACTGAATGGTTACGCGGGTCGAATCGTAGCACCAGATGCCGACTGAAGCATCGCCAATCCAGCCGTTGGTCCATGCGACGCAGCGTTCGATCAGCGCGTTGTTGACCTCGCCAAGGACAATTCCGTTGCCTGTGTTGCCGGAAGCGCCGGCCGTGCCGGGATTGTTCCAAGCGCGGCACCAACCTATATAAACATTGCTGTGGAGGTTCGAATATTGGGCGTAGGTCTGAATGCCGGCGTTGGCGTTGTCATGGACATCTGCATGCGTCACGCGGATGTCCCGGTAAGCGTTCGTCCCCATATAACTTTCGATGGCAATGCCTACGAAACCAAAACCACTCACATCTACCTCCTCCACGCGAAGGAAGTCCAACATCGGCCCGATCCCGCCTCCGTCGTTGTAAAACTCGATCCCCGAATTGTGATTGGTTGCACGGCCTGACCCGATAAAATTCAGATTGCTGACGACCAACCCTCCGCAGTTGTATGCATAGAATCCATTGGTGTTGCCGCCGTTAATCGTGGCGCGTCCGATGCCATAGGAAGTGACAACGATGGGATTTGTCGGAGTTCCTCCCTCGGGGGGTCCGAGGAAAACCGTGCCGGCAAATGTCGCACCCGCCTGGAACAATAGCTGATCGCCGGCGTTCAAAGCCTGGCCGTTGGCACGGCCAATCGTTTTCCATGGCACGGCTGGAGCTACTCCTGAGTTGGTATCCTGCCCCGAGGGGCTGATATAATAAGATGCAGAACGGCCAGTAAGAACCGAGACGCCCAGGACCGACGACGCCAAAAGGAACGCGATACGCAATTGCACGATTTGCATGATGAGGCTTCCCAAGGGTGGGTGTCAACAAAGCGTCGAGTTGAGCGAGCCTGAGGCGGCAAAAGCATTTACTTTTTTCGGCTAAGCAGTATATAAAGATAGAGAGAAACTGAACCATTCAACATCAAGGCGTCTCAACATGGCCTTAATGATTTGCTGCACCGAAACACAACTGCTTGCCGGGATATTGCTGGCCGAGAGACCCTCGAGTGAACGCCCCGCGGGGGCAACCCGGAACGCTCACAAAATCAGCACCGCGGGTTTTACACTGATCGAACTGCTTGTGGTAATTGCTATCATTGCGATTCTTGCGGCCTTGCTTCTCCCGGCTTTGGCCCGAGCGAAAAGCAAAGCCGATCGCGCTTCGTGCCAGAACAATCTCCGACAAATCGCGTTGTACGTTCAGTTTTATACGGATGAAAATCGGGATGTATTCCCGGCGCACCGAAACCAAAATGAGGGGGATAATGCGACCACCGCGCTCACGAACTGGTGGGGCACGGCAGTCATCGGCTATGCTCAAAACCAATCAAACCTTTTCCATTGTCCCGCGATTAAAGGCAAGCAAAACGAAAATGGCGTTTCCTGGGTTTGGGCCTTCGACTGCCACAAAGTGGGTTACGGCATTAATAGTTACTTCGATTGCTTTTGGCCTTACACCAGTGGGAGTGTGACCGTGGGAGGGGTTTTCTTTGATACCAAGCCTTGGTTCAAGCGCACCTCGGTAAAAAGTCCATCTGACAATTTTTTGATTGGTGATGCGATGCCGAAAGCGGATGGTTTTTGGAGCTCGAGTTGTTGGTGGCCTACGGCCTGCATGGTTGATAAGAACAGCGTCAGCAAAGGATTCGAAGGAGTTGATCAGAGCCGTCATCAAAACTCGGGCATCATCGTATTTGCTGACGGTCACTCGGAAGCACGGAAAGACGCCGGGATCAACCCGCCGTACGATCCAGCTTTTGGCGACCCCAAGGCATTAATCAATTCAAAATACTGGGACCCGTTGAAACGCGCTGGAGATCGGTGAGCAAATCAGCCAAACGTACGCCAGACCTGTTTGCGTTTTGCAATTATGCCGGTCATTAGCGATTCCGAATACAGGTCCCCCAGATTTCTGTCCAATGGCCACCTGCAAACGGTACTGCCAGGTTTGCTCCGAAGGGCCAGGCCAGTTTCCTATGTTCGCGAACGCATCACCACGCTCGATGATGATTTTTTGGATCTCGATTGGCTCAAGAACGGCTCCCGGCGGGTCGCTGTGCTGTCTCACGGGCTCGAGGGTGATTCAAAACGACACTACATGCTGGGCATGGTGAGCGCGCTGACGAATCGAGGTTGGGACGCGGTGGCATGGAATGCGAGGGGATGCAGCGGCGAGCCTAACCGGGTGCTTCGGTTTACTCACAGTGGTGCTACCGAGGATCTCCAAGCTGTAATCAGCCACGTCACCGCCATACGTGCTTATTCTGATATTGCGCTTATTGGATTCAGCCTGGGTGGCAATCTGACATTAAAATACTTGGGGGAAAGAGGCCCCGCACTCGACCCGCGCATCAAAGCGGCGGCGGTTTTCTCGGTTCCCTGCGACCTCCAATCCAGTTCGATTCAATTGGCAAAACCAGCAAACCGAATTTACATGCTTCGGTTCATGGCCAACCTGCGCCAAAAAGTACGCGCACTGGCCAAGAGCATGCCAGGAAAAATTGACGACAGGGGATTCGCACAACTGCGCAGCTTCAAGCATTTTGATGACCGTTACACCGCGCCCATCCATGGTTTCAAAGATGCTGAGGATTACTGGCGCAAATGCAGTTGCAAACCTTTCTTGAAGAGTATCTCCGTTCCAACGCTCTTGATCAATGCGCGGAACGATCCGTTCCTCGGTGAAGATTGCTACCCGATTGAAGAAGCAAATGAAAATCCCAAATTGCACCTGGAGACGCCTTTGGGCGGCGGGCACGTCGGGTTCATTGGCTTCAATAATGCTCGCGAATATTGGTCCGAAACTCGCGCTGTTACCTTTTTAAAGAACGCATTGAACCACCCGTCTTGAATCGTTTAATTGCCGGCCAGGGCCAGGCAAACAGCTTCTTTCGTGCTACGGACATACAACCTTCCGTCACTCAAAGCGGGCGTGGTCCAGCACTTGCCGTTCAATACCTTGGCCCGCGCGACTTCCTCGTAAGCATTCGGTTTCGCCTTCACAACCACAAGTTGCCCGTCATCTGTCAGCGCCAGAATCTGATCTCCAACCAAAATCACATTGCCCTGGCCGAATCCTGGCTGCGTCCATTTGATTTCGCCTGTAGCGAGCTCGACGCACTTGAGCGGGGCCGTTCCATATTGTTTGTGGCTAAAAATTCCATAAAGATATCCATCCTTCACAACCGGCGTGCTCCAATGGTTCGCCAGTTTGTTGTCCGCAACCTTGTAAAGTTCAGTCGCGGTGAAACTGTCACCTTGTTTCGAGATCTTGCACGCGCCGCCGCCGATTCCATAAGCCGCAGAGCAATAAACAATGTCTCCCATTACGACCGGCGAAGCAGCCGTGGATGTGCTGAATTTAAATGGGAAACGCCACAGCAGCGCGCCATCCTTTTCCGCCACTGAGACCAATCCGCTTTTCGCGAAAAAAATCACCTGGCGCACGCCGAGAATGTCTGCCACGACAGGCGTGGCGTGCGTGATTGTTTCGTCCTGTCCTTTCCAAACCACTGCACCGGTGTCTTCGTTGAGCGCAAGCAGTGATTCGCCTGGGCCACCGCCGGCGATGAAAAGCTTTTTGCCATCCACAACCGGCGAAGCAGCATTCTTCCAGGAGATATTGTGTCCGGCATGCTCCTTAATCAGATCTTTAGTCCAAAGCGATTTCCCGGTTTCCGCATCGAGACAATGCAGAACCAAAAGTTGGTTAAACACATAAACTTTGCCTCCGTGGACTGTCGGCGTTGAGCGCGGTCCGTCCCCACCCTTGTTTTCAGCAGTCCCGGAATCACCCCCGCCATCATAAACCCCAACTCCGACCACTGCCGACCAAACTTCCTTTCCTGTCGAGGCATCCAATGCGACGCACACTTCGCGGTTCGCACCCTCGATGTCGCGATTCATTTGAGTGAACGCCTTGCCGTCTGCAATCGTGAAGGAACTGAACCCATTCTTAACGGGAACCTTCCAAAGGACTTTTGGGCCCGTGGCCGGCCAGGTCAATTTTGGCTTTTCCAGGGCAACGCCATCGCCATTAGGTCCACGATAACTGGGCCAATCCCCACCATACGAATTCACTAAACCGACCGTCAAAACACAAATCGACAAAAAAGACCATTTCATAAAAGTTCTAATCTGGACGCTTCTTTCAAACGTTTATTCACCCCGAGAATACCAACTTTGCCAGGTAACCCAAGCTGATTTCGTTCAAAGGATGAGGCCAGTGGCGTAAAAGATCTCATGAGCCAGGACTTGCTAACCGGTAAAACTAGCCAGCGCGAATCGGAGTGCGCCCGTCCTCGGGCGCAGAATCGTTCAATCCAGTCTCCGCGTCGAAAACCTCCAAACTCCTCGAACACTTGGAGCTTGCTGCACCCGAGGACGAGCGCACTCCGATACTGGAAAACTCATGTTCCAAAGGGGCTGCATCTTTTTGCTCAACCTGCGCAAATCTTCCGTTCGATTTCTTCCTGGCTTCGATAGGTTGCCGAGCAAAACCAGCATATTTGGCTTTAAATCGGAAGGTTTGTGTATGCTGAGAACATCAAATTCGGGCTGGCATTGCCAATGCTAAGAGTGACAACGCCAGTGCAAAAACGCATCCGGTGCGGGCTGAAATAAATGAGAAGAGCACCGCTGCGAAGGCAATGGTTAAACCACAACCAAAAACCAGATGAAAAAAATCGAAGCGATAGTGAAGCCATTCAAACTCGAAGAGGTCAAGGACGCCCTGAGCGAACTAGGCATCGAGGGGATGACGGTCAGCGAGGTCAAAGGGTTTGGCCGCCAGAAGGGCCATACCGAGATTTATCGAGGCAGCGAATACACCGTCGATTTTCTGCCAAAGATTAAAATCGAGGTCGTTCTCGGAGACGAACAGGCCGAGGAGGCTGTCGCCGCGATTATTAAATCCGCCAGAACAGGCAAAATTGGAGATGGAAAGATTTTCGTTTCCACCATTGATTCCGCTGTTCGCATTCGCACGGAGGAAAAAGGCGAACTTGCAGTCTGATCCACAAACAAACGTCCCCCAACACTCAACTCAAACAAGAAATGATAAAAAGAATAATATTGTCGATCAGCTTGATCGCGATTGTTAGCTCAGGTGCGCTTTCAACCATGGCCGCGGATCCCACGCCGGCCGCGACACCGGCGGCGACACCAGCCGCCCCGCCCAAACCAACGGTCGAAGATCGACTGAGCGATTTGGAAGCCTATGTTACCAACGGAGCGCGCCAGACCAATGCGCCCACGGCCCTGGCCACCTCGCCTGGTCCCGGCCACAACGGCTGGCAGATGACCTCGACTGCCTTGGTGTTATTCATGACCTTGCCGGGGCTGGCTTTATTCTACGGCGGGTTAGTTCGTCGAAAGAACGTTCTGTCTGTGCTCGCGCAATGCCTGGGCATTACCGGGTTGGTCACAATTCTTTGGGTTATTTGTGGATATAGTATCGCATTCCATCCCGGCAAGCCTTGGTTTGGCAGCCTGGACTGGAGCTTCTTAAAAGGAGTGGATTCGTCGCCGAACACCGATTACGGCGCGTGGGTTTCGCACAACGTGTTTTCAATGTATCAATTGATGTTCGCGATTATCACACCGGCCCTGATCGTCGGTGCGATTGCCGAGCGCATGAAGTTTTCGGCGATCCTCGCATTCGTCACGCTTTGGATGTTCGTGGTTTACTTTCCGCTAGCTCACATGGTGTGGGGTGTGGATGGCTTGATGAATGGCGTTTGGAATGCGGGCGCGAAAATCAAGGCGATCGACTTTGCAGGCGGAACAGTCGTTCATATGTCGTCGGGATGGTCAGCGCTGGTCCTTTGTTTAATTCTCGGGAAACGCCTTGGCTTTGGAAAACAAAATATGGCGCCGCACAATTTGGTCCTCTGCATGGTCGGCACCGGCATGCTTTGGGTCGGCTGGTACGGGTTTAATGCAGGCAGCGCCGTGGCTGCCGACGGCGTGGCCGCAAACGCGTTCACGACCACCACGCTGGCAACCGCGATTGCCTCCTTCGTCTGGCCAATGGCTGAATGGTTGCTGAAAGGAAAGCCGAGCGTCTTAGGCTTCTGTTCCGGCGCGGTAGCAGGACTGGTTGTCATCACTCCTGCTTGCGGCTTTGTTACTCCGGGCGGCGCCCTGCTCATTGGCATCGCAGCGGGCATCGTTCCCTTCTTCTTCTGCTATAAAGTGAAAGCCTGGTTTGGTTACGATGACGCGTTGGATACGTTCGGCGTGCACGCGATTGGCGGAACGCTCGGCGCATTCCTGACCGGCGTACTGGCCAGAAATTCTGCCAATGCCAACCTGGCCACCAACCTCAAAGAGTATGTCAAAGATACGATGATGCAGCCCCTGGTATTTGAGCAGATCAAAGCGATTCTGTTGACCTTGGTTCTCGCAGTTGTCGGCACCACCGTGATTGCTTTCGCGGTCAAGATGGTCATGGGACTGCGACCCATTGAGGACGTCGAAATGGCAGGCTTGGACATCTCCGAGCACGGTGAAGAGGGATATCACGGCGCAGACTATGGTGGCCGAAGCTCCGACTCCGGTCATGTTATGGCTGAGCCAATGCTGAGCCCGTCCAAATCGATCAAGCCGGCAATGACTTAAAACGGATTGCCAGTTAAAACTGTTTAGCCACAGCGGCGTGCACCGAAAGGTCACGCCGCTTTTCTATTCATGAAAGGTTTATCTGCGGCTGGATGGCTTCAAAGAAATCGCCGGAGTAAACGAAATCGTGGTTTTAAACTTGACCGAAATGAGATGCTGGGGCTCTAAACCATTATTTTCAAACCCCGGGTCACTGTCCTGGGCTGGTGGCTCGAAGTCAGTCTCGACCGACCAGATCTCCCAACTAAGGTTCGAACTGTACGAACTGTAGTCCGTGTTTTTGAGATTTATAACCAATCTGGCCATGCGTTCTACTTAAAAAGCATAACAATGACCTTTTAGAAGAATCAGTGGGTGAATTACTGTAAAATGCCGGTGTTCAGCCCCACGCCGCCTGGCATCATTCAACCTGTGCGGTTTCGTGTCAGGTAGCCTATCTCCGCCCCGGCTAACTCGATTACATTTTCCCGCAACAATGCTTGTATTTTTTGCCGCTTTGGCAAGGGCACGGGTCGTTTCGTCCCACTTTTGGACCGGACCGGACCGGCTTGGCTTTCTCTACCGCGGCAGCGGCTTCACTGACCACATCGCTGTCCTTGCCAGGTTTCTGCGCGGCCGCGGAGTCGCTGCCGGTCGTAGTGCCACCAAAAGCGCTGGTCGATTGATGACTCGTGCTTTGGGGCACGTTGCGCAAGAAGTTTTCGAAAGCCATCAGGCTGGAGGCGCTGCGAAAGATGTTGTGGCAAATCTCGGTTTTGATGTTGACCATCAATTCTTCGAAAATCTTGAATGCCTCGGCTTTGTACTCGATCAACGGGTCTCGCTGGCCATGCGCTCTGAGACCGATGCTGTAGCGGAGGCTGTCCATTTCATAAAGATGCTCCTGCCAAAGTTTATCAATGGCGCTCAGAATCGTATAACGTTCGACCTCTTTGAGAGCCTCGGGATTTTCGAAGCTGATCTTGAGCTGATATGCATCGCGCACCTTGTCGGAAATGAAATTGCATGCAGCGAATTGGGCGGCGTTGAAGCCGTTGTAGATGGAATCTGGAACGGGTTGTTCGGTGCCTGATTCCGCAGCTTTTGCTAAATCCGCCTCGGACAAACCGAGGGGGAAATTCAAATTGACCCAATCGGAGAGAGCTCGGAGCTTCCACTCGTGCAGGTCTGGTTCAGCCGTCGTGAACTGTTCCACTTTTTGAATGACGACTTCTTCCATGATATCCATGAGCCGATCTCGGACATCCTGGGAATGGATGATTTCGTTGCGGAAGCCATAAATGACTTCGCGCTGTTTGTTCATGACGTCGTCGTACTCCAGCGTGCGTTTGCGAATTTGGAAATTGTGCTGCTCGACTCGCTTTTGGGCCTGGCCGATCGAACGATTCAAAAGCGGATGCTCCAGCTCCTGGTCCTCCTCCAGGCCCATTTTCTCCATGTATTTAACAATCCGATCGGAACCAAACAGCCGCATTAAATCGTCTTCCAGCGAGATAAAAAAATGGGAAGAGCCCGGATCACCCTGGCGCGCGCATCGACCCCGTAATTGGCGATCGATACGCCGGGCCTCGTGACGCTCTGTGCCCATGACATGAAGACCTCCAATTTCAGGAACGCCGGGTCCCAGTTTGATGTCGGTGCCTCGGCCGGCCATGTTTGTGGCTATGGTAACGGCTCCCCGCTGGCCTGCACGGGTGATAATCTCGGCTTCCTGCTGATGATATTTGGCGTTCAAAACGGAATGGATAATGCCTTCGCGTTTCAAAGTGCGTGAGAGCAACTCGCTGACTTCAACCGAGATTGTGCCCACCAGGATCGGCCGCCCCCGGCCATGGATGTCTTTGATCTCCCGCAAGGCGGCGCCATATTTTTCGCGCTTGGTTTTATACACGGAATCGTTCGCGTCCGCTCGTGATACCGGTTTATTCGTGGGAATGACCAAAACTCCAAGCTTGTAAATATCAAAGAATTCGGAGGCTTCTGTCTCCGCTGTTCCCGTCATGCCTGCCAGCTTCTGGTATAACCGGAAATAATTCTGAATGGTGATGGTTGCCAGAGTCTGGGTTTCTCGCTCGATCTCGACCTCTTCCTTGGCCTCAACCGCCTGGTGCAAGCCATCGCTCCATCGGCGGCCTGTCATTAAACGACCGGTATTTTCATCGACGATGATAACTTTGTTATCCTGGACCACATATTGGACGTCTTTTTGATAAAGGCAAAATGCCTTAAGCAACTGAGAAATGGCGTGAATACGTTGGGCTTTGGATTCAAATTCCTGCTGCAGTTTGGTCTTGGCTTCGAGCCGTTTGCGAGCATCGGTTTCAGGTCCGGTGTCGATTTCATGCAGAGCAGTCGAAAGGTCCGGCAACATGAAAGCGTCCGGATCTTTCGGACTGAGAAAAGTGCGGCCCTTTTCAGTCAGATCGGCTTCGTGGCTTTTTTCATCAATCGCAAATAAGAGCTGCTCCTTCTCGGCATAGAGCTCGACCTTCTTCTGATCGGCGTGGAGCTGAAGTTCGGCTTGATTCATTAGCCGGACGTTTTCCGGGTCCTCGAGGAGTTTCATCAGCCCTTCCGACTTCGGCTGGCCAATTTTGACGCGATAAAGCAGCAGGCCGGTTTCGCGCTCCAGCGCCTGGCTATCCGCCACATTGCTTCCATCCTCGGGACGCAATTTGCGAAGCAATTCTTCAGCCTCGGATAGAAAGCGGTTACAGAGCCGTTCCTGTGCCATGTAAATCGACTGCACCTGCGGCCTGAACTGGGCGTATTGATCATCGTAGGTGATCACGGCGGGACCGCTGATAATCAAAGGCGTTCGTGCTTCATCGATCAGGATCGAGTCCACCTCGTCCACAATGGCGAAATAATGCCCTCGCTGCACCTGGTCCTCCTTGCGCGTGGCCATGCCATTGTCGCGGAGATAATCGAACCCGAATTCGGCATTGGTGCCGTAGGTAATATCACAGTTGTATTGGTCCCGGCGCACATTCGGGGGCTGGTCATGCAAAATGCAGCCCACGCTGAGTCCTACAAACTTATAAACGGCTCCCATCCATTCACTATCGCGCGCGGCGAGATAATCGTTGACCGTCACCACGTGCACGCCGCGTCCTGTCAGCGCGTTCAGATAAACTGGAAGCGTGGCCACGAGAGTTTTGCCTTCGCCGGTGGCCATTTCAGCAATCCTGCCGGAGTGGAGGGCATAGCCGCCAATAAGCTGGACGTCGAAAGGGATCATCTCCCACTTGAGCGGGTGGCCGCGCACCGTGATTTCCGTGCCCCACAAGCGGCGGCAGACATTTTTCACGACCGCAAAAGCCTCCGGCAGGATTTCATCGAGCCGGCGGGCGAGTTGCTCATTGTCCGCAATTTTCGAAAGTTCCTCTCTCCAGGCCGCGGTTTTTTCCCGCAGCACGTCGTCAGAAACCTTTTGCAACTCGCTTTCCAGCGAGTTTATTTTTGCGACCATCGGCCTGAGCTTTTTCACTTCGCGCTCGTTTTTTGAGCCAATGAACTTCTTTACAATAAATCCAATCATGTTTTGCCTTGTGAGCCGAATAACCCTACGGAATCAGTAATAGTGCGTCAAAGACATTCCCAGCATACGCCCAGTGAGAGAGAACTCAAGTCAAGGGGGTGGGGTTCCAGGACCCAACTCGAATCGTGCAATCTTACCCCAATGGAAGTCATTCCTGCCATCCGTATCAATTTCACGAAAAATTCGACTTGCCCGCGCCTGGAAAAACGTCGATGACACACCGATGATTCGATACCTCTTTGCCTTCGTGTTTGGTCTTATGCTGGACATCTCGCTCGCAGCAGTCGAGCCCGTCCAGCTCACTGCTTATCCGCAAAAATTGCGCACGTTTTACAGCCTGACCGACACTGCTGTCCCTGCGGCACTCCGTTCCAACTCGGTATCCTTGCCGGTTGGGAGAATTACTTCTGCCATCCGAGCCACCGACGGTGCTCTTTGGCTTGGCACAACGCAGGGGTTGATGCGCGTAGACTTCTCTGCGGCACAATGGGATCAACGCCAGTATTTAGCCGGCCGGCGGTATTTGCCAGACGACACCATTGAGCAAGTCGTCCCGGACGAGCACAATGGCGTCTGGGTTCGTACTCGAACCGGCGTGTCACACATCGAGCTGAGGCCCATGACCCTGGCCCAAAAAGCGGAGACCTTCGAGCAGCGGATCCGCGCGCGTCACGACCGCTACGGTTTGGTAGCAGGTTCACATCTGGCTTTGGCCGGAGATGTCTCCAGCAACCAACTTCGCGATGATGATAATGACGGTCTTTGGACTGCCATGTACGCCGCCGCCGAATGCTTTCGGTATGCGGTCACTAAGTCGCCCGAGGCTCTGGCAAATGCTCGAAAATCCATCGATGCTGTTCTTTTCCTCGAGGAAGTCGCCGGCCGCCGCGGTTTCCCGGCCCGCTCCTACATACGGAAGGGTGACCTCATGCCGCACGGTGGCGAGTGGCACTGGACCACCGACGGCCAGTATTATTGGAAGGGGGATACCAGCTCGGATGAGATTGTCGGCCACTTCTTCATCTTTGGCATCGCCTATGACTTATTGCCGGACGCCGAACTAAAACGCCGCATTGCCGAAACGGCCAAACGGATCATGGACCATATTGTGGACCACGGTTACAACCTGATTGACCTCGACGGCAAGCCGACCCGGTGGGGTTGGTGGGGCCCAGACCGGCTGAAGCTCGAGCAGGAAGAGCGGCCGCTCAACAGCCTTCAGCTCCTCAGTTTTCTGAAAACAACCTCGCACATCACCGGCGACTCGGCATACGAGACTCGATACAAAAACGTGGCCTCGGATTTGAAGTACATCGATTTAATCACGCGCCTGGACGAGTTCCGGACCGAGTTGAACTACTCGGACGAGGAGTTGGCAATGTTGCCTTTCTACGCTGTTTTCCAATATGAAAAGGATCCTGCCTTGCTGAATGCCTATCGCCGGGCTGTGGACGGGTGGTGGAAAAACATCCAGCGCGAGGCCAATCCTCTTTGGACCTTCATCTACCTCAACGGTCAGCCCGAAGCCAGGGTGGATCTTTCCGCCGCTGCGCGGACCCTCTACCGAATGCCCATGGACACCATCGAATGGAAAGTAACTAATTCCCACCGGCAGGACATTGTTTGGGCAACGGGGGTGGATCGCTTTCGACGTCGTGAAGTGTTGACCTTGTTGCCACCCGATGAGCGGCCAGTGATGAAATGGAACGGCAATCCCTTCATTATTGACGGCGGCGCCGACGGGCATGGTGAGGACGATGGCGCCGCTTTCCTGTTGCCATATTGGATGGGTCGTTACAACAAATTCCTGTCGGGCGAGTAGTCTTCCAAGTGAGGGAGATCAGACCAACGGTCTGGTTCATACCAGCCCGTCCCCTCAGACCGAAGGTCTGGTTCATACCAGCCCGTCCCCTCAGACCGAAGGTCTGGTTCATACCAGCCCAGGGCAACGCCCTGGGTTCATCGGACGAAGTGAATCAAAGCGCTGAAAGCGCGTCTCATCCGACGCAAACATTTACCCTCAATCCCACACGTACCGCTCATCGAACGGAACGTTATATTTCCGCAACAATTCTCGGTATTCCTCCTGGAATGATTTGGTTTTATGATGCGCGTCCTGGTTATCTATGTAATGGACGAGGTCATCGAGTTGGCTGTATCCGATAGAAAAGCCTCCGTATCCTCCCTGCCAGAAAAATGATCCGTACTCTGGTCCTTGCGTTTTGATCCATGCGGAAGACGTCTTTTTGATTTTCTCTAACAAATCTGACTGGCTGATCGTGCGCGCCAGTCTCGCGGCGATGTGAACATGATCGGCGACACCCCCGACGCGGTAAGCCTCGCACTGGCAATCGCGACAAACCGTCGCGAGATATGCGTGCATGCGTGGACGAATGACCGAGTCCAACCATGGCTCGCGGCCTTTTGTGCTAAAGACGATATGAATGATT
>Ga0157375_10000061_pt1 | contig 114139 bp, 94 predicted proteins | sample M35metaG_FD_115311 | JGI IMG/M metagenome (GOLD analysis project Ga0157375, IMG submission 115311) | Miscanthus rhizosphere microbial communities from Kellogg Biological Station, Michigan, USA - M3-5 metaG | ecosystem: Host-associated > Plants > Roots > Rhizosphere > Soil | place: USA... | reverse complement strand
GACCCAGCAAATTGACATTCATATAATAGAGACCATGAGTGCGGGCGCTGAAAATAGATCTGAAGCCGACGAGCGCGAAATCCTCATCTTGCTGTCGAAGCGGGCCCGGCAACTGGCAAAGCCGCAGCAGGCCAGTGCAATATTTATGTTGTCACATTATGAGCGCCTGCGCGAATTCCCGACGGTTCGCGCGATTGCACAAGCCACGCGTAGCAGCCAGGGCGCAGCACAGCTCAACCGCAAGGCAATCCTCGCCTCCTGGCGTCACATTCTGACCGGTTCAGAGTTTGAGATCCACAGTCAACACGAGTGAAGTCAATACATAATCAATTCCATGCACCTTAATCACGCTCCCGCGCAAAGTACAACATCAACTCTTGCCGTCTCCAGCGCTCTGTTCTTCCGTCCGCTAGAAGTTCCCGCGCATTTGACCCAGGTTAAAAGCAAAGAGGTTTTCAAACAGACTTACTTGGAATCCCTTAAAAACATCAAATCACAGGCCGAGACGTTGCGCCAATCCATCATCGGCTTGCTCAACCTTGGAGTTTCCTGTCACGAGCTCGTTGCCTGGGCCAAAGCTGCTGGCCAGAACGACCGCTATTCTCAAAAGCTCCTCAGCCAGATCCTCCTCGACCTCGGGATCCGGCGGCGAGAGCCCGGCGCTGGCCCCAAATCTCCGCCAGAAGCTTTTCAGATCGAGCGCGAGGTGTATGAACGCTATGGCGATGAGGCCCTCAAGCTCCTCCGCGCTGCCTGCATCGTCGCCAAAGCTCGAAACGAAGGCGAACTGGAACAATCCCAAGCCGAGAGCGAACAGTCTCCGTATCCCGATCGGGATAAGGGAGATAACTGAAGAATAATCCTAAACCACAAATGAAATCCATATCCCGATCGGGATAACGAGAAATCGACATTATGAAATTAGATTACTTCTCTAAAAAAGATCGGACAATCTGCGCCCTCGGTTTTGTTGTGTTGTTCTCGCTTTCGGGCCAGGCACAACAGCTCGATCAGAATGCCGTCGCCGATTCGCAAACCCAGGTAGTCGCCGTAACCCCCTACGCAATCGCAACCCGCGACGGAAACCAAAAGTTCTGGTCCAAAACGACCTGGGAATCGAACTCGGTGAGTGGCGACGTTACTGTAAAGACGAATTCATTTGTCGAGCTGGCCACCGGATCCTCTTTCTTCGCCAATGGACAGTGGAACGACAGCAGCCCTGCCATTCAAATTACGCAAACCGGCGCTGAGGCCACGAATGCACAACACCATGTTCGATTCTTGGGAAACATAAACTCTCAAGGTGCAATCGATATTACCTTGCCGGAAGGTGACAAGCACCTCGTTTCAACCCCAATCGGTTTGACGTTCTTCGATACTGCGAGCGGAAAATCAGTCATGATCGCGGAAATTGCCAGTTCGGAAGGTCAGCTTCTCCAAACCGGCAACGAGGTTTTGTACCCGGCCGCATTCACAGACGTCTCAGCCGACTTACTATACGTGAATACCATTTCCGGCTTCGAGCAACTGGTCGTTTTGCGGGAACAGCTCCCGTCCCCCGCTGAGTGGGGTCTCGATCCTGAAACCACTCTACTACAAGTGATCACTGAGTTTATCAATCCGCCCATTCCGCAGATCACTGAACGTAAAGTTCCCTGGGGCGTGGATCAACACCTCGACTTTGGACTCACACAAATGCCACGAGGTTACGCCTTCGCTCTGGGCTCAGAAACAAACACCGTTGTGGTAACAAAGCAGTGGCTCAACCTTGATGGTCGCCAATGTCTTGTGGAATCAACTCCGTACAGCCGACTTGAGCCGCTCCTGCAAGAGCTTCCTCCTCCAAGCGGCCAGGCTAAGCTTCACGAGTCTCCAGACTCTGTCCTTCACAAAATCGCGAGCGGTCATCTCTTGCCTGTTCGGAAGTTTGCCAAAAACAAAACGATTGAGATGAAGCTCGCGGGTATTGATCATTCCAAAAAGGGCGTCGCGATTGATTACACGACTGCAACTAGCCAAACCAACTTCACGTTCCAATCCGACACTACATACTACGTGTCATCATATGTACCGTTATCAGGTACAACTATTTTTGAAGGTGGAACTGTTATCAAATACACCAATAACGCAAGTGCGAAAATATCACTCAATTCTTTCGTCTGCAAGACTGGCCCATACCGTATGGCAATTTTAACATCGAAAGACGATAATACAGTTGGTGACTCCATAACAGGTTCCACCGGTACACCGACTAACTACCAAGGCGCGACCTACATTTCGGAAGGTGTCGGCGCCTTCAGGTACATGCGTTTTTCCTACGCTGGCATCGGAATTCACGGATATCCGGATGCTGCGGATGGTGGTGTTTGGCATTGCCAATTTGTGAAGTGCTCCACAGGTATCGACGTAAACGAGACGGACACAGAGCTTTACAATGTGCTTTTCTGCAACTGCAATACGGCTGTCAGTATTGACATTGCCGACTTCAATTTTGTGGGAAGGCACGTTACGGCAGATCAAGTCACCACATTTTTCGATTCTCCAGATACAACAGGAAAGCTCACGAACAGCATTTTAACGGGAGTAAGCAATATCGGTGGTATTTCAACTCTTGTGAACTGCACGACCAACTCCAGCTCCGCTGGGTTTTACCAGACGGTCGGAGCCGCTGGGTACTACCTTTGCGATGGCAGCACTAATCGTGACGCAGGCACAACAAACATTAATTCGACCTTGTTAACAGAGTTAAGAAGCAAAACCACCTACCCGCCGATCCTCTGGACAAACGATTTTAGCGTCAGCACCACTCTCTCACCGCAGGCCGGTCGAGATACGTCCAGTCCTGACAAGGGCTACCACTATGATCCTCTGGATTATGTTGTCACCGGAAGGATTCTCACATCAACACTCACACTGACCAATGGTGTCGCCTTGGGCACGTATGGCACATCCTCCAGCGCCGGAATAAGTCTGCGCGGCGGGGCCAAGCTGTATTCGACAGGTTTGGCTACAAGCCTCAACTGGATCGTCCGATATAACACAGTTCAGGAACAAGGTAACACAAACTGGTCAGCCTCTTCCACCGCACCAGCGTTCGCATACACGACCACCAGCAGTCCCAAACCCCAAGCCCAGTTCTCGTTTACAGCCTGGTCGCTTCTGGGAAAAATTGGTAACCATGTTAGCGGCACAAAAGAAATCGTAACACCTTTCGGGTTCAAGGATTGTCAGTTCGCAGGCGGTGGTTTGGATGTATCAGATATTTCCATTGGCCTCACAAATTGTTTACTAGATCGGGTAAATAGTTTTATTGGAGATCACCAGCAGGATCCCGACGCGTTCCTTTTTAACAACATGATTCGGGGTGGAACGTTGACGGTGGCTCGCGCCGATTCCGGCATCTGGATTTTAAAGGACAATCTATTTGACCAAACTGTAATCAGCCAGTCAGGCACTATGACCCACAGCAATAATGCCTATGTGACTGGTTATAACCGCCTGACACCCACTAATGCCAACGACGTGGTCCTCACCAACAAACCCTCTTACCTGACCAGTTACCTTGGCAATTACTACTACCCCACAAACGACGGTATGCTCAGCAGCCTGACGAATGCAGGCAGCCGCTACGCAACGAACGCGACCCTCTATCACTACACCTGCTTTACCAATCAGCAAAAGGAGGCAAGCTCAATGGTAGATATCGGATTTCACTACGTCGCCACCGACTCCAACGGGATTCCAATCGACACAGATGCCGATGGAACGGCCGACTACTTGGAGGACCTGAATGGAAACGGAACACTGGATTCAGGCGAGACCGATTGGCAAACCCTCGGCGATATGGGGCTCAGAGTCATTATCACACGGCCGCGTTCCGGAGCGGTGCCTCTGCCCTGATACGTCAGGTCCCTCCAACCTAAGTGGAATAGAGAAGCTATGAATAAATCAAAAAAAGAACATTCAACCGAATCTGAACGCGTTAATACTGGCGACAACGCGAAGCAAATTATCAAAAAGCGGTTCTTGCCATTGCTTTTAGTATTTGTCGTTGTCTTAGGGTTGCGCCTGGCCTTTGTTGACGCGCCCCGAGCACTGGCCGGTGTGTGGAGATACCATACACAGGCATGGGAATGGGACTACCCCTGCGACGAATGTCCTCCCCCCGATTGTTCCGATGACTCCGGTGGAAATAACATGCCTCCATCACCTTGGTTGCCAGCTGGTGGCGGCGGAAAAAAGGGATGTAATTCCTGTCGTTCGGGCGGCAATGCACCGTCAAGCGCCAGCGGGAGTGGCGGGGGCGGAGGAGGTGGTGGAGGTGGCGCGGGCGGCGGAGGCGGCGGCGGAGGTGCTGGTGGTGATGGCGGCTCGCCTGACTGCCCGGAATGTGGGATGCCCATTTGGTGGGTAAGTGAGCCGGCGCTTACAGTGTGGCTGAGAGATATTCCGATGTCATATCAGCCGAGCCATGGTCCGGCGATCAGTTTCCAGCTTTTCTTCAAAAGTAATCCGCAAGATACCGCGGCTATAGAGGGTAATTCGGGAGAAGTGTTCGGTGTGGGGCTAAACTGGTTTACTCCGTGGCGGGCTTATCTGATAAGCGACGGCACCTCTCCGACTAATTATGTCTTTGCTAATGGCCGGGGCGGTTCGCCGCGCTCGGTTTGGTCCGGAGCTCCCACCGGCTATACGAATTATTATCGAGACCGTCATGTAATCTCTGTTTCCGGTGGCCAACCTACGGTCACATATCCTTCTGGAGCTTACGATTTATTTGGGCAGCAGTACGTTGGATCCTCAGTCCGCGATTTTCTTACTGAGAAACATGATGCGCACGGCAACGTTACCTATTTTTCCTGGTCCCAGGATGCAACGACCGCAGCCGCATGCTTGTCCACCATCACTGATGTGGATGGTCATACCACAACTTTCACATACACAAACATTGGAACCTCCGGAGGCACGTTCACGATGCTTTACCGTGCAACTGATGTGGCTGGCCACACGACCACTCTCAATTACAATCAGGATGGCTCCGAAGCGGGGCCTCCTGTTTTAACCAATATTGTTGATGCGGCCGGTTTGAGCAGCTCGATGCAGTACACCGGCTCGCGGCCAACGACCGATCTCATATTGACCACTCCCTATGGAACCAACACCTTTACTACCATACTAGAAAGCGGATCTCCGCTCGCCGTCCACGTGAACGAACTCAACCTGCGGGACCACCTTTTCCTTTATGTCGATTCCGATGCAACCGCGCAAATCACGAACTCTTACTTGGCGTATGTTCCAACCACCACTAACTTCTCCAATACGTTTGACCCGGACCACAGCGATCAGCGCAATAGCTTTTACTGGGGACCTCGGCAATATGCGCTTTTGACTTCTGACTTTATATCAGGCCTGACTAACGGTCCCACAGCCGATCTAACCAAGCTTTACACCACGAATTATGTGCAAGCCCGCCAGCGGCATTGGCTTATTGACACGAATGTAGATCTGACTACGGCGAGGCTTGGGCAGACGTTGTCGCTTGAGCGCGACCCAAGCCCTGACGGAGTAACCCAGGGCTTAATCACCTGGTACGATTATGACGGCAAAAGTGGCGGCAATCCAGAGGTGCAAGGCACAATGAGTTATCCTCTGTTTAAGGCGTGGAGGCTACCAAACGGTGAATCGCGCTTCATTCGTTATGAACGTAATTTGCTGGGGAAAGTGACCCGGATGATCGAGACATACAACGACGCTGGAGGCGGTGTCGTTTTGAGAACAAATGTAATGGTGATTGCCGCCAACAATATTGACCTATTAGCCCGGACCAACGTACTCGGAGTTCAAGTCGTAAGCAACATTTTTAACGCTTACCACCAGGTTTGCACCAACTACAACGCGCTCGCCGAGGCAACGGTTTACACATACGACGGCTCACACCGACCTCTCACAATGAAGACCCCGAGCGGCCTGACAACGTCAAATTATTACGGCGCAAACGGCTACTTGGCTCAGAGCGTGGATCAGGAGATCCAGCGAACCAACTCATTCACCTGGAGCAGCGGTTTGGTTGCAACACACACTGATGAGCGCGGGCTGGCCCTGACTTACTCTTGGGACGGTTTAAACCGGCTGATTAAAACCACCTATCCAGACACAAAATACGTCACAAACACCTATGACAAGCTGGATTTGGTAAAGGTCATCGATCGGATGGGTTTCACGAATCGTTACGAGTACAACGGCTTCCGGCAAATGCTGCGTTCAGTCGATGCCCTAAATCGGACAAATAATTACAGTTACTGTGACTGCGGAACGTTGTCGTCGGTCACAGATCCACTGGGTAATTCCTCGACTTTTACCTATGATTATCTCAGCCGCCGAACGCAGGCGACATACCCTGACAGTTTCACTGTGACGTACAAATATGATTTGGCCGGTCGTTTGACCAATGTCACGGACAGTGCCGGGTTAAGCACAACGAACTGGTTTAACAACCAGGGAAGCACCACGGCTGTTACAAACGCCGTTGGGAGGATCAACGCGGTCATTTACGATGCTTTAGATCGGATCACGAACAGCGTTGACGCAAATGGTGTCACGGTGAGCAGCACATATGATAACTTAAATCGGTCGCTCAGCCAGACATACCCCGACTCCGGTGTTGGGAAGTTTGTTTACACTGCAAACGTTTGGGGAGTAACCAGCTATACCAACCAGGTTTCGGATATCGTTACTTATGCGTATGATCAGGCCGGACGCAAAACGAACGAGGTCTTCGTTGGGGTCAGTACCAACAAATTTACTTATGACAGCGGCTCGGGTTTGATAACTCTGACGGACGGTAAGAGCCAAACCACAACATGGAATTATGATGAGTTCGGCCGGGTGACGAACAAGGTTGATAATTTGGGAACAAACATTCTTTCGTACATTTATGATTTAAACAGCCGGATGACCAACAGGACGAGTGCGGCAAAGTTAACGACCGCTTACAAATATGACGCTGTTGGAAACTTGACCAACGTGGTGTATCCAGTCAGTTCCAACTTTTCGTTTGCATATGACGGCAACAACCGCCTGACCAACATGCTTGACGGTGTTGGCACCACGGCTTACTCTTATAACTCAGCGGGCCAGGTTCTCAGCGAGGACGGCCCGTTTGCCAGTGATACTGTGAGTTACACGTACGCCAACAGGTTGCGAGCAGGCTTGAACATCTTGGCTCCAAACGCCTCGGCTTGGACGCAGAGCTACGGGTATGATGCCGGTGAGCGACTGACGAATGTAACTTCGTCCGCCGGAGTTTTCAGCTATATACTCGGCGGTTCAAGTGCTGCCAGTCCGCTCGTCAAGAAACTCACCCTCCCCAACGGTTCATACATAACCAACACGTATGATTCAGTGGCTCGGCTGCTTTCCACATCTTTGAAAAACAGTGGCGGAACCGTGCTCAATTCGCACAATTACGGTTACAATACAGCAAGCGAGAGGACTGTAATGACGAATACCTTGGGCGATTACCGAAGTTACACATACGACGGCATGGGACAATTGAAAACTGCTCTTGGCACGGAACCTGGCGGCGTAACAAACCGTTTGAATGAACAGCTCGGTTACACTTACGACGCAGCCGGAAATTTGAACTACCGTACCAACAACGCATTTGTCCAGACGTTCAATGTAAATTCGTTAAACGAATTAACGACTAACACCCGCAGCGGAACATTCACTGTCGCCGGCACAACAACGTCGGCGGCGACCAATGTCACGGTGAATACGTCAAATGCGTTTCTTTACACTGACTATACCTTCGCCAGCACCAATCAATCCTTGGTCGATGGCAACAACACATTTACGGCCATTGGCAAAGACTCATCGGGTCGGAAGGATACAAACAGCATCACAATCACTTTGCCCGCAACGAATATCTTTAATTACGATTTCAACGGGAATCTGACGAGCGACGGTAAGCGCGGCTTTGATTATGATGACGAGAATCAATTGATTCGCATTATCGTCACTAATTCATGGAAATCTGAGTTTGCTTATGATGGTAGGCTGCGTCTTCGGAAACGGATTGAATACTCTTGGGTGGGAGGAGTGTGGGTAACGAATTCTGTCACTCGCTACGTTTACGACCGCAATTTGGTGATCCAAGAAAGAGACATCAACAATTTACCAATTGTGGTATACACCCGCGGGGCGGATTTGAGTGGCACGAGGCAGGGTGCTGGAGGAATTGGTGGCTTACTCGCTCGGACCGAGGCTCTGGGCCTCGTTGCCGGTTCATCGTTTGGTCACGCCTATTATCATGCTGATGGAAACGGAAATATTACGTGCATGGTGAATACCAATCAGCAGGACGTCGCGAGATATGTTTATGACCCGTTTGGCAGCATATTGAGTCAAAGCGGACCTTTTGCAGATGCGAATCTTTATCGATTTTCTAGTAAAGAGATTCACGACAAAAGTGGGATGTCTTACTACGGTTACAGGTTCTACGATCCAAATTTGCAGCGGTGGATAAATAGAGATCCGATTAATGAATCTGGAGGGTTGAACCTCTATGGATTCGTTCACAACCAACCAGTTGAGTGCTACGATGGGTCTGGATTGAGTGCGGACTCGGAGCGTTGCCGTCAGCTTCGGAAAGACATCAATGACTTGCAAAATCTTTCTGAAGTGGGTGAGTTGGGTACCCAAGGCGCGAAACTTATGGCGTTAAAAGCCGAATACGCGCTGAATTGTATGGACCCGGATTCTAAACCAATTCCTATGATTCTTCCAGACCAGAAACCCAATCCAAATAAGAATAATCGTTTGTATTGCCCGTTTCCAGTTCCTTATAATAACCCTTATTATAATAATATGCCGAATAATCCGACGCCTGGATTGCCAAAACCTGACCCCGCACTCCTTGCAATATTTGGTGCCGTTCTTATGGGAATTGGAATAATCATAACCCTTGAACCTATAAAGTAGACCACCATGCAATTATCATGAATACAACTGAACTCCTTGAGATAGCTTGTAGCCAAGAAGCGTCTGGAAATGCAAAGGTCGTGGAGTTCCTATCAACATTACCCACCCTTTCCGAGTCCAATAAGCGCGAAATTACTGAGCAGTTGTTGGAAGTTGTTGTGAATGCGAGGCAGCAGCTTCTAAAGCGTCTTCAGGCTGCTGATCTAATTGGAGGTCAGTCCAAGGTCTTGGGAATCCAGGGGAACTTATTTGTTGCAGAACGTTTGCTTGACACATTCCAGAGAGAGTTTATTCCGATAGAAGAGGTGGCTTTCCGATCAGATAACTCTGCAAAGCTAGCGCAATTAAGGGATTTAGAGTTAATGTTTTGTGAGTCCTTGGCATACGCTGTTTTAGTGACTAGCTTCTCCCAGGGAGAGCGAATAGCTAATGCAGTCATCAAAATGGCCGCTGGAAGCGAGATCGCATGTTCGCTAGCAAAGCTTTTAGAAAAGGCCAGAACCGCTAAGCTCCAAGGCAAACTTGCCTCTTAGAGATTTCTCAGCCGTCTTAGTGATACGCAAACCTCACGTCTTTGGCAGGCTCGTATCCCTCTGGGCGTTTTTTCACACGTTAAACCGCTATGACAGTGACAATGCTGAACCTTCGAAGGCGCTGTCGGGCCGAGGCCGAGCACCAATCACTTGCTCCCGGTGAGTTGCTGTGAAGCATACAACAGGCAATTAGACCCACGCTCCGCCAAGACATATACCGGGGTTAAAAACTCTTTCCACTGGGGACTGACTCGCGACTCGTATAGGACCAACTGCTCCACCTTGTATCTGCGACAGGTCTCGATGATATCAATCGTATTGATCTGCCCGGACCAGAAGCGTTTGAGGACGACGACAGTAAGTTCCGGTGGCACACGTAGTCCAGCATGAAAGGCGTATATCTCAGGTTGTGCGTAAACCCAATCCGTCTTCGGCGCAAACTGCCGCATTTTCTGCACTATCGGATTCCCGTTCACAATAGGGAGCACACGCAACGCCCTCACATTTCCTTCCAGTCGCATTTCTGAAACCACAATGCCGCCCCCGGCCAAAATAGATAGGGTTCCCAACTTCCACCACTTTAGTCTCGCGGTTGTTTTGGTCGTGAGTAGCTGAGATGTTCGCTTTACAATTTCAGCAAACGCAATGCCAGACAGCCACGCAAGCGGTACGGCGAGATGAAGGTAATAATAGGGCCACCAAGGCCGATGAAAAAAGTGAATTAGCAACGAAGTTATTAACAGGACACAAGGAAATTGCAGCTCCCGAAATCGCTTTCCTCGAAAAAGGATGGCTGCGCCCACTACCGCACCTGCCAGGCATTCCAAATGTTTGAGGAACAGATCTGCGCGGAATCGAAAATCATCCGGCGACGGCATGCCGGAAACATGCTGTGTGCCGGTGTGGGATCGCCATGATGACGCTAAACTTCCCTTTGCGAACAGAAAACCAATCACAATGGAGGTCAGTGCAACTGCGCTCACCCAACTCAGCCCTGCACGTAGCGCGCTCCGGAATACGCTTTTTCCGTTAGGGCATTTTGTTGTGGCGAGTCCTTTGTTTGAAGAGACGTTCGAATGCGCGAGTGCTTTCATATTCCGGTTCATCGCGACTGCCGCCAGAATCTCCAGGCAAATCGCTGGTGCAACAATTACAGCGGTTAGTTTGATTTGCAGGGCAATTCCCATCACTGCTCCTGAGAATAGCAACCAGCGTAGCTTCCCTTTTCTGACCCATCCAAAAAGCAACCACATCGAAACGACCGCTGTGCCGATGGCCGGAACTTCCAACATGACAGAAGAGCTGAGCTGGAGCATGCCAGGTGCAGCAGCCAGAAAAAATACGGCTGCACCGGCTGCAACTCTATTCGAGCGCATTTGAACCGCTTGATAAAGGGCAAGAAAAAGTATGGTTCCAAATAAAGCCGCCAATAGCCTGGCGGCTAGAATCGAGGGGCCGCATACACGAAAAATTAGGCTCAGCAACATTGTCAGAACGGGGGGTTGGTCGTTCCATATCTGCGTGTAGAGCTTATAACCCTTACTGACCAGAAGCCCTTTCATCAATTCAATTCCTTCGTCTCCTCCGAACTCGATCGCCGTTCCCAGGGGAAGCAGGCTGTAAAGGACAATAAGTCCAAGGGCTACCACAACGGGACCCCAATCAAGTCGCGACAAAATGAGACGTTTCGTAAGAATCGCACGGGTCGAAGCTGGGAACCCGGCTGAAAAGGTTTCGCTATTTTGAGCCTGGGTTTTTATTTTGGTCTTATGTCGAGATGCCATGAGTTGTTGGCGGGCCCGCCGAAAAGATCCGCGTTCGGATTACCGAATCCAGAGTTTCCCCAAGCCGTCGAATTTTGAATTCTTCTTAAGCCTGTCATGAAAACAGCTAAATCATTGTGCGTTGGGATTTGACGCAACCATTTGCGTGCCGTATACGAGCCCGAAACTTTGTGGCGCGGCCCTGAGAAACATTTTGAAAGTCGTGACACCATTGTGATGGGTTTCCGAATCCCAGTTTGTCAGCGACCGCTTTGTTCGTCCAACCTTTGGTGGTTTTTTGTCGCGCCATTAGCATTTGCAGTTCCTTCGCCCACAACCGAGGGTTTTGTTCGAAATGTTTCAGAAAACATCGCAACACCTGTTTTAAGCTCACTGAGAACATTGCCGCATCACTCAGGTCGGAATTTGGACTCACACGCTAACTTTGCGCAGTCCCGAACCATCAAAAGATTCGTCATCTCAGTAATCTAACAGATTTAAATTATCCGCTGCAGCTACAAAAGTGTGAGGTTTTTGATTTTTGAAGACATCCGAACTGTTTTCCACAGGAACCGTAATCGAACAACTTTGGGAACAAATCAAGAAAGCGAAAATCTTATTGGCCGATTTAACAGGTAAGAACGCAAACGTTTTCTACGAGCTTGGATTAGCACATGCCGCACGAAATCTGTTGTATTTACATCTGCAAAGCTTGAGGATGTCCCCTTTGACCTTCGGCACCTTCGGGTCATTATTTATGATATTAATAATCCATCCTGGGGCGACAAATTGAAAATGAGGCTACGGAATCTCAGTAAACTGACCTCCACAAATCGAGGACTAAAACCTGCCTTTTTGTTAGCGGTCAATTCGTGTTTACCTGTTTGCCGACTCCGTTACCATTTGGAGTCTTGTTTGCCCAAAGCGAATCAACCATATCGTGCCAGGCCCGAAACCGCCTGGGATTTGAACAACAGCTAGCTAGGACTAGTGCTGGCTGTTAGGATTGACAGCGCCGCAATCCATGATGGCGACGCTTTGATTATTCTGCAAAAGCATCGAGCTACAAGTCAGGCCTCCAACGTAACGATCGCAGTAAGTAATTGGCATGACGCCAAACACGATGCCGTTCGAGAATGACGTAACCGCTTTGAATTGAAAATGGACAAGAAAAACAATACCGCCGCGTTCATTATTCCATTGTGTTTGAAGTAAAAGGAACTACATTCCTGTGCTTGGCTCTACAAGTTCGATATATTCAAACTAAAATCAAAAACACTTATCTATTATGTCAGACGACAAAACAAATCGAGGTGAACCGGACCGAAGCCTGATAAACCTTCATGAGCCTTACGAAGTCCAATATTGGACGAGGACTTTAGGCATTACCGAGCAACAACTCCGTCAAGCTGTGCAGGCTGTAGGCCCCTCGGTTTCGGCCGTGCGCCGGCATCTTGGAAAGTAGCTCCCAGTTCAACTGCGGCACAGTCAGACGCCAAGTGTCGGGCTATTGCGATTTAGGCGGCCAACCAAATCTTGCAAATCCGTAAGCAGGTCTAGCCCCTTCTGAAGTTCTTTGCGCACGAAAACGGCCATCTTGAACTAATGAACCTCAATTAAACGATGAATTAACGAGAAGTGAAAAGTGTCCACCACCAATGGCACAATGTTCTTCCTCCTGCCAAGCCTGAACTTAGGATGGCGATGGTCAAATCCTGATGTGTTCCATCGACGTCTTGACCGTTGGCCGGATCCCGAACGCAAAATGTGGTTTGTTCGGCCCACACGGCAACATAGTGGGCTTTCAATTCTCTTACTCCGTTCACCTCGCGAGAAAATGATTTTCTCTCTGACGAATTTGATATTACCTGGAAGGACGAAAGCCTGGTCCTCTACGTTGCCAAGCGGATCAACCATACATTACCGGGGGCAAAACTTCGGAACATTTGAAACGAGAGAAACTCATAAATCCAGGCAGAGACACCTCTCCCTACCCCTATCCCGGGGAAGGTGTTTTTAGGGCCGATACATATCGTACGAAAATAACATCAAAACACTTCAAAGTGTACTGGGACTTCATCTGAGCACCAACCATGTTGTCGGGAATTGACGAGATCGGCAAACCTTCACTCCTTTATCACAATTGCGTCATTGCTATCTTTATTTCGACAATTGAATAACGGGGACAAATCCGGCAACTGGTCGGCGGCATTTAACTTTGTTAAAGTAGTTAATATTTGGTCCCAAGTTCGAGGTATGTTCTGATGTTGGCTACAGATTTGCCTTCGGCGGCAAGAATTGCACCCTTGCATGGCTCAGTTGCTCACAATCACTGAGTTATTGTTTAGAAAAATTCAACACCTGAAACTGAATGATCCAATGGTATGCCCTCCTGAATGCTCAAACGCTTTGGGAGCTTTTTTGCTGTTATTCCTCGATCGCTAATTTCTACATCTTATACCGGAAATCGTCGTGATTGTGATTTCTACGACGAACCTGATAAGGACTTCTGAACCGAGAAAAAAGCTTAAATAGTTTGTTCGACTTTTCATTAATGCCTCCTAAAAATCAGACTTCGCGCGAAATTAATAACTACCATGCCATTTAAAATCATCACCGATCATCAGTTGGCCGCCGAACGCTTCATCGAAGACGTAGGCTCTAACAACGTTCGATATTTTGATATTCCGGAGTTCACATCCGATGTGATCCCCTCGGTTTATCCGGCATCGTACTTGGCGAAATGCACCTCAGTAACGATTGCCGTTTCCGGCTCTGTTGGGGAGGGAGTCGATTGGATGGTTGTTTGCCGCATCGAATTGACGGAGATCGCAGAACCAATCAACTTGTTTACGATATCGACCCCTTAATACTGACACTCGACTCCAACCAAAACCCCTCTCCCATTGGAGTCATTGGGTATCATCTGAATTTTCCTGGCCGAACCACTCCGATTGCCGGTTATGCCCTTTCGGATTACGCCACCTCAGTTCAGACAATTCGGAGTTCAATAATGACGGGACTCGACCCGCTGGCCCAAATACCACAACCGGTGAATGAGGCGCTTCAGCTGATGGCGAATTATTTCAGAACGAACCACTCGATCTGAACGCTTCCTCCTTCGTAGTCAAGGCAGGTCGACCCTGCGGATTTCAGTAATCGACCGGAGGAACCACTTCGATTCACGAATTTAAGCCTGCTTTTCAGCAACATGCGGGTAAAGCCCTATAGAAGCATGATGGCATGGTGATACGGTTGGAGTCTCTCTCCCGAGGGAAACGATGAAGTCCAAGTTATTTACAATTTGCTCGATGGTGTTGGTTTTCATTGCACCCTTTGCTTTGGGTCAATTGGGCACGCTTGCCCCTCATTTTCAATAAGCTTGCGCGTCTTCGATAAGATAAAAAACAACCTGTCTTTCGTCAGAAAGTTCTTCGCTAAAGACAGCGCGGAGTTTTTCAATAAGCTCGCTGGTCATAATGCTAGAGTATAAACAAATTGCCTTCTTAGGCAATTTCACCCTCTTTTTTCAGATGGCCGTTTGGCCAGTCCAAAGGTTGCCAAAATCAATTTACCTAGACCTTTATGATTCACTAGTTCGACACACTGTGTGTTGTGACCCTGACGGTGACATTTTCCAAAACTCGGAGCCAAGCCATCGTTTTTCGAGGTTATAGTGAATCGCTAACTGTTTCAAATAATCATTGAACTCGATTCGGTAGCGTTCATTGTATTGCCGTCCGTTCGTTTCCATCACCGATCCCACAAAATCGGCGTCACGCAAGGCCTTCATGACCCCTCCGGAACTTAAGGGCTGTAGCGTCCCCGCTGCGTCTCCTACAGCAAACCAACCGGGGCCGGCGCATGGGTTTAGAAGAGAGGAGCGACAAACTCGAATGCAACGTTCACCTTCGCCATCAAATGAGGCAAGGTGTCTAACCTCTCTTGTCTCATCAAAAACTTTCCTTAAGTTTTTTAATGCCTGTTGCAGTAACTTTGGTGAGGAATAAAAAGCAAGTGTTGCCTTCGAGCCGTCGGAGCAAAGATTCCACCAGCCATTTGAGACTGATTCGGTCCATGTTCCCGTATCTCTGCAATTGCTTATAGGAACTGCAACACAGCAGAGATCGTCGAAGTTCTCTCGGCGAGCTCCCAACGAGCGGGCAATGGCACTTCGCCGTCCGGTAGCATCACAAATGCAATTTGCCCGAATCTCACTTCGTGTTCCATCAGAGCTGACAAATGCAATCATCCACATGCCTTTGTTTCGTGTAACAAACACCCGTGATTTGCAGGGTAAAATTTGGACTTGTTCAGCTGCTTTCGCTCGCATTTGCGCGGCCAGTCCTTCGCGTTGAACAATACGCGCCCCCTCGCACAGCAAAATCTCTCTTTGCTCAGAACCCCACCACGCGATTACCTGCCGAAATGCCACGCCTGGCTTTATATGGCAGCCAGCCAGTTTTTGACAGGCATCTGAAGAAAGAGATTCGGTTCCGCTTCTTTCGTCGGCAAAGTGGAGGACTACGATTCTTTGAAATCTGGCGTTGGCCGCCCGAGACAAAGCCACTGCGCAACCAGCTACACCAGCTCCAACGATAAGTAAATCGGCAGAGTCATGTTTGCTCGACGTGCTCATCACCTTCTAGCACAACAAAACTTAGATCCGACCATCGCGTTCGCATCTGCTCAAATCGGGAGAGATTCTGTATGTCGTCGGGATCTGTTATGTTCGGGTCTCTGTTCGCATCAAAAGGCAATACCCACCGGCGCCACGGCGAACTGGCATTTGGGCGAATGTCGTCAGGCCGCTGAGCTGTCCACCACATGTAAATAAGCTTTTCCGGAGCTCCTTTGGGAGTGTGATCCTCTTTATGACAATCGTAAAAATCAGCCTGCCACGGCAAGGCCATTTGCTGCGAAAAGAAACCTGGCCCAAGAGTCATCGGCCCCAAAACTACTCCAGACTCTTTGAATCGAAAAGCGGAGGCATAGAGTTCTGTCTCACGAATCAGCCAACCAACCTCAATGCCAGGGAAGAACGGCCCGCCAACACAATTTTCCAATGCAGCCATGGTAAGACCATGAGGCGTAATGGCAGAAGGTGACGGAATGGGCACATATTTCACGTCGCCACCCAAATCCCAGTCGCTCTTAAAGTTGTTCCCCGCCCAAGCCTTAAGAAGGGCATATTGCACCTTTGTAACACTCAAGAAGGCGCGACTAGTCGGAGACACGGTGTCGTCGCTTTCCGAATCATCCAAAGTAGTGAAATCATCACCGAGGCCGCGAGGCATATTCAAACGATCGACATTTGTGTCACTTGGATTCCGCATCCTTTTGAAGACGCCCTCCCGGATCTTGTTAGCGTCATGGCTACTAAGGCGCTCCCAATCAAATAGTGTGCCGTGGTAGTCGCGCCGCGGATCCTCATGAACATCGAAGGCGGCGAGCGCACGCGCGAGTATCGGATAAATGTGATTCTTAAAGGAAGGCTGATACGAAGGTGCAAAATCGTTCGTATCATTTCTCCAAGAGGTCTGTTGTGCCGCCAGATCTTGAAGATCTGGATCTCTGCCCGCTTGGCACGCGAGAGGAGTGCGGATAGCTAAATCCCACATCGTATCATAAAGAGACACAACATTTCCAATACCCGGTGCAAAATCGGGCGGGCCCACCGTAATCCACGACGATTCAGCAGATTCAGTGTGGCCGTCTGGGAAAGTCACCGTGGCGCCGATCGAGCCATCGCACATATCGTCAAACCAGCCGTCGTTGTTTGCATATTCTTCAATAGGGGCTGCCCCAGGAGTTTTTTCCGTGCGTCCGAAGCCACCCAAAAACAAGAGCCTTCCGCTCGGTTCCATTTGGACTTCTCCCAGGAAGTTAATGGGTGTTTTGGACGATGTATCGATGATCTCTTTTGATCCTGGCGCAGAGATTGAAATTGGACCTGGAACGATCTCTAAACTCCGGCGATCAGTGACTGAGGCATTTCTTCGATTTCTAATTTCAGGCATGCCTCTTCCAAAAAACTCCTTTTCGACTGCATCAGCCGGATGATCTGTGGATGCTCTTTCTACATACGGCGGGACGTTCCCGTCACGAACGCCGCTCTGTCCATTGAATGAAAAAAAGGACGCCTTACGATTTGCCACATCTATGCGCCATTCAATCACAAACCCGTCGCTCAATGTGACTTCCCGAATTGGGTTTCCGTCGTTATCAAATTCAAAAATTCGAAAACGTGCGGCTTGGCGCAGGATTTTGCGCTCCTCGTCCTTAAACTGCGAAAAGCGTTTTTTATCCGAGTCCCAATTCGCCGGAATTCCTGGCACTTCGGGACCGATAAAGAACTTTTGTGAATTACCAACTCTTGCTACGCCAACTGGAGGATAAATTTTGAGATTTGCCATAAGCTTATCTTAAGTTTTCCAAGAAATCGTAAATGGTCTGTATTTCTTTCTCGTCGAGTTCTCGGTCTGGAGGCATTTTGAATCCGGAGCGCTGCAACTGAAATTTGTTCGGTTTGATGCGAGCCTGCATGTCACCTGCAATCGCAATAACCTTTGCCCGATCATAGACCGAAAAATAAACGGAGCCGTGGCAGCGAAAACAGTAGCGATTTAGACTGTTCAGCCCTTCGGCTTCGGAAGGTTGCCATTTCGCAGAGCCGTTTATTGAAAGGGCGCGCGCGACTGGTGGAAGCGGCGCATCGGAATTCTCGTGAAGTTTTAGCCACGTGCGCGCCGCCTCGGACTCAAATGAGTCGGAGTGAACCAGGTTGTTTTGCCTTAACGCCTCTTCGTTAAAGCGCCTAATAACATCGAAAGCAGTCGCAAACGAAGGCTGCGTGGAATCGTTGGTTTTGGCATCAAAAAGTAGCGCTTTCCCCGCTTCTTTGAGTGAAACGAAATCATCCGCGATTCGGTCAAACCAATGATCGGTATCCAAATAATTGACCATCGGCGCCCGAAAGTTGCCAGGACTTCCATGACAGGCATTGCACCCGTCCGGCACAAAGTAGTCGTGGTTTCCTTGATGTTTTAGGTCGGCGGCATCGAAACTTGCGTTTAATGCCAAGCTTAGCTTTTGATTGCCGTCGAAATCCAGCCAATAGAGATGGTCTGGCAGAGACGGGGCAAGGAGCATGACCTGGGTATTAAAGGAACGATTGGTGAACGGTTGATCAGAAGAGGCGACAAGGAAATTGAAAAGAATGATTCCACTCTCAACTCCGGCGCGCATCGCGGGAGAATTTGGCCGGGAGCGCAATCGAATTAATTTTCGCCAACCTGGCGTCGGATTTGTTGCGCTTATATTTACGATTTTTGGTGCAAAAAAACGTGCCGCTAAAATATCGCCATCCCTAAAGCGACTTCCGTTTGCATCGATATTGCCGAGGCCTAGACCTCCATCAGCCTGGGCTTTCTGCGGTGCCATGAGTATTGACGGATCGAGATTTTCGACTTTCTCCCCCGTGAGTTCATAACCCAAAAAAGCAATGATGTCGTCGAGGGGGGTGACTCCATTCGCCAGCTTAAGTCCGGGAAACAGCTTCTCTTCGCCCTTGTAATATGCAAGAGCACCGTTGGTTGATCCCGTTGTGATTGCGGGATCGGCGTGAACTGGGTTTTGGACTGCGAATGCGACTAATAACGAAAGCGCAATCTGAGCTGCACTGATGCCTGCAAATGCAGGATGCGCTTCATGAGGGCTTTGACGAATTCCTAAGCTTGTAACTTTTATATGCATAAATGTCTTATTACGCCCCGGTGTCTAGGGCGAAGGAAGGGCGCAAAAGTAGATGCGATTCCGCTTTCGTTCTGCGCCACGTTGCCATACCCCTGAACGCCGGCTATTTGGCTCACCTGCGATTGTAGGGGGATTGGTTTGTTGGCTTCAGAGAGATATTCTCGTCAGAAGCCTTAGATTGAACTGCCGCTGCCGATCGACCAAGTTTGAGGCCTATGACCCTTGTTGGCGTGTTTTCTCGCGCGAGCGAACTGAGTTTGCTCACGTCAGCGGACGTCCACGGTTTACCAGTATTTCTCGTATACTTTGGCATATATATTTTTCTCGGTTAGTCTGGTGGTTGGCCGGTTCTCGGCGAGAACCGTAAAATCCAACTGGACCTAAACTTTTGCCGAGCCGCACTCACGGTATAACGCACTGCTAAATGCGTCAAGCGCTTATTTAGCGCCTTTAACGATCCACTTGACATGGCCAGCAACGCTTGATCAAATACGCAATGCGACTACCCTATTCCTGTGAGTAAAGAAAAGAACACGCCGCCTGAGTCGCTGGGAGAGGGCTTAAAGTTGGCACGCGAGGTAAAAAAACTCTCGCTCCGTGAAGTGGAAGAAGCAACGGGGATCTCAAACGCATATCTCAGCCAACTTGAGAACAACAAGATTCAAAAACCTTCTCCACATTTTCTTCACACCTTGGCGGTGGTTTACGGCCTCGAGTATGAACATTTGATGGAAGCTGCGGGCTATGTCCAGCGCAGGAACCAAGAGGGAGCGAAAACCCTCGCCGGCGCTGTGCTATTCAGTCAAGAAAATCTCACCGCCGAAGAAGAGCACGGGCTTGCTGAATACCTGCGGTTTTTGCGATCCAAGCGATCACGATAAATGAAGGACGCGCCTCTCCAAAGTGCGCCGGAAATCGAAAAGATATGCCGGAATTTGCTTAAGAAATCCAAAGCTTGGGGCGTCTTTCCAACTCCAATAGAGCGGATCGTCTCTTACGCCAACCTCACTATTGAGGCAGGCATCGACCTCGGGAAAATTGAACCTGGATTTTTATCTCGGTTCGAGTTCATTCCCAAATTTGCACAAAAAGTGTTAGGGATGCTCGATTACCGCCAAAAAGTAATTTATCTAGATCATTCGCAACAGGCCCAGAAGAAAGGTTTCGTAACGCTTCATGAGGTCGTCCATGAGATTCTTCCTTGGCAGCAGGCCTTGGGTTTTATGGACGATGAACAAACATTGGCCCCCGAAGTGAAGGAGCAATTCGAAAGGGAGGCGAATTTTGGCGCGTCCGCGGCAATCTTCCAGTTGGAGTTGTTCGATGAGCAGGCGGAGAAGTTGCCCCTTTCGATCAAATCACCACTAGTCATTGCCCAAAAAGCTGGCGCCTCGAATCATTCCGCGATACGCAGATTTGTTGAGCGGTCGCCAAAGCGCTGCGCACTCCTTGTTTTGCATCCTCCAGAGCAAAACGGAAGGTTCGCCGTGAGGGTTCGAGACTACTTCCAATCACCGTCGTTCACCTCCGAGTTTGGGTCGCTCGTCTTGCCTGAGGTTTTCGGGTGGGACGTTCCATTTGTTCCCGAGATCAAGTTTAAAAGGAGGCTACATGAGAAAGGGAGAATTGGCTTGAAGACCGTGCACGGGGAGGAGATTGGCTTTACGTATCATTTCTTTAACAATGGATTTAACACGTTCGTCTTGATCTTTCCCGGAGGGGAAAAGAACAAGTCGCGAGTTTTGATTTTGGAAAAAGGGGCGTCGCAGCCCCACTAATCACGGGCTGCTATTTTAGAAACAGGATGACCAGCTGCGTATCAATCCAAAAGATGAATAGTGCCAGATTAGTGCATCGTTATTCCAGGATGCGCCCTTGGAATGCGGCTCGATTCTTTCACGCAATAAATCGACGCAATAAACGGGTTCGGGAAGCGGATCGGATTATGAACATTGAGCGAATTTGTATTGCTGATATTTCCCAAGACGGAGCAATGTCCGCGCCATAAGCATCTGGTCATTTCATTGGATCTAACCTATAAAGATTTGGCTACCGGGAAATCGATCCTAATCGCCGAGTTGAAGACTCGGTCGGTCGGATCCAAGTAACCACCGCCAACACTGGTGACGGCCTCCACGGTTTCTCAAATTTGGCGCACTAACAGAGGTAGATAAATCCGATTGGAACGGTATCTGGGCAACGTCCCATGCTCTTTAATCGATGGCGCTCGGGGTGAACGCTTAACTTCAATCGGCTCGTGAGGCTCAATTCATCCATACCCGCGCCACTCCAGTGGGGACGAGGTTTCGCCAATGCTCTCCCCGCCGAATTCTATCTCGTATTTCCGACCCGCTTGTTACGCGCTCCTGGTCAGTTCGCGCCCAAAGCACCGAAGTCTGCCACCCAGCTTACTGTAATATTTTGTATTTCTGCCGACCCCAGTCGTCGTAAATGGTAAGATGAATCGTCGCATCTGCTGGCAGGTAGGAACTGAGGAGGCTGGGAGTCGTCAGCGGAAACGGAACAAAGCCGATTAGCTTACTTTCAATGCCGATTTCCATTGTGATATCTGAAATCATTAACATCCGCTCATAATACGAAAAAGGGTTGGCTGAACACGCAGATCGGTGCGAATTGGCACTGGTCGTGGAGAAACCAGTCATTGCATAAGAGTCGCTCACGGCTGTCGCGCAATTGCTGAACAAGACGTTTTCGAGTGTAATGTTGGCATCACCCGCTGCAATCGCGGTTCCGCACTGATAAATTGACAATGCTAAACGCCGCTGTTGGGATTGCCGTTGAAGACAGGCGAAGCAAGACCCATGGCAGATAACCTTTACGCGGGATGAACATTGTATAGCGCAAGCAGTCCCGAAGTGTGTCGTGAATAAAGACGTCCAATCATGGTCCCACTGAGGGAAATAACCATACACCGTTTGCCAGGGACCGAAATCCTCATAAGGAAGAACTACATCTCGGTCTCGGTCTGTTATGCGTTACGAGCCTTGGGGGTGACGACGGCTCATTGGGATGCAAACAGCGAATACACGCAAAAATCTGTTCGGAATGGGTTGAGGCAACTTTCTAAGGGATAGCGTTTATACCCAATCAGCAGGAGCAACTTCAAGGTACAACATTTTGCTTTCCTCGCAGCTTCCAGTTATGTGGCATTGTAGCTTTCGTAAGGGAATCTAATGCTTGAACCTTTAGACCCTTGAATTCTTTCAGAATTCGGTCGCGCTCAGCCTTGCATAAGGCTTGGGAGCGTTGGACAATGTCGGATTCAAGCTCTAAAAAGCAACGTTTATCTAGCTTGAAAGCATTCTGCATCGCAGACCAAAGACTTAGATATGTTCCGTGAGCTAGATCCACGTTCATCTGGGCAAGCTTCAAGTTGTTCATAGCTATTCGGAATGACTGTCCTTGAGCCCCGTAACTTAATGACTCCATCAATCCTGCAATAGAAGCTTTAGCTGCGTCATAAAAAGCGCGTTTAAGGGTTTGGAGTTGTTCTAAACTGTTCTCATGGGCCTCAACAGCTTTCACCCGCAAACTTTCAATTTGATTCCGTAATGCCGCAGATTCCAAATACGCCACTACAGCAAAAATTACTTGAGAAAGTGCGGAGACGGCGACGAGAATTCCTGCAATGGCAAGCCAGCCTGTCAAGTAATCATTTGTTAAATCGCTGGCGCAAGCAATAAGCAACAACACTAAAGCTATGCACACAGCTACGGCGGCAACAGTATATACTATCGATCTCATTTCGAATTTACGCTCTCCCTAGCCAAGATTTCATACATTGCGTCAGGATGCATTGGCTTTTGCAAAAACAAATCACCCTGGATCTGCTGGGCTTCGGTAACCTTTGAATCTTCACTCGGAAGAAGGCCGGTCAAAATTATAATTTTAGTGTCCTTATTTGGGCAATTGGCATCTGATCGAATTAGATCTTTAAGTAATAAGCCCGAAAGCAGACCAGCCTTGTCGCTTGATTTCGGAACAACCACGTCATCAGAGGGCATCATAACATCAAGAACGAGAATATCATACTTAACTGCCCAAATTGCTTTGCGCGCTTGGTCAAGAGTTTCTGCCAAATCAAATTCATCCTCCGGGTGGCGTGCTCTTAGGACATTGAGCAGCACTTCTATCTCCCAGTCCTCATCAACAAATAATGTTTTCATAATGCCCGTGCCTTGGGAATATTGACCCGAAAAGTTATTTTCGGTATGGCTTTTTCAATATCTTGTAGTTCGATCGAACACCCCAGTGATTTTGCAATTTTGCTAGCGGTCGATAATCCCATCCCAAGCCCCACTTCGGTGCCACGCACGGCAACGCCACGATAACCTTCCTCAAAAAGTCTTGGAACATCTTCAGGAAGAATCGGACGCCCTTCGTTGGTAATATCAACGAAAAAATTTGGCCCTTCTATGCCGCAGACTATTCGAATTGCGGTACCAGTGTTCGAGTATTTAATCGCGTTGTCAAGTAGATTGTAAAACACCACACTCAATAAGTCAGGGTCACTTGAGATAGCTGGGATGATTTCGTACGCAACGGTCGGAGTTATCTCCACATGTCGTTTTCGGGAATGCGGCGCCAGCAAACGTCTAATCGGGCGAAGTACATCACCTTCTATTTGCATCGGTCGCGGTCGAGGTCGAGGATTCATCCGGGTTATTTGGCTGAAAACCTCGATCAAGACCTTGATTCGCATTATACTCGTTTCCATGTCTTCGGCGTAATGCTCAATTTGTCTACGAGAGACGCTTGTCAATCCTGCCAATCGACGAATTTCTGACCCCATGGGTAAAAGACCTTGTAAAGGCTGCCTAAGTTCATGAACGATCCGATGGGTCCAGCTCAATCGACGACGCTCAACGGTAACTAAGTGGTAAACAAAGCCCATCAGTTCATAAAGCCATTCGAATATATGGGACCTCAATAATGATAACCGATGAGGAAGTGCCGAAATAACAAGTGATAAGCCTTTAGGTTCTGGCGGGGGCGCGACGATGATCACATGTCCATCGTCATGGTAAACTGTACATTCTGTAGTCCGCGAATATGATGTGCTCATTACTCTCCTGGCGCATTCGGGCACGTCGCCGACTGCCTGAGAGTCAATAATAAAACCACATTGAATACCATCTGTTAGTGCCCTGGCATTCATATGAGTGTCCAACGATTTTTGAATTATGTCGCCCAACTTTTTTGAAATGCCTATAAAAAGGTTTTCATCAAAGGCGCTTACCGCAGCCTCCCCACTTCTTTTCTCGGTGGTGGAGATAGCCTCCCGCATAATTTGATGTTCCACTTTTTCATCTAGCTCATCTACCCACGCCGCAATTTCTCGTGCGGCATGCTCGACAAGTACCCGTTCGCGCTGAGTAACGTCGATGAACTCTCTACGATAAAGGCTAATTACTCCCCTCGGCTCACCGTGCTTTAAGGCGTCATGACCGAATTTAACATAAAGGCTATGTTTAGCCCCTAGATTGATAAACACGTTACAGTTACAACTTGTAGAATCCGATAAGGTAAGTTCACAATTCACAAACCCTTGAGGATTGGTCTTTAAGGAGAGGAAACTCAGCAACTCTTTGCTCGGTACTGCTCTCATACGGCTCAGCAATGATGCGTCGGAGGATGCAATCGGAACAAGCATTTCCGTGGTTAATCCATATAGTGACACAACCGCCCAATCGAAGCCCGCCAAATCGGCGATGCGCCGCAATGCGATTTCCGCGCCGGACGAACTCCTTAGGCCGGAAAAAGTCTCCCGAATAAATTTTCGCTCATCTTCGGCTTGTTTCTCTAAAGCTTGTGCAGCTCGAAATCGGTTAAATAAGTACAAAAAGAGAGTAGCCGCTAAATAAGGATTTCTCTCTAAATTATCTACCCAATGTTGAATATCAACAGTACTGCCAGTAAACTGAATTTCATATTCCTGTATTTTGGTAGCATATTTAAATATGCATTTGTCATGAGTAGTCAATATGGAGACAGGAGGTAGGTCAAAGTTTCGTGTGAGAGGTAGCGACAAAGGGCTTGGGTCACCAAACGGTGTTATCTTTCCTTTGGAGCCAATCTTATCCGGCTCAATTATAAAAATATGACTCGACGCAACAATTGTTACACCAAAACGAGTTCTCAACAACTCTTGAAGATCGGTTTCCTCAATCCGATAAAAATGATCTAATAACTTGAGCAGTTCAGTGCCCTTCGAGCCAGGTTGTTTTTTGAACAAATTGATTAAGTCCACTATTGAAATCATTCTTTATCAAATGAGAGATTGTCAATACTTGTTTTGAGACAGTTTGTTCGACGCTTCTCGATTTACTTGCCGGACTCAAGGATCGAACATTTATCTAAGACCCTCATTGGGGACATACTCACGATCCAGTCCTATTGAGCTACCTCCAAAGAGTTCCTAGGATTGCTTTATCGAACCAGCGTAACATAACGGCTAGTTTGCAGCGATATGCGACGACTCATCATCTTCCCCACTCCCTAACGACTACAACGTACTGGCAGAATTGGGCGGTGCGGGGTTCGATTATAATAAAAAACCGCCATGGTTCTAAGCCGCGGCGGTCAGGTTTCTGATATCGGTTGAAAAGAGTGCAAAACAATTGTCCCAAACCTTAAGATACAGGCCTGCGTTCTCTTTGAACCATAGTCAAGGATTCGCAGTCCGTTATTAAAGCAAAAGTTGTTTGGATTTGCAAAATGGTGACCATCTTGATGAGCCTGTCCAAGCGTAACGTCACACATCCATTTCCAAAATACTGACACTTGCAAATGCAATGGTTCACCGCGGTCTTGAATGTTCACAAGCCCAAATAATGAAAAGTGCGTTGGTTGAAGAAACCGATGTCTAGTTTTGCGATAAAACCGAAACTCATTCCAATTATCCCTAATCCCTTTAAAAAGATAAAACCCGATCGAACAAACTATCGCTGGATTCCACTCGTCAAGACAAAGTAATTGGCTTCGTCCTCTACAGATGTTGTGAAAAGCCATTTGTACTCTTATAATTGGAAATTTGAAGACTATTTTTGGGAACGTTGTTAAGGACAAGGACATCCTGCTGCTTCCATAAATTATAAGCATTCTCATTCTCAGCTCCCTTGTTAGTTGTAAATGTGCTTTACATTTAATCACATTATAGAGGAACTTAATCGGGATGTACAGGGCCTTTAGAGTCAGCTAAAAGTTATAAACAACGGAGCAGAGTCGACTGTGGTTTCAGTCATCTTTATCAGTCGGGATGAGTCGCCTCGAATTGACGGATAGCGAATCGGGTCGACAATGAACGACTAGATCCATGAAACAAACATCTGTACCAGGATTACTTGGCAACCAATAAAAAGGAGCGACCTGTAAATAGATCGCTCCACCACTCTACGTCTTCTTAAGATGATAATGATGACAACGTCGGATTCAGCTCCAGCTCATTCCGAAGCTACTTAACGCCACAAACATCATCAAAGACGCTATGAATAGCAGGTGTCCGTGTTGGAAGCCTCCACAGATCACCTTTAACCACTTCCGTGGCCTCGTTAAATGCTAGCCACGCCGTCTTCCTTTTTTGCGCAAAATCCGGATGCCGGGGTTTCCGCCATTCATTGATAAACTTACGAATTGCGAGCAAGCCTAAGGCATCCGCGTCTCAAAGTTGGATCGCTAAGTCGTGAACGTCCTTGTCACGACTCGGCTTCCTTTTGTATGCCTCGAAGCTGATAGATTGCGAGCCAAAGTGCTTTGGTAACTTAGCAACGCTTTCGCTGATCATCCATGTAAGATCCCGCAACGTACCTTGGAGTGTGTTTGCGTTCGAATTTGACTTCTCCTTGAAAGCTTAGATTGTCACAAACGAAAACACTCGCGCCGATGCAGACTCCATTCGCGAATGATTTGTCGTAACTGGTTCTAAGCCCCAACACACAGCCATAATCGGTCGCGACAAAACCGGGTATATTGAGCGACATTACCCGCCGATGAAACCTTCCCAAAACCAAGCAACGAATTCCAGATGCGCCCTTTTTTGAAACTTGAAGCCAAAGAGTTTCCGAAAGTCTGGGAGCAGGCACTGCGAAAGGCAAGGATGGGATAGTAACACCCAGCTTGGTTCAGGCTTTGGTTTCGAACCTCTCGTCCGGAAACTCACACCAGACAAAACGCGGAAACCCATCCAAGAATAAAGCGTTTGGGCGAGATCAGCTTAACCAGCTTATCAATTGGCTTCACGAGGTAAAAGAGAGAGTAGAAAAGCATGAAACAGATTAAGCTCTTGTGGCCTTGGATCGGATCGAAGACAGGCTACTCCGCGGAGGAAAACCTGCAAAAGAAGCCGGAATAGACAAGAACGCTTTTCCCGCGAAGTGCCGCGTTACTGAGCACGGCCGACGGGTTTTTTTCCGGTTCTCAATCATCAGTCTCTAGAAGGTTTGGTCGTTCGGTTTCCCGTCCAATTGAATTCTGTCCGCACCTTCGCCGATATCATACTCTTTCTACGGTGGCGGTCCGTAAAGGTTTCGAATCCCCTCAACATCTAGCGGACTTAAGAGTCCATCGTTATTCCACTTGCTATTACAATAATTCATGATGGAGGATGGATCGTAAACAGTAACGGGATAATCGCCGTCTTCGCCTTGCCGCTCATTTTGACAGCGCGCAGGAGCGTCAGGCCGGTTCTGCTCATGAGCGAGTGCTAAAGCGTGGCCAAATTCATGGACAGCGATCTTTTCAATAGCCCCCTGCCTTCCCCGGAGGTCGTCAGGGCACTGAGGACACCAATTCGCAAACGAAAAATTGAGAACCATTCCCGCTGGCATACCTGCCAAATTGCGCCCCAACCGCTTGCAATGTGGGGTCTCATCGTTTATTAGGATACGAATACCCTTACTATTGTTAGAGGACTTATTCCAACCAAAAAAACGGACAGCTGATTCTTTTTCCCACGTAATAGTTATTGCATGTTGTACCCATTCTCGTTCTTTCGCATTGTCGTCACTAGGATTGTCCCAAGACACTTCGATTGCTGGGGCTTTGGGCCAAAGAGCATACCGTTGAGCAATTGCTTCAATCCCAGCCGAATTGCTTCGAAGCACGCGGATAGCATCGGTTTCGAGGCGTTGTTTTGATAATCCTGTTTCAAGATTTTGATATTGTAATGTTGTAATCTGTAATTCCTTAGCCTTCAGTTGAAACTCCTTAGCTTTTAACTCAAGAGAAAGTCTTTGAGCCTCAAGATTCTCGGCTATTGGACGTTCGGCGCCTTTCGAAGCAATTCCCAACTGTGCTTGGCTGCAATTTGTTATTGCAGCACAAAAACAAAACGCGATCGAAACACTGAGAGACTGTAGCCGCAAACCTCGTTTAAAAAGTGATTTCATGGTTTCTTCCGAAGCTATTTATGACTCTTTTTGATTTCGTTGAGTTGTTTGGCGAGCTGATCATTCTGATTCTTTAACTCTTTGGCGCTTAGTTAGTTGGTAAAGGAAGGAGACGAGCACGGCATTAGCAGGCTCTTGAGAAATTACTTAATCAAATGCCGGTAATATGTCAAGTCTCATTTTTTAGGCTGCCATTAATAACTGCCTGGGATTTGCTGTTCGTCCTTGAATGCAGGAGAATGGGCCGTGGGCCGCTCGCCCCGGGGATCTGCCGAGGTATAGGAAATAAAGAGCGAGCGGCCCGAAAGCTTACTAGATTATGGTCACCGGCTCAATGACGAATCGCTAATAAAACCACTCCTGCGGTCGCCAGCAAAAGTAGCAACACCAATGCTGCGATAACTAAATTTGCCATCTGCCGCCACGGTGGAGGTGGCCCGGGTGGTACAAGCCCCCCGCGTGTCTCGATCCACCACCATGGGTTGTAAACATACTCGCGTGGGATCGAAATCGGGGCATGTGGAACGGTGGCGTAAACCGCAAAAGCAACGAGCCTGCAACTAGGCATAACATTAAGATCCGTCCCATTGATGCTTGGACCATTGTTTGTTGGAAAGGTTAACGCCTTGATTTCAAGCCAAAACTTAAACTCGCGGGACCTTACATCGAAGGCAGTAATCCTTTCATTTTTGGTGATGTCGGCTTGAACGCCTGCACTAGGAGGATCGGTATAAAGAAGGCCATCATTCGCTCTCCAGTAAAGACTTGCAGGGTCCGTGTGAGGACGACCATCCTCCGGCGATACGTTCACGAAATCATCTGGAAAGAATCCGGAGTCTTGGTCAAATGCATCGAGAAGAACCACATTGGGACCACCGCCTGTGCCAAAGTCCCAAACATAATAAGCTATTGCTTTCGCGTTGTTGTCGGAGCCGACCGGTACGCTAAAGCCGGAGTTTGCATTGACAACGCTAGCTCCTATTGGAGCGCCGCCACTGGTGCCGCCCTGAATGCTCCAGAAAGCAAAGATATATTTGGTGCCCCCAGCATCTGTCAATACAGCGGGCGCAGCCGCGCTTGAGCTGGGGGTCCAGCTGAAACCAGTACCAGACATGCTCGCATTATCGACACCAGACGATCCGATAGCTGTTGGTGGACTGATTGCAGAAGTTCCTTTTCGCGCGACACGATGGCTTCCGTTTCCAGAAGATGTAGTTAGGAGACCCCATTGCCAATTAATTGTTGCCATAACGGATTCCTTTCCTAGCGAAAAGCTTTTTCGTTGGATTACGGATTATACCTTGGACTAATAGCATGGGTTCTGTCAAACACTTCTTTGCTTTCCTGCCTCAAAATTCATAATAGATATAGATTTCTGCCCTTCACCTATGTTTTGCAGGGTCGCTTTGCATTCTTACCTATAATAATTCTAACATTGCATTAATAAGTATTTCCTCCGTTGGTTGATAGCTTCCCCTTCCCCCTTTTATGGTCACAGTATTTGACTCTAGCCTTTGCATTTTTACTTGTTGTTTTGTTCGAAGTCCACAGGTGATTGATATCCCAGAGAGCTATGGAGCCTTATAAGTCGCTTCGATAAATTCGAATAACTCCCGTCGAACCCCATCCTTGGTCCATTGGTCGCTTGCTTCCAGTGCCTCGCGTTTGAGCGTGCTCCAGAAAGCTTCCGTCGCTGAATTGTCGTAACAATTGCCTTTGCGGCTCATCATGGTCACTGTTGGTGGTGCGCACTTTTTTACGCCAGCAGGTCCGTCCTTTGAGCTGCGTCTGGCGCATCAAACGCTCCACCCGTTTGTGGTTGCACTTGTGCCCCTGGCGGCGCAGCTCCTCGGTGATCCGCGGACTGCCGTACCGGCCGCGTTTGGCCTCGAACACCACCTTGATCTCCCCGGCCAGTTTCCGGTTGTTCGCTCCCGGCTCGTCTCAGAGATAAAGAGCCCGCGTCAAACAGCGGGTGTGTTTATGATCTGGTCTTTAAAACTTTGTGTGGGTGCGGCTCAGATTATCATCTATCGCGACATCGTTTTGTAGTTTTCTATCATCTTAGGCGGGAGTGTTACCGATTTAGACAACATTGTAGCCAGACGAACTCTTTCAGTATTCACACGAGCCACTTCGGGCGATCGCCATGGGTAAACGGAGGCTGCACCTTTTTCATCGTAAGGAGAAATTTCAAGGTTGGGTTCCGAGTAGCAAGAACTCTGCGCCCCCTTAATAAACATCCAAGCATCGAAGGAGTACATCATGATTGAGGTTTTGTCGAATTTGCCTAAAACATAAGCGCTAGTGTTTGGAAGTTGCTTGAGATTGAAATCTACCTTTTGTCTATCCCAATTATTGGGCCAACCACCCAATGTTGTGTAAATTCCCGGACGAAGATTATTTGGATCCTGAATGAATTGTCCCATGGCATTTGTTGTATTCACATATCCTGTGTCATCCTCCCAACGAAATTCGGCGTCACAGCCGTCAGCTGGATGTTGATGTTCATGTTCAAAACCAATGGCGTGGCCAAATTCATGGAGGACAACCGCTGCCCAATCAGCAGGTCTGTATTTTGGAAATCCTTCTAAATTAAGCGATGCTTCGTTAGGCGACGCGATGTTAGGACTAACGCTATCCCGGCCAACACATGACCAATACCCCTTGTGGTTGAATGATACCCTCACCTCTGCGCCATAGAAGCGATCGTTTTTTGTCCAGAGACGATAGGTTTGCATTGTCGCGTCGAAACCAAAGTCAAATTTAAGATTTGCACGATTTGTCACTATCCATTCTGATGCGATATCCGCAATTTCTTTATGAAGTGCGCTATCGCCACCGGAAAAAGCAATTCTCAAAGTCTGGCCTGCTTTCCATTTAGATGTGAAAGAAATGACAGATTCCACTGCGAGGTTATTTCGGTCGGACGCCGGAGTGCCAGCGAGAAAGTTCCCACGCTCTTGGATTCGCAATCGAATCTCATCTGGATAAGCCTCAAAAACGCGAACTCGCATTTCTTCTGCCGCTACCGCGTTCGAGGCCGAGCCAACAACAATACTGAAGGAAAACAATGCAAACAAGACCGACCGCACTCGTTGCGTTCGCTGCTGTAAGTACTTTAGTTCTGAAAACGTCATTTTGTTACTCATTTGGTTACTAATGCCTATGGTCTCACTGAACGCCCATTTTTTCAAGGAATTGACGACCCTTGTCAGCTCCTAGTGTATCAAGAGTCTTATTGATTTCACTGGCCTTCTTCGCAGCCGATTCTTCCCTGGCTGCAGCTGCTTTGGCTGGCGCCGCCTTTGCTTCCTCTAGGTCAGCCTTCGCAATGTCGGTCGCAGTTGCCAAAATTTTTTCATAGAGCTCCTTTATGTCCGCCGTTGATAGCTGTGTATTATTTAGCCCGAGCTCATTTAGTCGGTACAACGCTTCGCGCAACACCATCACGGTTTGTGTGCGCTTACCTAACTCTGCAATCGTTTCTGTTACTTTTGCCGATGCTTCAGCAGAAATTCCACTGTAAGAGCCCTTACCAACAAACTCAGCAACAACACCAAGCGCCGCATCAGGAGACTGCTCTGCGAGTATTCGCACGTTGGCATTTGAATCTGTGAGTACGTAAGCGCCACGCCGGGTGGCGTCGTAATCCATCCAGTGGACACCGTGACTCACATCACGTTGCCGGGCAGGACTCGTAAAACTTCTGCACGAGCAGAGGCTGAGTAAAGTTAGGATAGATATGGTAACTTGAGCTAATTTGAGCATAAAATAGGTTCCTTTCTCGAACTTTATTGTTTGAATAACTCTTTAGTGAAATAACCCAGAATCCGTTAGGAAGTCAAGCTAACTAGCAATGGCTTAGATTATGATTCAATTTAGGACCGGGTTTGCAAGATTGCGTTCGAGTCTGCATGACTGGTCGAGTCTGATTGGGTGCATTGTCCGAATCTCACTCAGGAGGCCAATCCTACCGCCCAACTGCAAGCACACTCCATCCTACAAATGACGAAAAATGAAGAAAGTTGTGAGGTGACAATCGCATAATGGACAAAGCTCTATGGAGCAGAGCAACGACTGGTAAGAGCCGAAACTCAAAATGTTGCCAATTGGCAACATTGCTTCGATCAGATCGATCGACAATTACTCTGAGTCCAATAGGCTGCAAGTGTCAACAAATGATCAGGAAGTTTCTTAAGCACACTTAATGAATTTCAGGCATCTATTAAGCAAATGCTAGAAAATCAACTGCCTTTTTATCTTTGTTTATGAAATTTGCTCGCCTTTGGTTAATTTACGTGCCGACAGTCGTGCCAGAGATACATAATGGGAATTCAAGGAGGATAAGCCGCCAGGCCCTTAAATAAGTTCGACCAATGCGACCCACGACCTTTTCGTGCCGGTAGCTGAATTGGGGTTGCATCATTTTGAAAGGACCTCGTCCGGTAAAGCCTTAAATACCGAATATCACTCTTGTGAGAACATCCTCTAATTTCTGCAAGGATTCCAAAGATCCTTCCACCTGATGCTTCTCTATTGCTCGTCTTGTTTCCGCTATTAAAGAAATAATCTCGCCAAATGCGATCCTTTTATCTGCCTGTTGTGGCTTTCGGCGTTTTACATTCGAGGTTTTGGCGGAGATCTCAGCAATCAATGTTCGAATTAGACTTGGCGTCATCTTTCCATTTTTAGCGTTTTGGACAGCCTGCTCCCAAGCCTTCGGGAATTCCTCGGGTTTGAGTTTTAAAAATGGTCGAATCTGAAATTCATTGGTGGGTTTCAAGGATGTTCCGGCAGGCAACAACTTTACCCTTTCGGCTGCACCAATTACTCGCCAAGCGTACGAGCGGCCAATGCCCCAACGATCAAGGCAATAGTTCTCAAAGGTCGAGTGGGTGGTCCGGTACAGTTTTCCATCTCGAATCCACAACAAAGCACTTCCAACCTCAAAAAATGTCCGCAGCCCTTGCTGCAAGATCTCCTCACACCGAACGAAATCCTTTTCCTCTTGAATGTTTAGGGGCTCTACAGGTGTGGTCGTTGTCGTTGCGCTTTTGGTTTTGGGGTAAAAATGCTCAGTGTTTAATTGATCAGCGATGACGAGGAAGTGGTTGTGCACATTCCTTTTTCTGCTTCTGTTGGTGGTCATATCCCAAAATTTTAACAGACCTCTTGTCAATTTGGGTATCTACAAAAGTGTAGATGCCGAGCGGCATGGTTTATGCTACAATTTTCGCTTTTCCCAGGTTATAGAAGCATTTGGTCCTATTCGTCCTTTAATCTGATATCCGCTTTTCGTTTCCAGGCTTTCAGGAATGCAAAATACGGCTTCCGGCCAGTCCTTGACCCGCAAAGATTTACGCAGCTCTGGCGCGCCAAATCCGTCTCTATCTTCAAGTCCCTGAACAATAACAACATCCGGAAACCCGGTCGGCATTGTCACAGCCAATAATCTTATTTAGTCCATTCGATATGATTCCGCATTTTTGCCATGTTTGATCGCCATCAGCAACCCACTACGATTTTCCTACGTGACGCAATTTCGGTTTCGAACAACTGATTACTCCTCATAGGCTGGGTCATGCCAGGAGGCCGCTGTGGAAAATCTATTTTGTGAAATTTCGTTTTTCCACCCAGAGACTTTTAGCGGTAGGAATGAATTGCACTTCACCGATTGAAGGCAACAATTGCTGAGCAGGATGAGGAGCGCGCCTTGACAACATTTGAACCGGCACTTTCAACTTCCACTTTGGAAGAAAAAAGAGGTCAAGAGGTTCTATTGAGGCTCTAAAACGCGTCTTGATCCGCGATCGAGAAAGTGAAAAGTGTCCACCACCAATTGCACAATGTTCTTCCTCCTGCAACGGCAGGTTTTTCTATCAGACCTGTGGCCAATTTCGGAACATTGGCCTTCGTACCATGCATTAATGCGCAGGTGCTCTTCACGGCAGAAAATGTCGATCCAATGCGGTTCTCTTGTAGATGCTGAAACCATTGCTGCATGGTTGCACCAGGTCGGCCGGCCTTGAAGCTCTCAAATAATTGCTGCCCGCGTTCGTGGAAATATTCGCGAGGGTCTGCGGGACCGGCAAATGTCTCCCTCCAGTAATTTCTTAATTCCTCGCATTTTCGGGAAAACGCCTGCAGACCTAGGTTCAACAAACGGAACGACGGCTTTGGCGTAGCACGCGACAGGGCACAAATCATGAGGTCCTTGATTTGCCGGAGGTTTCGGCAACAAATCGCGGTTCATCATAAGCTATCTACAAATGCGGCCGATTGCTTCCTCCAGAATCGGCATTGGAAAACAATAAACTGACCCACATGCCAATTCATACAGCGTCACTCGCTCTCTTACTGAAACCTGCTCCCACCCCAGTCGGCGATATCCTTCATATCTGCGATCCTGACCCGATCAAGATGGTCTGGAAGAGATACCCTTAAATGCAGGGTCAGACAATAAATTCAGGTAAACGCGCAGGGTCTGATGCAAGCTGGATGCCATAAGGGGATACATTGCTGCCTGGCTTTGCTTCATTGCGTATTCCGCGAGAGCACCATCCAATCGCAGTCAAAAGCACTTCACCCGCGGAGAGTCCTCTTGCCTTCTCCACTATTTCACTAAGCGCAACCCAAAGACACTGGAGCTCGTGCGAGATCTCCGCGCCGCCGAGCAAAAACTCAATCGGAACCCTTCTGTGATTTCGATACACTTCGAAAGTCTTTATTGCCGCCGCCAATTTGCCAGCGATATCACCGAAGGAGAATGTCCGTCGCGAAAAGTAAGTCACGGTCCATGTAACACGTTAAAAGGTTCCTACCAGAGAAAAACTGCTGCATTGCGTAGAGGAAGCGCTCGGCGTTCTCACAGGCAAGTGATTCGTCGAGTTTGTATAACGGCGCAATTACCTCCATTCCCCGCAGCACCTCAGTCATGGTGTCATCACTCTCGAGATAGACCTTTCCGCAAAACAAACCTACGAAAATGTTGACACGAACGCGGCCCCCTCCAATAATTTATCGTCGTTGCAGTCGACGAGTAACAATCCAGTTCAAATTGAGAACAAGAGGGAACACAACATATGAAAAAAGCTAAATCCAAGTTATCGCGCCGCCGCCAGCGAACTGCATCGCCGTCTCAACTTGAAACCGGCCGCGACAATGTTCTTTGCGAACAATTTGGCTTCGAACACACGCTTTACAGCCCCGCTAAACCAGTCAGGCTCTGCAGGCCCGGAATTACGAACACTCTGGCAATACCTCATGCCTGGTTGGCGGGCATCCTCACAATCTTTACTTACACTGCCCAGTCTTTTTAATCCCCTTTGCCCTTTGAAAACTACAAATAATAATACTCTTTACTTTAGACCTTATCTAAGCGCATTTATGGTCAGTTCAACTCTGGGGTTGGAAATGACGAAAGAAAATTTATGGCAGTATTTTTGAATTTAGAAATAAACTAAATGAACCAAACAACAAGATGAGAACAACAAAAAATCAAATGAATCAAAACAAAATCGGAAAAGTCATCACCACAGGATTCTTAAGCTCAATCCTTATGTTTGCAAACTTTAACGCAGTGGCGGACTGCATGTGGATAGGACAGAACGGATCATGTCCAACTCTGCCGACGGCAATTGGCACATGCGGCAACAACTGCCCTACTTATTGGGTATATACTTCTTTTATTACCTATAGAGCACAGGAGGCCGCCGGACCTTGTTTGAATCCCAGCACGATTAGCGTGTACGTTAGCTGTATGAAGCATGTTAACTCAGTGCCGAACCAGTGTGCGTCGGTGGGCAATTGTACCTATTTGTCTTTTAGCGATCCCCAATACTGCGATACGATCTCATGTCAAGATTGGTGTGGTGGGTCCTAATATCAACTGAAACGGTAGGATTTATCTGGTAGTTTTTGCTTTCTCTTCGAGCCTGACCCAAACAATGACTACGCGCTCCGGTTCATCCATCTGCGGTTTGTTCGCGGCCTTGCTCGTTTTTTGGTTTGTGTCGGGCCTTAAAGATGTTGTAAATGCTGAGGAATACACTGTAACGGGTATTGTAACGTGGGTGTCATATAATACTGACGGAAGTCCACGAACAAAAGATTTCGAGGGTTCGCCACCAACCACCACCTGTGATTTCGTTTGGTATCGGAAGGCCGAGAAGTGGCGCTTAGATATTAGAGAGCCGCCAAACTCGACTTTTCCTGCAGGTGTGTGGAAATCGATTATGCAGTTTGGGGAAAGCAACCTAATCTCGGTTGTTCAGTATCCTCCAAGGCCCAACGACCCAAAGAGCAAAGGCAATGCGTACGTTACCGTCATGACTAACAAATTCTTAGCTGCTGAGAACGTTTACGGTGCTCATGCCATTTGGTTGACCTTCAATCTGGGTCAAATTATGAATATGTTTGGTCCATCGAGAGAATGCCCTCCATTTTGGGATTACGACCCCACCATAAATTCTTTGCCAGTACAGTCGCACATAATTATGCCAAGGAATGGCTCAGTTGCCTTCTACAATCCAGGGCACTATTTTGCTCGAGACAAAAATCAAAACGTAATTTTTGAGGGCGGGCAGCCGAAGTTTGTTCCTTACCCTTCTCCCTTGGACAAAGGATTTGCTGAAGCCGAATACCAAACTTCTGGTGGTTTTTTGGATGATGAACGGCGGATTGCGAAAAGCTCGGAATTGAGGTATTGGACAGCCTTGCGGGATGAGGCCAGTCCGAACGGACTGAACCTCGTCATGCTTTCAAAGATAATTGTTGAAACCCGGTCTGTGATGCTGCAGCCCATTCCAGAAGAAGCTTTTACGCCTACTTGGACAAATACATTTGCAGCAATTGTTGATTTTCGAGAGAAGACAGCCAACAACCAGTTTTTGAATTACATCACGAAAGAAAAACAAATCAACCCGAATGAGAATGAACTTCGAAAGCGCAAAAAACTTGCCGATAAAATGCTTGCATCTGCACCAACTAAGCCCGTAAGGAGGCTGGTGCCAATAGTGCTGCTTTTCGTTTCAATCGCTATTCTGCCGGTGGGAATCTGGTGGTTTACAAGAAAATCACAACGCAGAGTTCTCTAAATGCAGTCCAATTTTCTTGGGGCACGCTGTTGGAAGGAAACTCACGAAAACTGGCCCCCCCGTCAAAGTTAAAAGCACTCGATAATTGCATTTATTCAAAAGGAAATGCCAGACACAACAACTAACTGGGCAGAGGGCGGTGAACGTACAAATACGTCACACGCGAAGTGGTTCGTGCTTAGTGCTGGGTCGATTCTGGTAATCACCGGAATCGCCAAGGTGTGGAGCGGGTTAGGCAATTCCAAGCTCTTGGCAGTTCTGGATCCAGTTATCAGGATCAAGTTTGGGTTGTTGATGCTGGGAGTTGGGGCCACAGAGACCGTGATTGCACTAGTTTGCTTTCTCAGCAAACGGCAAACGCTGGCGCTCGGGTTGGTGGCTTGGATAAGTACCAACTTTGTCGTTTATCGCCTCGGCCTGTGGTGGACGGACTGGCATCGTCCGTGTAGCTGTATGGGCAACCTTACGGACGCACTCCCAATTTCGCCGCAAGTCGCTGACAGTCTCATGAAGGTGGTGCTGGGCTATCTACTCGTCGGCAGTTACGCATTACTATTTCTGAATTGGCGCAAGGCTGGGTTAGGGGTTAGGGAAGGAGTCAAAACGGCACCGAATACTGTGTGACGAAAGCTCATAGCTGCTCCAGAAACGCTGGAATCCCCTTGTCAGGATGGCCGGACTAGTGTGAAGAATTTGATCTTATTTTTCTTTTGTTTTCAACTCGGCTTTCTGTAAAATGAGCGACGCTCCAAAAAGCTAATGTGGAAAAAAACCATGATGCGAGCGAAGAATTAATGTGAAGCTTCGCTGTAAGTGTGCCCATAAAGGGGCAAAACTCCGTTGGGTTGACCACAATAACCGATAGGTTTGCGAGGTGGCAAACAGAGTCTTACACGTCGGCACGAATAAATTCGTTTCCTGGCGCAGACCGCACTCGACTCCTTGGGTAAACCAGACGTGACACCAGGGGTTTTCGGAAGTAGCATACCATAGATGCTGGAGACCTCTCAAAATTGCTTCCGAGTGGTAATAACAGGGGGAGGGAGCGGCGGGCACATGCTGCCGAACCTGCCGATCATTTCACTGCTGAAGGAGGCAGGGTGGAAGATATATTATCTTGGAAGCGCTAACGGGATGTGCGAGGTGATAAGAGAAACTGGGGTTGATTTCTTCCCGATTGAATGCGGGAAATTTAGGCGGTATTGGAGCATTAGGAATCTAACTGATCTTTTTCGACTAGCCTTTGGCATTGCCCAAGCTGTTGTTTTGCTACAACAATTACGTCCTCACGTGGTTTATTCGAAAGGTGGCTATGTCGCACTGCCTGCCGTTATTGCCGCCTGGATCTGGCGCATTCCATTGATCATTCATGAATCTGATGTAACTCCCGGGCTGGTAAACCGCTTTGCGGCTTGTTTTGCCAAAGTTGTGTGCGTCACTTTTGAGGAAACGGCCCTATTTTTTACGGAAGGAGGAAAATTCGGGTGGTTACAACGGGCATGCCGATGCGCAAAGAGATTTTGCAGGGCGATGCCGAGCGAGGGCGGCGGTTGTGCGGATTCGACGGAGCGTCTCCTATTGTGCTAATCGTGGGCGGCAGCTCGGGGTCAGAAAAGCTCAACCAAATGGCTGAAGCCGCGCTCCCAGATCTGGTTTCGCGTTTTCAGGTTGTCCATGTGACGGGGAGGGGAAAGAAGCTGCAACCTCACCGGGTTTCTTCGGGGTACAAGCAATTTGAGTTCACGAACGATCTTCACCATCTGCTCGCCATGGCAGATTTGGTTGTAAGCCGCGCGGGTGCAACAGCGGTCGCGGAGCTTCTGGTGGCGAAGAAACTTAATATTCTTGTGCCTTTATCGTGCCATGCCAGCCGTGGAGAGCAGATAAAAAACGCGGACTACTGTAGCAAGAATGGAGCGAGCTGCATGATCTATGAGGAGCATCTTTCAACCGGGGAACTGACACATGTCATCTCTGAGGTTCTTGCCAACCGTCCTCAGTACTCAAGGGCTTTGGCTCGCTTGGATGCTGCAGATGGATCGGGGATGATTTTCGCTCTGATTGCCGAAACCGCTACCGCCAGCCCAAACATGGTGTAAGCTGCGGCTTTCTCTCACGGGGGCTAACCCTTCAGTTTACGACACGGGCAGCGTTGCTTATCATAGAATTTTTTTTGGAAAAAAACTGTGTTGAACCGCGCAAAGCTTAGTTGATTGTGTTGGGGTGCTGTGATATGGCTGGGACGAACGGCAATTATGGACTTTATCTGAGTATGGTCGATCGAAGTAACTATAAACTGTCGTTTGCTGGTCAGCCTCGATCACGAAGGGGTTTCACGCTCATCGAACTATTAGTGGTCATTGCCATAATTATTATTCTCGCAAGCATGCTTCTTCCTGTTCTGTCAAAAAGTAAGTCCTCGGCTCGTCGTATTGTTTGTCTCAATAACGTGAAACAACTGGTTTTATCTGCCATTTTTTACGAAGATGAGAATGGGGGCTGTCTGCCGAACCGGTCCGAGTTTGTGCACTGGCCGACTCAGCTTCGTAAAGGCTACACTGACCTAAAGATCTTGCGGTGTCCGAGCGACGGCCCAAACGATCCGAAGACCGGTTCAAACGATCCAGTTACATTTCCTGCCGATGCGGCCTCTCGAAGCTATGTCATCAATGGATGGAACGATTACTTTCAGACTAAACTTGGTGATGCGGACTTTCAGGTATATACGAAAGGTCAAAATACTCCCTGTTTCAAACCCAATGACGTTCCTCACCCGACCGATACCATTATCTTAGGGGAGAAACTAAGTGAAGCGCCTGATTATTATTTTGACTCACGAGATCCACAGTTCAGCGGTAATGTTTCGGTGGCTATCGCTCAGCAGTTGGAGCAGGGACGCCACTCTCGGACCCGTTTAATCGTAGAATCCGGAGGTTCAAATTACGCGTTCGTGGACGGCAGCATACGCTTCGCAAAATACTGGAACTGCATTCGACCTCTTAATCTATGGTGCGTTTTTGATAACGACCGAATAAGCTCAAATTAGAAGCCAGCTTAGAGGTAAACTAAAGGGATTTCAAATGTCTTTTGTACTTTTCATGGTGTGGATGCATATGAGTAGCGGCCTGCCGGTGGCACCTCTGGTTAGATTCTCACGGAGCCTCTCAACCTGTGGAATCTGAGCCCGATCATGCAGACGTGATTAAACTTAAATTTGGCAAACCGCTCCAACTGTCGCAAAGAGTTGCTTGCCATTGCTCTGGACTAGTTAGTTGGCGCGAGCAACTAAGTCGCCCCAATCATCAAAAATTAGAAGGCAATTTCTCAACTATTTAGTTATGTTATTCAAAACGGGTGATCGTCATTAATGATCGACCCAGAGGTTTCAATAACTGGACATTTACCACCATATTGTAACAGAAACGACATCGCGGCAGGCAAACACAACTCACCGGCATGACTACAGTGTTACCAACTTGCGGGGAGCGGGCAGGGTGCAGACTGCCACGCGATCCCGGTCCAGAACAATGTTCGCCCTTGTGAATCCAGTCGGGCCGGGATCCCCACGGAGCGGAGGGCCGCCACATAGATTGAGGCGAAACCGTGCTCATCGGCGATCTGATGCTGCCAAATTTCTCCTACCGCTGAAGGCAGCTGGCTCCCTGACGAAATGGTCACTCGCTCACGCAGAAAGCGCGCCACGGTCTCAGCCGCCGCCTCAATACCTTGCTCGCGTCGAATACGTGGATAAAAGTTCTCCCATAATTCGCGACGCCAGTTGTAGTCAATATCGATTGCGGGATCCGGGGACAAGACAAAATCATGATACACCTGATCGTCAATTTTCCAGTTGATGAGTTCGCGATTATAGGCGGCAAGGTCCAGATGTGATAGCAAGCAGGTCAGGGGCATGCCGCGCCAGACTGGGTTTATGGCAAGGAAGTCGAAGTCGACTTTTCGCTTCGCTTGGACAAGGTGCTTCCGGGCAATACTCAAGGTGTAGTTGCCCACCGGCAAGCGAGGTAGCACCAAGTGCAGCACCGTCTGCGCGAGCGCCGCCGTCGCCAGCCCCGCAGCAAGCAAGCGTAAGACAATTTCCCACCAGGGTTGGACAGGCATGCAGGTTGGCAACCCGTTAGCGCTGTGCACATCCACCCTGCCCGTCCGCCAGCGACACCACAGCCAGAGTACTACCCAGGTTAGAGCCGGCATCCAGAATAGCCAAACCTGCTTGGCTTGCGCCTGCCACGACAGGATAGAACGGTAATTGTCTAAAGCGTCGGGACCTAGGAGATGTTTGAGGCACTGCTCGCCGACGATCCGCAACACAAGCATACGGTTCTCACCGAACCCGTGGCCCTGTCCCGAGAGGACTTTTAGCTCGACCGGCGCGCCGTTCGTTTGCAAACAAGCCGCAACATTCTGGGCCTCGACCAGGGGGAATACTTCGTCGTACTCGCCATGGATAAGCAGTACCGCAGGCGGCGGAACGTTGAGGGACAAAGCACGATAAGAAATTCGGGTGCTGGTTACCAAACCTTGAGGTTTAGACTGCAATTCAGGTACCCAGCCCCCCGCGAGGCGAACAAGGAACTGGGGTTGCCGGTTAACATTGCTAAGGGCAAACGAGAGAGTGCGTTGGGCACCGAGGCTTGAGCCGACCCAGGCTACGTGGTTTGTGTCAGCCCAAGATTGGCGGCCCAAGTAATCTAAAAGCGCACTAAACTGGGCTCGAAAAACGGTCTCGTTCGTCTGGCAATAGTCAATTCCGACCGCGGCAAGACCCATTTCCGCTAGTTGCCGAAGTCTGCCTGCATTATCGAGCAAGTTACCTCCTGAACCGTGGACATATACGACTACTGGAAGCGGACGCGCCGTGATCTTGGGTAAAACGGCTATGCATTCGGTTTGACCCCAATTAGTAGCTTTAACCCTAAACCAAATCCGTTGAAAGGGGTCCCGCCCCTTGGCCCAGACCAGAGTGCCCACGAATAGTAACCCCAGCAACAGAAACCAAAATCGAGAACCTCCAAATGCAAACAGAATCCCCCGTGCGAACCGCGATTCTTCTCCACTCGTTGTAATCTCAGCTGATGAGGGTGTCGGCTGGTTCTCAATCTTTCCCAACTGCAGTAGGATCCAGAACGTTCCTCCTGAAGCAAGCTTAAACAGGGCTTCATCAAAGCAAAACGCCGTCAGAAGTACGACTGCCCCTGCCCGGCATACGGCTGGACAATCTAGATCCCTAGGTCTAGATCCGAGAGTGGCCGGCGCTCCAGCATTCCCTACTCCCCGAACCGCGCTGATCCGCTGGGCAGCGGACGTTGGACGTTGAACGTTGAACTTTGCACTTAAAACCATCCCTACATAAGCCAGGAAGCAAGTCAGCGTAGGTATACCCAGGGTTGTACCGAAGATGAGAAAGTCATTACAATGGATCGCCATACTCTCATCCACTTTCGGAGGACAATAAAGGGCAGTATATACCGGCTCAGGCTGGCTCCAACCGAAACCGAACCAGGGTTTTTCAGACATCATTTGCAGCGCCCCTTCGTATGCCGTCAATCGTTTACGCCACGAAAAGTCGTTCGGATTTCCGACTGAATAGATTCGTCGCAGGACTATTCCTCGGGTGTCACGAAGATTCCAGAAACCTAATATAGTAACGGATGCTGCGATTACGGCCAGCACGCTCCACCGCAAGACACTCCTCTTGCGCACTTTATTAGGTCTTCTACTGTCCATCTTTATCCTTGTGCTTTTTGTCTTCGCAACTTCGTTTGCAAGGTACGCAAGTCCCACCACTGTCCCTAGCCACGCTCCTCGGCTATAGCTCTTAACCAGCCCGACCGTCATGACTCCCGCCGCCCAAACCAGGAACGCGCTCCACAACCATCGCCTCCATGACCCTCTATTCTTTATTGTTCGAATTCCAAGCGCCTCGCCGCCCATTTCAGTTCTCCGATTTCTCCTTAACCAGAAAACAAGTGTACCGAAGGCCAGCACCACTCCGACTCCCATCAGCATTCCAAAGATGTTCGGATTCTCCCAAACCCCGGACCAACGTGCTTGTCCTTGGTACTTGTAGGCACCTTTCGTCTCCCGTTGCCACACGGCCGCCCATGTCAACAAAACGATCAGCAAACACACGATCCCAATGCCCCCAATTCTGCGTTGTTTTTTGCTCCTCTTTCCTTCCCAAAAGGCCGCGCCTTGTCCCAACATAGCGCCACTGACGAGTGTTAGTGCTTCCGTCGATTTGACAGCTTGGGCATAATGGAGCGCATAGGTTACACTTGATGCTGCCACGAGTCCGCCCAACAAGATGGTGGAAATCGAAACCTGTTCCACACTTTCGCGAACCCAACGGAGAAAGCGCACGAACTTCCTCTCGCTGTGAACACCGTATGTCGGCCCACCACAAGTAGACTGACGCGGCATTACAGAGAATGCAACGAAGTATACGACCACACAGACGTATGCCATCCATTGTGTTTGGGCATCCCCGGTAGCGTCGCTGATGGCGCGTAGGATTGTCCCAACAAGAGGGATCTCCTGCACGAACTTACACTCGCCGAATAGACAAAAACAAAGGAGTGCAACAGTTACCCCAGCCCACGTCACTTCGCGGATAGATCGTATCATGGCCGTGCAGTGTCGTGACTTTTGATCAACCCTCGCATGGCACCTCTGGGTTCATGTTAGAGCGACAGGTGTCATACTGTCCCCACTCCCGACTCAGTATCAAGGCAATTGTGAGCTCGCTACGAGCCAATTCACCACAAATGAAGCGGATAAAAGCATAAGAATCAAGAAACTATTAGGACCCGATGCTGATGTAACTGCGATGGACATTGTGAGCCCCATCATTTGGAGGGGTCAGTCCTGGTGTTCGACGAGCCTCCCCTAGTGTCTGTGGTTTGCCAAAACACGGTTGGTATTCGGAAATCCGCTCGAGCAAATGCGGGCCAGTGATAGTGCTTTCATTTTATTTACGTTTTTTTGCGACGAGTTGACTCAAATTCGCTGTTCATATTGCGCCACTCTACAATTGCCCGTTTGACTTTTCCATGCAAGCGAATCATACTTCTTCGATAACAACATTATGAGGTTTACAGTCCGCTTTTCCTATCTAAAATCAAGGAAGCATTAGCAGTGCACTCTTTCCCCTTTGGGTTCTTACGAACGTTAAATGATGACAACAGCGCATCATGGTGAGACGATTAGTAGGCTAGCACCTCGAGTTTTCGAGGTATATATTCGCTTTGCCTCCGCAATCCTTATATTGACGGGCGCAGCGCTCTGGTTTTGCATTTTCGACGATTTGAAGGCGCTCGACAGCGTTGATCCGATTTTACGACTAACAAATCGAACATTACTGGCGATTTCGGGGGGAGTGCATTTTACCATAGGCGTTTACTTAGCTATGGGAAGTGACTTAACGATGAAGGGTTTTATTATGTTGTGGATCGGATGGACATATCTCACTTTCCATTTTTTTATTAGGCTATGGGGAAGTATTTCCGAGCCTCTTCCAGTTGCCGTGCTAATAAGTTGGGAACTCGGAATCAGCCCGAAGGCCCTCTATGCCATTTGGGAACTCGTTTTCGGCTATCTGGCGCTTGGTGGGGCCATGGTTCTCATTTTTGGCCGGATGGAAGAGAAGAAACTGAAATCCGAGCAATTAATTAGTCAATGGCGTACCATGCGCCAAAGAACTTACAAGCTGTCGGGTATTCGGAAAAAGGAGTCTGAAAACCCCTTTGAAATAGATTCTGAAGAGTAACCATTCTATTTAGAAGTCTTTCAAAATGACGTTCAACCCAATCTCTGGCTATAAGGTCTGTCGGGGTGCATGGCGAGCTTTTGCTTTCAACCAATAAAGTGTCGCCCCTTTTGAGCTAAGGCTACATCCGGGCCATCGAACGCCTTCCAATTTGACAAGCGAAGTGATTCCACTAAAGGTCCTGCAACAAGAATTCTGCTACCGCCCTCTCCTGCGCGATACGCTTCGAAATGTCCGGACCGAAATGAGCGTAGTTGGGTAAGTATTGAAATGAGGCCGAGACCCCGTGCGCCCTCGTCCATTCCTCAAAACGTTGCACATCTCTGAATCCTGAATCATTCCGTCCAACTGACACAAATAAGCGCGGAAAGTGGTCGATCTCAAGTAATTGAGCCGGTTCCCACGCCCCCGGACCAAGGAATACTGCGCCACGCAACACCGTAGGGAATTGTCTTAAAAAACTTTGCAACACCGAGCTTCCGGCACTAGATGAAACTGCAAATACTCTTTGCATATCACACGGTAATTCTTTGCTCAGTACTTGGATAACAGTAAGGACGTCTCCTGCCGCTTTGTCCTCGTTCCACTGGCCAGAGTAGAATGAGCCGTAGCCGTCGCAACCCCGGTAATTAACGCCAACGTAGTAAAAACCAAGGTTTGCCAATAATTGTGATCGCACCTCATAATTTCGAGAGGAAGGTCCGGTTCGGGCAGGTACGAGAATTACCAATGGGAATCTCTTCACTGTACTCCGGTCAGTCGGAGGAAACAAATAGACTGGAATATCCAGCCCATCGGCCGCGCGCACGGTGCGACCCTGAGCCTCCGAAATTTTGCTGAACTTAAAGGGAACCTGAGCCCCCGGTTTCAAGCAATCCAAAGTCTTGGCGGCCAAGTCATACCGCCAGAGACTGCCTGGCTCGCGATTGGTCAACGCAATCGCGACTACGGACTTGCCACCTGTTGAAGCAGCATAATAGTCAACATAACCTTTCGTAAACAGGTTTGTCTCGTCGCGCCCTTCTCGATCTCGAACCCCCAAAAAGTAATCGTTGTCTTTGCCGATAAAAGCGTAACTTTTACCGTCTTGCAGCCATTGCCCATTGTAGCTATGAACAGTAGTTAACCCTTCAATCGACCTTTGCTCTAAGTCGTATGCAAACACATTCCTGTTTGTTCCTCCTGATTGGGTCGCGCAAAATATTAGTTGGCCGGTTTGTGTAGAGAAATTAAGCCAATTGACTCCGGTGAATTTCGTATTTGAAAGCGCTTCTATTGAAGTTACAACACCGGTCGCAATGTCCACGAGGCCTATCCCATTTGTTGTCGCGATAGCTATGATCCTTCCGCCACAACTGGAAACCGCTTTACTTCTACTCGATAGGGCCTCCACCGCATTTGTTGGCAGGCGCAGTTGACTAGATTGAAATGCACCGTTGATGACCCTCGCAAGGTATGCTCTGTGAGTCGCCTCGCGATCCGCAAATCGCGAAGCACAGTACAAAAATGAATTGTCGTCGAGCCAAACACCATTGTTGGATATATACAGCTTTTCTTTTGTAATGGGCAAAAACTTTCCAGAGTCTCGGTCATACACTAAGAGCCAGTCCGGTTTGGCATAAATTCCGTTGGCTCTTAACTCGAAGTTTTCGTTGGCCGTCCTAACCATTAAATACCTTTCGTGCGGAGACCAACCAAATAACCTCTGCACATCGCGATCGAGAGCAAGAATGGTGGTTTGACCAGTGACTAAGTTGAGTTTGCAAAGCTGAGCTTTTGAATCGCGTCTATTAAAAATGTAATAAACTTCATTCTGACGCGGCGCGAGAGCCCCACCGGCAAGCGCGTTAAAAGTGAAACTTGCCGAGCCAATTTCATTAAGGTATTTATCAATACGCTGCAGACAAGAAGCTGAACGTGTTCTGCGCGACAGCGCCAGCAATATTAACCCTAGACAAACTATGAGCAAGATAGCACCGAAAGTGCCATAATTACTCAACCTGAGAGGTTTCATACCTCCTTGATAAAGTCAGACTCCGGACTAGCTGTAATGTTACTTGCGTCTTTGCCATTAGAAATTCTCACGAGTCGCATAAATTGAGTGGCTGATTTTGAAACGAATACTTCGGTGAAAAGGCAGGCATACAAGCTCGATATTTATCTTTTGTGGCGGAGTCTCGATTCCTCTTTACGGGCACATGCCTTGATGATCAATTAGAGTTCGTCCCATGGCAAGTGGAAATGAGGATTCGCAGCTGTGGGACACGTGCAGAAATCCAAGCTTTAGGGAATGAAGACGCTGGGCTCCACCAGTCGTTGATGTGATCCAAAAATCTGCCGTTTGCCAGTGTTTTGTAGTATTTTATTGATTTCATGGAATTTGAAGGGCGTTGAGGACGTGTTTGCTCGTGCGGGCGTATTTGGCTGAGGCGCATAACTGGGTGCGTCACGGGTCACCAATCAAACCACTCAGCCTGAAGCCGTTTGAATTTTGCAGGACTGCAACATATAGTGGCATGAAGCATGCTTCATTACAGCAAGTTTCATGCCGGCTTAGCATCTAGACTTTTGTAGAAACCCCGTGAGTGAGGAGACTGTTAAATCTTCCGAGAGACAGAATTAAAGAAAGGAACTGGCGGATCCGGAAGCAGGACGCGAATGCGGCCTATAAAGACGACGCAGGCGTACTGAAATTCCTCAGCAGCGACACAGCAGGAAAGTATAAAACGATAGACAGTCATATAACTGACGAAGTTGGGCTTGGGTTAGGTAAGCGTTCCAAAGAGTCAGCGCTGCACAGGAGACAGGTATATCGGCTTGAATTTTGGAACGAGAGCATCTCCAACCGTGCCCCCCGCGGCATCGTCAAGCACTATTTTTCCTTTGTGTATGAACAACTTAGAAATAATACCAAACGATTTCGTGGGATTTTTTCAGAAGCACTTCCGGTTTTTCAAAAATATTGCTCCTCCGATGCCGGTCGAACTTTTTCCAATGGATAAGTGCGTTTCTGAATCGCCTCAAAAGTCGCCCGACATTTCCGAAATTCTCAATCCACTTTGAATGCGAGCGATTTGGCAGACAGCTCAGGGTCGCGAATTAAACTAATTTGACAGGGCCAGGTTTGGATTCGAGCATTAACTCTTATGTCAGGTGAGAATAAAGGTTTTCGGCAGGGTTCTCTTGAAACCCGGATGCTTCGGTTCCTTGAGACGAGATCGGGGACGGAAGACATCGATAAGCTTCCGTTAACCGCTCGCCAACTCGCCGCAAAGAAGGCGGATTATTTCCTACGTAAGCGGTCCGTTATATGTGAGGTCAAATCTCTCCAAACCGATACCAAGCAAAAGATCGATTCTATTCTAAAGCCTCTACTCAAACGCGATGACGCGCCGGTTTTCTACGGCGAATTGGAATTTGAGAAGGTGACGAAACATTTCCACGATGGGGAAACAATTAGAAGGAAAGTATTCGAGGCACTCACCTCCGCGGTTGAAGATCAATTTGAAAAGGCAAACCGGCAGATTCGGGTGACTAAGCGCGAATTCTCGTTACCGGCCGCAGCCGGGGTCCTCGTGTTAGTGAATGATCTTGTATCGGTTTTATCACCAGAATTGATTGGGCATAAAATACAGAAACTTTTCCAGAAGCGGACGCCACAAGGCTCCTTCCGATTTATCGAACTGCATGCCGTTTGGCTTGTCAGCGAAACTCATTTTATCCAGGTGGCAGCGAATCTAAGGAGTCTTCCCACAATCGCATTGAGCCGGGACCGCAATTCGCTAGCCGTAAGGATCATCGAGTCGCTCCAGCCTAAATGGGCGCGTTTTAACGGAATGCCGTTATTTCAAATCGATCCACATCTCATCGGAACTTTCGATTTCAAAAAGGAAAAGAAGTTTAGTCCGACTTCGCAGACGCGGCATTCTCTTTGGCGTCGCCAATATGTCGAGCGGCCATATCTACGCCCGATGAATGAAAGCGAACTGGAGAACTATTACGGCCTATTGATGACCGCTTTGACCCCTGGATTGTTTAAAGGGGCGGCGGTTGAGGACCCAGATCGAGCAATTTCTCTTATGGAGCGCTTTATCCACTTTCTGGAAGAGGCGAGGCACAGAGGCATCGATCAAAAACAATACGCGCACATAAATCATGCGCTTGGTACGTCGATTCGAAATGGAACTGTATCACGAGTAGAGATCTCCGAAATTGAAAATCTAGGCAATAAAAGGAATATTCTCCAACGAGGAATCTTTTACACGAACGTGCATGGCGAGTCTTATCGATGCCTACAGCTAAAAGAAGGAACCGCGACCCTTCTCTTCATGGGACTACATATGGGGAAGAGTCTGGATGCGGTTGTTGGAGTTAACGAACCCAAATGGGCATACTACTGGCCTATTACTGATATTAGGAAACTCGAAGCGTTGGAGGCACGGTTCGCTCGTTTAGCTGAGAAGAATTCTGATATCCGTCAACTCTCAACGAGATAACCTTCCTTCCCCGGTGAAAAATGCCTATTCAGTCCAATGGACATTTACTACAATAATTTCCGAAATTCTTCTTCCGTCAGTCTCGCTTGCTGCAAAATTTCCTTCATAAGATTTCGTTTAACATCCTTGCCGTGTTTGCGAACGCAGGTCGTCCGACGTGTGATCGGATGACGCAAAATGAAATGACTGCCTGTTTGACGGTCAAACACAAAACCAGCCTGCTCCAAAGCTTGAATGATTTTTCTCGCATGCAACGTTGGCAGCCGGGTCATCGTGCAAGCGACATACTTAACGGAAAATCAAACGCGACGCGGTTTGATGCGGGTCTTTCCGCAGGGATTGGATCACCGTGCGCTTGCAGAGATTCCAAGTAGCCAGCCAAAGCATCCTTGGCCATGGCGACAACTTCTTCCAATGTCTCTCCTTGCGTATGACAGCCAGGCAATGCCGGAAAGAACGCGACATAGCCGCCTTCTTCCGCTGGCTCAACGTGAACTGTGTAAGTGACTTTTTGCATAAATACATTCTACCATGACGATAATTTACGAGTCAATTACCGGAAATTAAACTCACGCCTTACGGTCTACATACATGGTATGTAGGAGTTATCGCCCTTTACGATCTCTCCTTTTCGGCTTAACCGCCGCACCACTAGCTCCCCCAACGTGTCGTCGGCTATCGCCCGACTTGAACGCTTTTTCCTTCGGCTATCGGGCGCACTCCACTTACCCAGTGTCCTTTACCAAAAATCGTTCAAGTCGGGCGATACGGACTAGCCGTCCGAAGCCCCGACACGTTGGGGGACTGGTTTTGGATGAGGTGTTATCACACCAACGAGTATCTCGCTATCGCGACTTCTTCACGTTGGAGCGTGGATTAAACGTTGACGAATTCACTACCGCGACTCGTTCGTCCCGAAGCCCGACAACGACGGGTTCATAAGCCATACTGGTTTCAGTCAAGACACTACAATTACTATTGACTTGGAAAAAGCGTGGCTGTGAATGGCTCTTTCTTGCATGTACCTTGCCATCAGATCCTTCGGTGTTTAACTGGGGTGATATCATTTAGGTGCCGCAGAGCGGCCAAATGTTGCTTTTCCTGCCAGGGTTTCGAAACCAGTCGCTATTACCTCGCCGGCTTGTCCCAAACACATTTGCCGACGTTTGAGCGCAAGGAGGCTTGCAAAGAAGCATTAAGGACAGTCTAAAAGACACCGCGGACTGTCATTTTGGCAGGAGTGGCGACTGGTTTTGGAACCATGAATAATGAAACAACCATTACTATCGGAGAGCGCTACGGATGGGGGGATCCGTTGCCTTTTGGCATATCTGGAGTTGATCAACGCCAACACATTTATGTCATTGGGAAAACAGGTTCCGGCAAAACCACGCTCCTGCGCAATTTAATCTTGCAGCACATCGTTCGTGGTCATGGTGTCGCGATTATTGACCCGCACGGTGACTTGGCCCAGGAGATCCTGAATCACATTCCGCCTAAACGCGCCGACCATCTAGTATATTTCAATCCCGGCGACCTCGCATTTCCCGTCGGCCTGAATGTGCTCGCCAATGTGGCCCCTGACGATCGGCACCTTGTTGCATCAGGTATCGTAGGAGCGTTTAAAGGAATTTGGCGCGACTCCTGGGGGCCTCGTTTGGAGTATATTCTCTACAATGCTGTATCGGCCCTCCTTGATTGCAGAAATGCAACCCTGTTGGGCGTCAATCGCTTGCTCATTGATGAACGATATCGGTCCAAAGTTATTCGACAGGTGAATGATCCCTTCATCCGATCGTTTTGGGCCGAGGAATATGCAGGCTACGATATTCGCTTTCAGCGTGAAGCCATCGCTCCGATTCAAAACAAACTCGGACAATTCCTGTTAAATCCCGTCGTTCGCAACATTTTAGGCCAGGTCAAAGCGAAAGTGAGCATTCCCTTCATCATGGATAATGAAAGGCTGTTTATTGCCAATCTGTCAAAGGGGCATCTGGGGCATGATAAAGCGAATTTGCTCGGTTCCCTGCTTGCAACCCAATTTCAATTGGGCGCCATGGCGCGGGCTAACCGTCCCGAAGAACTGCGTCCTGACTTTTTCCTTTTCATTGATGAGTTCCAGAACTTCTCAACCGACGCATTTGCGTCAATTCTTGCCGAAGCCCGCAAGTACCATTTGTGTCTCACTCTCTCCCATCAATACATTGATCAGCTTTCACTCCCGGTCCGACAAGCGGTCTTCGGCAACGTGGGAACGCTCATCGTTTTTCGCGTTGGGCATACTGATGCCGAGGTCATAGAAAAGGAATTTGGCAAAACTTTCCCGGCATCTGCTATTGGCGACCTGGACCGTTATGAGGCTGTGGTCAAGCTCCTTGATGATGGGACCAACAGAACTCCTTTCCGTGCGAAAATGCTTCCGCCGTTGGAAAGTCGCCTCGGCAAAAAGGACAAGCTTATCGCCCGATCACGCGAGCGATTCTCGATTCCACGCGCACTCATTGACCAAAAACTAAACCGATGGATGACATCAGGATCTCCCGCCAAGAGCGAGTCGCCTTGGAAAAGATCACGCAAAGTAAGTGCGGGGTCAAACTTGCCGTAAGACGCAAATTTTCACGTCTTTTTTGCCTGATCGGATGCGCTATCCTGTGCATAGAAACACCCCATCACTTTCGATGTTCAGGCCCTCTGTTGTTTTTAATCCCGATCATTAGTTTTTCGTAGGTAGACCTGTCGAAACGTTTCGAAGGCACACTTTTCGAAGCTTCCTGCATGGTAATGCTTCAATTGGATTTCTTTACGATAAAATGATCGATGCGGCAGGGGGCCTGTGCTTCGGACATGAGTTCCTCTACTAGCAGTACTTTGAAAATAATTCCAGGAATACGCGACTCGGTTCTCGAAAATCGCCTAGAGTCTCTAAACCCAATCAATCTCGGCCGTCGCGCCCTATAGGCCGCTTGAAGTCAGTTTCATTCCAAAAGAATAATTTTTAAACTGAAAGTTAACTCAATAAATCGAATAAACCATTAAACCATTATGAAAAACGAAAAACCAATAAACACATCCAACCAGCAACCTGTCCACAAAATCCGCCATGGTGCCGTGAGTGCGAGCATCTGGAGACAGGAAACCGAGAAAGGTTCATTATTCAACGTCACATTCCAACGGTCTTACAAAGAGAAAGACGTTTGGAAAAACTCGACGAGCTTTGGGCGGCAGAACCTCTTAGTTGTTAGTCTAATTGCAGCGAGGGCTTTCGAATGGATTGGCAACCAGCCCCGTGAGCCGAAGCGTTAACTCAGTCGTCCGCAATATTGTGTGACTCCTTGACCTTTCCCATCGAACAACATTGTATTAACCGTATCGTCGGTCCATCCAACTCTTCCCGGTGTATTTCGTGGATGATTTAATCACTACAGGCACGACTCTCGCAGCTTGCCGGACTGCTCTCGGTTGGGGCCTTGACGCTAGCAAACCTTAATCTGTAAGCTCGTTCGGTGACTGGAGGGAGCTAAGCATCAAAGGCCCTCTCCTCTGTGAGGGGGCTTTTTCTATTTTCTATTGATACGCTCCTCGACGTCAACTCGTCTTAAAACGGAAACATTGACCTCTTTCTTAGAATTTGTTGAGGCGGCTATTTCTCCCATCTGCCGCAGTAATTCTCATTGAAAGATTGCACGTAGTATTCATCGGGTTTCGCTTCTTTTAATGTTAAAAGGTCCGCCAGTTTAGCTGAAGCTTCAATCATTAGCTTCTTCATCTCGTCATCCGAAATGCGCGAAAGCTCCGGATTATGCAGAAGCTCTGAATATTTGCCCGCATGCAGGTCTTCAATATAGCCGTTTTGAAATGCGCAACAGGTGAGGGCATTAGCTTCTTCTCTGATCGTCCACGCGCGTTCCATAATGTGCCCGAAAGGTAGCAAGAAATGCAGTGTTTTGCAACGTCCTCAGCATTCAACAACTCATTTTGCGGTCAACAGGCAACATTGTCTCGGACAGCAAGAAATGACGCCTACTTTGCTTGATCGGTCTCCGATACAGTTGATCGATGATGTCTTTACGTCTTCCGCGGTTTCGACGTGCTCCCACGGTTGCACCGATGCAGCTGACGGCGCGAGATAGCAAAATAATCCAGACGGTCTATCGGCATCGGTTTCTTCGTTCCTCCCAGCTTGTTCTCCTTATTGGAGAGAGTTCCCAACAGATTTTGAGGCGACTTCAATTGCTTTATCACCATGGTTTTTTAGAACGACCCCGGGCTCAGATCGACTACTACCACCAGGGCGGGTCGCGGCGCATTATTTATGGTATCGGTAATAAAGGAGCTGCTCTCTTAGAACGGCAACTGGGACTTGCGTTATATAAAATCCATTGGGGTGAGAAGAATCGTTGCGTTGGCCGGATATTTCTTGAACATGCCCTTTTGGTTTCAGATGTGATGGTGGCGATCGAATTGGCATGCCGTAAGACAGGTTCAATTGAACTTCTGATCGAGAATCAAATCCCCCTTCCAGCCAAAATTGGCTCGCAACGTAAACCCTTTCGCTGGAAAGTTGAGATTAGCACCGGCCTGAAACTGGGCATCATCCCGGATCGCATATTCGCATTAGAATATCCCGACAAATCCGGCAACCGCGAGCGTGCCTTTTTCTTTCTTGAAGCTGATCGGGGAACCATGCCCGTGAAGCGTCGCCATCTTTCTCAAACTTCCTTCTATCGAAAGCTCATCGCCTACGAGGCGACCTGGTCTCAGTCGATTCACCGCACTCGTTTTGGTTTTCATCGTTTCAGAGTGCTCACGGTGACGGCAAGCGCCGCAAGATTGACATCACTTCTTGAGACCTGTTCGCAATTAAAAAGCGGTCATGGATTGTTTCTGTTTGCCCATCTGAAATCCTTGGTTAATCCCGCTGATATTTTCTCCTCAATATGGCAAAGCGCCAGGCAAGGCGAAAGCGAAAGCCTATTGAGCTAGCAGCTTACCTTTTTCTATTTGCCTTGAACGGCAAGTATTCCCTTCTGGTGGACTCGCCTGTCTTGGAATAAGATACGTTCGGAAGCAGTTCGTTTCTTGAACTGCGATTCGTTCCTCACAATTAATAATACAATAGGAGCAATATGCCCAAATCATCATTTGTTGACTTCAAGGCCGTTAAAGCAGCTACCACTATGGAGCAAGTGCTCCAACATTACGATCTCTTGGACCGCTTCAAGAGGAGCGGAGATAGTTTGAGCGGACCCTGTCCGATCCACAAAGGAGACAACCCAACACAGTTCCGGGTGAGCGTGAGCAAAAATATCTGGCACTGTTTTAGCGAATGCAAAAAGGGCGGCAATGTCCTCGATTTCATCACCCGGATGGAGAACGTGAGCATACACACAGCAGCGCTAAAGGCCATTGCATGGTTTGGACTAGACCCAGATATGATGTCCGCCAAGCCAGATGAGGGCCGAGAGAGCCCAAATAAAGCGTCCAAAGGTGCGGCTGTTTCTACACCGAAGCCTTCATTGAAGAAGGCCTCCGCTGTCGCTGAGGCAAACGGCCCAAACAAACCGTTGAGGTTTCGCTTGGACAAGCTTGAACGCGAACACCCGTACCTAACAGAGCGCGGCCTCACACCCGAAACTATTACAGATTTCGGCATCGGCTACTGTGTGAAGGGCGTGATGGCACAGCGCATTGCCATTCCCATCCACAACCCCGAAGGCGAGGTGGTTGCCTACGCAGGCCGGTTCCCTGGGGAAACGCCCGAAGGCACTCCGAAATACAAGTTGCCTCAAGGATTCCGCAAATCCCTGGAGCTTTTCAACATTGATCGGGCGATCAAGGAGCCGGAGGACAACGTGCTCGTCATCGTGGAAGGCTTCTTCGACTGCCTCAAGCTTTACCAGCACGGCTGCCGGAGAGTTGTGGCTCTCATGGGGAGCACGATGTCAGCAGCACAAGAGGACTTGATTCGCAAGTACATCAACCCGAGAAGCCAAGTTATTGTTATGCTTGATGAGGATGAGGCAGGCCGGTCCGGACGCGAGGATGTCGCTTGTCGTCTTGCCAAATTCGTCTTTGTGAAGATCCACACCTTCGAGGAGGATGAGCGGCAACCAGAAAACTTGAGCGCCGATGAAGTCGCGGCACTCTTTATCTGAAAGGAGATCTTATGGATGTTCATTGTTCATCCTGTAGTGAACCTTGGGATGTGTATCATCTCCGGTACGCGGCAATCTTCGAAACGGAGCTTCATCCCCAAGAAGCTGAGAAGTGGCAAAGTTTGTCCCCTTCCGAACGGCTTTCAAGCTATTACCGTGAAGTATTCAAGAAGTGCGGTTATGAGTTCGTTGCTTCAATTGTCAATGTGGTCCGTTGCCCATTTTGTCCCTAAGGTGCCCAGCCCGACCCTGACACGGTCGCACTTAAAGCCGGAATAGTTGAAATCTTTGGCGATGATGAAGACATCATCGCCTCAACGATGCATGACTTCGGGTTATGAGAGCCCACCATATATTCCAGATTGCCATCGCCAAATTCCGACTCGGCCGCATTGTCTCGACGCCTAACGCTCTAAGATCGCTGGCCCAGGATGATATACTGACTGGGATACAGCGACATCAGGCTGGGGATTGGGGCGATTTGGGTAAAGAGGATATTGCGGCCAACGATCAGGCTCTGGTCCAGGGCACGCGGATTGTTTCGGTCTACCGCGCCTCAAACGGCATAAGATTCTGCATCATCACGGAAGCCGACCGCTCTGCGACCACAATTCTCCTTCCGAAGGATTACTAAATAACAACCCACCCTTGGAGAGACATGCCCTTCATACTCAAGAAAGGAGTTCCGATTGAAACGAATTGAATCCTTCGCAAACCAAATTATTCACGGCGAGTGCATAACCATCATGCGGTCCATGCCGAGTGAAAGCGTTGATCTCGTTGTCACCGACCCGCCGTACCTGGTCAAATATCGGCCGCGAGATGGACGCCTGTGCGCGAATGACGATAACGAGGATTGGCTCAAACCCGCGTTCCAAGAGCTGTATCGAGTTCTGAAGCCTGATCGGTTCTGCGCCTGCTTTTACGGCTGGCCATGGGTCGATCGATTCATGGAGTCTTGGAAGCAAAGCGGGTTCCGGCCGGTAAGTCATCTGGCTTGGGCGAAATCGCACTGCTCTCGGGAAGGTTATACTCGTAGTTACCATGAAGTGGGATACCTTTTAGCCAAAGGCAACCCACTGAGACCAGCAGAGCCTCCCCGTGATGTGTTGCCGTGGGAATACACTGGCAACGATCTCCATCAAAATCAAAAACCTGTTATCGGGATTACACCTCTTATTGAGGCATATTCCAAAGTCGGTGAAATTGTTCTCGACCCGTTTGCCGGTTCTGGCACAACCGGCATAGCAGCAGAAGCCTGCGAGCGGCGTTTCATCCTCATCGAAAAAGTCTGGCATCACTTTCAAGTGGCAAGCCAGCGACTTCGGCAACAACAAAAGCTTCCTAGCCAACACCGTCCGAGCTCTGGCGAGGAACATCACACACCAAGAGCAATCCTTTAAAGCGGGTCGGGCGGTGAAAGGAATGTTGTGGATCCAGCAGAGTTCTTCAAGCGGTTCCAACCGCCTCAGCCAAGAAACAGACATCCCGCCGAGTGGCGCGTTATCTGTTTGCGGGAGTGTCCACTTCCAGAAGCCATGCAGGTTTGTGACACCCCGGAAGGTGCAGCACATTATTGGCGCACTCATGTTGTGCATGCTCCCTATTTTAACCCTGAAGTGGAGTGCTTCATTGTCCTCCATCTCAATACCCGTCGGCGCCTGAGGGGCCATCACCTGGTCTCAATAGGCACGCTTGACACGTTGCTTGTACATCCCCGAGAGGTTTTTCGGGCGGCAATGGTTGCCTCGGCGGCCGCAATTGTGCTCATGCACAACCATCCAAGCGGCGAACCCCAGCCGTCCGAAGCAGATATTAAAGTGACCCGCGACCTTATCCGTGCGGGCCAGCTCCTAAAGATCGAAGTGCTCGACCATGTCATCGTTGGCAATCCAGGCCATTGTTCTTTGCGCGCGTTGGGCTATTTTCTTTAGCTCAAATGATGCTAGAAACAAGAGGTGATCATTCTAAACGGAATGAATCGCCTCTTTTTTTAATCCTTCTCACGGCATTCTCAAACTAGTGGTATCTATGAATAAGAAACCCACAAGCTCGGTATCTGGGCGTTTTGCGAAAACCGTGCGGTGGTAATACTCCCTTTTTGAAAGTGCTACCTGAAATTTCTCAATCAAGACCCACCTTTGACCACAACATATACTATTCTATTCTTTCCCGTGGTGCCGGCCCTACAATCTTCGGAAAAGGTAGCCCAGCTCGAACCAGAATGGTACTCGAACGAATCCGAGTATTACTCACCATATTATTCTCCGACATCCTGCCGGATGCGGTCACGAATTAGGCGAACACCTTCCTCTCTCCGCTTAAGCAGATTTCTATCATATGACCCAAGTTGCGATTCATGAATTGGGATCATATCCTTATCCTCCACCTTTGCCACCAACACTTGGAGGCTGGACACCACTGAGTACGTATACTCAAAAACCTTGAAAACGATGGTTACTTCGCCTGCGCGACTCTGGCCTGCCACCAAGTCGAGTCGTCGCCAACCTGAAAGTTTCATCCCTTGTTTGGCTTGGAGGAAAAAGGTGTCTGTGCCTTCATGCTCTACCGGTTGCAGTTTGAATACCGGTTCTTGGTTTGTGAGAGCCCGTTTAAGCTTCACTTCGATATCTGCCAAAGTCCCCTTTACCTTTAGTTCCTGCTCATCAAAAAGCAAACTGTTCATTGTCCGTCTCATTCGCTCGTGAAAGTATTCTAGGGGACGCCGTTCCCGCGCTGCAATGGTTTCTTGGAGTTGAGCTTCCTTGTCTTTGAGTTCCGCTTCCTCCATCGCTCGTTTGTAAGTTATCACTAATCGTTTGGCGATTTCGTGCTCCGGTGAGAGGGACACTGCCATCTCCGCAGCAGCCAATGCACCCGTATAATCCCCTTGCCGTGCCTTGCTATCAGCTCTTTGGAGCGCAACACCAAGGAGGGCTCGTTCCAACATGTGTTTTGCTGTGACATCATCGGGTTTTTCTGTAAGCGCCTCTGTTAAGGCTTCAACAGCAGACGAGAAGTTGGTGGTCTCTGTAGCTCGACGCGCCTGCGCCATCGCTAAAGCAAATGTCCGGCTAACCAGATTGATATGGAAGCTGTTGGTCTCCTGGGCCTTGATAACAACGGGAAAGTCCATGGGTTCGTGCCCTTTCAGCTCAAATTTAAATTGCCATGCTCCCGGCTTTAATTCCGTCAAAACGATTGGAGTTACCCCCCAATTCCTGCCATCAGTGCTGGAGATTGCGGCACCCATAGGTTCAGTTTCAAAAATGGCTGCCCCATACTCCAGTTCAATTCGAACCGCATTAGTAATTCCGGGTTTTACCAGGAGCCTCTCATCCCAGCGGTTGCCATGATGAAGCACGATGAGTTTGTATGTTCCTTCCAGGAGTTCCGGCACCATCGCCGGGAACTCGCTTTCGAGCACCTGATTTTCCCCGTTAAACAAATGGAAGTTCGCCTCCGTGCGATTGCAAATGAGACTGATGGTCCCCAACTTGGGTGCAATGCGGTGGACAACGGTTTGGCCGAAAGGGATTTCGACATCTCCTCTCTCTCTCCAATGAGCGTAATTCGCATCAACCGAATATGAATCAGTTGGAACTGCTGAAGTCATTCCTCCACTGTTAGTGAGAATTATAGAGAATTCTGGACCATGAATATAAAGAAGCGGTGCAGGCGGATGCACATCGAGAGACAAGACTCCTGTCGCACGTTCCATCACGATATCCCCTAAATTGCGTTCGCCATACCAGACGAATAGGTTTGTCGAATATGATTTCGCTTTGGGATGCGACAAAGTAAAGTTGTGCCGGCCAATTGAAATTCTCGATCCTGGGTCCACCACCTTGTCCCCGAGCCGAGCTTTTGTTTCATACAAAATCGGCCGTCCTTGCAGCGATACCCTGAAGGTTAAGTGTGTTTGCTCGCTCAAGCGTTGGTGGGTTCGTATGGCGAACAAAACTAGAACGAGGAGAAACCAGCATATGAATGGTCGCACTACACGTCCCCAAGTAGGTTGTCTGTTTGGGCCGCTCGATTTGGCTTGATCGGTCATAAATGCTTATAGGATTGTTTAAACACAACCGTACAGACTTTGCTGTTGACCAGATAAATGAACTGACCTCATACTTGACATTGAATTCTGATGATGAATCTATTTGGTTTCAAGTCAAAAAAGGACGAAGTCCTCAATCATTGGGTTGCCTTCATCGATGGTTTCAACTATCCACCACAGCAGTTTTATGCTGCTGTCGAGCACGAATTGGAGGCACGCAAAGTACCAAACCTGACTCTGTCGCGGATTGAATTCGCTGAAGGGGGAGTGTTGTCGGAAAAGCGGATATATTTGAGGTTGATTCGTGAACGGTTGGCATTCGATACCTGTGCCGCACCATTTGGTCGCGGTTATTTTTTCTCCTGCCGATCGGTGTACGCCCCCGTCGTCGTCGAACTTTGGCATGTTCTCGTAGTCTGCTTATTCTTCGGAGGTATCGGTTACCTCCTGAACAAGTTACTCGATCCAACATTCGCAGTGATTGCTCTCGTCGGACTTTTATTAGCCATCGCCCAGGTCTTTCGGAACACAATTGCGATGGGACTCTCTGATCTCGATGCCCTCTTAATTAAGACGCCGGCTATTGGTCCTATTTACGAACGCTTTTTTAGAAAAGACACCTACTTCCGGCAGGACTCTCGGCTTGTGTATTTAGAAGTGGTTCCCCAACTCATAAAGGAGCTTGCCGAACAAGTCGTCGCTTCCAAAGGGGTTACGTTGATAAGTCAGTATGAAAATGCTCCGGTTTTGGGTGAACTTTATAAACCAGTGGCTCCCATATTGAAACCGGTCGCCGCGTAAGGGTATGGAAAGCGTTCACGAACAGCTTTCCGAACAATTCTACAAATGGGAAAAGCGTGGGCGAGGCTGGCAGGTATTTGATGAACCTGTAATGCCCGAGCCACCGTTTCGACCTTTTTACGATCATTATTTACCCGAAACCGCCCCAGTGGATGATGGTCGCCGACCGACAAGAGTAAGCTCCTTCATTCAGAAGCTTAGCCAAAAACTAAGCACGGAACGAGGAACGGCTCCGATACCTGTGGAGCCAGAGGAAGAACCGGAACCCGAATCACTAATTCGTAGTTCCCTCGTTGAACTCCACACTTCATTACCAGCCGACATTAATATTCCGAAGGAGGCGTTTGAGCACTTTTTGCTCAGCTTGTCCTTCTGCCAGGAGCCGATTGCTTTCGAATTGCTTGGACTTCCCGATAAGATAATCGCCCAGTTTGTAAGTTCCGTTGATGATTCACCATTGGTCCATCGACAATTGCAAGCATATTTTCCCGAAGCACTGTTTCGCAAGAAAGAAGGCACTTTGAACCAAGCTTGGGATGAATGTGCCGGTGACGAAATCATAGCGATTGAGTTTGGTCTGGAGCGTGAGTTCATGTTTCCACTCTCAAGTGGCAAGCTTGATCCCTTCGTCGGCATTGTCGGTGCCCTTACCGAACTAAAAGCGAATGAGCTTGGACTATTTCAAGTTCTCTTTCAGCCTGCACGTCATAAATGGGCGGATAGCATTCTACGCGCGACGACGCACAGTGATGGCAAACCCTTTTTCGTAAATATGCCGGAGCTGGCAGATGCGGCTCATTGTAAGGTCGCTCGTCCCATTTTCGCTGCCGTTGTTCGTGTGGCCGTTCGAAGTGAGCAATATGTACGTACCTTGAACCTTGCTCGGGATATCGCCGGGTCCTTGCGTGTATTCATCCATCCCAAAGGCAATGCTCTCATTCCGCTTGAGAACACTAATTACCCTTTTGATGATCACATTTCCGACGCCATTTCTCGGCAGTCCCGCCGGACTGGGATGCTCCTTAACATTGATGAGTTAATAGGTTTCGTGCATCTCCCATCGAGTGCTGTGCGTTCTAAAATATTTGAGCGCGAATCCGGGAAGACAAAGGCAGCACCAGGTATTGCTCGTCAGGCGGCTGGCATATTGCTTGGCAACAACCCCCACATCGGGGAATCCATCCCAGTCAGGCTTTCGCCAGACCAGCGTGTTCGTCATACTCATATTATCGGTGCTTCCGGAACTGGGAAATCCACATTGCTTTTGAATCTCATCCGCCAGGACGTTGAGAATGGAGAAGGTATCGCACTTCTTGATCCTCACGGCGACTTGGTCGACCGAATTCTTGGGATTATTCCTGCGAATCGAATCAAGGATGTGGTACTTCTCGACCCGTCAGATGAGCAATATTCTGTTGGCTTTAATATTTTGTCCGCCCATTCGGATCTGGAAAAAAACTTACTGGCCTCCGATCTCGTTTCCGTATTCCAACGCCTCTCGACCAGTTGGGGCGATCAGATGGGTTCGGTCCTCAACAATGCAATCTTGGCTTTCTTGGAGAGCAACCGGCGCTGCACCCTCGCTGACTTGCGGCGGTTTCTGATCGAGCCAGCATTCCGGGCAGAGTTTCTCAAATCAGTTGGAGATCCAGATGTTATCTATTACTGGCAAAAGGCCTTTCCGCAGCTATCAGGGAACAAGTCCATTGGACCCGCTGTCACCCGTCTTGAAACATTTCTTGCTCCCAAACCCATTCGTTACATGGTCTCACAAACCGAAAACCGCCTGAACTTCACCGAGATCATGGATACTGGGAAAATTTTTTTGGCGAAACTCTCCCAGGGACTTTTGGGTAAAGAAAACTCATATCTCTTAGGCACATTGCTCGTTTCCAAGTTTCAGCAACTGGCGATGGCACGACAGAGTCAAAAAATAGCCTTGCGGCGAAACTTTTGGATTTATTTGGATGAATTCCATAATTTCATCACCCCCTCCATGGCGGAAATCTTGGCCGGAGCGCGCAAATATGGGATTGGTTTGGTATTGGCCCACCAAGAATTGCGTCAATTACAGCGTGATTCCGAAGTGTCGAGCGCTGTCTTGTCAAATCCGTATACTCGCATCTGTTTTCGAGTGGGGGATGATGATGCACGTAAGCTCGGTGATGGCTTTTCCTTTTTTAAAGCCCGAGATTTACAAAATCTCAGCACTGGCGAGGCTGTCGCTCGGATTGAGCGAAGCGATTTCGATTTCAATCTTTCAATTCCCCTTCCCGAAGAGGAGCACGAGTTACAAATGGCGGGACGACGGGAGGAGGTCATCACGGCTTCGAGAGAAAAGTATGCGACACCAAGGGCGGAAATAGAAGCGCTTTTGCTCCAGCGCCACGAAAGCGAACCGCAGCGAGAAAGGGTTATACCGAAGTGTCCGGCTGTGGAGAAGTTAACTCCCGTACCACCGAATCAAGAGCCGCCACAAGTTGTCCTTACTTACACACCAGTCCCGCCTCCTGTTATTACACCCGAGCCGCAATCACCCTTGGTTTCGGAAAGAAAAATCCCCAGCGCCCCCGGCGAGCTGGGTAGAGGCGGCGCCCAGCACAAGGCGATTCAGAAGCGCATCAAACAGGCAGCCATTGCCCTCGGTTTCAAAAGTGTAATTGAGAAGCAGGTTCTTGATGGCCAAGGCAGTGTCGATTTGCTCCTAGAAAGATCGGACCGAACCATTGCATGCGAGATTTCGATCAGCACCACCATCGATCATGAATTCCGTAACGTCTCCAAATGTTTGAAGGCCGGATTTCCAAACGTTGCGGTCATTTGCTTGGACGACGAGCGACTCGAGAAAATCGAGAGAGCGGTGAGCGGAAGCTTGGGCGCGGAAATGACGAAGAATGTGATTTATTACCAACCTGATGAGTTTGTCGCTCACCTACAATCCTTACCGCTTCCCGCTCCGGCTATTCCTCCAGGGCCCAAGAAGAGCAGGGGATATACAGTCACACGTTCTGTTCCAAAACTTTCAGCCGAGGAGCATAACCAACGTGAGGATGCGGCAATCCAGATTCTTGCCGAGGCAATGCGGAAAAAATCCTAATACCTCTTGCCTTCCTGAGCCAGAGAACTATCTACAAACTTCACAAAATCGGCTTTCTGCATAAATTTCAATTTCTCCCAAATCGCTTTTGGAATCGGTAACGAAAAGAACGAGCAAATGTCCTGCCTCAAGCCCTCTGGTTGAATGACCAAACCGCTTCGCATCGCTTGATATGCGCTGCTTACGTGTTGGATTATCATATTGACATAAAAACTTTCATTCAGAGTAATCGGCCTCTTCGACAGATCAGCACTCGCCTCCAGAACTCTGCCCAAACTTGGGTGTTCAAAAAGTACGGACCAGATCTCGCGGTGATTTTCGGTAAGTGTGAGCAGATTCCCGATCCGCCGAGTTTTTGTCTCCGAACGCAGTGAAATAGTGGTTAGTAAAAGACTGCCGACAATGCCGATCGCACTTAGAATGTTGAACCAATTTACTACTATCCATCCCTCCATATACTCCATCTTATCATGAAACGGAATACACGGAACGTTTGTTAGCGAACGTTTTTCTCAAGGCTCTAGGGCGCATATTCGAAATCCAGCGAATTCAGCTCACTTTCAAACCAAACCCAATAGTACATCCACTGGTTACATTACAGAATACAAGCCGACCCAGTTGAAGCACCAATTGTTCTCGATACCACATAAATTCGATCATCGTCAGGAAGCGCAGAATAATTGTTTCGGCGTGGCTCAGCGCTCCGGCACGGAAGAGTAAAGCCGATCACCACATGGAAGATATTCTGGTAGGAGCAATTCACCAGCCCCCAGATCACACCCAAGAGCTATACGTTTGTGGTATCTGGAAAATGAATTGTCCCAGGATTGAGTTCTTTGCAGTTCACTAAGTTACCAAAATCTCCGAAATCTGCATTTGAAATGTACCAGTAATGCCCCTGCTCTTTTTTAAATTTTCCTTCCTGGTTCCCAGTTATAGGCCCCTCCACCCTCCAGACCCGAGATTTGCCAAAGTCAATTTGTTCATACTTTTGCGAACTCAGATATTCTCTAAACGGCCTGCATTGTCGGAGTGAAGGATCGGCAATCCCTGACAATGCTTCTTCCAGCAACTCGCGAGTTATTATTAGCTTTGACTCGGGGTTTTTACCCTTTGCGATTAAGGAACACAACTCATGGAGCTGATCCCATCTCATCAAAAGAAGCTTCGCCAATATTGAGATAGGCGGAAGATCACGATTGTCGTCCGCCACTTTGGGTACATCCCCTTGCTCTAGTGCATCCAACGTCTTGTCTATTTGTGTTTTGTCAAACCCTTGCCATTCTACATTTTTGAAAGAATGCGTCTCTTTCAAAATACTGTTTACCCTCTCAATCTTTCTTCCTAAAGAAGGAGGAGCTATCAACATCAAAGCATCAAACCGTTGAGCTCTCGTAACGGCGCGGTCAAAAAACGTGATGTGGTTTGTTGCCACAAAATATATGACCTTTCTAAGTTTCCACAATTCAGCCAACTTAGGCAGCATACTGGTAGTAAGAAACCGCCCAAAAGCATCGGGCTCCATATCTCGCTCCCGCACCAGCTCATCAATTTCGTCAAAAAGAATCACAGTCCTGTCTAGCTGCAATAGCTGCTCAAAAATTGCATCAGCGGTACGCTGGACATTCGGAAGACCATCGGAAACGAAGTGACTAGCGTGCAACTCTACATAATCCCAATCTATTGCATCTGCAACGCGCTGTACCAATGTTGTTTTACTGGTGCCAGGTGGACCGAAAAGAATTGCACCACGCGCTTGGTTTTCGCCGATTGGCTTGCTGTCAGGTTCTAAAGAATTACCAGATTGAAAGAGTTTGACAGGATTTACGAATAACGCGATCAACTGACTCGCGGCGTTTTTACCCGGCTTAGCCCAAGTGTCTCCTCGTTCAGACAGTTCTTTTATCGCAACTGTGGACGGGATACGTATGCTACTCGGTTTTGGTAGTTTTTGAGCAGCTATCTCTCGAACCCAACACCCTATTATCCTTCGCAGACATTGTGCAAAAGAGAAAACGCTGGCGGTGGCCCAACTCTCGGGTTTACGACTCGGGCGATGTCCGGAACTCCACCCAACACGGTCAACTTCGTTGTCGAATAGAGGAATCTGTGTGGAGACTGCGTACCTCCACAAACGGAGAAGTGATTCAACGTGATTTCTTAGAACTTGCCTTAAAAAAATGGATTCTTTTCGTTTTGTTAGTGCACTCTTAAGCAGTGCAGCGAATGTTTCGAATACATAACAATAAGCATTGCCCGATTTTTTATAGTGAAATAGTGGGGCTCCTGTACGCCACGTTCCCACTTGTGTTTGACGCTCGAAAAGACATTTGAGGCCCCAACGAATAAAGTCTTGTTGTGCAAGGCTTGCTTGAAAATCTTCGCCGAAAGTAACTAAAGTGGCAAGTGACCATGCCAGTTGATCAGAGTCCATCGTGGATGATTCCGTGGCATGCAAAGCCATTTGCTTACCCGCACAGTCGTGGGACCATACCAGCATCTCTGCCCTTAGTCTGCTTACATTAAATCGCGTATTTCCGAATTTTGTGCAGATTTGATGGAACTCTGATTGAAATCTGAGCTCAAGCTTTTGCAATATATTAAGGGTCCAATAAGTATGGAATGCGTTAGATGGATACCACTCATCGGATTTACTCCCCCATGCTTCTCCGATGGCTAACCGAGCTTCATCCCGTTTTAGCTGAGATAAAATTGTTTTGAGATGTTCGCAAAGAGTATCATCATACGTTTGAAGATGGTCTATAATAAGAGGAAGGGTACGGCATCTACAGTAGACAGAAGCCGACCCGTCAGATTTCCAATTTTTATGTGGTTGGTGAATCGCCGCGATGGCGAATTGTCTCGAAAGCTCAACGACGGTCCCACCTTGCTTTGGCAGAAGCTCAGATGGACAGTCCAATATCGATTCCAAACAGGTGGCAGTACTTGAAAGATGCCGGACACCACTTCCCTTATTCGGGGCTGAATGGGATACTTTGAAGGAAATCCCGTCATTGAATTCCATGAGACTTGCATAATGCGCCGAGCAAAATTTCTGAAGGTCTCGTCGACTTGCAACGAGTTCATTGAAAGAAAGTGATTCACTTACCATGGATGAACTTCTTGATATTAAGGAGTTCCTTCTCCTGGACAACAGAAGGCAAATCGATCCTTAAAATATTTGCCATATGCACAACATATAGAAAGACATCTGCCAACTCGAGCCCTTCTTGGTTGATGATTTTAGGACCATGTCGTGTGATCTTTAAACTTTTGCGCAGCGCCTTGGCCAATTCCCCGACCTCTTCCACCATCAACATCAGACAATCCTTAGCGTCCTCTTTTGCATATCCTCGTTGAACGGCGGCGCGGCGATAGTAGTTTTGAAAGCTCTTTACAGCAGGAGATGGCGGTAAGACGGCATGCTTCAAAAATCTATCTTGCACCGTTGATGGAGAATCGACGACTTCTACAAACTCCCTAATTGTAGTATCACTTAGGTGTGTATCAGAGTAAACTGGGATTCCATTCGCATGTGCAAATCCAACTTCCAGGGCTCCAGTTGGACCTACGTAACCTCCGGGAGCAAACAGCCATACAAATTCCGCTTTTAGAATTGCATCCAAGTGTCTACCTTCGATCTGGTTAGGTGTCTGCGTACTTTCGTGTCGCATATAAACAAAACCATCCTTCTCGGTCTCAATGAATGCATTTGATGGGGATAATATGGAAAAACCCGAGTCACGTAAAAGGTTGAAAGTCTTTCGTAAACCGTCAGGATCCTTGCGATATGTTCCGCAAAGCACAACGGAGCTGCCTGGTGGCGGTACAAACGGAGTGGGAGTATTTTGGTCAGAGTCGACGTCAGGAGCAGCACATACGTCCGCTGCTGATTGCGGAAATAACAGAATTTGGTTTGACGATGTTTTAACTCGTGACATTTACTTCCTTGCACTTTTTATAGCGGCCTCATACTAGTCGCAAGCCAAATATCACACATAAGCTATTTATTTTCAACGTATTACATGTTAATTGCCTGTTAATAAATGGTGAATAATTCGTGAATAGTGGTCAATTGTCGGTTAGTAACTAGTGAGTCCGGTCCGGGTATTTTTGCAAGATCTTATGGTTTAACGTTTTCTGAAAAAAGACATTGCGAATAGAATTCGAGTTTTCGCTGTTAATAAGTAAATGCCTTCCGCTAAAAAATGAACACGAAATTGTATGTGCTTGAAGGACCAGATGGAGTTGGGAAATCCACCCTAGCAACTCAATTGCAACGACATTTGAGACAAAATGGATGTAAATCTGAATTGTTTTCATTTCCAGGCAATGAGCCGGGCACGGTAGGCAACCACATTTATGGTCTCTATCATAATCCGAACTCGTTTGGAGTTCAGAGGATATCCACGATTTGCCAACAACTCTTAATGGTTGCAGCCCATGCTGATGTAATTCAGAGAATAATTCCAGCACTGGAGCAAGACCTTCATGTTATCCTTGACAGATTCTGGTGGTCGACGTGGGTATACTCGAGTTTCGCAAGAATCGACATAAACATTCGAGAGTTACTTATAAAATTGGAGTTAGTTTTGTGGAGATCATATTTGCCGAATTGCATCTTTTTGATTCGACGAAATCGTCCGTCAAATTCTGAACACTGCATTGATTCATGGCGAAAGCTTGTTTTGCTTTACAACGAAATAGCCAAACTAGAACAGCATAGGTCTAAGGTCATCCATATAGATAATAACGGTACGTTGGAAGAAAGTATCTCACACATGGTGAGGGAAATAACCTAAGAACGGCAGGCCGGTGGGCGGTGGGGAAAAAAGAATAGGCTACCTTCTCTTCATTTTACCATCCGAAGATCGTTCCAGCCCTTCCCGGTCGAGGGCGTTCCACCGCGCTCATTACGCCTGGACTTCGGATGCTGCCATCTCGAGATGCGTAGCGGCTCACACCGCATACACCAAAGGTTGAAACATTATAATGCAAGCTAAAATGACATACATTGAACAGTTCATAAAAGCTCCAGGGACGAGTTTATCATTTTGGAAACGCTTTTTTTATCCTCGCAACTCCATTGAACCTGTTCTTCGGATAATTATATGAGATCCAATGATTTTATATGATTTCCTAGGCGTCGTCAGGCCGGCTTGCCTCTGGTAACGTGTGGCCATGAAAATGAAACTATTCTTATTCGTGGTGTTGGCGGTGTTTGTGGCTGGTTGTGCTGTTCTGTGGGTTCAGCTCTTGTGGTGCCGTCATGATGCCGAGGCAAGACTGGAGCGGGAAATTGGATTCCATGCCATCCGTCAGGACATTACCAAATACCCCAAAGTAAGCGCGGCCTTTTAATGCTTGAGGTTATTCTGAAGGGATCCAATTTCAGAAGATACAGCTCTCGAAAAGGCCAGTCTTGCTGATGATAATAACGCTATCCAATATTTGGGATATCTCGCTTGGCCGCCACGAGAGTTTCTCGTGGGATCCTCACAATTCGCTCATCGGGTCCGCAACTGGCTGAAGGCGGAAGAGTATCTGCAGAGTGGCTGATGTCGGTCCCTATGATTGCGAAGTCACCGGAGTCGAGTTCCCAAATGTCTGGACATCCACAAAGAGCAAATGTTTGCGCCCCATTTTCATGCGGGTCTTTGCCAAGACGCTTTACGAATTTCATGTCTTACATCTAACTATAGTGAGATGCTTTGTCAAACCGCTTTCCGATTAATTGTTATGCGTGGCATCGGATAAATCGCAGCAGGCTGTGTGCCTTCGGGTCGCGCAAATGCTCCGCCTCGCACGGGAGAAGCGGGGCCTTTCTATGAACCGAGTAGCCGAGCGCGCAGGGCTTTCACAACAAATGGTAAGCTACGTTGAACGCGGAATGCGAAACCCAACGCTGGAAACGTTGCTGCGTCTTGCAGCGGCGATCGAAATTAATTTGGCTGAAGTTCTACGACAAGCGCTCAGGAAGAAACACAAAGCTGAGCAAGTAAAAAAAGTTAGAAGTCGATGACCGATCCTGGAGCCTTCGTAATTCTACTTCTTTTCCAAGCGATAAAAGGGACCAACCACTTTCCATGGTGAATAGGCTTCAATCATGCGCCTTCGCAATTTGTGGAAGCTTTTCTCCGGGCTTTCCTCAGCGTGAAAAATGGAAGGATGCTTAATCCCCATTTCGCGAGCTGCATCCGCCCGAGTCTTCCCCGAGACTTCTCGATATTCTTTTGCCAGGGCAGCTAAATCTGCTTCGCTAAGCAACTTCTCTTTTTTCATCGTGCAAATCATACCAAAAGTGGAATGCCCCACTCGATTTGTTTCTTGCAAGACGTATCCGATTTAGATACGTTCCGAAGCATGAAAACGGCACCGAGTTCTGTTTCAAAAACAAAGAATGTCGGCATCTGGATTCGTGTTTCGACCGAGGACCAAGCCCAGGGAGAGAGCCCGCAACATCACGAAGAGCGAGCACGGGAATACGCCAAATTCCAGGGCTGGACCGTTAAGGAGGTATACGATCTCGCCGGTGTTTCAGGAAAGACCGTCATGGAGCATCCCGAAGCCAAGCGAATGCTTGCCGACATCCGTCATGGCCACATTACGGGCCTTATCTTCTCTAAGCTTGCCAGGCTCGCCCGAAATACCAAGGAGCTCCTCGAATTTTCCGACATCTTCCGGCAGTGCTCAGCTGATATGATTTCACTCCAAGAGAAGATTGATACGAGTAGCCCGGCCGGCCGCCTCTTTTACACAATGATTGCCGCGCTTTCCCAATGGGAACGGGAGGAAATCGCTGATCGAGTGAATGCCTCAATCAAAGTCAGGGCTAAATTAGGGAAGAGTTTGGGTGGTGCGGCCCCGTTTGGATATGCCTGGAAGGATAAGCGGCTTGTCGTGGATCCCGCCGAAGCGCCTGTCCGTAAACTCATGTACGAACTTTTCGCTGAGCAGAGACGCAGAAAGAGTGTTGCCCGCCATCTCAATAAGGCTGGGTATCGCACCAGAAATGGCTCGCAGTTCACCGATACGACTGTTGTCCGCCTCCTCCAAGACCCCACCGCCAAAGGTCAATATCGCGCCAATCACACTTACCGCGACAACAACCGCAAACTTTTCATAAAACCTGAATCCGAATGGGTAATGACGCCAGTCGAAGCGATTGTTTCGGAAGAACTCTGGAAACAGTGCAATGACCTCCTGGCCGGTCGAAAGGACAAGCGTCCCCAAGGTCCCAAACCGGTCCATTTGTTCGCCGGCCTCCTCTATTGCGGCTGTGGCCAGAAAATGTATGTCTTTTCCCGCTCTCCAAAATACATTTGCGCAAAATGCCGCAACAAAATCCCCATGGAAGACATTGAGGCCATATTTCGTGACGAGCTTCAGGACTTCTTCGTCTCAAAAGAAAAGGTTAAAAACCATCTTGCCAACGCCAATACATTCCTCGCCGATAAAAAGAATCGCTTGGCTGCCCATACGCGAAATTTAGAAAAAGTAAGGGCCGAAATGCGCAAAATATATCAGTTATTTCAGGCTGACCAAATCTCCCCCGATGGATTTGGAAAGCTGTATCGCCCAATTGAAGAGCAGGAACGCGCACTCGCAGCCGAATTGCCGAAACTCCAAGGTGAGGTTGATGCTCTCGAAATGCACCAACTGTCAGCCGATGAAGTAATAACCGAGGCTACTAACCTCCACCGCCTTTGGCCAAAATTCGATGCAGCAGAGAAACGACGAATCATCGAAAGCATCACTGAAAGGATCGTTGTTGCCGGAGACGAAATACACATAACCCTCTGCTACGTGCCATCTTCTGAAGAACTCACAAAAAGGCAACGAAACCTGTTGGGTTCATGGCCGCCACCAGCATGAATTGCGAGGGAAAGGTCATCGTGCCGGCTGCCCGGGAAATGGTGACGCAACCTTCCTCGAGCGGTTGACGCATGGTTTCCAGAACGCTTCGTTTGAATTCGGGCAATTCATCCAGAAACAAAACGCCATGATGTGCCAGCGAGATTTCGCCTGGGGTCGGATTTATGTTTCCTCCAAGTAACCCAGCATCGCTCGCGGTATGATGAGGTGTGCGGAAAGGGCGCCGTGTCACCAGGGCCTGACCGGGTTTCAAGAGGCCCACAATGCTATGTATCTTGGTGGTCTCGAGCGCCTCTTCGAGTGTGAGCGGAGGAAGGATTGTCGGAAGTCTTTTTGCCAGCATGGATTTGCCAGTGCCCGGAGGCCCTATCAGCAGAACGTTGTGCCCGCCGGCGGCAGCGATTTCCAATGCACGCTTTACCGATTCCTGTCCCTTAACCTCGGCAAAATCCATTTCGTCATCGTGGTTTTGCGCGAACAGTTCCGGGATGTTCACTTTGGTGGGAGAGATTTTCCGTTCGCCTTCGAGAAAGCTGCAAGCCTCACGCAGGTTTTGAATCGGGATCACGCGGAGACCGGCGACCACGGCGGCTTCAGCGGCATTTTCTCCTGCGACAAAGATTCCGGTTCGGCCCTCTTCACGCGCGCGCAACGCAATGGGGAGAACGCCTTTGACCGGACGGACAGCTCCCGTAAGAGCGAGTTCTCCGACCATGATGAAATTATCCAGTTGATCGGTTTCGAGTTGCTCGCTGGCGGCAAGCATGCCGATGGCAATCGGCAGGTCGAAGCTTGGTCCTTCCTTTTTGACGTCCGCGGGCGCCAAATTAATCGTCGTTCGTCCGAAGGTGAACGTGAAACCAGAATTGATCAGCGCGGTCATTACGCGGTCACGAGACTCTTTTACCGCCGCATCTGGCAGGCCTACGATAACAATGATCGTGTCTCCGTATCCCGCGTTTACCTCCACCTCGACAGGGTACGCTTCAATCCCATTGACGGCGGCCGAACAGACCTTGGCTAACATGCGCAAGGTATGCGCAATTTCTCATCGGAGTTCAATCGGTTTTTCGAAAGGAATTGCCTGATCTGGATGTTGTAAAATGGCTCACTGAAAATAGGTTAGAATTGGTTTGTGCATCTTTGAATTGCTGCAGATGTGCAGGAAGTGTTTGCCGGAGATACGTGAAGGTAAGACTCGTTTCTAGCGACGATCGCACCGTCTCGCTCTCACCTGCGACTGATTGCCGTTGCCACAAATGCGACGCGAAATCTCATAAACTTACGAAAAAGAGCATGGTGCTTGGACCTCTACCTTTATGATTTATAGTGCGAATGTTTGATTGCCCAGGAAGCCGCCCTGAGCCGCGCCCGGCATTCAAACCATATGCTGAGACAAAATCGCAAAACGTATCCCTTCGCGTTCTGTCTATGTATGTCGAATGACCGTGAAGACCACAAAGATGAAAGAGGACTAAATGACTCACGCCTGGGAAATTATTCGCGCCGCTTTTGCGATCCTAATTCCGATTGTTGTCTTCGGAGGGCTCATAGTCATCACTGTCATCAAAGCCGAGGATCCCGCGCGGATGGCGTTCAAATGGGTGCTCACGCTTATCGTTCTCGCCTTCATGGTTTTCAAAGTCGCGCCGATTGTAGGCAAGGGCGGCTACGCTGGGGCTTTCGCCGGCATCCCGTTAACCGCTGTTTGCGGCATTACTCTGGCTGTAATCTGGCGTCACAGTATCGCATCTTTGGTTGCCGACCCAATAGCCTCGCTCTACGACGGCGGGACAACTCCGCCCGATCCGCACCCGGCCTACTCGATTGCCCAATCCCGCCAAAAGCAGGGCAAATATTTAGAAGCGATAGCTGAGATTCAAAAGCAACTTGAGAAATTTCCAACTGACTTCGAAGGCCACATGATGATGGCGCAGATTCAAGCAGAAGATCTGAACGATTTGCCGGCCGCTGAAATGACGATTCAGCGCCTGTGCGCTCAACCGGCCCATGCGCCGCGAAATATTGCATTCGCCCTTTACTCGATAACGGACTGGCACCTGGCAATTGGCCAGGATCGCGACGCAGCCGAACGAAATCTGCGACAAGTCACGGAACTCTTGCCGGATACGGAATTCTCGGTTGGAGCCGCGCAGCGCATTGCCCATCTCGCAGACCGGGAGATGCTCCTGTCCTCTCACGATCGACGGAAAATTATTCTCAAGAAGGGAATCCAAAACATCGGATTGCTTGCGCACACAGAGCACTTCAGACCGGCTGAGTCGGACCCGGAACTGCTCGCCGCGCAATATGTCAAACACCTGGAAGAGTATCCTCTCGACACAGAAGCCCGTGAAAACCTCGCCGTAATCTACGCCGATCATTACCACCGACTCGACCTGGCAACCGACGCGTTGGAACAATTAATCCAGCATCCAAACCAGCCGCCAAAACTCGTCGCGCGTTGGTTAAACCTGCTGGCTGATCTGCAAGTCAGGGAAGGCGTGGATTATGAGACCATTCGCGCCACTCTCCAGCGTATCATCGATCGCGATCCAAAAGCCGCAGCCGCCAATATCGCCAGTAATCGCCTCGCGACTCTCAAACTCGAATTAAAGGCGCTGCAAAAAAATCAATCCGTAAAACTTGGTTCTTACGAGCAAAATATCGGCCTGAAACAGGGCTTATCGGATCGTCGGTAATTTCACCTGGGCAGCTTCCTACGTGCTCAAGCGCGCTCGCGATTTCGCACTCCTTATTCATCCAACGCTGACTTCGCTGAGTCGTAGTACGGCCGTGCCGGCTTGGAACCCAAGCCATTTTTCTTGAAGCGCAGGGGCTTAATACCGCTTTCGGATCGGAGCTTTTCAGCGCGGAATCGAGGTTGATGAAGGGCCATTACCCCCGTTTGACCGAGCTGAGCCCTTAAAAGACCGGGGCGATTTCAGACTGTGCGGGACCCCGTTCCGTCATGGTTCGCCAACCCAGAACGGCGCGCACGGAGTGGCGCTCCCTACCACCAGCTCGTCACTGATACCGATGCTCAAATATTTCTTTGCTTTCCTCATCGCTGATGACAAGGTGAACGCCAGCCATTGGGTTTCATGTGTTGTCCGCGAGGGCAACCGTGTGGTGCGAGTATGAACAAGGTAGCGATTGTCGAGGACGATCCTATGTTCGCCGAGGTTGCGGCATGGGCGTTGTCACAGGAGCGGGACATGCAGGTTGTGGGCAACCACCGTTGCGCTGAAGTGGCGCTGGTGGAAATCCCGAAACATTGTCCGGATGTCATTCTCATGGACATCAGCTTGCCAGGCATCAGCGGAATCGAGTGCCTCCGCCAGTTGAAGAGGTCGGGCATACCAGGCCAAGTGCTCATGCTCTCCGGTTGTGAAGAAGGCGACCTGGTTTTTGAATCGCTCCGGGCGGGCGCGGAAGGTTACGTCTCGAAGCACGGCATGTTGTTACATCAATTCGTGGAGGCGGTTCGCGATGTACGGATGGGTGGAGGAGTGCTGACGTCGTCCATCGCCCGGAAAGTGATCGGTTATTTCCGGCAAGAGGAAGCGGATAAGAAGAAGTTTGCGAATGCCCAGGACGCGCTTTCAGCAAGGGAAAAGGAGGTCTTGACCAACCTGGCGCGCGGAAAAACGTACAAAGAGATTGCAGGCGATTTGACCATCTCCATCGACACGGTGCGGAAGCATACAGGCTCGATCTATCGAAAGATCCACGTGCGCTCGCGAACCGAGGCGACGAGTTACTATTTGCGGAACGGGGGCAAACTGTAGTTTGCAGGGGGACCACGGACCACGGACTAAAGGACCAAGGGACCAAAGGACTACCCGATTACTGGACCATTGAGCGTTTCATGTTCATGTGTTGCTTCTTCGGTTGGCAGATGTCCGGACTTTTTTTTAGCCTCTCTTGACCTCGCTTGACCTCTCCTGGTTTCGCTTTAACGCTACAGAAAACCCCGGGTGGTGAATGTGAAGGCTCTCTTGGGCCCGCTTGGCCTGGCGAGAAGATAGGAGAAAGAAGATAGAAGAAAGGAGCGAGGAGCGCGGAGCTTCGAAGGAGTGCGGAAAAATAGTTTTGGTCCCGATAGCTCCCGATAACTCCCGACTGCTCCCGATAACTCCCGGCAGCCGTGATGGAACGGGAGCTATCGGGAGTTCGGAATGACGGATGACCGGGAGCTATCGGGAGTAAACGGGAGTGCGACCACTCGGCGAAAGCAGAAAGCGAAAATCAGAGCGGGACCACGGACCACGGACCACGGGACCACCAGAAGCGACAAAGCAGAAAGTAGAAATCTGAAAGCGGAAATTCGACCTGCGAAGGGCAGGACCACGGACGACCACAAAGGACAAAGCAGAAATTTGAAATTAAGAAATCCGACCTCAGGAATATTGCACTCGCCCCAGTCATTAAAATCGATGGCTGGGTTAAGTCAAAATAGGTCCCCATAGCACCTAAACGCACCAAAACGCACTTAAACGCACCGACAAAGGGATTTAGGATCACTGACCATGGACCACTAGATAGGAGAAAGAAGAAAGGAGAATGGCAGGCTCACGAAAGCGGAAATCTGAAAGCAGAAATCTGGTGAAACAGGAACGATGCGGAACTCATGTTCGGTGTTTGTAGATTGGTGTAGGTAAGTGTAGCCAGAGCTGTGGAACAAAGCAGAAAGTAGAAATCCGACTTGCGACGAGTCCGTGCAGGCACACGCACCCTCTCGGGGGGCTGGACCCGTGACACCGTGACAAGGCAATCTTTACGGGCGTTTTTACATCTTCAACCCGTGACATGACACGTGACATGGGGTGACAAGATGGAAGTGAAGGGACTACGGACTACGGACTAAAGGACGACAGACAAAAAGCTGAAACGCTGACATCCTGAAATGCTGAAACTTAAGGGCGAGAGGGAAAAGACAAAGCAGAAAGTAGAAATTTGAAAGCAGAAATCCGGCAGGGACTAAGGACCAAGGGACCAAAAGACCAAAAGACCAAGGGACCCAGACAGACCTGCGCGCGCCGCTTCGGGTTCGGAAAGACTCGGGAAGGCTCGGTTTCGTTCGGATTGGTTCGGATCGGCACAAAGGAAAAAGCAGAAAGTAGAAATTTGAATTAGAAAATCGGACCAACGGACCAAGAACAAAGCAGAAAGGAGAAAGTAGAAAGGGGTCCAACGGTGGCCCTTGTGTTTTTCCAGGCTGGGGGTGTTTTGAGGGTTGACGCGTTGACAAGGCCCTGTTTGCGGGGTGATTCTGCGGTTCAAGGGTTGACAAGAGGGTGATCCAGACATTCTCCAAGGCAAAGCAGAAATTTGAAAGCAGAAATCCGCCTACCAAGGACAAGGGACCAAAAGACGAAGGACCAGGGGAGATGGAAAGTGGAATCAGAAATCCGGCCTGCGAAGAGCCAGGCAGGCATACACCCTCTTGGGGGGCTGGAGCCGCTACATCGCTACAAGCTTGATTCTATTGATCCTTTTGCACTTTGCAGCCGCTACATTGCCGCTACACAGCCGCTACATGATCAAAATGACGGCAGAGCGAATTCATAATTTGCTCTATGACAACGGGCTGTTTATTCACTGATCGTAGCGGCTAAACGGCAGCGAATTTTAAGCAAAAACATTTGACTTTGATAAAAGTCGCAAGCTTTTCATTGTCAGGTAGTTAGCAGGCAGGACTTCCCAGTCGGTTTTGGCGCAAGCCTCGCCAGGCGGTCTGGAGAAAACGCTCAGGGTCCTTATCGTCGCGAAAAATGGGCTCCCGCCGGTCGCCGCGATTCATTACATGGTAAATGGCTCCGGGGTATTGAAGCCGTAATTTTCTGGCCACGAGCCAGACATTTTCAGAATTCTTGACGGACGCCAAGGAGGAATATACGATTATGCGGGACTGACCCCTGCTATGGGTAAAATTGTCAAGCGCGGACAAGTTTTTAGTTCTTTTTTTCTTTCTTCATATTAAAAGCTGTCTTTTCTTTTCTTGTTTCCGACTTTGCTTAATTTGGCTCGCCTTCTCCGGCAGTGCTCAGGGTTTACTGACCTGGCTTAACCTGCTATCCGTGCAGCCACGCGGGCGCACATTATATCGTTTCCAAGATTGGCCAAAGAAGCGCACGGAACCCATTCTTTCAAACGGGCCATCAAAGACCCAGGGGTCAGTACGGGCTCCGTTACGCTCCAAATTCTTCGCGACAAAGTCATGGGTTGTTCATTGCATGCTAAGCAAGTTTTGTTGTCTTGGCGGACCGGGCCTGCGGCTGGAGTTTGAGCCCCAGATCCTCAGCTTTGCAGCGGCCGGTGCGCACCCGCCACCAATCGACTGAAAAGCCTCGCGCCATGGCCACAATGATCTTCTTGCGCCGCGGTCGGCTGGTCTTGGGATTTAACAGCTCGGCCACCCACTTTTTGACGAGCCGATACTCGGGCTGAAACACCGACAGCCGCCACATGCACTCGATCATGACCGGACGCAGCCGGCGGTTGCCGTGTTTGTTGATCGAGCCTTGAAAGCGGCGGTTGCTGGAGCTGTCCTCGCTGGGGCACAAGCCGGTGTAGCTGGCCACTTGGCGCCGGTTCTGGAAGCGGTCCCAATCAGCCACTTCCCGCTCCAGAATTTCGCTCGTCAGTTTGCCCATGCCTACCGGCAACTGCTCCGGCGCGCCAGCTTCCACTTCCTGGGTCCGGGCTTTAAGTTCGACTTGCATCACAGTAATCAGCCGCCGCAAGGGTTCCAGCAGGTTGACAACAATCGCGGGCAACTGCGCTGCCGAAGTTTTCCAAGCTTCTTCCTGCCACCATTCGCCTTGAAGGTGCTCGCCATAATAAAGGGCGTGGCTGCGTCCCTGGGCGTCCAGGCGTTGTTTCTCGCGCTGAAAACTCTCCCGCTGCCGCGAGATGCTGCGCTCCTGCTCTTGTTCGGGGCTGGGCACCCGTACCACGCAAAACGTGTCGTGATTGCCGTTGACGTAGCGGTCCAGGTGCAGACCTAATTGCTTGGCGTCTCGTTTGTCGGTCTTTACCTTCTTGCCATACTCATCCCAATCCCGTGGACGCACTACGTAGTTGGTCGCTCCCATCTTCTCCAGTTTTCTGTGCAGGCTGTAACCAAAAGGTCCAGCCTCGTAGCAAGTGAAGACCTTCTCAGCCAGGATAATTTGTTTGGCTATCCAGAGTAAGAACTCCGCTGGCTCAAAACGTTGCGGCGGCTGGGGCGTGCCGCCCTCAATGATGCGCACAACCACGTAGCGATCCAAATGGACATCAATGCCGAGCTTGATGGTCTTGGCTTTGATGGTGCTTTCAGGCTCTCCCGCTTGTGGTTGTTTTGGGGCCTTTGTTTTTGTACTGTTGGTTTTGTTGGTATTCATTGGGGCTCAGGTGTAAGTGTTTTTCCCGCACCTGACCACCCCATGTTATCTTTAAGCGCCACCCAAACTCCTTAGGTCCTGGCCCCAAACGTGAGCCTGGTAGAGGGTTTGGTCCGATTTGAACGTGGCGATGCACTGCATGCCATCATACAGGAGAGGAGGTCGGAACCGGGGCTGTATCCAGGGTGCCGCTCGTTACACCTGCCGCGCATTTCCGCTCCTCAATTGGGCATGGGCTGCAAGAGGGTAAGAAAAGCGCCGAAAGACTCGGCAATTTTTGTGAGGCTTTGTTCACTCTCATGCGGGATTACGGCCACCAAGTCATAAGCAGCATCTTCTCTCTCATGGTCCCAATAGAAAACCCCAGGTTGCCGATCCAGATAGTCGAGGCAAATTAAATCCCCAAAGCTATTCTCGGCGATTGGCAGGAGACTGTACGGTATTCTCGCATTGTACACCTGTGCAGTATGGACCGATTCTTGCGGTGAAAGGAACCGCTCGACCAGTATGCTGGACCTCAGCTGAGGTACCACTCCCGCTCTGATAAAACGGTTCTTTGGCCCCGCTATCCCGGTTCCCTGCTTAAGCAAGAAATGGCGGTAGGCGCTCGGAAGGCTCCTTCCAAGAGTTTGTTCTAGTGAGCGAACCTGCTCCTCTGAGCAGGTTGAGGCATCCAAAATCTCGACATCCCGTTTCATTACAGGTGATTCATGCTCCTCCGCGCCCAAGCTGAGCCTCATACTGTTCGATTGTTTTCATCAAGATTCTGAGCCTCTCTCTCGTGTAATAGGGTCGGAGATCACCGCAGCATTTGTTGTGGACGCGTCCGAAGAACCCAGGAACCTTATCCGGAGGTACGGCTTCCACCGCTAGGTAGAAAGCCATCTGATAGGACTGTCCCTCGGGCGAGTTCACGAAGGCGAAGTCGGAAAAATCCAGTGCGAATAGAGCCACATTTACAGCCCCGCCGATGTTATTAAGCGCCTTGGCTCCTCCTGCTCGTATCTGCGCTGCGACCTCCGCTCGCCTGCCCATGTGGGCGAGCCCACCGTGTAAATCGCCCGGCACAACGATCATGAGATCTGTGTCGAGATGATGGTGAAGGCGCATCCCTTCAAGCATCTCCATTCTGGCACGAATCGCATCCTCCATACTTAGCCCCGCCTCCTTCATGAAACGCTGGTCTATTTGTTTGATCACTTGAGCCCTGTCCATACCGTGGTCGCCCGTTTGTTGGATGGGGAACTGATCGGGAAATGTTACGCCGCGGCAGTTCAAGTCACCTACCCGGTACCTCGAGAGGTCGGGTTTGTTCCCTACAAAGTGAACACCGTCTGGGTACTTGCGAGCCAGATCGGGGAAGTTGACTGAGTCGAATTTGAACGTGCTGTCTCCGATCGGGCCTTCAAAGAACCCACGCCGGGATGCTCCTGAGTATCTTGGAAGACGGACGCTCGAGGGAGGCGCATTGAAATCCGAAAAACCGATTGCATCAATTCTGTCGACCGGATCATTCGAACAGAAATAGCCCAAGTTTGGCCCGCCAAATTCCTCGATGGGATCGCGACTCAGCCATCTTCCTGTGTTCGGGCTGTAATATCTGAAGCCGTAGTATATCAAATCAGTCTGATCATCCTGGTATTTGGTCGAAAAGCGAAATGGATTATCCAATGCCACCGGCTCGCCGGTGGCCCGTAATAATTGACCAAACGGACCGTACTCGTAGCGAGCCACAACCGTTCCCGCCGAGCCGCTCACGCTGCCGTCCTCTCCCTTAATTAACTCCATCACGTTCCCGTTGCCATCATAAGTAGGGAAATAGGTTTCAGTCCCGCCCGGCACAGCCTTGCGAAACATGAGCAGGCCGCCAACCCCGCCAGCGCCACCCAAACTTCCGCTTAGGTCCTGGCCCCAAACGTAAGCCTGGTAGAGGGTCTGGTCCGATTTGAGCGCGGCGATGCACTGCATGCCATCATACAGGAAGAGGAGGTCGGAACCGGCGGCTGTATCCAGGGTGCCGCTCGTATACGCCTGCCGCCGCATGAGCCGACCCTGATAATCGTATGAGAAAAAGATACTTTTTGGCGGAATGCCAGCGGTGACGGCCGAAACCTGAGTGTCCATCCGGGCCAAGCGATTTTCGGCGTCCCATTTGTAAACCCAGCGCGCATCCGAGGAGAGATTTCCGTCGTCGTCGTAGGTGAACGTTTCATTCTGCGGAGGTACATACAGGTTGCCGCTGGCAGTTGTGGCTCCGTCAGTGATGCTGACCGGGAGCCAATTGGGACCGGCGCCGCTCGCAGGCGCTGCCTTCCAGAAATACTCTCCGCGACGGTAGTCCGGGTTGTATGCAGTGCCCCCGGCGGTGATCGATGCGGTGGTCGGCGTGCCGTTCTGAACAAGGCCCAGTCCCGTGATATCGATCTTGCGGTCGCTGACGTTCATGCTGCGACTGGAATAACGGTTGAGGTCGTCCGGTACATAAGTGGTTTGACGCAGGCTCGCTCCATTCTGATCGCCGCCCTGCTTGGCCATGAGCCAATTGCCGATGTCGTCATAGCCGTATTCAAACTGTTGGCCGGGAATGATTTGGTTGTCAAACCAATAGCGTTTGGCCCCAGTGACCTCGCCTTTGTTATCGTAACTGTATTGCCAATAACTCGAATCCCCATCCGTCCGGCGCGTGCGCTGATTAGCGTCGTTGTAGGTGTATGCGCGTGAGAGCGGGGGCTGATTGGCGGCGGCGGATGGCGTGGCGCTAATGGACTGCAGCCGATTGAGGGAATCAAACTGGCTGCTGGTGGTCAGGCGCGTAGTCGTGGTCTGTCTCAGCGTGGTGGTGCCAACCAGGGAAGAATTGGGCACGTACCCGTAAGTGGCTGAAAATGCGGTCGTGCCGCTGCTGGTGACAGTTTGCAAGCGGGAGGCGGTGTCGTAGCCGTAGGTCACGCTAGTGCCGGCAATGGCCGAACCAGATTTTCGCGTCTCGATACTGGCGCGCCGGAGCAGGCTGGCCGCATCCACATTGCCCGCCACGAGGGCGAGCGTGTCGAGAGGAGCACCCTGATAAGTCTCGCTGTCGAGTGCCCCGGCAAGATGCCAGGCGAGTGTGGTTGTAAGAAAGGAGCCAGTGACGCCCTGCTGGACGGTCCGGCCGCGGCCACGCCGATCATAATCAAATACTAATGGGGCGGTGGAGATTTCCCCGGCAGGAACCGTGCCGTCGTTGTAATCGATCCTAGCAAGATAGCCGGCCATGCGGTTGGCATTAAGGCCAGCAGCATCGAAATCGTAAGTATAAGTTGTTTTGAGGCGGGTGGCTGTGCCGGGTACGACTCGCCACCAACTCCGAGAGCGGAGCCGTCCACCGGGGGTGTATGTATAGTCTGGACCCTTGGTGTCGGTGTAACGCTTATCGTTCAGCCAGCCGCGATACTGGTCGTATTCGAAGAGGGTGATAACGGAACCGGCGGGAAACGGCGGCTCGGTCAGGGAAGGATCGGGCGCGGCGAACGATCTCCAGGTGTAAAGTTTTGTGAGACGACCCTGCGCGTCATATTCATAGCCGCTGGGCAGGGTGCGTGTTCCCCAGGTGAGCTTCACCAAGCCGTTTTTGTAAAAGCGGGTGTAACCGACTGTGCCATCCGGTTCAGTGACTTGGATTGGACGGATGCTGGTGTCGAAAATGGTGCTTCGCGTTTGGGCCAAACCTGTACCCGGAGGCGGGCTTGTGACCGACGCCACCTGATCGGCGTTATTATATGTGTAGGTTGTCGAACCATTGCGCAGATCCGTGGATGTCGCCAAGAGGCCACTGCGATTATAGGTAAAGGTAGTTTGCAGAATGACACTATTATCGGAGCCGTATCGCTTGACAATTGAAGGACGGCCGTATGAGAACGTGCTGACTTGGTATGAGTTGTCAGGGTACGTTTGGGTGGTTGTCCGCGAACCGCCAGTGGCGTATTGGGTAACGTTTTTTACCAACTGCTGGAAAGTCTGGCCCGGGTAAGCAATGTTCCACTCCCTGCGGCCGTCGGCGGAGGTGAAAATCTGGGAAGTTATAATAGAAGCGCTGCTGTCAAGCGTTGTCCACTCGGAGCTCTGCGTTAGAACTGCGTCATATGCTGTGCCGCCATCGGTGTATGTCGTGACGGATCTTTGCATCCACGTCACCCGGTGCTCGCCAGTGTTAAGAGGCGCGGTTGGTGGCGTGGTGGGCTCTGTCTTGAGGCCGAACTCGGTGTACTCAACCTCGCCCCGGGGATTGTAGATGTAAACTGTCAAGACACCGTCGGGGTCGCGCTCTTTCCAGAGCTGGCCCTTTGCATCAGCGTAGAATGTTTGCCGGTAAGCATTGTCGGCCCAGACGGTTTTGTAAGCGCGGCCAAGGAAGTCAGCGTAGGTTTTTGTCCATTCCGAGGTCGTGTTGTACGAGGCATCGAGCTTGGTTTCAGTAGTGTAAAGCTGGCCGCTTGCGGGCTCGAAATCGTAATCGTAACGGATCGGCTGCACGGCGGTGCCAGAAACCTTAGCCAAGCGGCCATCGCGGTAGTATTCCTCGATGCGTGTACCCGTATCGGGGTAAGTGGTTGTCACCATCCGCCCGCCACCTGGGGTAGTGTTTCCCTCGGTGACGGTGGTGTAGCCCAGGAGCGCGTTCTGCTCCCGCACCATGCGTCCAGCGCGGTCGTATTCGCGCAGTGGCACGAGATCGATCGACGTGCTCCCTGAGCTGTCCGACCCAATACGTGTCGTTTTGGTGACATTTCCCATGGCGTCGAGAGTACTGCGAGTTTCGATACCGTAGGTGGTGCTGGCCGAATAATAATTCACCGTGCTCCAAATGCGTTTCAGGCCATCGGGCGCGAAGACGCTCGTTTGGCCGTCGCGGCCTACGATGCGCGTTGTATTGCAACAGTCATAAGTGTAGGTTTCGGTAGTGCCGTCAAGATGTGTCAGGATCGGGTATCGGCCTTGGGCATCTTCTGTTCCGGACCACGAGTCGGAGAGAAGTGTTTTGCCGCTAAGGATGTCGGTCGCGAGCGTGGTTTTCGTGAACCCATGGGCGGTTTGGGTGGTGGTCGTCTTCTTGCCGTCGCTGACCGTGTCCACGGCTGCGCCTGGAGCGCCTTCGCTGACCTGCTGAGTGGTGTCCGTGTACGAATAGACTGTGCGGGTGCCATCCGGGCGCTCGACAGAACGTACGGAGCCCTTGAAAGCACCTCCGGAATACGTGCGGGTGATGGTCACGAGGTTAGGGGTGTCGCCCGGCTGCGCCGCCGCAGTTGAGGCGGCAATATCTTTCCGAACATCTACTGTGGGGAACGTCGCTGTGTCGGATGTAACGATGACATAATTGAGGGAAACGGTTTGGGGGCTGCCGCCGCCTGTCGTATCCACATATGTTTGAATTGTCCTCGCGGTAACGGTGTCGTCTGATCTCGTGTCGCCTGAGAGAGGGGTATAGTCATAGACTGTCTTTTTGTTCGCCACTGAACTCGGGGGCGAGTCGATGTTTGCTGGCGGAACAGAATCAAGCCAAGGCGTGTAAATTGTGGTGATTCGGTCGCCAGTATAGACGTAATGTTCCCAAGAGCCATCGGAACGCGTGACGCGCAAGAGTTTTGGGCGCAAGTCGGTGGTGGCCGTGGTGGCGTACGTGTAGGCGGTGAACTGGTCAACATTTGCGATCGAGCCATCCGCTTTGTGGCCGTCCTGGCGTTCCTCGGCCAGGACGTCCGGGATCTGGAGGGTTTGACTGTTTAAATTGAGGGTGGCGTAGGTCTTAGTGACCCTGGAGACCACATTTGGATTGCCCGGGGTGCTAATTTCAGTCGTCTCAGAGCGACGGGATAGGTGTACTTCCCGATCCGGATACACGTCCGGAAGGCTGGTCGTGACGATTTTCCGTTCCTGGGTAAGGCCGTTCCGATTGAGTGTCCACGCGGCGTCGCTAACGTTCCAAGTGAATTTATTGACGATGTTCGCTCCGGAGGGGTCTTCTGTAGTCCAAAATTCCGTGACATTTCCGCTGACGTCAGTGCCCCGCTGTGTTACTTGCCACACCTTGAACGGTACAGCACCATTGTTCAGTACGTAGTAGCCATTTGCCTTCTGCTTTATTCCGTTCTGCACCAATATGTCCTCCGGCCAATAAACACGGATTTCGTAGCCAGGCGCAGGACTGGAAATATTGACGATGTCCGCAAGGCATTGTGCCGCGAGCACCTGGCGCACCGGAGTGTTGTAGTTAGCGATGGTGTCGTTCAGGATTTCCGGCAGCGCGTTGTCCGTGCTGGTCTGGTCATAAGTCAACCCTGCCCGTGTTGGCAACGAAGTGGATGGATTGGTTAATTTGAGCCTGATGGAGCCCATGGATGATCCGTCACAGGCATCACCCAAGCCAACCGCCAACGCGTTGCGGAGGTTCCCGACCATGCCTTGGCCTATTCCGCAAGACCCGCTGCCGCATCCCTGACAGCCAATTTTGAGAGTGCCGCTCAGAAAATGGGCAGTGCCGCCTGAATCCGTAGCGCGCACAGTGATTTCACCGGGTTCGGTCCCAGCGCGAATCCAACCGGTATTTGCATCGATCGTACAGCCAACTTTGTCTCCCACGATGGACCATGTGGGGGCTCCAGTAAACCAATCGGGAGGACTCGACGAGCCAGTGTGAAAATTCACTGTGGCTTGGGCTTGGCTGCGGCCATCCGCGGGAAGGGAGCTTTCGTTAAAGCGAATCCTTTTGGGCTTGAGTGTAACTAGCCATTCCTTGGTTCCATTGGACAGAGAGAACGTCACTCCGGCGCTGTTCCACCATTCGACAGGAGCGCCGCTTGGAGCGCCGTTTAACAATGCTTGGATCTCTATCATGTAACCAGCGGGTATCGAGTTGAAGAATACGGTCACGCCGCTGCACACCGCCCTCCCTGTTACGGTCAAGCGGTACTCGCCACAAACCAGGCTCACGTTTTGAAACGTTGGCCCCTGATAGGCGTCACCACAGTCGCAGGTGTGACCCGACCAACTTTGGCATTGGTTCTGCAAGAGCAGGCTCCCAACATTCATTCCGTCTCTTTGGAGTGTCGCGGTTACAGAGGACAGCTCGGCTACATACCCTTGCATTTTAAACTGCACGGTGACACCAAGAACGGGGGTCGAAGCCAAAGCCCAGCAGGCAAGGAGCAAAATGATTCGCAGGCATGAAAGCTTGCTTGTGTCTGAAGCTGGTCTGCGACTGAGGCTGCTTAGGATGGCGCGAACAGAGTGGGCTGTTGCAGTCAGAAGCACGCAGGTGATTGTGTTTGGTTTGCTCATGATGGTTGGTATGTAGTGGTTGGGATTCAAGAGGTGGAAATGCTTTGCGCGTAGGCACGCTCAGGTCGTTTTCTGCACCATTACTTCAGGGGTGTGAAGACATCCAGGGGGGACGCGGATGTCAGTCCATTAATCGAGGTCTGCCAGTTGCTCTCACCGGCGTCCATCTGCCCATTCCCATTTGCATCCTCGGAATAATCTGGTAATCCATCACCATCGTAATCTGCTAGCAGGCCGGTCGAATCAAGAGCAACATAATGGAAACCGATTGTTACCGTGGTGATCGCCGGGTCTTCCCCTTCTTTAAGGTTCGTTGTTTTGAGGGTATGGTGGTAAAGGCCAGCGGCTGAAGCTGCGCGGCTGCCCCCGTTGAACAAAGTCGCCAAGTTACCTCCCATCGTGGGATAGTAGGTAGAACCCAACGTCCCTGTCAGATAATCTGCAGAGCTGATTGTTTTATCGGTGTTGCCGCTTCCCGCCAACTTGGGATAACTGGTCACATAAGCATTGTAAGAGTGTTGGATTGACGATCCATAAAGCGTCGAAACTTTATCGAAGAAGTTGTCGCGCACGTACCAGGTGCTCGAACCTGTCCAGTTATCAAAGTATATAGCCCCCCCCTGAAAGAGATTGTTCCACGCTTGCACCACGATGGCGTCAGTGGAGGTGTCCTGCTCGAGATAGATGTATGGACGGACCAAAAGGTTATTGGTAAAGCAGACAGTTATGGCAGGAGCCCCGCCGCCCTCGTTTAATAGGAACAGTGCGGGATTATAAAATTGGCAATCCTGAAAAAAGATCCTTGCGAAAGTGGATTGGCTACTTCCGTTGACGGCGATGTATCGTTTGATTTGTGTGTTGGCCAGAAAAGATATTTCGGTGAAGCGCATACGCACCTCTGGTGGGTTTGGCTCAGCGGGCACCGCTGTAAACGGTGTCCCCGCAAACAAGGTCATCTCATTAGCAATGTTCCCCCAGGTGAGCGACTGTTCCTGGACTGATTGGTATCTTATGAAGCGGTTCATGTTGATCGGAGAACCTTGGGAAAAAACCTTTCCGCCTATGAGCACGGTTATGCCGGGTGTCCCGTAAATACCAACACAAACGCCTTCCCCAACAGTCAGGGTGGCAGAAAGGGTCTTTTGACCAATGGCATAATCTATTGGGTCGTAGTGATAGCCGATCCAAGGCAGGGAGCCAGTGTCACGCGGAGCAGTCTGATTCCAAACTGTAGCCGCCGAGATATTGGCGTCTACTTGAGTTGGAGGAAACACCGTCTTTGTTTTGAGGTTGTTGCGAAGCGTTGGATTCAAATAGCTGGAACTGGCTGTACCAGGTGTCGGACTGCGAATATAATAATTCGCGGCACCCACCGTTTGGAAAAGTGTCGCGCCGCTAGTATCAGAGCTTATTAAAGTTTTGAAACCGCTCAACGTGGAGTATGGGACGATGCTGTTGACGAGGTAAACACTGCTTAATGCGTTGAAATAGAGTGAGTCAGAGGTAACGTGTTGGCCATAAACTGTAACGCCGCCTATGGTGGCGACAGAAGTCGTGCAACCGGAAAAAAGGACATTGTAGAGGCTGGTTCCACCGCCGTCATCCGAATTGAAAATCCCTGTAGTGCATTTTAAGAATTGGCAATGCCAAATACCATTGTAAAAAGAGCTGGCTTGCATTCCCTTACCCGCGTAAGAAAGGCGGAGGTATTTGTAGGTGTTACCGCTGAGGCTGGCATTGATATAGGTTCCTGTGCCGGTAGTGGGGGAATGGGAACTATCAGAAATGATTTCGCCGACAGAATCGTCATTTTTGGATGTCAGTATGGCCATCCGATTTGGGCCTGTGTTGCAGATTACATCGGAAACCGAAAGGACTGCTGCGGGTGCAAACTTTATAATCGTGTTTCCTTCGAAGGTTGTTGTCCCTGAGAGGGTTAGATTTCCTGACACATAATAGTTTGTGCCTCCGAGGAAGGTCATCGGGCCAGTTATGTTTTGTGAATAGTCCAGCAGAAACCCTTCGGCCTCCCGAAGGCTGGCGGTTTCCATTGGCTTCTTTGCCGAAGGAGAATTCGAGGTTTTAAACGTTGGGAGATTGTGGGTGTTTGCGGCGAACATTGTTCCTTTGACATTGCGTTTTATGGCGGCGCTTTGGTTCGTAGCCTGGGCTGCTACTGCTTTGGCCAGGTCAGGGACACGGATTTGCTCGGCTAAAAATTGGCGGCCTTCGAGCGTCACCCATTGCTTATAGATCTTGATTTGGGTTCGGGGAGCGTTTGTCCCCAATGAAAATGCTTTGCCAGCACGGATTTGAGTCACTCCGAAATCCAAGTTTTCATCCGAAATGGTTGAAGGGGAGTTGGTGTTCATCGTATCGACCTCTTTGACCGGCTGAGGCGGATTTAGAAATTCGGTTAGGACAACAAGCCGAGTGGTCGCAGGGTTCAGACCAAAGTCGCCTGGCGTCGGCAGATTGGCCGGGTCTTTCAAAATGATGTCCTGCTCGAAACCGCCTTTGGTGTAGGTGTAACGGACCGAGCACGGGATATCGGTCATGGCATCGGCGTAGAGGACCTGGTTGGAACCAATGATTTGGCCCTGGGATGACTTGACCTCGGCAATGAGCACATGCTGGTCGGTAGAGGCGTCGAAATACGATAGTCCTATCAAATTGCTGACCAATCGTTTTCCGTCCGGGGTTTTCATTTGGATTGCGCCTGCCGTCGCGAGATCATTTGAAAATATGCAAAGATGTTGTCCGTAGCGGGCTACTGCGCCACCAGGGATTGGCTCGATGAGTTCGCGGCTTTCGACAAATTTGCCGGTAGCTGGATCGACATAGTGCATGCCGGTGGCCAGCTCGACATAGGCGATGTTGGTAACGGCGGCGATTTGGCCCGTGGCCGGGTCGCGGTAGCGTTCGACGCGGGCCCATTGGCGATGGTGCAGGCCACGATCCTGGACGACGTAATCAATGTTTGTGACAGAGGAGTTGGTCAGGGTGGCGGCGGTGGCGCGCGGGGTGTTGGCCGAAAGGAGCAGGAGGAGGTTAATGAGTGCGAAGAACGTGAAAAGCCAGATACTGGGCGCCTTACGAAAAGTTCGATGGCGAGGTGATGCGGATGTTTTCATGGGTTTTGATCTGTTTGGGCGTTATCTCGAACAGGGAAAGTGGTGTAACTCCGTTGGGCGGTATCAGCCAAACACACGGCTCGCACGGAGTGACGAGCCCTACCTGCTGTGACTGACCGGTTGCGAATGGAGTTTGTTTTCCGGGGAGGAAATGGCATCAGGTTTCGGTGATGATTCTTCACCGGAAGCAAAACGCGCAATTACATCTTTGGGTAATAGGCAGACAACAAGAATCCAAAGCGGCGGAATAGGCACGCTTCGAGGAGAGTCTTCAAGATTTCCGAATCGCGTATTTGGGGCCATGAACCAGAGAAGACAGAAAGCCCCTCACCCCGACCCTCTCCCATCCGATGGGAGAGGGGGAATCGTCGCCAGCTTGTCCGCGAAGCCAGGCGGTTTCAATGGAAAGGGGCGCTATTTCTGAAGCATCGTGACTCCAAGGCTTGAAAATGTGCGGGATTATCCTCAGGTTGGCGGTGCGTGCTATTTTTGGGAACCGCCAGGAATGAGGTTGCAAACCTGGCTAAGAAAAGTCCCTCCTGGAATTGTGACGTTTTTCAAATGAAATATTTCAGTCATGAGACGGCGGGTGCAGTGGCCGTGTGCTTTTATTATGGGCAAGTGCTCTGCAAAAGCTGCATGAAGCCTCGTGCTGAGGAGCGCCTGGTATGTTCAACCAGGGCTGACGGCGCGCACGGAGTGACGCGCCCTACCCGCTATCACTTGGGGATTACCGTCGGTGTCGTTTTCGACGCTCAAGGCGGTAGCGGTCCGGTATATTATTGGTGAAATTATCGCAGTATATTCAGAGCACGGCAGCGGCTCCTTCGCGCTGTTGCGTCTTTTTCATTTATCTGCTGCTGGGCGCGGCCGTTCTTGGAGTGTATCTCCCTGTTATTTGGTTTGATTTCACTAATTACGACGACCCGGCTTATGTGCTGAAAAATGTGCCGGTTTTGAACGGCATCTCGTGGCAAGGGATCAAGTGGGCGTTCACGCAATCGCACTCAGGCAATTGGCATCCGTTGACCTGGCTCTCGCACATGTTGGATTGCCAGTTGTACGGATTGAAGCCCGCCGGTCATCACGTGACGAACCTGGTATTCCATATCATCAATACGTGGCTGGTATTTGGTTTGTTCCGATATATGACCGGTTCGGTTTGGCGCAGCGCTGCGGTTGCCGCGCTTTTCGGCTTGCACCCGTTGCACGTTGAGTCCGTCGCCTGGATTGCTGAACGCAAGGATGTGCTCAGCGCATTTTTCGGACTGCTTTCTTTGTGGGCTTATGCTCTCTCCCTCGGGAGAGAATCGCGCAGCGCGCCCCTGAATTTTCACGAATATGGTGGTGAAGAAAAACAAGCCCGCCCTCACCCCGGCCCTCTCCCCCAGGAGAGGGAGAATCGTCGCTCGCTCTATTCGCGAAGGTGCCGTCCATGGGGAGGGAGAGTTTTCGGCCGTTGGTTTGTGAAGGAGACACTCATGGAGAGGGAGGAGAACGGTCCGCGGGGTGGGGATTCAAAGGTAGCGGGCTCCTCTGCGAGTCGGATTTTTTATCCTTTATCTTTGGTTCTGTTCGCCTGTGGCCTCATGAGCAAGCCGATGTTGGTTACGTGGCCGTTTGTCCTTTTGCTCCTGGATTACTGGCCGTTGGGCCGGATCCAGCGCGACAACAATTGGCGCCAGGTGCTTCTCAAGTTGTTACTGGAAAAGGCGCCGTTCTTCGCGCTATCTGCGGCTGCCTGCGTGATCACGGTCCTCTCGCAAAGTAGCGCTGCGGCTCTTGCGCCATTGGGAGACGTGCCGGTCGCCTGGCGGATTCTGAACGCCACCGTGTCGTATTTTCGTTATCTGCAAAAGCTGATTTGGCCCACCCGTTTGTCTGTCATTTATTACGATTCAGGACCGCCTGCCTTGACTCTCGTTCTTTTGGCTGTCGTCGGGCTTGTTGTTGTCAGTTTGCTGGCATGGCGATTTCGTCGGAAGTCGCCCCATCTTGTAATGGGTTGGCTCTGGTATTTAGGAACGTTAGTACCGGTAATAGGCCTGGTCAAAGTGGGCAGCCAATCCATGGCGGACCGGTACACTTATCTTCCCGCTATTGGGATTTTTATCATGCTGGTTTGGGCAGTGACCAACGTTCCTCGTTCAGCCTGCCGCGTGGTTGCAATTTGTGCCTTTGTAATATTCGCAGGTTTTTCAGTGGTTGCCCGGCACCAGGTGCTTTTTTGGCAGAACACGGAAACTCTTTTTCGGCACGCTATTGCCGTCACTAAAGACAATTTTATTGCCTACAACAGTTTAGGCTTTTACTACGCCGATTTAGGGGAATCAGACCAGGCTCGTAGCGCCTTTAAGACATCATTGGCGATAAATCCCAACAGTGCTCCGGCGTGGAGCAAGCTGGGCAGCGTGTTGATCAGCGAGGGCAAATACGACGAAGCAGCCGAGAAATGCGAAACGGCTTTGAGAATCAATCCTCGCCTGCCAGAAGCGCACACCACGTTGGGGCTGGCTTTGATGAAGCAAGGGAAAACGAACGAAGCGCTTGCGTCTTATGCCGAGGCGCTCCGTGTTTCACCGGAGTATGCCCCTGCGCATTATAACCTGGCCAATGCACTGGCTCATGAAGGCCGATTGGATTTGGCCCGCGAGCATTATGAGGCATCCTTGCGCTCTGATCCCCGTTCTGCGGACGCCCACAACAATCTTGCTTACATCCTCGCTCGCCAACAACGAGTCGATGATGCCATCGTCCACTTTGGAAGCGCCCTGCGTTTGCAACCCAATTTTTGGCAGGCGCACTATGGTTTAGGCGAATTGCTGTCTAAACAAAATCGCTTATCCGAGGCGACGACAGAGTTTCTATATGTGGTGCGCATCAAGCCTGAACTTGCCCTGGGACACTTCCAACTGGCAGTGGTTCAAACACGGCAAGGCAAGGTTGCCGATGCTGTCGCCTCAGCCGGACAAGCTCGGGCTCTTGCCAGCAAAGCCGGGCAAGAAGAATTAGCCCGCAAAAGTCAGCAACTTCTCGAACAACTCCAGGCTCGGTAAGCAAGAATGCTAGACAGGTCACTTGCTGACCGGAACCATTGGATCTTAAAACAGGGCTGCGTCAAGCTCCCTACGAGGAACGAGTGGGGTCGGGAGAGGTCGCTCAATTCCCCAATGAAATCGTGCCTCCTCTCCAAGCCCTCTCCTCCATCGGATGGAGGAGAGAATTTTCCTAAATAGTTCGCGCATTGAACCCCTGAGCTGAGACGAAATGGTGGCAGAAAACAAGCTCGCCCTCACTCCAGACCCTCTCCCCCGAGGAGAGGGAGAGTCATCCCCAGTCTTTTTGCGAAGGTGGGTTCATGCGGAGGAGGGAAATCTCGGGGGCTTGATGTGCCCTGGATTCTGAACAAAGCAAGGATCAAGCCTTGACTTCCAAGCGAGTATCTCCAAGGTGTAAACATCCTATCGTTCTAATAAAGCTGAAAAATATGTCGTTCACAAAATCACAAACCATCGAAGCGCTCGCCGAAAAAGCAGGAGTTGAAAAGAAAGCGGCCGAGACGATCCTGGAAGCCCTGGCCCAACTGGCATACGAACATGCAAAGGAAGAGTTCACTTTGCCAGGGATTGGAAAGCTGGTGCTCGTGGACAGAAGCGCCAGGACGGGCCGAAATCCCCGGACCGGAGAATCCATTCAGATTCCCGCCCGAAGGGTTTTGAAATTCCGTATCGCCAAGGCTGCAAAAGATGCGATTTTGGGAGCGCCAAAGTCTTCGGGCGCAAGCCCAGAAGCCGGCTCCTCGCCTCCCTGATTTGCTTTCCCGATGTGGCGTGGCGCGCTGTTGCGAGGTTTCCGCGGCGCGCCAAAAAATGTCTCTTGAAGACATTTTGCAGAGTTAAAAAAACAAAGCACCTCGATGCAAAGGCTTGTCAGCGCGTTGGGCTTTTGGTTTTTGGTTTCACTGCCGGGTTGGGCTGGGGATTGGCCTCAGTGGCGCGGACCAAATCGTGACGCGGTGTGGACAGAGAGAGGGATGCCAGAGACGTTTCCGCCCAGCGGGTTGAAAGTACGCTGGCGTGTCGCGGTAGGGCCAGGACATGCCTCACCAGTTGTGGCGCGTGGCCGGGTTTACGTTAGCGATTCTCAGAAGTCGAAGCCCCATGCCTGGGAGCGTGTAATTTGTTTTGATGAGCGCACTGGCAAGCGGCTGTGGAGCTACTCGGATGAGGTGAATCTTACTGAGTCCTGGTTCAATCCAAACAACAAGTCAGGTCCGATCCCGACGCCTGTGGTCTCGAAGGGGCACGTAGTGGCGCTCGGATCCACTGGTCATGTGTTGTGTCTCGACGCGCGCAATGGAAACCTGCTTTGGAAAAGGGATCTGGGCGAGGACTTCGCCCTCGGGGGATTTGCCGAACTCACGCCGTGCCCTTTAGTCGAACGGGGCCTGGTGATCGTAGTAATCGGAGGCAAACCTGGCGCTTGTGTCGTGGCACTCGATCTTCACACGGGCAAAGATGTTTGGACGGCGCTCGGTGATCCTTACACCTTTAGTTCGCCCACAATCATCAACGCCGGCGGCAAAAGGCAATTCATCGTGTGGACGACGAAAGCTGTCACTTCGCTCGATCCGGTCAGTGGGAAAATCCTGTGGCGTGAAGAACTCATCACCCGCGAAGATTATACTGTAGCTACTCCAGTTTCTGATGGAGGGCGCCTGTTAATCAGCGGCCTGATGTTCCAACTGGATCCCTTGAAGCCCGCCGCCCGAATTCTCTGGCCTGAAACCAAAACCGTGTCCAAAAGGGTTCTTAGCCATACGTGCATTCCGTTGATTCTTGGAGACTGTGTCTATGCGGGGAAAATGTCCGGCCACCTGGTCTGCCTGGACGCACACACTGGGAGTCAACTCTGGGAGACCGGCCAGGTAACCGGTCTGAAAAATGGCGCGACCATCCATATGACCCTCAATGGCAACTCGGTTTTGATCTTTACCGACCAGGGGAATTTGATCCGCGCGCGGCTAACGCCGACGGGATATAGCGAATTGAGCCGCGCGCACTTGATTGACCCTGATTACACTTTTGGCGACCATCAGGTGGTTTGGGCGCCGCCCGCGTATGCCAATCGGCATGTCTTTGCGCGTAACTACACAGAATTAGTCTGCGCATCTTTGACGGAGACGCCGTAATTCCGAATTGCGTTCGTTTGATTTGAGCGCTAAACGTTTCTATATGAACTCACGATTGGATCGCCGCACTTTTCTCAAACGATCCGCCCTGGCGGCGGGCGCTTGCTCTCTGACAGCCCTCGCTGGCCCGAATATTCTCCGGGCCCAGGAAAGCCGCAAAAAATTAAATTGTGTTCAGATCGGATGCGGGGGAAGGGCGATGGCGCACCTGGATTGGATAGTGGACCAGTCCGGGGAGAATGTGATGGCCATTGTCGATCCAGATGAAAACCAACACGCGAAAGTCAAGGCGTACTTGCAAAAGCATGATCGAGACCCGAATAAAGTTCAGGTCTTCACCGATTACCGAAGGATGTATGATAAAATCGGCAAACAGATTGATGCGGTTTTTATTGCGACGCCAAATCATCATCACGCTCCGGCATCAATGCTGGCGATGCACCTGAACAAGGCGGTGTATTGCGAGAAACCTTTGACCCATGACATCTCCGAGGCGCGCAAATTGCGCAAAATGGCGATGAAATCGAAAGCGCCCACGCAAATGGGCAACCAGGGCCATTGCATGGATGGGTATCTTCGATTGTGCGAGTTCGTCGAGGCGGGGATTGTTGGGAATATCACGGAAACGCATAGCTGGACGGATCGGGCCAACGGCGGCGAAGGCCCCCGTCCTCCTGTGGCTCCGGTTCCATCCGGTTTGCATTGGGACGAATGGATTGGTCCAGCCCCGTACCGCGAATTCCACACGGACATCCATCCCCATGAATGGCATGGATGGTACGATTTCGGGAATGGTTCTTTGGGAAACATGGGTTGTCATGTTTTGGATGGAGTATATTGGGCGCTGAAGGTCGAGCACCCCACCAGCATTGAAGCCGAAGAAGTTATTGGCGGCAGCAACGAGCGCTATCCGCTGGGGGGGCGGATTCGATTCGATATTCCCGCTCGCGGCTCCATGCCTCCTTTGAAAGCGTATTGGTATGAGGGCCTAAAAATGGGCGCCCGGGAAGGCGCGAGCGGCAATCTTCACGCAGCCAAGGGAGATGCCCGCAATTTCCCACCAATCCTGGCTGACTTACAAAAGCAATTTCCCGATGAAGAAATGGACAAGCCCGACAGCGGGACCATTTATGTGGGCGAGAAAGGCTTTCTCTACACTGCCACTTACGGAAATAAATTCCATATTTTGCCGAGGGAAAAAATGCCGGAGGCCGAAAGCAAAGTTCCGCGAACCCTAAAACGGCCGCCGGGTGAAAACGTGATGAGGAATTTCCTGGATGCCATTCGTGAAGGTAAAAAGGAAACAGCAGCCAGCTTCGATTATGGCTCGCGATTGACCGAGTTTACGCTGCTGGGCAATCTGGCTCAACATGCCGGCGCTGGAAACAAAATCGAATGGGACGGTTCCAAAATGAAGGTCACCAACCTGGCTGCTCTCAACCAATGGCTTGAGCGCCCCTCCCGTAAAGGCTGGCCAGCTTAAGCCTTTAAGACGCTTTATCGCGCGTCAATACGCGATAATGGTGCGTCCAGGGATCAATTCGGCAGACGCCCTGGTAGTGGCATTGATGACAGGCTGTTATCGCTCCTTTTTTGTAGGGAGCGACTTCAACCACGCCGGAAAAGATCTTTTGGCCCATTTGTTTTAGCTGTGATTCGATGGAATCGAGTAAAGCTTCAAACGCAGCACTGGTTAGTGCTTCCCGGGAATTTTTGGATAGTTCTCCATTGCCGTTGCGTCTATAATTGAATTGATCCCCGCTTTTAGCTCCTGGCCTGTTATCGAGCAGCGGCAAGGCATCTATATTGAATCGTCCGCTATGCCGATAAGCCAATTGACGCGCATCTTTGACGTCCTCTAAAGCAGAGTGCCGGTTTGGTTGGACTTTATATTTGCCTCGCAAGCTGACATAAAACACTCCGGCGGGGATCAGTTTGCGGGCGCCAAAAAACTCGAGAGGGTTGCGCCATCGCCTCACCACGGCCAAATACGCCAGCAGTTGAAGTTGCAGACCGTTAGCTAGCAAGACAGGGTCCAGCTTGCGTTCTCGGGATTTGTAATCAACCACTACACAGTGTGCCTGGTCACTCCCGGGTTCGAGATGCGCATCAACGCGATCGATGCGGCCCTGTACAGCGAGGCGGAAATCATTGCCCAGTTCAAGTTCCCATGGCTCCCCAATCTGTTCGTCGCCAAAAGGCAGTTCTACGGCCACGGGATCAAATTGGTACTGTCCTCTCATCCAATGAATCAAAGTTTCAATAAAATCCTGGAGGGACTCGGTCATGAGCCGGAGTAGAAACTTGCTTCGATCGCTGGCATGCAGCAGGCCGTCTCTGTAAGTGGCAGCCAATCCACCGGCAAGTTGTGAGATCAATGCCCGGGCTTCGGGCGCGGTAATATCGCGCCATCGCTTGTGCTCTTTTCGCAATTGTTCGTGAAACAACGCCAGCACGTCATGTTGAAATGACCCTTGTTCTTTGACGTCCAAATCGAAAAGTTTGCGCTCTTCAGCCCGGAGCCCGGAATGCACAAAAAATTTGAATGGGCAGGCTGCAAATTCTTCCATCCGGCTGACCGATGTGCGTAACTTGGGACCGAACAGGCGAGCCGCCCATTCAGGGTTCAAAGTTGTTTCGGGCTGGATTTCCTCAAAGTTTTCCAGGCGTTCAAATACGTTGGACAAGCCTGGAATTTTTTCCAATTGAATGGGGGAAGGACTGGCCGGGGCAGACGCACTGTGGCCTGGCCTGCGCATGCGGAGGAGTTTTCCAATCACCTCGTTTGCGTGCTCGCACTGCCCTAAATCAATTCGTTCAGGCGTGTTCTCGAACTGCAGGGTTGGGAAAAGCCGTGAAAGCTGCCGCAGAAATGGAGAAGGGTTGAGCGGCGAGCCGTTCGCATCCTGGAGAGCGCTGCTGAGCACCAGGCGTTCTCTCGCGCGGGTCAAAGCGATATAACCAAGAAAGCGCTCCCGCCCAAGCTGCTGGCGTGAAGTAAAAGTCAAAGAGCAGTCATGCTTTTCAAGTTCAAGATAATCGGACTCGTTCAGCAACACAGGGCTCCCGGGCGGGGCAGGGAACACACCCTCATTGAGTCCAAGCACAATCGCCAGCTTGATTTCGGGATTACGCGAGCGATCGATTGCTCCGACCATCACCTGGTCGAGAGCGGGCGGGATAACCCCTACGGTTAAATTCCCAATTCCTGCTTCCAAAACTGGCAGCCACTCGCGCAAAGCCATCGGTTCGTTGGCAAATGCCAGCTCCACATTTTGGAGCAGCGCGTTCATTTCCTGCCATACCGTTGCGTGCACCGAGTTGGGTGTTCCGGTATCGCTGCTGACGGGCTCGCCTTCGGTCCAGGATTGCAACTGCTCCTCAATGCGCAGGATGTTCCAGAACTCGCGTAAAGCGCCCGCCAGTTCCGGTCCGGTGGAGCGGCCCTGAGGCGCGCCCAGTCGAAACGCGAGTTGTTGAAATGCGGGAAGGGCCCGCTGACGCCAGCTCTCGAGCCAGGAAGTTAAATCCGGATCATGAGCAATCACCATCGACGTTTGCCAAATCGCTCCTTTCCATCCGCGAGCCAGCGCTTCGTTCTCGAGTTTATCGATCTCACCTTCGGCCGCTGGAATGAGCCCGGTTTTGAGAGCCGCAAACCAATCTTCGTGCAACCAATCAAAGGCCACGGTTCGCAGTCCATTTCGGGTAAGCTCGGGCAGGGGATGGTGTGAAACGGATTCACGTTGATCCATGAAGAACGGAATTTGATAACGAGAAAAAACTCGCTGCAGGGTTTCGTGATATCCTTTCAATTCTCTGACAACCACGGTGACCTCACGAAAGCGGCCCCCGGTTCGGACGTGGCGAAGAATTTCCCGCGCGGCCAGCACACCCTCTGCCTCGAGGTTGGCGCAACTTGCCACGCGAATCGTTTCTGCAGGCGAGATATTTGAAGCAGCTTCGAGGGTTTTCTTTGCAACCATCCTTTCATAGGGCTGCGGCTCGCTCCAAAACTGTTCCAGGTGTTGCAAAACGGGATTGCCCGTAAAGCGATTCCGGGTGGGATCCCGGCGCAATATTTCTGTTGAAAGTTCGAGACCGGAAACTTTGCTCAACCGGGTGCGGCAATCCCGAACTGTTTTGCCAACGAACGACCACGTGGAAAGCCACGAAACTTCCTCCCGAGCCAGCTTGTCCAGGCAAAACATCATTGTTCCTTCGCGCCCATAAGGCATTAGCGCCGCCAGCAGTGCTATCTGCTGTTCTGATAGCTGAGCAAAACCATCCACCCACAAACGGTCAAACAATAGGGGGCGGCTTTTTGTCGGAAATAAGTCGAGTTGGGATTCCTCTGCACCGCGCTTCCCTGTTTCTACTTTAACAGGATCTGTGAGCGCCTCGGTGGCCGCTGTCAAGAGTGAGTCCGCGTCTTGAAGCTGATGTGTTCCGAGCCAGTCAAGGTACTCCTTCAGGAGCGTGGCTAAATCCTGCAGTTTGTAAGAAAGTGCCGGGATGTGCTGAACTCGCTCAGCGATGGCATTGAGTGATTCGGGTGTGAGCTGTTTGCGTTGCATTTCCCCGAGCACCTGGCTGAGTTGTTGAGCAAACCCATTCAGCCGCGCGCTGGCCCGGAACAATTTCAAGGTGTTGCGTTTTTTTGCCAGTATTGCTCGCAACACCATCAAACGGCCTTGTTCATCAAGCATTTCAGGGGAGGCGCGCCCAAGCGATTTAAAAATTGAATGTGCCAATCGTTCGAAGGAAAGGATCTGCAGCCGGGTATAACCAGGCAATGCCGGATCGGACAATAACTGCCGCTCGAGCAGATAAGTGGTTTGTTTAGGCGTGATGAGCAGCAGGGGCGGCCCTTCCGGGGCGGCGCAGAGTGATTCGCGAATCTCCGCCAGACAGCGGAACGTCTTGCCGCTACCGGCCGGTCCACAAACTAACCGCATTCGCACACTTTGATTTTGACTGATGCAGTATCAGGGGCAAATCAATTCAACGATGCTGAATGATTTAATCACTGGGACGGCGCTACGGACCGCCCCTTCACACGTGATCCATGCGGTCCATCGGGCGTGATTAAGAGTGGGGTGTTCCCACTCTCAGGCCTGCATCTCATTAACACCCCCATTTATGGGGGTGCACTACGGCATCGAGGAAGTTTAACCCTTTCAAGGGTTTCTAGCGCTCCATCCCACTTCTAATCACGTGCGGCCCATCTCCTGCTCGACATTGACCTTGACTTGAGTGGCTTGCCTGCCAATCGTGAACTGAACAAAATGAATGTTGGTCTCGATTCTGGGGGAATAGCTGGGTCCCTGCAGGCGAAGGGCCAGCAGGGGGCTATAAAGTCCCACTCCCTTTCTGTGGTCGTGCCGGTTTTCAATAGTGAAACGATCCTCCCCGTTTTCATTGAGCGTTTGGAGCCAGTGCTCGAATCCCTTTCTACTCAATACGAGGTGATATTCGTAAACGATGCCAGCCGGGATCGAAGCTGGGAAGTGATCCAAAAACTATCCGGAGCACGGAGTTATGTCCGTGGCATCAATTTGATGCGGAATTATGGCCAGCACAACGCGCTTCTATGCGGGATCCGGTTGGCGCAGTTCGATGTCATTGTAACGATGGACGATGACTTGCAGCATCCACCTGAAGAGATCCCCAAACTGCTTGCCAAACTCGATGAGGGTCATGATGTGGTTTATGGCTATCCGCAGCAGGAACAACACGGGTTGCTGAGAGACCTGGCTTCGGCAATGACCAAGTTGGCGTTGCGCAGGTCGATGGGCGCGGAAACGGCCAGACACCTGTCGGCTTTTCGGGTATTCCGAACGCGCACACGGGATGCGTTTGCGAATTATCACAGCCCATTTGTATCCATTGACGTCATATTGACGTGGGCCACCACACGTTTTTCCGCCGTCCAGGTCAGGCATGACCCGAGAAAGACCGGTGTCTCGAACTACACCTTTGGCAGACTGTTCACTCACGCAATGAACATGATGACAGGTTTTTCCACCTTGCCTCTTCAAATATCCAACCTGTTGGGTTTCTTCTGCACGTTGGTGGGTGGCGCTATGCTGGTGTTCCTGGTCGGAAGATACCTGTTAATCGGAACAGATTTCCCCGGTTTTACTTTTTTGGCTTCGAGCATTGCCCTTTTTTCCGGGGCTCAACTTCTCGCGCTGGGAATCATGGGGGAATACCTGGCGCGGATGCATTTCCGGATGATGGAGCGGCCAACTTATACGATACGAGAACGATGCGAACCGCCCGAGTCATGACGTCGCAGGCGCATGCGACAGCGGTGTGCGAAGTGCTTCCCTGGGACAGTGAGTTTTTCCAGTGCGTGATCGGCCGCGTTTGTGGAAATACTCTCGAGGAAGAGCAAGCCTTGGAAATTGACCAATGGAGTGTCCAGAACCAGGTCGCCGGACTTTATTTGCTTGCAAGGTCCGACTGCTCTCGCACCGTTCAAATAGCGCGGAAGCATGGTTTCGATCTGGTGGATGTGCGGGTTACCTTCGAGCGTAGCAAGAGGAATTCCGGGGATCTGCCGGAGCTGGTTCTCTTGCCGGATACGGTGATCCGTCCCGCCCGGATTGAAGATATTCCCGCTTTGCAGGCCATTGCCCGAACTGCTCATACCGATACACGGTTCTTCAGTGATCCCCATTTTCCACAGACGAGGTCGGAGGCTCTCTATGCCACCTGGATCGAACTCGAATGCAAAGGACGCGCTCAACAAGTGCTGGTGGCTGCGTCACATGCAGGGCAGGCGCTGGGTTACCTCTCCTGTCACCTCAACCAAAGCGAGCAACAAGGTCAGATCGGCCTGGTTGGAATCGACAGCAATTTCCGTGGCAAGGGGTTGGGGAAAAGCCTGGTACTGGCCGCATTACATTGGTTTGCCCGGCATGGCGCGGATGTTACGGTGGTCACGCAAGGCAAGAACATTACCGCCCAGCGCCTGTATCAAAAAAGCGGATTTCTCATACGCGACCTGCAACTTTGGCATCATAAATGGTATCCGACATCGGTGCCGAATGAGTAACACCTATTCCATACCGTTCAACCGATCCTCCCTTACCGGGAAGGAACTGGAGCACATTTCCCAGGCGATGACGATCGGCCAAATCGCTGGCGACCAAACTTTTTCCAAACAGAGCCAGAAGCTTTTGGAGCAATTGCTGGGCGTAAAAAAGGCGCTCGTGACGACTTCCTGCACGCATGCATTGGAGATGTGCGGGCTGTTGTTGAACCTCAAGCCTGAGGACGAGGTGATTGTGCCATCCTTCACTTTTGTTTCGACCGCCAATGCGTTTGCGTTGCGGGGAACTCGGATCGTTTTTGCCGATATTCGGCCGGACACTTTGAATTTAGATGAGAACCGCTTGGAACAGTTAATCACCTCCCGGACCAAAGCCATTGTGCCGGTCCATTATGCCGGTGTGGGTTGTGAAATGGATTCAATAATGAAGGTAGCAGAGCGGCATGGAATTGCGGTCGTCGAGGATAACGCGCATGGATTATTCGGCAAATATCGGGGCCGTTGGCTGGGCACATTTGGTTGCCTGGCAACCCAAAGCTTTCATGAAACGAAAAACATTACTTGCGGGGAAGGGGGTGCGCTGCTGATCAATGATGCGGCCCTGGTTGAGCGGGCCGAGATCATCCGCGAGAAGGGGACCGACCGCAGCCGATTTTTGCGCGGACAAGTGGATAAGTATTCCTGGGTGGATATTGGCTCGAGCTATGTGATGAGCGATGTTTTGGCCGCATTCCTCTATGCGCAATTGGAAGTGTTTCAGAAAATCCAGGCCGAGCGGCGGCGGATTTGGGATTACTATGATGAGCGCCTGCGCGAGTGGGCGTCCGAAGCAGGGATTGGCTGCCCAACGGTGCCCGCTCATTGCGAGCAGTCTTACCATATGTACTATTTGATCATGCGTTCGCTCGAAGAGCGGCAGGAATTCATTTCCTTCTTGAAAACGCGTGGCATTCTCAGCGTGTTCCATTATGTGCCTCTTCATTTGTCCGTGATGGGAAGACGGTTTGGGAGTAGAGACGCGAAATGTCCAGTGACAGAGGAGAAAAGTGACCGCCTTGTTCGTCTGCCCTTTTTTAACACGCTCAGCGCCGCTCAACAGGATCTCGTCATCAAAGCCATTCGCGATTTCATTGGGACATTGTCGCCTTCCAGGGCCAAAACAGGAGTACCTACGTGACGCGGGAGGCGTCGTTCCGATAATGAATGAAGCAGCCGGTAATTCATGAGTGACGCGCACTCGGCCAGGAGCCATATGCCTTATCAGGCTGGACACTTCGAGCCTCTGTTCGAAGTGGAAGATCGACATTTCTGGTTCAGGTCACGCAGACGATGTATAGCCGCCGCAGCGCGATTGATCCCTGAAGGCAGTGTGCATGATATCATCGAGCATGGCTGTGGCACCGGTTTCATCCTGGCAGAGCTGAAACGGCTGTTCCCTGACGCTCAGGTGACGGGCGCCGACCTCTTCGCTGAAGGCCTTGCTTTTGCTCGCCGCAGGTTTGGCGGACCATTGATTCAAGCGGATCTATTCTCGTGCGACTTTCGTGCAAATTTCGATCTCATCGGCTTGTTCGATGTGCTGGAGCATCTGGACGATGACCTCGCGGCATTGCGCGCACTGCGCGAACAACTACGGCCTGGCGGACGGCTGCTCCTGACCGTGCCGGCCCATCAAATGCTTTGGAGCGATTACGATGTCGCCTCAGGCCATTGCCGCCGTTATTCCCATGGCCAACTGGAGTCCAGATTGTCCGCCGCGGGTTTCCGGGTCGAGTATTGCTCGCCATTCATGTTCGTGTTACTACCGCTTCTGTTAGTGCGTCGGCGTTTCCGGCGGGGCTGCGCCGGCACCGGGCAAGCGCCGCCGCCCGCCCAGGATCTAATCGCGCGCGAACTGCGAATTAATCCGCTCCTCAACCGTGCCTTGGAGTTGCTGTTACGGCCCGAGCCGTGGTGGATTGGACAGGGTCGGAAGTTGCCAGGCGGCGCTTCGCTGCTGGCGTTAGCCGCGCGAATTTAGCTATCTATGAATGGAACTGGCGATGTTGAAGAACAAAAACCGGGGCCGAGGGCGGCCGATCCGCTGGGCGTGGGCTGGTTATCCGGGCGCAACTTCCTGCTCCTGCTAACAGCGGCAGTGGTGGCATCATTTCCGAAAGTGGTGCTCGGGCTGAATACGTTCTTCTTCCGCGACTTCGGAGTCCTCTGTTATCCGCAAGCCTTCTACCAACGAGAGAGCATACTGAGGGGCGAACTGCCTTTCTGGACCCCTTATAATTATTGCGGAACGCCATTTCTTGCACAGTGGGGCTCCTGGTACCCTGCTTTCATTCTGAACTTAATCTTCCCCATGCCATGGTCGATGAATTTCTTTCACCTTTCGCATCTGGTCCTGGGTGGTTGCGGGATGTATTGGCTCCTTCGCCGCTGGGGCGTTGGGGCCTTTGCCGCCAGCTTTGCTGGTTTTGCATATGTTTTCAACGGCGTAACGCTGTCTTGTCTGATGTGGCCCAGCTACACCGCTTTCCTGGCGTGGTCACCTTGGGTGCTTGGTTGCACGATGGCCGCCTGGAGGGAAGGCGGCCGCTGGATCGTCCTGGCCTCGCTGGCGAGCGCGATGCAGGTGTTGGCGGGCGTACCTGAACTTACCGTGCTCTTCTGGGTGCTCGTTGGATTCTTCTGGATGGTTGACGCGACCACACTCAAACAGCCGGTATGGCCCGCACTGAGACGGTTGGGGTTGGTCATCGCACTGGCGGCAGGGATTACAATGGTGCAAATGCTGCCCTTTTTCGATCTACTGATGCACTCCCAAAGGGACCGCAACTTCGGTGGCAGCAAGTGGCCGATGCCTTCGTGGGGTTTGGCCAGCCTGCTGGCGCCTTTATTTCATTGTTTTCAAAGCTCCCAGGGCCAATGGTTTCAGCCGGGGCAGGAATTGGTTGGTTCGTATTATCTGGGCGTTGGCGTTCTGGTTTTGGCAGTCACCGGTTCTCTTTTGAAGCGAAACAAGACCGCTGCCATTCTGGGTGGAATGGCTTTGTTTTGTTGGCTAATGGCACTGGGACCAAAAAGTGTTCTGTTTGATGGAGTAAAACGGGTCTTCCCTTGGATCGGCGTCGCGCGTTACCCCGTGAAGTTTGCCTTCTTTCCAGTGTTCCTGTTGCCCTTGCTGGCGGCGTGGGCAGTCGATGAGGTTAAGGTGGATCTGGTAAGAAAGCGTGACCGGTTGGTAATCTCGCTTGCGGGTGCGATGATTCTACTGATGGGCGCCATTCTTTTGGTTGCCGCCAGGTTTCCTTTGCAAAACGATGAATGGAGTCCCACTCTCCGGAATACAGCATGGCGTGCTGTATTCGCACTCCTGCTTCTTGCCGGGGTTCTCTGGCTGGCCAGGTCCAAACCAACACGTTCTCGCATTCTCGTTCAGGTCATGTTGCTGGGTTTGTTGCCCTTGGACGCATTTACACACAGTCCAGATATGTTCCCTGAGATCCCGGCCTCGAACCTTGCGCCGGGTATTTGGACCGCCGGTGTAAAACAACCCCCTCCCAGGCTGGGCGAAGGGCGTGTCATGTCGACCCCGGACGCCGAACGGTACCTGGAAAAAAGCGGAGTTAAAGATCTGGCGATTGATTTTACGGGCATGCGTTTGGCTCAGCGTCATAATTTGAATCTCCTGGACAGCGTTCCGAAAGTTGCGGGCGGCGGAATGATCCTGCATCCAGCATACTTTGACAAATTAGAGACTTACCTTTATCGCACTCTCGGTGTTCAATTTGGCCCGGGCCTCTTGGATTTCTTATCCGCTGCCTGGTTCTCATCCCCTGAAAAGCCGCTCTTCTGGAAGCAGCGCACCACCTATCTTCCGCAGATTACTGCTGGTCAAAGACCCGCGTTCGCGGGCGACGACGAGGTACTTCGGGCCATTACCGCGGACAGCTTTGATCCTCGGGGCGTCGCATATCTGCCGGAGGAGGCGCGCCCTCTAATCTCAGTGACAAATCTCACCCAATGCAAAATAGTCAACACACGGTGGAGTGCGCATAAGATCGAAGCGGATGTCGAGGCGACGGAGCCGAGTCTGGTGGTAATATCGCAATCCTATTACCATCTTTGGCGGGCGTCCATGGATGGCCAAGCCATCCCTTTATTGCGAGCGAACGTCGCTTTTCAGGCCGTGCAGGCTCCCGCCGGGAGGCACCACCTTGCTTTAGTTTATAGGGACGACTTTTTTCGCATAGGGGCGGGGATCACCATCATTACGCTTGCAGCTTGTGCGCTGATTTGGATGTTCAGTGGGCCGGCGAGGCGCGAAGTCATTTAACAGAACTGATTATTACTTCTCGTGGCCGGGTCTCGCCAAAAAATCTTCATAGGCCAGCCGAATCCCCGCCTCGAGATCGATTTGCGGTTTCCAGCCCAGTTCAAATAGTCGCGAGCTGTCCAGCAATTTACGCGGTGTGCCATCGGGCCTGGATTTGTCCCATAAGATTTCTCCCTCGAATCCAATGATACGCTTAATCAGTTCAGCCAATGCAGCTATCGATAAATCGTTGCCATAACCAATATTGATGAACTGTTCCCCCTCATAGTTCTCCAGCAGGAAAACACAAGCCCGCGCCAGGTCATCGGCATGAAGGAACTCACGCATGGGAGAGCCGGTTCCCCAGCAGGTGACACTGGAGGCATGGGACATTTTGGCTTCGTGAAATTTCCGGATCAAGGCCGGCAATACGTGCGAGCTTTGGAGGTCGTAATTGTCATTAGGCCCGTACAGATTTGTCGGCATAGCACTGATGAAATTGGAGCCGTGCTGCCGGCGGTAGGCCTGGCACAACTTGATGCCAGCAATTTTGGCGATGGCATACCATTCATTGGTTGGCTCCAGCGGTCCAGTAAGGAGGCACTCTTCTTTTAATGGTTGCGGAGCAAGTTTCGGGTATATGCAGGAACTGCCCAGGAACAGAAGCTTGCTGACCCCAGTCCGATAGGCGCTGTCGATCAGATTGTTTTGGATTTGCAGGTTTTCGAACAAAAACTCGGCAGGGCGCTGATCGTTTGCCAGAATGCCTCCTACCCTCGCGGCGGCCACAAACACATACTCAGGTTTTTCTTTAGCGTAAAAGTCACGGACCGCCATGCTGTCAAGCAAGTCCAGCTCCCGGCGCGTCCTGGCCAAAAGCCGAGTGAAGCCGCGTCGCGATAACTCGCGCCAGATAGCGCTCCCGACCAGTCCCGTATGACCGGCGACGTAAATCCGCGCGTCTCGCTCGATTTCCATATGCCAGTGTAAACGGATGACGGCCAATCACACAAGGTTGGTCCATGTGGGAGAGGCCAGAGTACGGACCAAGGGACAGGGGCCTTGAAGGCGGGCGCTTACATGGGATTTCGATCCGGCGCGAGTCAACCCCGTTGGAGTGGAAACGCAAACAGAGGTGCCAGTAACTTCCAGACGCGCGATCGGTTCATCAGGATCGTAGTCAATCCTGTCGCGCCGCTCTGGTTAGCAGTTCGCGTGGCGTGATAATCTCAATGCCAAAAGGTTTCTTCATTGTGAGCAAATCGTCATCGCGGGTGACGATAACTTTTGCTCGGCTCGCCAGGGCACACGCCAGGTAAGGATCATCCTTTGCATCGCGGCTTCTCTGTTTACCCAACGGCGTAGGCTCAACCAGCTTGACCGCGCCATAATACCAGGACAGCACGCTGTCCGCCGAATGTTTGGATTTGTAGCCCCTTTCGGCAACCAACTCACGCAACTCTTCGAGGATTTCTGGAGTTGAAAAAACCGTGATTCTTCGCCTGGCCATCAGAAGCAGGCACCCGTGAGCCTCGCCGCGCCAGCCCGCACCTGCGAACACGACATTGGCATCAAGAACGACGCGCACGATTCAATTGCGCTCGAATGCGACGCTGCGCTTTTACAATTTCCGCCATCTCTTTGTCCGTAGGGTCCCCCGTCGGCGCGCCTTCGATCGCTTTTTCCAATAACGCCACGTCCTCCTTAATTCGCTGTTTCCTGCGGTGCCGAATCAAATCGCGCATGTACTCGCTCATCGAATCAAAAGCATTTGCCTGCGAATCCATGCGCGCGAATTCTGCCAGCTCCGGGTTCAACGAGATATTGATGCTCACTGCTTTCACGTTCTTAACTTAAGATGGCTGACAGGATATGTCAATCCTTGCCATCGCCGCAATTTTCATTACGGCCGGAGCAACACTCGCCGGGTGAGGGCACCCGGCCTACAGGATGAAGGTGCGCCTCAAACTTGTAGGCCGGGTGCCCTCACCCGGCGTCCGGATGCGGCCATAATGAGAATTGCTGTTGCCATTTCGATCCTAACAAAGGTTGAAAAATCTTCTCTTTTCCCGACCGGCCTGCTAAAAATCGAAGCAGTTTGACCGACTACAAATTCACTGAGAATACAGAACTGGAACTCCCGCCTGTCCCGCCATTGCCGCGCGCTGGCGGACGGACGGCGAAATGAACTCAATGATGTAACCGTGGCATGGGCGAAAGTGCGAACGACTGCAATATTGCAGGCCGCGTACCCTCACGCGGCGCCGGTATAACACAAACAGACGCCGCGTCAGGGGACGCGGCCTACAAAGCGCCTGGCGCATCGCCTGTAGGCCGTGTGCCCTCACACGGCGTCCCCCTTTCCTCACCGGACGATCCGCCTCCGCGCCGCCTGCGCCGTCTCCATCGGGTCTGGCCCGATCGTGATGCAATATTTCTTATCTCCTCACTATTTGCGTGGATGGCCGCGTCCGTGTCTTGGATAACGAAATCACGTTTCAAAGGCTCGTCGCGTTTCTGCTGGATAGCTCGCCCCGTTATCGCTGGTTTGGCCGCCGTTTTGTCGTTATGCCCGACCACATCCATGTCATTGCGCACATGGGTTATGATGCGGTTCGCCTCGGCCAATGGATTAAGGCGTTTAAGGCGGTAGTAGGCGGTTTGGAACGACGCCCCGTTAGGGCCCCGGGCCTACAGGATGACGCGCCATCCGCGCCTGTACGCCGGGGCCCCCACCCGGCGTCCCCATATCCGTACCTGCCGGTCATGTGAGCCCGGTGTCCCCACCGGGCGTGTCAGTTCACCCTCAGAATTTACCCGCGTTTAACGTTCCTGGCGGTGGCAGGATGGTTTCCACGACCACAAGCTCCGGACACCGGAAAGTGAATCCCGTAAATGGGAATATGTTTGCCTGAATCCGGTGCGTTACCGCTTAGTGGAGCACCCGGAGGCATGGCCATTCGGCGGGGAAATATTTTACGATGAAACGGGACCAAGATTAGTCCGCGGCACGCCGCCCTTGTTCGAGACGGGGATTTTAATCGAGGAAGATAACACCTTGAGGAAATATCCACGAAGCCCGGATGACACGACTGGGAAGGGGACGCCGGGTGGGGGCACCCGGCCTACAGGATGAAGGTGCGCTCCAAACTTGTAGGCCGGGTGCCCTCACCCGGCTCCTCAATCTAAAACAATTGCCATGGCGGCGAGGAGGTCTTCTAGCTTCGACTGTATCAAGGGTGATGCAATGTTGGCTTGCCTTCGTCCATCCATCCATTCATCGACACGCCAGACGCGGCTCGACTTTTCGCTGCGAGACGTGCCATTCTCTCAACATTCGTTGGTCCAAATATTGATAAGCAGCCTGTATTTCGGCCTGGAAACTGCTGCTTTCGGCGATAATGGCCAAAGAACTGAACGAACGGGCGGCGCTTTGAACCCGTTAACTACTAACTAATTATAATGATTCTACTCTTATTTTTCTGTTCTGGAGCGACCGCGCTGGTTTATGAAGTCGTTTGGTCCAAATATCTGTCGCTGATTTTTGGCAGCACGATTTATGCGCAAACGGTTGTGCTGGCGGTGTTCATGGGTGGGCTGGCCCTGGGCAATCGGTTGGTCGGTGCGCGTTCGGATCTGTTGCAAAAACCGCTGGCTGCGTATGGAACCTTGGAAGTCATCATTGGTTTATACGCGTTCTGTTTTAGCTGGATTTATCAAGGCGCCGATTGGGTGTTTGTAACCGCAGGTTCGAGGCTTCTTGAACACACCGGGTGGTTGCTGCTGCTCAAAGCGCTGCTGAGCATTGGTGTTTTGCTGATACCGACGGTCCTGATGGGCGGCACATTGCCGCTGCTGGCAGCCTGGCTGCAGAAACAATCGAGCGATGCCGGCCGTTGGTCGGCGCGGTTCTATTCGACGAACAGTCTGGGAGCAGTCTTCGGCGCTTGTCTCGCTGGATTCGTCCTCATTCGCTCGCTCGGGCTGGTATCCACCTTGCAAATGACTGCCCTGGCAAATGTCATCATAGGCTTTGTCGCCATTGGATTGGCGCGCAAGGCTCCTGTGAGCGTGGACCGATTCGTAGCCGACTTTCCTCAGGCTCGCGCAATTGTGAATCCGCCTGTTCGCTGGATAACCCTTCTTGTAGCCATCACTGGCGGCGTCTCCATGGGGCTCGAGATCCTTGCCTCTCGCGCGATGAGCCTGATTTTTGGGGCTTCGCTTCAAGCTTTTTCCATCGTGCTCATGGCATTCATTCTTGGCATAGGTTTGGGCAGCGCTGCCGTGGCCTCACCCCGATTGAAGCGGTGGCAGAACGATCGTCTCGTCTTTTGCCTATTGTTGATTGCAGCCGTTGTTATTGGTGTGCTGGTGGCCGGTATCGAACAGTGGGTCGAAGCTTATCGGCATGCGCTGACGGGTCTTGGAAGAACTTCGATGGGTTACTTTTTCTATCAAACGATGGCAGGCGCATTTTCATTGGTAATCCTGGGATTGCCTGCTGCATTACTGGGAGCCATTCTGCCGCTTTGTATTCGGCTCGTGTCCGAATTTGGCGACGATTTGGGCAACCGGGTGGGCCGGTTGTTGACGTGGAACACGCTGGGCGCAGTGGTTGGAGTACTGCTGACAGGCTTCATCCTGATGCCGAATGCAGGGCTAAGAAATGCGTTCAACCTGCTGGCGGTGGCGCTTTGCTTGGCAGTGATGGTTTTTGCCTGGAACTCGCGCAAAACGGTTTTTGTGGGCGCGGGGGCGTTGCTTGCAGGGGGTTTATTTCTCTCGTGCATAAAGGGAGGCGAAGGCTGGCGTTATGTGATCAGCTCCGGGGTTTTTCGAAGCCGCCAGACAACTGTTGATTCAAACGAGATGGGCGAGCGGAAAAAAAACGTAAAATTGGTTTTTTATGAAGATGCAGCCGACGCAACTGTCAGTGTCGAGAACCGTGTTAACGGCAGTATTTCAAACGAGTTGGTGCTGCGGATCAGCGGCAAACCGGATGCTTCCAGCCATGGGGATTTGAGCACACAACTGCTTTTGGCTCACCTACCCATGCTGCTCCGGCCCGAGAGCAAGGATGTTTTTACATTTGGACTGGCGAGCGGCATTAGCGCCAGTGCTTTTCTGGGTTATCCCATCGAGCATTTGACCGTGGCGGAAAATTGCGCGCCAGTCGTGCGCGCGGCAAACCTGTTTTCCCCGTGGAACCGTGGAGTGCTAACGAACCGGCATACCCGAATCCGTTTGGAGGATGCCCGGACGGTTCTGAAACTCAGCCCGCAGAGATACGATGTGATTGTCAGTGAACCTTCCAACCCCTGGTTCGCCAGCATCGGCAGTGTTTTCAGCAAGGAGTTCTATCAGATTGCGGCTGCCCGTCTCAAACCGGGAGGCATGATGGTCCAATGGTTTCACATGTATGAGATGCACGATGGCATTGTCGATTTGGTTCTTCGAACGTTTCAATCGGTTTTTCCCGTATTGGAAATTTGGGACAGCAACGGAGGAGACATCATTTTGATCGGGTCGGATCGGCCCTGGAGTTGTTCCCTCGAAAAGCTGCGGCAGGGTTACAGCCGTGAGTGGGTGCGGCAGGATTTGGCCTCGGTCGGCCTGATTACGCCTGAGACCTTGCTGGCCCGTCAGTTCGCCTCGCAACGCACTGCCTTTGCCATTCCAGGGGAAGGGCCGATCCAATCGGACATATTTCCTCTGCTGGAATACGAGGCGCCGCTGGCGTTTTTCATAGGAGCTTCCGCCACCAAAATTACACGATTCGATGAGCGCACATGGCAAACGGCCTTTGTTTCCCCCGAGAAGCGGACCACGTTAATGAACTTCAGTGACGATCTATTGCGCTCGGCCTTTACGAATTATACACCCAACGGAGAACTCAATGACGCCATCCTGGCGCGATTGCACAGGCCAAAGGACAATCGTCCGCTGAAGATTACCGCAGTGTCCGCCGTTCCCTGTATTTTTCAACTCGCAACGATGTATAGTGAAGAGGAGTTCCCCGCAAAGGCCAGCGAGGATTTGAAGCAGTTATTTCGGTCCCGCTCGGCCCTTCAGAAAGAGGGAACAGATTGGAGCGAGCAAATCCAAACAGTGCGCCGCATTTTGCTGGCCCAGTTAGCTCCCGGCGCCACCAACTCAGTAGGGCACATTGGAGCTCATTTCAGCGGTGTTGCCGCTCGGGTATCGATGGTTCACAAGGATTTCGGCGTTTCCAAAGAAATGTTGAACCTGGGCCTTAAATTTTTTCCCGCCGACCCGGAATTGGCCTACCTATCGAGATTGCTGGAGAGGGAAAGCAAACCTCAGCCAACGGTGATTAGTGTTCGCTAACCAGTGTTGCAGATTCTCGCGCAAAGTTAATGGCGGGCAAATTTTATTTGTCGTGTAAATTAGTTGACGTCAACGACATCCGTTGATCTACCCAATCGAGAGTCGGGTCAAGATCGGACCGTCAAAATAGGTGTTTCGCGTTGATTCTACAGGGGTTGCTGATACGTTATATGCCACGGTTGGCAACAAGCAATACGTGAACACTATACGAAATAATACTAAACCGCTTGTTGCTGTGTTCACGCCGTAACCAAAGAAAGGTCCAGTAACAAGTATGAAACAAAAAACATTCCGCAAGAGCGGCTTCACATTGGTGGAGATCATGATCGTGGTGGCCATTATCGGCCTGCTCGCTGCGATTGCGATCCCTAACTTCATCCGCGCGCGTACTACCGCACAGAAGAACGCCTGTATCAATAATCTGCGCCAGATCGATGGCGCTGAACAGCAATGGGCGTTAGAAACCAAGCAAGATGGTGCCGCAGTGCCTGCGTTTACTGACATCAGCGGGTATCTGAAGAACTCCGTTACATGTCCTGCGGGGGGAGCGACTGCAACCTTCGCTAGCAGCTATACACTGGCAAAGGTGGGCGGTCCTGAGAAGCCTGCTTGCAAGATCGATGCTGTCAATCACATCCTGCCGGCGGATACTGTGAACTAAGCGCTCGAAGATTCAAGTTGCATGAGGCCCGGGAGTGTTCTCCCGGGCCTTCTTGCTCTCAGGTCAGAAGAACAAAGAGAGCCCAGTTCGGCTTCAATCCGGTAAATTACCGATACGTGCTCGGGTCAAATCGGACACTGAAAAACCGCTTTCTGCATTGATTTCAGGCCCTTATCTGAGCGAAGCTATGACCACGGTTGGCAACAAGCAATACGTGAACACTATTCGAAATAATACTAATCCGCTTGTTGCTGTGTTCACGCCGTAACCAAAGAAAGAAAGGTCCAGTAACAAGTATGAAACAAGAAACATTCCGCAAGAGCGGCTTCACATTGGTGGAGATCATGATCGTGGTGGCTATTATCGGCCTTCTCGCTGCGATTGCGATCCCCAACTTCATCCGCGCACGTACTACTGCACAAAAGAACGCCTGCATTAACAATCTGCGCCAGATCGATGGCGCCGAACAGCAATGGGCGCTCGAAAGCAAGCAGGCCGCTGCTGCTGTCCCCGCGTACACCGATATCAGCGGGTATCTAAAGAACGCGGTTACATGTCCCGCGGGAGGAGCGGCTGCAACCTTCGCTAGCAGCTATGTTCTGGCCAAAGTGGGTGGTCCTGAGAAGCCGACCTGCAAGATTGACGCCGTCAATCACATTCTGCCGGCGGATACCGTGAACTGAGTTGTCCAAATTAAGCTACAGAAGGTCCGGGTGATGCCCGGGCCTTTTTTTTTGCGCAAAGGAATTGCCACGGTCGTCGCAAAATTTCAACCCAAATTGCTTTGTAACAATAAATGGTCGCGTAAGAATTGGTGTGTAAAAAGAAAAGAGTGGGTGTATCTGGGTTTTAACAATGAAAAACAAAACCTTGAACCTTAAGAAAGGCGATACACCCGTGAGAGCAAGCGAAGCCCTCGT